>Ga0210058_1001722_pt1 | contig 19008 bp, 17 predicted proteins | sample CryGeymeta201511_FD_183979 | JGI IMG/M metagenome (GOLD analysis project Ga0210058, IMG submission 183979) | Groundwater microbial communities from Crystal Geyser aquifers in Utah, USA - Crystal Geyser metaG 2015-11 (SPAdes) (version 2) | ecosystem: Environmental > Aquatic > Deep subsurface >...
ACATGGCTCTGCCTCCTGGATAAGATTTGTGTGCTAACAAACATTACCACAGTTGGCAGAGCTTTTCTTCAACGCCTATACTTGTGGGCAATCACCAGTTTGATACCCTTGACAAGATTGTTGAGTCCGTGTTAGTGTTAGTCAATCGAGGAGGCCGCTTCTATTATGCCACGTTTTGATGGACGGGGGAACTGTACCTCCGCATAATCCAGTTTGGACTTGACTATCCATTTGCCCCTTCAGTCCCCGTTTTTCCTTGCCTTCCCTGATCCCCTGAAAATCGGTTCTTCACTGCTGATTTTCGTCAAAGTTTATTGACAAACGCTTTTCTTTATTGTATAATTAATTTGTTGGTGCAACATACTAACTTCCTGTTATGGCGATAAAAAGCGTAGTTGACCAGGCGTTTTTACGGGAGTCGAATCTCTCATCCGTGCTTCGCTTTCTGCACAGCGAGGTGTCGATTTCACGTGCGCAGTTGGCTGCATTGACCGGGTTGAATAAGTCGACCATTTCCAGCCTGGTCGAAGAACTCCTTGAACGCGGGCTGGTGCACGAAATTGGCATTAACTCGGTAGGTGCAGGACGCCCCGCCATGCTTTTGGAAATCAATCCCGAGGCTGGTTCGATCATCGGCGTGGAGTTGGGTGTCGATTTTGTCTTTGTTGTAATCACCGATTTTGTGGGAAAAATCATCTGGCGGCGGCTGGCTCAAGCGGACCCGGCGGAAGAAAAAGAAACCATCCTGGCGCAAACCCTTGAGATTGTCAACGAAGCGATCAAGGCCGGCCGCGAATTAGGGTTGCGTCCGTTGGGGCTGGGACTTGCCACGCCTGGTATAGTAAATCTCAATGAAGGTGTGTTGGTCTTTGCGCCTAACCTGCACTGGCGGGACGTTCCACTGTGCAAGATTTTTTCTGAAGAAACCGGCTTGAGGGTGTTTGTCGAAAATGATGCAAACGCCGCTGCGGTCGGTGAGCATTTGTTCGGCGTTGCCCGCCAGAGCGAGGATTTTATCTTTGTCTTTGCCGGGGTTGGGATTGGCGGCGGGCTGTTCCTGAACGGACGACTGTACCGAGGAAACAATGGTTATGCCGGTGAAATTGGACACTCCCTGATCACGTCTGAGTCGTCAAAAGCTCCCTGCCATTGTGGCAATCGCGGCTGTTGGGAAACCTACGCCAATCAGTACTCAATTATCCAGCGAATTCAGGCGCGTCTTGAAGTCAAGCGGAGCAGTATTATTCCTCGATTAATGATGGAACAAAATGCTCCGCTTTCGATTCCCCTGATCAAACAAGCAGCAGATCTGGGGGATGCCGAGGCGATCGAAACCTTTGCCGAAGCAGGAAAGTCGATGGGAATGGGTATTGCCAGCCTCGTCAATATCTTTAATCCCCAAAAAATTGTGCTGGGCGGGCCCTTGATTGTGGCCGGAGATTACCTCCTGCCGGCAATCCGCGAGAGCATCGTCATGCATTCCTTGCCGGAAATCCACAAGCAGGTCGAAGTGGTCTTATCCGCTTTTGGCCCTGATGCAAGTGTGATTGGGGCAATTTCGATGGTGGTGGACAATATTTTGTCCAATCCCAGTTGTGTTGAAAAGGAGGTGAACGACTTAGAGATAAGATAACTTTTCATACCATGCTCCTATCCTATTCAAATTCAAAGTTTCTATTAACCGAAATTTGAGGAGAAGAAAAAATGAAAAAGCAACTGTATGTTTTGGTGGCCCTCCTTGTGGCTGCTAGTATGGTTTTAGCAGCCTGCGGTGCCGCCACTCCGACTGCCGCTCCTGCGACCGCCGCTCCTGCGACCGCCGCTCCTGCGACTGCCGCTCCTGCGACTGCCGCTCCTGCGACCGCCGCTCCCGCCGTAAAGACCCAGGTGGAAGTTTTCTCCTGGTGGACCACCGGTGGTGAGGCGAACGGCTTGCAAAAGCTGATGGATCAGTTCAATGCCGCTCACCCCGATGCTGAGATCATCAACGCGGCGGTTGCTGGTGGTGCAGGTTCCAATGCGAAGGCCGTGCTCAAGACGCGCATGCTCGGTGGCGATCCGCCCGACAGCTTCCAGGTTCACATGGGTCATGAGCTGATCGACACCTGGGTTGTGACCAACTTTATGGAACCTTTGGATGATGTCTATCAGACCTATGGTCTGAATGAAGCCTTCCCCAAAGGCGTACTCGACATCGTTTCCTACGATGGTCACCCCTGGTCTGTACCGGTGAACATTCACCGCTCCAACGTGCTTTGGTACAACAAGGCCGTCTTCGAAGCGAACGGCATCGATCCCGCTAGCTTAGACACCTTTGAGGGCTTCAAGGCTGCCGCTGATAAACTTCAGGCGGCTGGCATTACTCCGTTGGCACTGGGCGACAATGGCCCGTGGGCGGCTGCCCACATGTTTGAAGATGTCCTGGCAGGTACCCTCGGTGCAGATGCCTACAAGGGTCTGTGGACGGGCGAAACCGACTGGAGTGGTCCTGAGGTCACGAAGGCGCTCGAGAACTTCAAGATGATGGTTTCCTACGTCAACTCCGACCATTCCGCCCTGTCCTGGGACCAGGCAAACCAACTCGTGATTGACGGCAAAGCTGCCATGACCATCATGGGCGACTGGTGCGATGGCGATTATGTTGCCAAGGGCTTCACTGGCTATGGCTGGGCGCCGGTACCCGGCACCAAGGGCATTTACGTAGCCCTATCCGACACCTTCGGCCTACCCAAGAACAGCAAGCATCCTGAATTGATGAAGGAATTCCTGGGTGTTCTCGGGTCGAAGCAAGGTCAGGAAGCTTTCAATATCCTAAAGGGCTCCATTTGCGCACGCACTGACTGCGACTATAGCAAATTCGATGCCTACCTGCAGTCCTCGGCTGCTGACTGGCAGAAGGACACCATTGTGCCCTCTGTCGTCCACGGTGCTGCTGCCTCAGAAGGCTGGGCGACGGCTTTCGTTGACGCCAGTGGCGCCTTCGTAACGAGTGGCGATGTGGCTGGTACTCAAACCGCTCTTGCTCAGGCATGCAAGGACGCGAACGTCTGCCAGTAGCTTTGTGAAGCGGGGCATTGTTATGAACTCTGCCCAAAAATAGTAATACAATTGTGGGGGTGGCCTGTCAGGTCACCCCCACAACGATAACCTTGTTGGAGATCAAGATGCGCAAACATTTTGACCGAGATCGTCTGATTGCTGTACTCTTTATCACGCCGTCAATTTTTGCCATCTTTGTCTTTGTGTATGGTTTTATTGGTTGGACAGGTTGGGCATCCCTTCTCAAATGGAATAATATTGCCATGATCCCAAAGGGATCGCTTTTTCCGCAAGTGGATTTCGCTGGGTTGGAAAATTATGTCCGCTTATTTACTGTAGATCAACGTTTCCAGACCGATTTGCGTAATACCGTAGTCTTTACAATCGCCTTTATTACTGGTTGCCTGACACTGGGATTATTATTGGCAATTTTGCTTGATCAAAAGATCAAAGGCGAGGGAATCTTTCGATCAATCTACCTGTTCCCAATGGCGGTTTCTTTTATTGTCACCGGTGTGGTCTGGCGCTGGGTGCTCAATCCAGGCAACCAGACATCAGGTCCCGTCGGGGTCAACCTGCTCTTTGATAAGATGGGACTTCCTTTCCTCCAGTCTGCCTGGTACACGAACCCAAAGGTGTGGTTCATCCAACCCGAATCTGGTGTTGGCCAGGCACTGAGCAGTATCGGTCTTGACTTTTTTACCACTGCCAAGTTTGGTATCCCGCTAGCGATCTTGTCAGTGGTACTGGCAGCGACCTGGCAGATGTCAGGTTACACTATGGCGATGTATCTGGCGGGACTGCGCGGCATTCCCGAGGAACTGAGAGAAGCCGCCCGTATGGACGGTGCGAGCGAGATTGAGATCTACCGTAAAATCGTCCTTCCACTGATGCGCCCTATCACACTGAGCGCGGTAATTATTCTAGGGCATATCTCCTTGAAGATCTTTGACCTGGTCTCCGCCATGACCGGTCCCGGGCCGGCTTTTGCGACCGATGTCCCCGCGTATTACATGTTTGATACCGTCTTCCGCGGCAACCACTTTGCCCGCGGCGCAGCCATCGCGATCATCTTGCTGATCAGTGTGGCGGTGCTGGTCATTCCTTACCTGATCAACAGCATCCGCACGGAGGTGCAGCGATGAAAGAGGCTCTGCGCTTCAAGGTGCATCCATCCCGCATTTTGATCTATGCGATTCTGGTCGCCGCGGTTGTATTTTATCTGCTGCCTATTTACATTTTGCTCGTCACCAGTTTGAAAAGCTATGCTCAGGTTAACCTCGCCACGATGTGGTCACTACCCAAAGGCCTCCACCTCGATAGCTTCCTGAAAGCCTGGTACGGCGACCCGGCTAAAGGTATGAGCGGACTATCCCACAACTTCATGAACAGCGTAAAGCTCGCGATCCCGGCTACGATCATCTCTTCCATGCTTGGCTCGCTGAACGGCTACGTACTCTCGAAGTGGAGATTTAGAGGCGCAAACATTATCTTCCCGGGTCTGCTGTTCGGTATGTTCATCCCATATCAAAGCATCCTGATCCCGTTAGTGCAAACGATGCAGGCGTGGGGTGTCGCAACCCGACCCTGGCTCGCCAGTGTCGCCGCCTGGCAGCTACCCATTTACCTGGATTGGGTGAAGTGGCTGATCACTACCTATACGCCCGCATACGGGACGATCGGCGGTTTGGTTCTGATCCACGTGATTTACGGTATCCCCATCACAACACTAATCTTCCGAAACTACTATGCCGAGATCCCTGATGAACTGATAGAAGCAGGCAAGATCGACGGAGCGGGTTTTGGTGGTATTTACCGACGGATTTTATTCCCGATATCCATGCCTGCGTTTGTAGTGGTGATCATCTGGCAGTTCCAATCGATCTGGAATGAGTTCTTGTTTGCTATAGTCATCACGAACAAGGCGGAGGTACAGCCTATCACTGTGGCGCTTAATAACCTGGCAGGCAGCTTCATCGTTGAGTGGAATGTGCAGATGGCCGGAGCGTTGATGGCCGCCCTGCCTACTCTGATCGTTTTCATTGTTCTAGGGCGTTACTTCATGCGTGGTCTGCTGGCTGGTTCACTAAAAGGCTAAACCTAAAGACCTGGTTTCCAAAAGAAACCAGGTCTCGCTATCAGGGTAAAACTTCCATGCCCAACCGAACCCAGAAATCAATATTGCTGCTGACTGCCGGGAGTTATTTTGCGTTCTTTGTTTTTGGTTTTACCAACAATCTTAAAGGTCCTACACTCCCTGCTCTGCTTCAAGACCTTGGGCTGAACTATTCTCTCGGCGGGACAATTCTCTTCGGGGCGTATGTGGGCTTTCTCATTGCCACGCTATTCACCGGTATCCTGGCGGACTTGGCTGGGAAGAAGACCGTCATACTGATCGCGGGTTTTTGCCTGGCACTTGGAGTCGGCGGGTACAGCACCTTCCGCTCAGCCGGGCTGGTTTACGGCGTCGGCAAACTGATCGGGATTTCGGTAGCAGGCTAAGGGTCCAGAACATGACCACACCCTACTGGGTCCAAGACGCCATCTTCTACGAAATCTTCCCCGACCGCTTCGCCAACGGCGACCCGGATAACGACCCGCCCAACGTGCAGAAATGGGGCACACCGCCGACCACCTGGGGTTTCCAGGGCGGCGACCTGCGCGGCATCCTGCAGCGCTTCGACTACCTGCTGGACCTGGGAATTACCGCCCTCTACCTGACGCCGATCTTCCAGTCCTCGTCTACGCATCGTTACAATACGACCGATTACTACAAGATTGACCCGAAACTGGGCAACCTGGACGATTTCCACGCCCTGCTGGATACCGCCCACCGCAACAACGTGCGCCTCATCCTGGATGGCGTCTTCAATCACTGCGGGCGCGGCTTCTTTGCCTTTTCCGACGTGCTCGAAAACGGCGAGAATTCACCCTACAAAGATTGGTTCCACATCAAACGATTTCCGCTGGATGCCTACACGCCAGGCGAGGCGGAGAACTACCTGGCGTGGTGGAAATTCAAGAGCCTGCCCAAGTTCAATACCGCCAACCGGCAGGTGCGCCAGTACATCTTCGACGTGGCGCGCTACTGGCTCGAACAGGGCGCGGACGGCTGGCGGCTGGACGTGCCCAACGAAATTGACGACGATACCTTCTGGGAAGAATTCCGCCACGCCGTCAAATCCGCCAACCGCGACGCTTACCTGGTCGGCGAGATCTGGACGCCCGATCCGCGCTGGGCGGATGACAGGCACTTCGATGGCCTGATGAATTATCCAGTGCGAGATGCTCTCCTGCGCCTGCTCTCGGCCGGTACGCTGGACATGCCGCATTTCGTGGGAAAAGTCGAGGAGCTGCTGAAGACATACCCGCGCGAAAACGTCTACGCCATGTACGTCCCGCTCGGCTCGCACGATACCGAGCGATTGTTCACGAAAATAGGGCGCGACACCGCCAGGGCCAAACTGGCTTTCCTGTTCCAGTTTGCCTATCCCGGCGCGCCGGCAATCTATTACGGCGACGAGATCGGCCTGGAAGGCGAGAAGGACCCTGACTCCCGGCGCGCCTTTCCCTGGGATCAAAAGGAATGGAACGTCGAATTACGTCACTGGATCAAGACGCTGATCGCCCTGCGCAAACGTTATCCGAGCCTGCGCCGGGGCGACTTCCAACGTCTGCTCACACCTGCACTTGCCGCAGGTGCAAGTGTGGACGACGCCAACGGGCATTACGTTTTTGCCCGCACGCTGGGAGAAGAGAAGATCGTCATCGCCCTGAACGCCGGACCGCATATCCAGAAGGTGGATGTGCCAGTAACATCTCTCGGCTGGCAGGATGGCCGCCACCTGCGCGGTCTGCTGGATAATCAGAAATATGCTGTCTCGGATGGTCGCCTCTCGCTCAGCCTCCCTCCATGGAGCGGAGTGTGGGTGGGGTGATAACCAAGAATCTGCTTGCAATGCAGTGGATTTGGATGTATAGTTTGCATGGACGCACACGAAAGCGAAGATAAGGAGACGTCAACTTTATGGCAATCCTCTCAATGTTCTACGGAATCATTGTTTCGATGTATTTCTTTGACAAGCGACGGCATCACATGCCGCATATTCACGTGAAGTATCAAGAACAAGAAGCGGTTATTGCAATTCCAAGCGGTGAGGTTTTGGAAGGCGAACTGAAGTCAAGCAGGCTGAAATTGGTGCAGGCATGGATTGAAATACATCAGGACGAACTGATGGCTGATTGGGAACTGGCCAGCGCGGGTCAGTCCATCTTCAAGATCGAACCTCTAAAGTAGGAGAGAGCAGTTATGAACCCAAGAGTGAAAACCGTCAAACCCAATCCTGACTATTCACTCACTTTGACTTTTAACAACGGTGAGGTCAAGCGTTTTGACGTAAAGCCTTATTTGAGCATTGGCATATTTCAAGAGTTGAAAGATCTGAGAGTGTTCAACTCGGTCATCACTTTTCTTGGAAGCGTTCAGTGGACCAATGGTCAGGATTTCTGCCCCGATACGCTATACGAGGAAAGCATGCCAGTATCCGATAAGATGATGGCAGAAGAACCAGTCGCTGTTTGATTCCTGTTGCTGCCTGTCGTGGGGCTACAGCGTTATCGGCCATTCTCTTCTCTCGAGAGTGTTACCGAGTCCGAAGTGGAAGAAGCATTGGCAAGACCAGGTGAGGATCGCCAAGGATATGAGGGAGCCCGAGTAGCCATCGGACAGACTGAAGCAGGACGATATCTTCGGATCATATATGTCCCTGATCCAGAGCCAGGGAGTGTCTTCGTGATAACCGCGTATGAATTGCGAGGGAAAGTCCTAACCGCGTATCGGCGGCGCAAGCGCAGGAGACAGAAATGAAAAAGAGCCAATTTCCACCAGGGTGGGATGAAGAACGAGTACGGCGAGTTCTTGCCCACTACGAAACACAAACGGAAGAGGAAGCGGTCGCTGAAGATGAGCGAGCCTTCAAAAAGAAAGGGCGAACCGTGGTAGAGGTTCCCGCTGAGTTGATGCCTGTTATCCGTGAGATCATTGCTCAACACATTGCAACCGCAAAGACCTGAGACAACGGCGTATAACACACGCCCGCCGACCATCCTTCGGCGGAGTTTATCTTGAGCAGCACGAAGGACACAGGACAGGCAGGAATCACGGCCCATCCAGCAGCAACAGACGAGTCGGCCCGTAACCAAATTTTGATAGCGAAAACCGGTGCGGATTGCGTGTAAGAGGATTTTGAAGAGGAGAATGCCATGACTGCTTATGTCATCGTAGATATCAAAGTTCTCGATCCTGCCGGTTACGAGGAATACAAGAAACTCGCTCCCGCGGCTGTGAAGCTCTTCGGCGGTAAATATCTCGCCCGCGGCGGACTAAACGAGACCCTGGAAGGCGACTGGCGCGCCAACCGGCTGGTAATTCTAGAATTTCCCACCGTCGAGCAAGCAAAAGCCTGGCTCAACTCGCCCGAATACGCCCCGGCGCGGGCATTAAGGCATAAATACGCTAAAACCAACATGGTCGTCGTTGAGGGCGCGTGAGCAAAGACCTGGACCTATATGAGAGCGCTCGGTAATGGTAGCCAGCCTGCCCTGCCTGCGTCAGGTGCAGGCAGGCCAGGGTAGGCTACCATTACTTGCTGCCAGCCCCGCCGCATCAATCCTTAATTCGTTGACCAATAAAATAAAGCATCCCGCCGGACAATGAACCCGGCGGGACGCTTCACCAGCAACATCGAGAGTTACTTTTCAAATATCCACTTATCGTTGGATCGTTCCCAGCTTACCAATTCCCCCGCTTTGAACCACAAGGCCACTTCTTTCTCGCCATTCTCGACCGTGTCCGAGGCATGGGTCAGGTTACGGCCCACTTCGAGGGCAAAGTCGTGACGGACTGAGCCGGGCGCGGCCTCGGTCGGGCGCGTCGCGCCCATCGTCTGGCGGAGATCATCTTCAGTTATCCGGGGCTTGGTACCACGCTCTTGCACGCTGTCTTGGGACAGGATTATCCACTGATCTCAGCATCCGCATTGATTGTCACGGTGATGGTGCTGATTGCGAACTTTACCATCGAAATTTTATATGGCTTTATTGACCCGCGCATTAAAGCGACGCAGTCAGATTAGGCAGAGATGCTGCTATGAAACATACACTTCGACAAGTTTTTCACTCGGGTAAATTTGTCACCGGCTTTTCCATTTTTATGGCATTGCTGCTGATCGTGATCGTTTATCCGCTGATCATAAAAGGTGCTCCATTGGCGATCATCAGTCAGGGTACTTTCTTACCACCCGGGATTTATGTGAGTACTTTTGATAGCATTAATTCCCCTACCACATATACACTTATGTTGGATGATGCCGCTGCCAAGCGAATTGCCAACAAGTTGAGCAATGATGATCGCCTTGCCATGAAAGAATGGCTGGTATCGGATGGGATCCCTGAAACCGAAATAGATATCACGGACACCGCCAAACTCCTGGATCTGTGGGGGAAAAATTTTGACCCCACTCGGCAGTTTCCAGGGATGACCTTTGCCAAGGTACAATATTATCGAAGGCTCGATGCCTCGCTCAAAGGACTTCTGTCAATGGAGGGGGTGACCATTGCAGCACAAAATCCGCAAACGGGCGCCTTGGAACAGATAGGTACTGTCAATCAATCTGATTACGTGAACCTCAACAAGGTTGCGAACGTACGGCTGCTGCCGCTTGGAACCGATAACTTCGGCAGGGATGTGCTGACGGAGCTGGTGAAGGCCACCGGCGTATCGCTGCAGCTCGGTCTTGTCGCCGGTATCATTGCAACCTTGATCGGTTTGACCCTGGGATTGCTGGGGGGGTATATCGGCGGCTGGGTGGATGACGTCATCATGTTCATCACCAATATGTTTACCGTAATCCCCGGCATTGTGTTGTTGATCTTGATTTCGTTCAGCATCGGGCAGGAAAAACGCGGGGTGGTCACGATCGCAGTGGTGATCGGGTTTACCGCCTGGGTATGGACTGCCAGGGCAGTGCGGTCCCAAGTGATTTCCCTGCGCAACCGCGACCATGTCAACCTGTCGAAACTATCCGGGCACTCGATCGTTCACATCATCGTTGCAGATATTCTGCCTTACATCGCTTCTTATGTCGTTATGGCGTTCATCCTGCAGATTGCCTCGGCTATCCTGGCGGAGGCCAACTTGTCGATCCTTGGGTTGGGACCCAGGACGACTGAACTGCCGACGTTGGGTTTGATGATGAACTGGGCGATGATCTACCAGGCAGAGATCCTGGGAAAATGGTGGGCGTACTTCCCCGTGATCGTAGCCATAGCCCTGATCACATTCTCGATGAATTTGATGAATACCGGTCTCGACCAGGTATTCAATCCGGCATTGAGGGACTAGGTGATTGATATGTCAAATGTAATGTTAGAGGTCAAGGAACTGACAACAAAATATATCACCCGGTTTGGAGAGAATGTTTACGCTGTTGACCACGTTTCTCTGAAGGTCGAAGAAGGAAAATCGCTGGGAATTGCGGGGGAATCCGGCTGCGGAAAATCGACGCTGGCGCTCAGCCTGATGGGATATTACTTCGCTCCGCTGCACTATACGAGTGGAGAGATCATCATCGATGGGCGTACTATTTCTGGAATGGACCCTGATGACGTTCGTAAATCGATATTGGGGACGGAGATTGCCTATATCCCCCAATCCGCGATGAACGCGCTCAACCCCACCCAGAAGATCATCAACTTTATCGAGGATGTTTATCAAGCACATGATCCATACAAAACCAAGAAAGAGATTTATGAACTTGCCAGAGAATGCTTTGATGTCTTGGGGCTTCCAGCGGGTGTACTGCAAAGATACCCCGTTGAACTTTCGGGCGGCATGAAACAGCGCACGGTGATCGCGACATCTGTGATTCTTTTTCCAAAAGTGCTGATCGCTGATGAGCCTTCCTCCGCCCTTGATGTCACTTCACAGAAGATGGTCATCAAGATGCTGCGGGATTTGATGGAAAATGGTCTCATCAAAGCGATGATCTTCATCACGCATGAGCTTCCGCTGCTTTACAACGTGACCGATGATATTATGGTCATGTACGCAGGGCAGATCGTGGAGAAGGGCACCGCAAAAGAAGTCGTGTTTGATCCACTCCATCCATATGCCAAAGGTCTCATGGGCTCGATCATTGTGCCTGAAAGAGGTCTGCGGGAAAAAAAACTGACTGCCATTCCCGGTGTACCGCCTAATCTTAAAAACCCACCGGCTGGCTGTCAGTTTGCCGAACGCTGCAAATACGTTCAGCCAGAATGCACGGCGCGTTCTGTCGATCTTCGTGATATTGAAGGCGGCCGCGCTTACCGCTGTATCTTTTCGGAAGAACAACTGAGAAAGGCTTATAAGAATGGCTGATGAAAAGAAAATATGCCTGAACGGAACAGGGCTTACTAAGATATTTGGGTTTGGCCGTCAGAAATGTGTTGCCGTTGATCATGTGGATTTCAATTTTTACGAGGGCGAGATAATCTCGATCGTGGGTGAATCGGGCAGCGGAAAGACCACTTTAGCGAAGATGCTTTTGGGATTGATCAGCACCACTGAGGGTGAGGTTTACTTCCAGGGGAAGAAGCGTGATATCCGTACTCAAAAGAAGAAAAAGGAATATTGGAGAAGCATTCAGGCGATCTTTCAAGATCCGTACTCTTCATATAATATATTCAACAAGATCGATGCCGTGCTTTTAGATTGTATTCATATGCGTGGCGGTCGAAAACTTCCGCATGCAAAAAAAGTGGAGTTGATGGCAGAGGCGTGCAGCTTTGTGAACATGAAGTTCGAGGAATTGACCAATAAGTATCCTTTTGAGCTCTCCGGCGGACAGATGCAGCGCTTAATGATTGCCCGTATCTTCCTGCTGAAGCCAAAGGTCCTGCTGGCTGATGAACCAACCTCCATGATCGACGCCTGCTCACGCGCGACGATCCTGGATATGTTAATGCAACTGCGTAATGAAACCGGGATGACGCTTATTTTCATCACCCATGATATCGGCCTGGCGTATTATATTTCTGACAGTGTATATATTATGGAGCATGGAAAATTAATTGAAAGCGGATGTGCCGATGATGTGATCCTGCATCCAAAAGAGGCTTACACTCGACGCTTGATCAGTGATGTTCCAAAGATCCATGAAGAATGGGATCTCTCAACTGTGTAATGCATTCCTCCATTCCAATCATTTCAGAATAACATAATGAAAATTCTACCCTTGACGGGCAAATGGCAATTTCGACAAGTGGGGGCAGAAGAATGGTTGCCAGCCAACGTACCTGGCAGCGTCCACACCGACCTGCTGGCAAGCGGACGCATCCCGGATCCATTTGCTGCCGATAACGAGAAACGCGTCCAGTGGGTCGCCGAGTCCGACTGGGAGTACCGGACCAGCTTTGCCTGCACGGACGAGTTGCTCTCCGAAGAAAAGGTTTTTCTGGTTTGCGATGGGTTGGATACCCTGGCGACGGTTGTTCTCAACGGCCATGAGCTTGGTCACACGGACAACATGTTCCGCCGATATCAATGGGAGGTCAAACCATTTCTAAATCCAAAAGCTGCTAACGACTTGACGATCACCTTCTCTTCACCGGTGAAATTCGCGGCAAAAAAGCAAGCCATTCGTCCTCTGCCGGGTGTTCCTCAGGCGATCCCCGGCAGTCCATATCTGCGCAAAGCCCCATATCAGTTCGGCTGGGATTGGGGGCCACAACTCCCGCCGATCGGCATCTGGAAGGACATCCGCCTGGAGGGCTACAGCGGGGGGCGCCTCGCCGAGGTCCATCTGCGTCAGGACCACTCCGGTGGACAGGTGGCGGTCGAGGTCCGGGTTGCCGTCCAGCGCTGGGATGAGGCGCCGCTCGCTGCGCTGGTGCGCATCACGGCACCGGATGGTGAGATCATCGAAAAAGAAGTTGCCATTACCGCTCAGGATGAGGGGATTGTGAAGGTGCCGATCCCCAGACCTGAGCTTTGGTGGCCAAATGGCTACGGCGGGCAGCCACTCTATCAGTTGGAAGTCTCTCTCATGCGCAGCGAGGCTCCCAAGGTGGAGCCACTGGACCGGCACATGTACCGGGTAGGGCTGCGCACGATAGAATTGCGCCAGCAGGAAGACCAGTGGGGACGTTCCTTTGTCTTTGTGGTCAACGGCGTCCCAATCTTCGTCAAAGGCTCCAACTGGATCCCGGCCGATTCCTTTCCCACCCGGATTACGGACGTGTATCTGGAAAGCCTCATTCGCTCAGCGGCTGAGACGCACCAGAACATGTTGCGCGTCTGGGGTGGTGGTTTTTATGAGGAAGAACGCTTTTACAATCTCTGCGATCGCTATGGCATCCTGGTCTGGCAGGAATTCATCTTCTCTTGCAGTATATACCCATTGGATGTCCCCGCCTTCCTGGAAAATATCCGCATGGAAGTGGTCGAAAACGTCCGCCGCCTGCGCCATCGCGCCAGCCTGGCGCTCTGGTGCGGCAACAATGAGATGGAATGGGGCTGGGTTGAGTGGAATTGGAAACGTCCCGAGTTTGAGGAATTGAAGACCGCCTACGACCGGTTTTTCCACCACACGCTGCCCAAATGGTGCCAGGCCGAGGACCCGGATCACTCTTATTGGCCCAGCTCGCCATCCTCCGATACCCCATTTGAAAATCCGAACGGTCAGCGCCAGGGAGACTCTCACTACTGGGACGTTTGGCATGGGCGGAAACCATTCACCTCTTATCGCGACCAGTATCCGCGTTTCATGAGCGAGTTCGGTTTCCAGGCGCTCCCGCCCCTGGCGACCATCCGTACCTACGCGGACGAGGCCGATTGGAACATGACCTCCTACATCATGGAGATGCACCAGAAAAATGCCAGCGGAAACTCCCTGATGGTCGGGCAGATGCTCGACACATTCCGGCTGCCCAAGGATTTTGTCTCGCTGGTCTACTTGAGCATGGCGCTCCAGGCGGAAGGCATCCGTTACGGTGTGGAACACTGGCGGCGCCATCCTGATCGCGTCGCCGGGATCCTGTACTGGCAACTCAACGACTGCTGGCCGGTGGCTTCCTGGTCCAGCCTGGACTACTTCGGGCGTTGGAAGGCGCTGCACTACGCCGCACGCCGCTTCTATGCGCCGCTGATGCTTTCCATCGAAGACAAGCCTCCCAAACAGGGAGTTTATGTCTCCAATGACCTGCTCGAGCCCTGGGAAGGGAGCGTGCGCTGGTCGCTGGGGACGCTCGCCGGCGAGGTCCTGGCCTCGGGACAGTCGCCGGTCAAGGCCGCCCCGCAAGCTGCGACCCAGGTGTGCACACTGGACTTTTCCGACCGTATCTCGGATGACAACATCCGCATGCTGGTTTTCATCGCCGAGCTATACCAGGGGAACCGGTTTGTAACCCGGCAAACGGCGGGCTTCACCCCGATCAAGCACTTATCCCTGGCCGACCCGGCCGTGACCGTGGAGCTGCGCGGCGAGAGGGACCAATTGATCGTTGAACTGACTTCGCGCTCTCTGGCGCTCCTGGTGGAGGTATCTTTGACAGGCGCCGACGTCGTCTTTAGCGATAACTATTTTAACCTTCCTGCTGGTCGGACAGCCCGGATTTCCTGCTCGCTGCCTGCCGGTTGGACTCTGAGCCGGGCGCGAAAAGCATTTCGCCTTCGCTCCGTCTACGACTCTTATTCACACGACGCTGCAGTTTGAGCGCCGGGTATTGCCAAATTGTCTAGAAAGGTGTGAGCCATGACTAAAATTAACGACCTGATTAAAAAAATGACGCTGGAAGAAAAAGCCGCCCTGTGTACCGGGGCCAGTCCCTGGACGACGACTCCGGTCGAACGCCTGGGCCTGCCGGAATTGACCGTTTCGGATGGGCCACACGGCGTGCGCCGCGTGGCAGATGTTAACGACTTGGTTGCAGCAAGCCTGCCCGCCACTTGCTTTCCGACCGCCTCCTGCATGGCCTCCACCTGGGACGTGGAATTGATCCACGCCATGGGGCAGGCACTGGCGGAGGAGTGCATCGCCCTGAAGGTTGACGTGGTCCTCGGCCCCGGGACGAACATGAAGCGCACCCCCCTGGGCGGGCGCAATTTCGAATACTACTCCGAAGACCCCTACCTTGCCGGTCAGATGGCCGCCAGCTTCATCAACGGCGTGCAAAGCAAAGGCGTGGGCACTTCCCTCAAGCATTTTGCCACCAACAATCAGGAGTTCCAACGCCTCACCATCAGCTCCGAAATGGATGAACGTACCCTGCGGGAGATTTACCTGCCCGCCTTTGAAACCGCCGTTAAGAAAGCCAAGCCCTGGACGGTGATGTGCGCCTACAACAAGCTCAATGGTACCTACTGTTCTGAGAATCACGGGCTGCTGGTGGATATCCTCAAGGACGAATGGGGCTTCGAAGGTTTCGTCGTCTCTGACTGGGGCGCCGTACACGACCGGGTGGCCTCCTTGAAAGGCGGCCTGGACCTGGAAATGCCCGGCCCGAAGGAACGGCGGGTAAAGGCTGTCGTGGAAGCCGTCCGCCCCGGCGCGCTGTACGAATCCGTTCTGGACAAGTCGGTACGCCGGATCCTGGGAATCGTCTTCAAGGCTGCCGAGACGACTAAAGGCGGTTCGATTGATACCGCCGCGCACCACGCCCTGGCGCGCCGGATCGCTGCGGAAGGCATGGTCCTGCTCAAGAACAACGGGATTCTGCCTTTGAAGGATCAGCAGCACATCGCTGTCATCGGTCGCGCTGCCGAAGAGGCGCACTTCCAAGGCGGAGGCAGCTCGCACATCAACCCCATCCAGGTGGATAACCCGTTTATAGAACTGAAAAAATCGGCCGGGGATACCGAGCTGACCTATGCCGAGGGGTATCCGGCAGGCACTGCTTTCGACCAGTCGCTCATCGACGCGGCCGTCAAAAACGCCCGCTCCGCCGACGTGGCCTTGCTTTATCTTGCCCTGCCGGATTCCAAGGAGTCAGAAGGCTACGACCGGGCTGACTTAGACTTGACCCCGCAGCAGGTTGCTTTGATCAAGGCTGTGACTGCCGTCCAGCCGAAGACCGTCGTCATCCTGAATAATGGCGCTCCGGTGGTGATGAGCGAATGGATAGACGGCACGGCTGCCGTCCTCGAGGCCTGGATGATGGGACAGGCTGGAGGTGGGGCAATCGCTGATGTGCTCTATGGAAAGGTCAACCCCTCGGGTAGGCTGGCGGAGACCTTCCCGCTCAAGTTGGTAGATACACCCGCCCACATCAACTTCCCCGGGGGAAATGGCGAGGTGCATTACGGCGAGGGCATTTTCATTGGTTATCGTTATTATGACGCCAAAGAGGTACCGGTGCAGTTCCCCTTTGGTTACGGGATGAGCTACACCACTTTCACTTACAAGAACCCCAAAGTTTACACTGAGCAAGGTCGAAATGTGTCGGCAGCGACCTTCAGGGATGTGGATGGCTTGACCGTTTCGGTTGACGTGACCAACACGGGCAAAGTTGCGGGTAAGGAAGTCGTCCAGGTGTACGTGCACGACCAAAAATCCGGCTTGGTCCGCCCGCCCAAGGAGCTCAAGGGCTTTGCCAAGGTTGAGCTTCAGCCCGGCGAAACGAAGACGGTAACCCTTACGCTCGATTTCCGCGCCTTTGCCTATTACCACCCGGCTTACAAGCAGTGGATTACCGAAGATGGCGAGTTCGACATCCTGATCGGGGCTTCATCTGCCGATATCCGCTGCGCCCTGACCATCATGCTGCAGTCCACACTGGAGCTTCCCTGCCTGCTGAACCGCGAATCGACCCTGCGCGACTGGATGGAGGACCCCCGAGGCAGGCGTGTGTTCGAACCGTTTTTCCAGCAAATGGTGGCGCAGATGCAGACCGCCTTTGGCGGGGGCGAAGGCGAGGGTACCGGGATGGACACCATGGGCTTTTTGATGGAAATGCCTTTGCTGGACATTCTCTACTTCCATGAGGGTGCTTTGCCGATGCCGCCTGAAGATTTGGTGGATGGCTTGCTCGCGCAAGTAAGTCAAAATAACTAAATTGCCGAGAGGATAACATGCAGTTTGGATATTTTGACGACGAGCGCCGTGAATACGTCATAACACGTCCTGATACTCCCCTGCCCTGGATCAACTACCTGGGCTGCGAAGATTATTTTGGCATTATCTCCAACACCGCGGGTGGCTATTCCTTTTACAAAGACGCCCGTCTGCGCCGCCTGACCCGCTACCGTTATAACAACTCCCCCCTGGACACGGGCGGACGATATATTTATCTGCGCGACGACTCACGACCGCATCCTTCTGGACCCTTATTCTGGTCGCCGACCTGGCAGCCGACTCGCCAGCCCCTGGATTTCTACGAATGCCGCCATGGACTCAGCTACACCACCATCCGCTCCAGACTGGCCGGGATTGAAGCCAAAATCCGCTATTTCGTTCCCTTGGGAGAAAGCCTCGAAACCTGGGAGCTGACTCTCACCAACCGCCGCGGCCAGACCGCCGATCTATCCATCTTCTCGGCAATTGAATTTTGTTTATGGGATGCCCTGGACGACGCCACGAATTTTCAACGCAACTATTATTACAGCGCAATGTTGCTAAAGTGATCCCGTTAGCATGTCATTCTCCCGAAGGACATCGGGACGATGTGAGCACCCGGCGCTCTTCCGGGTGCGAAGAATCTCCGTTTTGCGGCGTGGAGACCCTTCGGGCGCACAGAACGCGCCCTCAGGGTGACAATTTGAGTAGGTTTTCTTGAACTTTGCGCTGTAATACTATTCCATCGGGCAAGTCGAGGTACCGGCAATGCCTCTTTCTCCTTCCCCTTCCCCTCTCCCATACTTCGGGAGAGGGGATAGGGGGGAGAGTGGGGTCATCTACCACAAGACCGAATATCGCGAACGGCGCGACCACTTCGCATACTTCGCCTGTTCAGAGCCGTTGGCTGGCTTCGACACCCAGCGCGAGACGTTCCTGGGACCCTACCGGGGCTGGGATTCGCCTCGGGCCGTGGAAGCAGGCCAAACGTCCGGCTTGATCGCCTGCGGCTGGCAGCCAATTGGGGTGCACCACGTCAAAGTCACATTGAGGGCTGGAGAACAAAAAAAAGATCATTTTCCTCCTGGGTTATCACGAAAACCCAAAAGACGACAAGTTCGACCCGCCCGAATCGCAAACCATCAACAAGCGTACAGTTACGCCGATCATCGCCCGCTACCTGAAAGCCGATGAAGTAGAAAATGCTTTTCAGGCATTAAGGGCACACTGGGATGAACTGCTAAACAAAATGCAGGTGACCACGCCTGACGAACACACCAACCGCATGGTGAACATCTGGAACGCGTATCAGGTGATGATCACGTTCAATATCTCACCCTCAGCTTCTTATTTTGAGAGCGGCGTCGGGCGAGGTATGGGCTTCCGCGACTCAAACCAGGATCTGCTCGGATTCGTACACCTGATCCCGGAAAGGGCACGGGATAGAATCCTGGAACTGTCTGCGACACAGCTCGAGAGCGGCGGCGCGTATCACCAGTACCAACCGCTGACCAAGCGCGGCAATAATGACGTAGGCTCTGGCTTCAACGATGACCCGCTCTGGCTGGTCTTATCAGTAGCTGCCTACATCAAAGAGACAGGCGACTGGGGAATTCTCGACGAACTCGTCCCGTTTGATAACCAGCCCGGCACGGAAGTACCGCTTTACGAGCACTTGCAGCGCTCGATCCACTACACGCTTGACCGTCTCGGCCCGCACGATCTGCCGCTGATCGGCCGCGCCGATTGGAACGACTGCCTGAACCTGAACTGCTTCTCTGAGACACCCGGCCAGTCTTTCCAAACCACGACCAACAAGGATGGCAAAGTCGCCGAGAGCGTATTCATCGCCGGGTTGTTTGTGCTGGCGGTGAAGGAA
>Ga0210058_1001724_pt1 | contig 18995 bp, 16 predicted proteins | sample CryGeymeta201511_FD_183979 | JGI IMG/M metagenome (GOLD analysis project Ga0210058, IMG submission 183979) | Groundwater microbial communities from Crystal Geyser aquifers in Utah, USA - Crystal Geyser metaG 2015-11 (SPAdes) (version 2) | ecosystem: Environmental > Aquatic > Deep subsurface >...
TGTAAAATATTCTGGTCACCGGATTGTAAATTGTGACAAAAAAATATTTATCAAATCTCTTCAAGACCTATCAAAAAGGCGATGCAAGAGAAGAATCTTATTACAAACATCTTGCTGATTTTATTACTGCATATTCTGAATCTGAGCGGAAAAAGAAAATTGATTCCGCAAGCCGGAATCAATAGATTTTAGAGATTAATGAAAATCAGTTTAGCGGCTTTCCTGTATGTTCAAAATGCACCGATGCAATTTCAATATCAACTAACTCATTAATTCTTTTCAACTTCTTCGGCTAATGAGCCTGCAATTACTTTTACTTCGTATTCTGTGCCCAGCAAGTCATGCAGAGTCATTTTGCCGAGCATACCGTCTAAAAGTGTTTGGACGGTTTTCCATAGGCTTCTAATTGAGCAGTCAATTGTGTGGGTACAGATTGTTTCAAGCCCGGAATGATCATCGCAGAAACTTGATTCAAATAATTTTCCGCCCAGCACATTTAAAACATCACTTATTATAATTTCAGCCGGAGGGCGCGTAAGTTTGTATCCGCCTGTTTGTCCGCGGGTACTTTCCACAAAACCGCCGAGGCGCAAAATTCTTAATATCTTTCCTACATGCGCAGTGGATAATCCTTCAATCTGACTCATCTCCGGAATTGTAAGACCGTTGGGAGAATTAGACTTGCATATCCGTAATAAACATCTTAAACCATATTCTTCTTGTGTGCTGAACTTCATTTTAAGCCAATTTGAATAGCTGCCTTAATGCATTTACATTAAGACAGCCCAACGTGTTAATCATTCTTTAAATTTAGGAATTTTTGAACCGCATGATTTTGCATACTCTACCTGTGCAAACTGCTCCGGCGTAATTGAAGGACCTTTTGCAGAACAATATTGATCAAAAATAGTTGTGAGATTTTCTGCGATCTGTCCGGCTGAATATCCTTCGATGTTTGATCTTGGCACAAAGTGAAGCAGCTCGCCGTTCTTGAACAATGCGATGCTTGGGGAAGATGGAGGATAACTAATTACAAGCCGTCTTACTTTATCAACCGCTTCACGCTCCTGTCCTGCAAAAACCGTGTAAAGTTTATCGGGTATAATACTATGCTGAAGCGCCAAAGAAATAGCCGGGCGAGCGCTTCCTGCAGCGCATCCGCAAACCGAGTTAATAAACACAAGCGCTGTTTTATCATCATTTGCTTCAATTACTTTTTCAACTGATTCAGGGTTAAGCAGTTCTTCAAAACCAACCGCAATCAATTCATCGCGCATCGGCTGAACTGCACCCTGATCGTACATAGGGGGACGGGACAAAACATTAAACATATATATTTACTCCTTATTTATAATGACTTCTTAGATGAACTAAGAGAAAAAAACTTTATAGAAAACCAAGCTCAAGCTTTGCAACTTCGGACATCATGTCTTTATCCCACGGCGGATTCCAAACTAATTCTGTCTTTGCAGATTTTACTTCCGGCATAGAACCTATTTTTTGTTCAACTTCCGGAGGAAGCGAACCGGCAACAGGACAGGCAGGGGATGTCAACGTCATTTTAATTTTCACGTTCGCGTTGTCGTCTATGCTTATTTCGTAAATCAGTCCGAGTTCAAAAATATCCACCGGTATTTCCGGATCGTAAATTGTTTTTAATTTCTGAATGATTTTGTCTTCCAGAACTTGTTTATTTAATTCCGCCATAAAAAGACTATCTGTTATTAATTAAATTTTTTCTTCTGTTGAAACTGATGAGGATTCACTTTTTATTGCCGACTGCATTGTATGCCAGGCAAGGCTGGCGCATTTAACTCTTGCCGGAAAATCTTTTACTCCTGCAAAAACAGCAAGTTTGCCAAGTTCTTCAAGCGAGTTTTCTTCGTCGAGTTTTCCGGTAATCAGATCATGAAATTTTTCAAAAAGTTTTTCTGCTTCGACGACAGGCTTGCCTTTTACAAGTGAACTCATTAACGAAGCGGACGCTTTTGATATTGCGCATCCGGAACCTTGAAACGAAATATCTTTTATTATTCCATCTTCTATTAAAACATAAACATCAATTTTATCGCCGCATAAAGGATTATAACCTTCAGCAAAATGATTATGTTCCTCAATCTTTTTAAAATTGCGCGGGCTCTTATTGTGGTCGAGTATAACCTGCTGATAAAGTTCTCTTAAATCTTCTTTCATTTAAAGACCTCAATAACTTTTTTTACACCGTTGATTAGAATATCTATTTCATCTTTAGTATTATACATTGCAAATGAAGCCCTTGAAGTTGCTGGAATTCCAAAGCGGTGCATCAACGGCTGCGTACAATGATGTCCGGTGCGGATTGCGATACCTTCAAAATCTAAAAAAGTACCAACATCATGCGGATGAATTGTATCGAATATAAATGAAATAACCGCACATTTATTTTTAGCAGTGCCTATAATTTTTAAGCCGTCCAGTTTTTGAAGCTGAGCGGTTGCATATTCGAGCAAAGAGTTTTCATACATAGCAATTTTTTCAATTCCCATTTGCTCAACATAATCGATAGCAACTCCCAGCCCGATGGCATCAGCAATGTTTGATGTTCCCGCTTCGAACTTGTAAGGAAGCTCGTTGTATGTGCTTTCATTGTAAGTAACTCTGGCAATCATATCGCCGCCGCCCATGAATGGAGGCATTGCATCGAGTAATTTTTCTTTGCCGTATAAAACGCCTATGCCCGTGGGTCCGTAAAGTTTATGTCCGGAAAATGCAAGAAATTCGCAGTCAAGCTTCTGCACATCAACCGGCAAATGATTGATAGCCTGCGCCGCATCGAGCAGTACCGGTACGTTGTATTGATGCGCCGTTTCAATTATTTTTTTCACATCGTTAATTGTACCGAGAGAATTAGAGACAAAATTTATTGCGGCAAATTTTGTTTTTTCGCTGAAAATATTTTCGAGTTCGTTTAAAATCAATTCACCGTTATCGTCAACCGGTATGACTTTTATAGTCATGTTTTTTTCTTTAGCTATCAACTGCCACGGCACAAGGTTAGAATGATGTTCCATTGCGGTTACAACTATTTCATCTCCTGCTTTAAAATTAGCTCTGCCGTAAGAAGAAGCCACCAGGTTTATTGATTCAGTAGTTCCGCGGGTAAAAATAATTTCTTTGTCGCTGTTTGCATTTAAAAAGTTTTTAATTTTGATGCGCGAGTCCTCGAAAGCTTTAGTAGAAACTTCGCTTAGATGATGAACGCCGCGGTGAACATTAGCGTTCATGCTTGTGTAGTATTCAACGAGTGAGTCGATAACTATCTGTGGTTTTTGTGTTGTCGCAGCGTTATCAAGATATACCAGGGGCTTGCCGTGTATAGTTTTTGAGAGAATAGGAAAATCATTCCTAATCTTTTCAATATTAAATATGCCCGCTTCCGGCATTCCGGAAGTTTCGGTTCTGTTAGTCACAGTAATACCTATTGATTAAATTTTTTCGTTAAAATAGCCTCTACGTAATCTCTAACCGGCAGCAGCTTTATTGTTTTTATCACGTCGCTAGCAAATGCGTGCAGCAACATAGCGCGGGCAATATCTTCGCCGATGCCGCGGGTTTTTAAGTAGAACATTGCCTCTTTATCAAGCTGCCCGATTGTAGCGCCGTGAGAGCATTTCACGTCATCGGCAAAAATTTCGAGCTGCGGTTTAGTATTTATTAAAGCCTCGTTTGAAAGAATAATATTGTTGTTTTCCTGAAATGCGTTTGTCTTTTGGGCATCCGGTCTTACAATCACTTTCCCGTTGAAAACGCCGCGCGATTTATCATCCAAAATTCCTTTGTAATGTTCGTGACTATTGCAGTGCGGCTGCGCATGATCAATAAGTGTATGTGTATCACACAACTGCGAATCGTCAAGCAGGAAGAGTCCGTTAATAGTACACTCGCCGCCCTTATCATTAAATTTTGAATTAATATCATTTCTGCAAATATCACCGCCAAGTGAAATTGCATGTGAAGTAAAATTACTTGAAAGTTCCTGGTCAATTACAGTTCGTGAGATATGAAACGCTCTTTTGCTTTCTTCCTGAAGTTTTACATGATCGAAATAAGTGTTTTCCCCAACTACAATTTCAGTAATAGTGTTAGTAAAATAAATATCTTCGCTTAACGAAACAAAATGTTCCAACACCGATGCCTGCGAATTTTTATCTGCGATAAATAAATTTCTCGGCTGAATAAGCGCTTTATCTTTCCGCGCATCAGCAATAAAAAGAAGATGAATTGGATCTTCAATTATCTTTCCTTCCTGAACATGCACAAATGCGCCATCAAAAGTATAAGCAGCGCTGAGGGAAGTAAAAATTTGTCCTTCACTTAAAGCATATTTACCAAAATGTTCTAATACATTCGGGTCACCTTCTTCCACATCAGTGGCAATACTTTTAACAATTAATCCATCGGGAAGATTATTAATCTTCGATAAATTTTCATCAAACCTTCCATTAACAAATACCATTACATGATTAAATGTATCCCCCAAAAGAAACTGTTGAATATCGTCATACATCAACGGAAGCACAGCAGGCAGCGGGTTAAACGAATGTTTGAGCAGCGGCGAAATATTTGTATAACGCCATTCTTCATTTTTTAAGTTCGGAAATTCAGCTTGTTCAAAATTTGCAAGCGCCTCTTTACGTATGCTATGCAAGGGCTGTTTGCTCTGTCCGTTAAGGCTCTTCTCAAAATCGGTAAAGCTGCTTGTTAAAGTATTTTTAAAATTTGCAATATCATTCATTATTTATTTATCTCCATTCTTCACGCATTAAGCAACCGCATCGGTTTTAATCCAGTCGTAACCTTTTTCCTCAAGTTCAAGTGCAAGCTGCTTACCTCCGGATTTAACAATCTTGCCGTCCGAAAGAACATGAACAAAATCCGGGACGATATAATTAAGCAAACGCTGGTAGTGGGTTACAAGTATAGTTGAATTTTCGGGAGATCTCAATTTCTCTACTCCATTAGCGACAATTCGCAGTGCATCAATATCAAGCCCGGAGTCTGTTTCATCGAGTATAGCAAGCTTCGGTTCGAGCACTGCCATCTGGAAAATTTCGTTCCGTTTTTTTTCTCCTCCGGAAAAACCTTCATTAACAGATCGCTTCAGCAATGCCTGGTCGAGTTCTACAATTTTCATTTTCTCTTTTATCATCTGGAGAAAATCCACTGCATCCATTTCTTCTTCACCCCGGTATTTACGGATTTCATTAACGGCTGTTTTTAGAAAATTTGTATTGCTTACACCGGGCAACTCAACCGGATACTGAAAAGCGAGAAATATCCCCTCGCGTGCGCGGTCTTCAGGCGAAAGTTCAAGCAGATTTTTACCTTTATAAATTATTTCGCCCTCCGTCACTTCATAATTTTCATGCCCCGCAAGTACGTTTGCAAGAGTGCTTTTACCGGAGCCGTTTGGTCCCATAATCGCATGAACCTCACCCGCGTTAACTGTTAAATTTATTCCTTTTAATATTTCTTTACCTTCAATTTTCGCATGAAGATTTTTTATTTCTAATAACATACTCTTCCTTATTTCTTATCTCTTAATTCTTAATCGATTGATTAGCTTTCAACAAACCTGCATCACTACAGTTATGCACGATATTTTTTATCCGACGCTTCCTTCGAGACTTACACTAAGAAGTTTTTGAGCTTCCACAGCGAACTCCATCGGTAGTTCTTTAAATACTTCTTTGCAATAGCCGTTAACAATTAAACCAATTGCGTCTTCAGTTGAAATCCCTCTTTGATTTAAATAAAACAATTGGTCTTCACCAATTTTAGAAGTTGTAGCTTCATGTTCCACTTGGGCGGAGGGATTATTTATTTCAAGATACGGGAATGTGTGCGCACCGCATTTATCGCCGATCAACAGAGAATCGCACTGAGAAAAGTTCCTTGCGTTTTCGGCTTTTTTCGTAATCTTAACTAAACCACGATAACTGTTCTGACTCTTACCTGCAGAAATGCCTTTAGATATAATTGTACTTTTTGTGTTTTTGCCGATGTGTATCATCTTCGTTCCGGTGTCAGCCTGCTGATAATTATTAGTTAGTGCAACGGAGTAAAACTCACCGGTTGAATTATCGCCCTGCAAAATACAACTTGGATACTTCCATGTTATTGCCGATCCTGTTTCAACCTGAGTCCATGAAATTTTTGAATTAACACCACGGCAGGCGCCCCGTTTTGTAACGAAGTTGTATATTCCGCCTAAACCTTCTTTATTACCCGCGTACCAGTTTTGCACCGTACTATATTTTATTTGAGCGTTTTCGAGTGCAACAAGTTCAACAACTGCAGCGTGAAGTTGGTTTTCATCTCTTCTCGGTGCAGTGCAGCCTTCCAGGTAACTAACATAAGCGCCCTCGTCCGCAACTATTAGAGTTCGTTCGAACTGTCCGGTGTTGGCGGCATTAATTCTAAAATATGTAGAAAGCTCCATCGGGCAGCGAACTCCTTTAGGTATATAAACAAAAGATCCATCGCTGAATACTGCAGAGTTCAATGCGGCAAAAAAATTATCGGTAGAGGGTACAACGCTTCCGAGGTATTTTTTAACTAATTCGGGATGATTATGAACTGCTTCGCTGAATGAGCAAAATATTATTCCAAGTTCGCCAAGTTTTTCTTTAAATGTTGTTGCTACCGAAACACTATCGAATACCGCATCAACTGCAACGCCGCTAAATAATTTTTGCTCCTCAAGCGAAATGCCGAGTTTATCAAAAGTAGCTCGTAATTCGGGATCGACTTCGTCAAGGCTATTTAACAGAGGTTTTTTCTTCGGCGCAGAATAGTATGAAATATCATTGTAATCAATAGGGTCATACTTAACATTAGACCAATGAGGTTCTACCATCTTTAACCAGTGGCGGTATGCTTTCAGCCGCCATTCAAGCATAAATTTGGGTTCATTTTTCTTTTTAGAAAGTTGGCGTATTACTTCTTCATTTAAGCCTTTAGAAAATGTATCGCTCTCAATATCAGTTACAAATCCATATTTATATTCCTGGTTCGCAAGTTCTTCTAATTTGGAAACTTCTGTCGAACTCATAAAATCTCCTAACTAACTTTTCTGTGAATTTTAGATAAAATTCAATTAATTTTTACAATTCAAATCTAATTAATCTGTACAAAAAAGTCAAGATTGAATTTTACATACATATTCTGAAAGTATTCTTAATCTAGAATTCAATGTTTTTTGAGATTAAATAATTAGATTTGAAGAATTAAATTTGATTCATTTTTAGATACAAATCGAACTCGTGGCAAAACTTTCTTTAAAAAAAGGAATATTTTTTTTCTTCTATAATACTATCGTCGTATGTGTCTTCATCTTAATTGGTGAATTTATAGTTAGATTATTTGTCCCATCAATTCAGCCCCAGGGCAGTGATAGGAAACTATTTGAAGAAAATAGATATTATAATTCTATTGGCTTAGCGCCGTTAAGCAAAGGATATTCAAACGGAAAATTGGTAGGAGTTGATCAATATGGATTTCGAGTTACCAGTCAAAAAATTGATACTTCTAAAAATAGCTGGCTTTTAATTGGTGATTCGGTAACAATGTGTATTGGAGTTGAATCTGATTCTACATTTGCGGGACTCATTCAAAAAAAAGAAAAGAATATAAATATCTTAAATCCATCTGTTTTAGGATGGGGAGTTTATGATTATTATAATGCTGTAAAATATTTCATTATAAAGGAAAAGAATAAACTAAAAATTGATAGAGTTATAATTTTTTATTGTCTCAACGATTTGTATTCGAATCAACCCAACGAAGAAGAACTAAGTGAAATTAAAAACCAATTTGAAAATATTCTACGCTTTTTAAGAATTAACAGCAGACTTTATATCTTCCTAAAGAATTTCATTTCTGATAGATCGAAATCTTATTTCGAATTTGAAGAAAACTTTTATTTAAAAAATAATAAGGATTTTGAAAAAGGAATCAAAGTTATTAAGGTCATAAATAATTACTGTAATGTGGAAAATATAGATTTTGTCATGATTATCGTACCTTATGAATATCAATTACGAAAAAATAATTTACAGTTTAAATTTTCCCAAGAAAAAATTAAAGATGCTTTGAAAGATTACAATATCAAATTTTATGATTCATTTGATTTTTTTAAAAGTTCAAAAATTTTATCAAAAAAATTATTCTTGTATGCAGATGGCATTCACCTTTCAAATTCGGGGCATAAGCTGTTAGCTGAATATGTTCAACGAATTCTTAATTTATAACAATCTAAGCGTAGTGCGGCAGCAAACCAAAGTTCAAGCGGCTTTGTGAAAATATCATAGCACGGCAAGACGCAATGTTGAATTATGAATTATGAATTTTGAATGAAACACAATCCGCTTGCGGGATTGAGAGCGAAGCAATCTCGAAATTCTACACTGGGATTGCTTCATTCGAGGACTCATTCGCAATGACACTTTGTTTTTAGAGATGCCCTAAAGTTAAAAGTAAAAAACATAAAAAATATCTTGACATGAAAAATCCGTTAGCTAACGGATACATATCAATACTATAAGAATCTTATTAAAAGCTCTATTTGATGAAGTAATAAAGTTCTGCCTGATTAACAAACACAAAAATGAAAACACAACATCTAAGTTTTGAACAGAATTGCCCAAGTTTAATCGATCAGTTCAAACTTTATCCGTATACTTTTTCTTATAGTAATTTTACCGGCAATTGTTTCGCTGCCGGCAGAATCCATTTCCATTTTATTTCTCATCAACATTGGAGGCTGGTAGTCTCCAGTTTCTTCAATTTCTAAGACCTTTCCAATATTTATATTCAGCGCCTTCGTCATATATTCTGCTTTTTCCTTTGCCGCGATCAAAGCTTTTTGATAAGTGGTTTTATTATAGAACTCAAAGTTGGATAGGTTATAATACGAGTTAACAGTAAAATTATCCGAGGATGCAAGTTTATCTGTAGCTTCATAATATCTTGAAAAATCCTTAAGTTTGAACGTAACGTTTGTAGCGGCAAAAAATCCTTTATCTACTCTTTTATTATTTTGCCATTCGTATTCTTTTCCGAGAGAGATAGGATGAATTTCAAAATCATCTTTTTTGATGTTTAGTTCTGCCAATATTTTTCTAATGTTCGATATCTGCTCATCATTTTTCTTTTTCGCTTCATCGAGCGATTTAGCGGTAGTTCTAACCTGTATATTAAAAACTATTTCATCGGCATCCACTATGTGTTCGGCGGTTCCGGTTAAATTAATAAAACGGATTGCCTGCTGTGCATCTGCCGTGGATATTAAGAATGATAAGCATAAAATAAAAAGATGCTTCATAATCATTTTCCTTCCGGATTTGTTTATATAAATTAAGACTAAAATCGGACAAATGTAAATTCTTTTTGGCAAAAATTAATAAAAATAATTTCTGTTGTAAGGTTTGTAAAGATTGTACGGTTTGTTGGGTTTTTCGATGGTTGATTAACGGATTATTTCTAATTATCTGTTATATTTCGCATCAAAAATTTGGAGATAAATTAAATGGAAAAATATGCTGTTGTTATGGCTGGCGGAGTAGGTTCCCGCTTTTGGCCCCGAAGCCGTAAAACACTGCCCAAACAATTGCTAAATCTCTTCGGCGAATTTACGATGATTCAAGAAACCGTTAATCGTCTAAATGGATTTATTGACACGGATAAAATTTTTGTTATAACCAATAAGGTTCAAAAAGCATTAATTGAAGAACAGCTTCCTCAAATTCCAAAGAACAACATAGTGGCTGAACCAGTTGGAAGAAATACTGCTCCCTGTGTTGCGCTTGCCGCTGCTATTATTAGTGAAATTAATGATGAAGCAGTTATTATTACTCTTCCTGCCGATCATCTTATTATCGATGCGCAAAAATTTAGGCAATCGATACAAACTGCGGCGGAATTTGCTTATCAGTCCAAAGGGCTTGTAACATTCGGTATTGAACCTACACGCCCGGATACAGGCTATGGTTATATCAATTTTGATAAAGATGAAATAAAACCGCAAGTGCATAGAGTTAAAAAGTTCGTAGAAAAACCAAATTTAGAAACAGCAAAACTATATCTTTCTTCGGGTGAATATTTATGGAATTCAGGTATGTTTATCTGGCGTACCGATGTGGTGCTTGATGAAATAAAACAACATCTACCCGAAATGTTTAGAAGTATAAAATTATTGAATAAAGACCTTTCAAGTTCAAATTTTTATAACGAGCTTGATGATATTTATCCAGGACTGCAGAGCATCTCAATTGATTTCGGCATCATGGAAAAGTCAGACAAAGTTTATCTTGTCAAAAGTAATTTCGACTGGAACGATGTAGGAAGCTGGGAATCGGCTTACGAGTTAAATAAAAAAGATGAAAACCGGAATGCCATTATCGGCGATGTGTTTAATGCCGGTTCTAAAGACTCATACATTTATTCCCCCGATAAGTTTACTGCAGTGGTAGGAATGGATGATGTAATTGTCATTAACACAAAAGATGCTTTGCTTGTTTGCAATCGTAATAATGTTCAGGATGTTAGAAAGGTAGTTGATTTTCTTGCCGGGCAAAAAAGAGAAGGATTGTATTAGATGAGTGAGAGTAAAAGTAAGTGAGAGCGTCAGCAAGTATTCATCGAAATATTAGTGACATAATATGAATCTAAATTATTTAGCAAAATTAAAGAACAATCTTCCTGCAGTACCTGGAATTTTGCGTAAAGAAGAGTATTTTAATTCCTCCGTATTAATTCCATTAGTGCCGGTAAATGATGAATATTTTTTCCTCTTTGAGAAGCGGGCTGCCGGAATAAGACAAGGGGGCGAAATATGCTTTCCGGGCGGGGAGGTTGAGGATACCGATGAAGACGTGATTAAAACGGCTGTTCGTGAGACGGTAGAAGAACTCGGCGTTAATAAAAATGATATACAAATAATCGGCAGGTTAGATACACTTGTTGGACCAATAGGCGTTACTGTTGACTCCGCGATTGCAATTTTAAAAATCGATGACGTAAAAACTCTACCGATTGACACCAACGAAGTAGAAAAACTTTTTATACTGCCGGTATCTTATTTTGAAGAGAACCCGCCCGAAAGGTTTAAGCTTAACATGCAAGTGCATTCTACTATGAAGGATGAAAACGGAATTGAAGTTGAACTTTTCCCTGTAAAAGAATTACAATTACCGGAGAAATATCATAAGCCATGGAATGCAGGAAATCCGGGTGTGCTGGTTTACCGCACCGGCAAAGGAGTTATCTGGGGAATCACTGCTTCGTTAATTTTCGAAGTCATTCGAAAATTGAAATTAAAAAATTCATCTTAAGATAGTAATAAACTTATGCGGGTAGAGACGAAAGAGGAACATTTAAAAGTGATACTGCAGGCTTTGTTTGTCACTTTTTTGTGGTCTACTTCGTTCATCATAATAAAATTGGGGCTAAAAGAAATACCGCCGCTTACATTCGCCGGTTTAAGATATTTTTTGGCTTTTATATTTCTTCTTCCGCTTCTTCTTCGCAAAAAATATATTGATGAACTTAAAAAACTCAACCGAAAAGAATACCCCAAATTGATTTTATACGGTTTTGTTTTTATTGCATTAACACAGGGGGCTCAGTTTGCAGGTTTGTCACTTCTTCCCTCGGTCGTGGTTAGTCTGATGTTGAATTTCTCACCCTTGGTTGTAGCTTTAATGGGTTATTTTCTTTTAACAGAGAAACCTACTTCGATACAATGGGTGGGCGCTTGTTTATTTATATGTGGAGTTTTGGTTTATTTCCTGCCGGTAAGTTTATCATCAAATGAAATTCTTGGTTTGGCAATTATGATGTTTGGAATTTTAGCGAATGCGGGTTCATCAATACTTGGGAGAGAGATTAACCGGAAAAAGATTTTAAGCCCGTTTATAATAACAATCATAGGTTTAGGGTTTGGTTCGATTTGTTTGCTCGCAGCAGGGATCTTTTTGCAGGGGATTTCAACCATATCATTAATAAATATTTTTCTGCTTGTATGGATGGCAGGTGTAAATACGGCGTATGCTTTCACTCTGTGGAATAAAACTCTTCGTTCTTTAACGGCAATTGAATCAAGTATCATTAATGGTACGATGCTGATTCAAATCGGTGTACTTGCATGGATTTTTCTTGGAGAGACAATTACATTTAAAGAGAGCATCGGAATGATGATTGCGATCGTAGGAGTCATTCTTGTTCAATTAAAACCCGGCATGAAAAAATCCGGGTTCAACAAAAACTATTAGTTGAATATTTCAACACTTTTATTTCACTTCAACCAAAAAATTGCTCACCCCCTTTACAGAACAAGCTTAAATCTTATTTGATTACTGAGTCTGGTTTAAAAAGGTTCTGTTGAATAATGTCATTGCGATCCCGCATTGCGGGAGAAGCAATCTGCTGAATTTAGCGTAAAATCAAAAGATTGCTTCGTCACTCCATTCCTCGCAATGACGGGAAATATTTTTTTAAAGTATACTCATTAATTTCTTGATACAGCTTCTTCTCTATTCTGAAAATGATATTCTATTCATTCCCATAAAGTAGAACTATATTTATAAATACTAACAATTTTTCAACACTTCATCATATCTTGTCTGTAGAATTATGGAACAGCAATTGTATGAAGTAATCCGCAATTAATATTTATTAACTACTTACAGGGTTAAGCCCATGAAAAAAATAATACTCTTGACTGTGTTGGTTGCTTTTACTTTAACTATGGCACAAACAGCCAAAATTAAAAATGAAGCAATGACACCGCACAGACTGATAGAAATGAATTTAACTACAGTCACAAATTCGGTTTATTCCGGATTAGATATAGTACCAAACGGTACATTTGTTTATTTAGCTCCTCAGAATGTCGGAAACACCGATCCTATTACAAACACAACTTTTGAACTGTTAAGTAAACCCGGCGGTTCAGGAACAACCTTAACCGTCTTCAATAACAATTGGGTTTACTTTAAACCTGATGTTAAAGGCGCTTACCAGGTAAAATTAACAATTACTACGGCTCTCGGTACGGATGACACTACCAGAACTTACTATGCCGCTGATTTTGTCGGCGTTGGTAATTTCCAGAACGTTGTTGGCGCCTGGCCTAAATGTATGGGCTGCCACGCTAGTATGCCTAAATTTGCTGCAATATATGAAAAATGGAAAGTTTCCGGTCATGCTAACGTCTTTAATCAGCAGTTAAGCACAAGCACTCATTACAGTACAAGTTGTATGAAATGCCACACAACCGGTTACGACCACAATGTTGTATCCAATAACGGTGGTTTTGATGACGTTGCCGCTTCATTAGGCTGGTCATTTGCTCCTCCAACATCTCCTGCAAAATGGGATTCTTTGGTAACTTATTATCCCGGGCTCGTTAACTTAGCAACAATAGGCTGCGAAAGTTGCCACGGACCTGGAAGTGAACACTCACAGGGCGGTCTCGTTGCTAAAATTCAAATTTCAAACGAAGCTGGAAACTGCGGTCAGTGCCACGATGAACCCTGGAGACATAATGTTTATTCTATGTACGGAAACTCTGTTCATTCAGAAGCTGTATGGTCAAATTCATTCGCTCAGGGCGCAGCTTCACAGAACAATAGTTTGGGCAATTGTATCCGTTGCCACGATGCTAAAGGTTATATAAACTTTACAAAAGGTTTAACAACCAACACCACCGGAATGACACAAGGCGATCATGTAGCTATTACATGCGCAGCTTGCCACGATCCTCATGGAAACGAATTTGCAAGTTCATTACGTCAAACACCTGCAGGTTCCGACACTCTTGCTAATGGTTATCAATACACCGAAGGCGGTACAGGTCAAACTTGTATGAACTGCCACAAAGCAAGAAAAGATAACGTTACTTATGTTCAAACAGCTGTTAACAACTCCCATTGGGGACCTCATCATTCAACCCAAACGGATGTTCTTCTTGGTAAAAACGCTGCTGAATTTGGAACTCCATTCCAGAGCGGCGCACACAAATTTGCAATTACTAATCTTTGCGTAGACTGCCACATGGTTGCTACCGTTGATACAGGCAGCGTAAATAGAGATAAAGTCGGCGGACACTCCTGGACATTACACAACGCAGATACTGATTTCTATCATACTGCAGCATGCACTAACTGCCACGGTCCAAAAAATAATTGGAACGATTTCCAGGCAGTTGCGGACCATGACGGAGACGGAACTATCGAATCAATTCCTCAAGAGATTGACGGTTTAACTAAAAAATTAGTTTATTATTTGCCGCCAGCAGAGCAGGACACAGTAATCTATTCTCAAGTACTAACTTTAGATCAGAAAAAAGCTTACTTCAACTATATGCTTATAGCTTATGATGGATCAAAAGGCATGCACAATACTAAATTTGCTATTGACGTACTTACGAAATCTATCATTGCTATCGGCGGAGTTATTCCGGTCGAATTAATTTCCTTCACTGCAAATGAAGCTAATAATGTTGTTAGTTTACAATGGCAGACAGCTACCGAAACCAACAACCGAGGTTTTGATGTTGAAAGAAGAACTAATAAAACATGGGAAAAAGTTGGATTCGTTGCAGGTTACGGTACCTCAACCGAAACACGCAGCTATTCATTGAATGATAATGTTTCCAACGTTTCCGGTAATACAGTTTATTACCGCTTAAAGCAAATTGATTTCGATGGTTCTTTTGATTACTCAAAAGAAATCGAAGTTACTATTGCAGGCGGTCCGAAAGAATTTTCAATTTCGCAGAACTATCCAAATCCATTTAACCCGACAACAGTAATAAAATATAACGTGCCTTTCCAAAGCCAGGTTAAAATTGTTGTTTATAATTTAATGGGTGAAGTTGTTACGGAATTAGTAAACGCAGTTAAAGGCGCTGGTTATCATGAAGCTCGTTTCGACGCAGTTTCTAAACAGCTATCCTCAGGCGTTTATCTTTACAGAATCGAAGCTTCCTCGGTTGATGGAGGTAAGACATTCAAACAGACCAAAAAAATGGTTCTGATGAAATAGTGCTTAACCAGCAAATTAACCGGACAATGTTTTCAATGCAGTAAATATACTGTTTTGAGAATTAAGCAAAATAAAATTGATGTTCGGAATTATTTGCACAACAAATAATGTGTTGCAGCCGGTGCTTACGGTATAATTTACTCACCGGCTGCTTTATTAAAGGCATTGCCTTATCACTTGCATTCACCCTTCTGATACACCTGAATTTCACAATGCCTACTGAATTATCATATAATCTTCTTTACAGTTGTTGAGAAGGTAGTTACTATAATTATAACATCATTTAAATTAAGGAATAAAGATTATGAAACGGATGTTTGTTTTTTTGTGTTTAATTTCTTTTATAGCATCGGGGTTAATCCTTGCACAAGATCGAGTTTTAAGGGCTCTTAAAGTTACAAACGCACCAGTTGTAGATGGTGTTGTTGATCAGGTATGGCAATCTGCAACTGATTTGAATGTCCCCTTAGGAGAAACTTATGACGTCCACAATCCGGCAAGTATAATGGATTGTTCCGGATGCCATAATTACAATAGCTCTTACACACTTAAATTAAAAGCAGTATACACTACAGAACGGATCTATGTTTTAGCTAAATGGACAGATTCTACTGCCAGTTTTACTCGAAATGGTTCGTGGGATTTTTCCTCGGGAAGCTGGACAAAACCCAATGCAGAACAATCTGAGGACAGAATTGCATTATTCTTTCCAATAGGTGAAATTACCGGCAACCCCTGGAACACCAAAGGTTGTATGGCTAAATGCCACACATATTATCCTACCAATATTGATCCACATGTAAGTTCACATGGCATAGTTGATGACGCCTGGTTAGAAAGTGGTAAAGCTGATATGTGGCATAGCAAAGCAGGACGCGGCACCGCATATCTTTCTGCCGCTGGTTCAAACTTAACAATTAATCCAATAACTCACGAAGTTACAGGCGGAACTTTCTCTATGACAGGTTACATTGACGACAAGTGGGTTGGAGAATGGGCACACGATTCTATTAATGGAGAAGATGGCGGACGTTATGGAGATGCTGGCGGCAGCGGTTATTCGCATAATCGTATAGGCGACAAATCCCGCCCTAAATACATGGAAACTTCCCCCACAGATTTTGCGGATGCTATGGTTCTGAAAGATACCGAGATTGCAAATGGAGAATGTGTCGGGGATGCAACTACCGGTGTTAGTGACGCAGATGCATCTACTTACTGGACTAATTACGCCGCCCTAAACGCAATTGTGCCCGAAAGAATTCTTAAAGCGCCAACCGGCAGCCGCGGAGATATAGATTTCGGGGCTGTTTGGAATAATAATGAATGGACAGCCGAGTTCTCTCGTGCATTGCAAAATGGAAATGATGATGATGTACAATTTGATGTAACTCAAAAATATACTTTCGGTTCGGCTACTTTTGAAAATTCCAGGCATGGTTATGAGCATAGAACTTCTAAAATGGACACACTCATTTTTGATACCGCTGTAGGGGTTGAAGATATTTCGGAAAACGTGCCCGATTCTTACAGTTTGTTACAAAATTTTCCAAATCCTTTTAATCCGTCTACAATGATCGAATATCAAATAACAAAACCGATGAGAGTTAAGCTAAATGTTTATGATGTTCAAGGCAGATTTATGCGAGAACTTGTAAACGAAGAAAAGAGCAGCGGCTCTTATTTTGTTATTTGGGATGGGAAAGATAATTCTGGAAATTTAGTAGCCTCCGGCACATATTTCTATAAAATACAAAGCGGTGAATTTATTCAGGTAAAAAAAATGACGTTACTCAAATAGCAGAAGTTTTCCCCCTGGTGTAACTGACAAACCCGGTAGTTGAAAAACTGCCGGGTTTTTTATTTTAAATTTGCGCGTCTCCGATAATGTGTTGCCATTATTTTTCAAAACAAAGACCATTCTGTCATTTCGACTGAGTCCTCGAATGAGAAATCTTTTAGTTTTTTTTTCTCAAATACGAACACTTCAAAAAGTGGTCATTAGTAGGGAGAAACGACCGAAGCAATCTTATTATGTTGTAGGGAGACAAGGATTGCTCTCCGGTAACTAACGGATTAGCCAATCCGTTAACTAACGGACAATGACGAAAATGTTTTAAGAGACGCACTTAAGTTATTCGCTGAAATCAATCTATAGTAATTCATCATTTAGAATAATCAATCAATAGTTAACAACACAGTGCCGGTTAAAATAACTACTGCAGCCACGATCCTTCTAAAGAGATTTTTTTCTTCAAATAATTTTCCGCCGATTATAATTGCCATCAACACAGAAAGACGTTTGACCGATATAACAAGCGCAACCGGGGCAAGTTTTACGGCTTCAATCTGAGTGTACCTGTAAATGACGGTAAAAACCGAAACTGCTATTAAAAGAATAATTATATTTTTATTTATTCCGCTAAAAGAAGTTTTAAATCCTCTTCTTATAAAAAGAACCGCAATAAAAAATATCAATGCATAAAAGAATTGTTGAAAAGCCATGAATGTATAAGGATGCACCGCAAAGTCGCGGAGCAAAATTCTATCTAACAATGAACTGACTGTAAATAGAATTAAAGCGATAATAATCGGGAGATATTTTTTTGATGTGAACAGTGCAATGAAAGGAGTAAGAAAATTTTTATTCCCTTTTTTAAGTTCTAACAGATATGTGCCCGATACCATCAGTAGAATGCCAAACCATTCGATAAGTAAAAGGTTGTCATTAATAAAAAAGAAAGCAGCAACTGCAATAATGCCGGGAGATAATGCAAGCAATGGAAGCGCTTCGCTTATATCAAGCTTTTTAATTGATACCATCACAAAGTAAAATGCACCGCCGCTAAGAAGTGATTTAACAAATAATATCATCAAACTAAGCGGGGCTTCCTGTTTGAAAGTAATATTAAAAAAGAATGGAGCTGAAAACAGTAGTGTAATTATAGAAACAAGAAATGAAAAACTTAAAGCATCTAATTTGAATAGTGTCTTTTTTTCTGAAATTGCGGCGGCAGCAGAAAAAAAAGCCGAAATAAAAGCGAGGAGAAACCAATCCATTTATTTTGCCTCTACAAATTAGTGATTATCTTCAAGAAAAAATTTCTTCCCGGTTCAATCGCTATACTACCTCTTGCGGATGAAAGATGATTCCGATAAAGTTTATCAAAAATATTTTCAATACCGCTTGTTATATTAAAATTAACACCGGCAAAATTTATTGATTTAACCGTAACGATGAAATTAAAAACCGCGTAACCCGGTGTAGGAAATTCTCCCGGCAAAGTTTTGTTTTGAGCTGCAAACAACTGCGAATTAAACTCCGCCGAATATTTTTCTGTTAGTTCATAGCGCAGCCCGGCTAAGCCATTGAGCGGAGGTATTTCCGGAAGGTTTGTACCTTCGTTTAAGTCATCTCCTTTTACGTAAGCCGCATTTGAATAGAATAAAAATATTCCAAGTTTGAAATCAATACTTAAATCAAACCCGTAAAGCCTTGCTCTTCCAGCATTATCTTTTATTCGAGCTGCTCTGCCTTCATACTCAGCCGGGCGTTCTATAACCAAATCGGAAAAGTGATTATAAAACAAACTTGAAATAATTTTTATGTTCGATGAATAATAACGAATACCCAAATCTGCTGACTTCCCTATTTCCGATTTTAATGAAGGATTTCCGAGTCTCACAAGATTTCCAAGATCAATAAATTGAAATCTTTCTTCCAGCGATGGAGAACGAAACGAGTAACCAAGGCTAAGTGTTATATCAACGTTTCGAGTAAGTGCATACAATAGCCCTGCATTTGAACTGTAGGAGAAATCGTTTTCAGCAATATCACTCCATACAATTTTTTGATTTGCGGGATTAGTAACTAAAACGCCGTTCGTAATTTCATAAAGAGGATTCTT
>Ga0210058_1001744_pt1 | contig 18850 bp, 18 predicted proteins | sample CryGeymeta201511_FD_183979 | JGI IMG/M metagenome (GOLD analysis project Ga0210058, IMG submission 183979) | Groundwater microbial communities from Crystal Geyser aquifers in Utah, USA - Crystal Geyser metaG 2015-11 (SPAdes) (version 2) | ecosystem: Environmental > Aquatic > Deep subsurface >...
TAGGGGGCGCCCGATTTATTAATTTTTAATCTTTTATTTATTTTTTATTCTGTTTCTTTTTTTAATTCTTCTTCTATTGTTTCCTCGGCTATTTCAATTTCATTGCCTATTATTTCCTCAGCTTCTTCAGGGGTGTCAATTTCATCTTCTTCTTCACTGTCTGGATTGATATCTCGGTCTTTGGTCGGCTCGTCTTCGTTACTCTCAGTTGAGATAGTGGTGGTTCCAGTTTCATCTTCTAAAGCGTCAATTTCTGCGCCAATTGGTGAATCATCTGGCGCATCAATTTCTACCGTGCCGTCAGCATCAGCTTCGGCAAGAGCATCTCCTGTCTGAGCCGATACAATGTCAATTTTCCAGCCAGTTAATTTAGCGGCCAAGCGAACATTCTGCCCGCCTCTACCAATAGCCAGTGATTGTTGATCAGGAGCAACCTCAGCAATCGCGTGACCGCGCTCACCCTTTTCAGTATTTGGTTCGGCTACTATTTTTACCTCCATCACTTGCGCCGGAGAAAGAGAATCCTCAATAAATTCAGTTGGAATTGGTGACCACTCAATGATGTCAATTTTTTCACCACCAAGCTCACTCATGACGGTAGAAACTCGAACGCCACGCTGACCGACCATGGAGCCGACTGGGTCAATGTGTTGTTCGTTAGCATAAACAGCAATTTTTGATCTGGCACCAGCTTCACGAGCCACTGCTTTAACTTCAATTGCTCCAGTCTGAAGCTCTGGTGCCTCAATCGCAAATAAACCCGCTAGGAAATCAGGATGGGAGCGAGATAGTTTAAGGAAAATTCCGCGGGAAGTTTCTTCAACAGCGAGCAAAATAGCGCGAATTCTTTCTCCTGGTTTATATCTTTCTCCAGGAATTTGTTCATCATAAGGCATGATGGCGGTCACCCGTCCAAGATCTACATAGAGATTCCCGCGTTCAAAACGCTGGACATGTCCAACCACAATATCGCCCGACTTTTGACCGAATTCCGCCAGGGCAGATTCCTTCTCTGCTTCACGAATTTTTTGCACAATTACTTGTTTGGCAGTTTGAGCAGCAATACGACCGAAGTCATCTTTTGGTTCCAGTGGGAAAATCAATTCTTCACCCAGAATCACATCTTTTTTAATCATTCTGGCAACGTCAATCATGATATGCTTTTCTTCATCAAAACGAACTTTTTTGATTCCGTCAGCATCTACTTCAGTTCCTTCATCTTCTGATTCCAATCCTTCATCTTTTGGTTCTGCTCGCAACATACTTTCATCAACCACAATCTTGATCTGATTAAAGTTAACATTTCCAGTGGCTAGATCAAAGTGAGCCGTCACTATTTGGCCACGTTTTCCAAATTCCTTTTTATAAGCAGTAGCTAATGATTGCTCAATAGCTTCAATCATTTTGGCACGTGGTATACCACGTTCCTCTTCCATTTCAGTCAAAACCGCATTAATTACTTTTAGATCAAACATATGTGTTTCTATTATTCTTATATATGAGAGGTATTCCTCTTTAGTTGTAGTCAATTCGTACTTTCTACGAAAACTGTTCAGGTTATCACTATTTTTTTAAAAAAATAGCAGGTAACCTCTTGCAAAAGTCCACTGGACTTTCTCACCCCTTAGTTGTAAATCACCTAGACAGAGAACGCGCGGGCAAGCGCCCGCGCGTATCAGTCATGTTTATACTATACCTTAACTCCCAAAAAACGTAAAGGTTTGGTAGAATGGGTTGAATTATGTTTAATGAAAATAAAATCTCTCCCGTCGTTTACAAATCGTCTGAATCTGAAGAGATGTCAGATGACGAGCGAATAGATGAGTATGCTGAAACTGGTAATCCAAGCTATCTCACACCATCTCTAGCCAGAAAAATGGAGGTTCATCCTGATGTTATGAAAGAAGTATTAGGTGCCACGGATGAGGACATCATGTTCGCTGAAGTAATGTTAGAAGAAAATAATCACCAATTTTTTTCTAGAACGGAGTCTTTACTAATGCCACTTGGTGCAGATGATGAATCACTCAAAAAGTTGGATATACATCAAAAATTTCGCAAACTGCTTGATGTGGCGACTATACGCATAGGATCTATAAGGGATGAAGAACGTTTATCGCACGAAACGATTAGTGATTGTGCTATAGGTAAAATTGGTATGCTACTGGCTACAGAAGACGAATCTACCTATAGATTATTTGAAGTACTACAGATGAATAGTCCGCAGGGTTTTCGTGATTTACATATTGTGGAAGAAGTAATCAAGCGTATTACCCACTTATTTAATGATGGTGATAAAAATATTGAAATAGTTCTCCGTGAATTGTTGGACGTGGCCAACCGAATGAAAGATGTAAAATTTGTTGATGATTCTCTTTATCTTGGTAGTGTCTATCTTAGAGAATTTCTAGAGCTTCATGGTGGATATGGTGATAAGGATAAGTTAGACAGTACCGACACCTATGTACCATTTGAAATAACTAAAGACGTCTATGCCTTATTTACTGAAGATAAAGATAGAATTTTTATTGCTGATCATGATTTATCAAGTAATATTAAAGATACTATTAAAACAGATTGGACATCAGAATTTATGGGTCCTGAAGGACATGACTTGCCAAGCTATAAATATGAATATATTCCTGAGGACTTATTGGATTTTACAGACGATATATTTAATGCTGGAATCCTCCTGGATGACTATATTAAGTCTTTAGGAATCAAGGCTGGTCTGGAAGAGGTTAAAGATTATGTCACCATGTTACGTAGTCCAATACGAAGAGTTATTGAGGAAAACTTTGGTTTTAGACTGACGGCTCTTTCTGTCGTAGAACAATTTTACTTTCTCAATTATTTAAAGCACACAACGGTTAGTACAGTTAAGACTATGCAGGAATTTATTCATCATTATGGAGTGGATGCCATGCGATCATTTTTGGCAATAATTTATGATAAAAATGCTTCTGAGAATATCATGATTTTTGGTACGATGATTGACCAAGATACAGCAAAGGGAATGTTCAAATCGTACGCTGAATCAATTGATAAGGCCAACGTTCTTGCTAAAAAATTAAATATTAGTGATAGAAATGATGTTTTACTAAGTACTCTCCTATTAGAATTTAAACAGGGAATGATTAAAAGGGCGGGGCATCTTTTTGACGCAGGTAAACAAATTTCGTTATCCGAATACGGAGGAGAGGAGGAAACCGTCGATTTAATTGCTGCTTATGAAGGTGTAGCTAAAATTTTATCGGTTCTCTCTGAGGTTGGAGATGATAAAAGTTACATTGTCACTCAAGTTAAGAAAGAAACTGGCGGAGACACTACAATGCAGACTTTTAAATTCAATATTAACGAATTTGAAACAAACAATTTATTTAAACTAAAAGTATCAATCAGACCAGAATCAACAACTAAAGGAGAAGCTCGTATAAACTTTGAATTGTCTCTCGATGAACTACCAGAAGAAAATGAATTAAAAAAAGCGTTTCAGCAAACCATTCAATTTAAAGGTAATAACGGCAGGAACGCTCGTACAGTAACAGGGAGTGTTATCCGTTTCGGTTTTGATCTGGATACTCGTACTGAGCCACCAGCATTTTCTTTTGACATGGGGCGTGACTCGTATGTTAGTGATGATATGGAACGAACAGGTGATGTGTTGGGACGGATATTAGCGCAAGTGGCGCCCACCGGGCATCACTTACAGGATTTTAATCAATCTCTCTCGAGCCCTAAAAATTTTGCTAAAGTGGCCGAAGTATTTATTCACTATTTTGAACGTATAAAACCTACCTCGGACGCGGTGCAGTGATGGTACCATCACGAAGTCCCTGACGGATATTTTCGTCTTCAGTTTTGGTTGTTTGCCAAATCAATTCAAAAAGTAGTTGAAAAGTGGTGGTGATTGCTTTGTTTTGGATAATAGTCGTCATTAGTTCACCATCAAAGGCAGTTAAAGCCACCTTATCAGCGTAAATAATAATTTGAGCTGGCAAGTCGAGTTGGTCAATATATACTAATCGACGTGTCACGAGGTTTTTGTGGTCTATGGTTTCAAGTTCTTCAATTGTTTCATTATCAAAAGGAGTGATGGCTTGAGTCGTGATTCCAATCTTAACTTGTTCTTCTATTTGCTTGATAACAAGGTCGGATATCTCGGGATGCTGATCATCATAAGGTGAACGGATCAAACAAAGAGGAGACTGTTCATTAAGAACGTCCTCGTATAGTTCCGAAAGACCAACTAGCCCTTGTAAAACTCTAACTCCTGGTTTACCAGTTTGTGTGCTATACAGGGAAATAAGGTCAGTTAAAGTAGATTCCAGGGCCTTTTGTTTTTGCTCATAAACATTTTTTTCTTTTGCCATCCAGTCCCGTAGCTTTAAAGGATGGGCACATTCAAAAATAGATACCGCTCCGACCTCATCATTTTTTGAAACGGCGCCAATGTTTATTAGTTCATCAAGGATACGGTAGACCATTGGACGGGAATAAGGAAGACGCCCTGCCAGTTTGCTGGCAGTAGTTTTACCGCGTTCTAATAGTGTGGTATAGACCATCGCCTGGTCTTCACGGAGTCCAGCTTCTATCAAGTATGTAATTGATGGGTGTTTTTCCATATAATGAGTCTACCCCTTAAAACATATTTGTCAATAATATACTGACAATATTATTTTTATAGTAATTATGTCCTTATAAATAAGGTAAATATGTCTACATTTATGTACAAAATAAGTCACCATATCTTTGACAAATAGTAAAACTAATGCTATGCTGTACACAGTTAAGAAAGAGGAAGACGCGAGAGAGCGTCAACCACTTTCTGAGAGAGTTCTTAAAAGGGAATCAAGAGAAAGAAATGAGCCGAGCGGCTCGACCGAGCACCAAAATCGGTGCTCGGCGGTGACCACAGCCGAAAGTGTGGTAAGCAAAGAGCCAAAGGAATTACTCATTTCTCAAACCATGATTCGTTTGCACGATGCGAGGAACAGGCCGCAAACCACGTTCCACTAGGGTTCAAGACCTCCGGGTCGCCCTAAGTTGCATCACCCGATCATGCTTGAGTTTACTCGAGCGGACATCGATTGGTCGGAAGCGACTAACCACCGCTTCTTACCAAAAATGTCCTTTTTACAATGACGAACGAAGGGAGGAATATGTAAAAAGAGACCCAGTACCAAAAGTTGGTGCTGGCGGACAAGTTCATTAGAAAACGTAACCATGAAGTACCAGCTTGGTATTGAAGTAAATCTTGAGTATCAAACCGGTCCCTTGCACATTGTTAGACCATAGAGCGTACATATATGAGGACGCTATGGCGTATGAAGGCAGGAAAGAGCTTTGACAACAAATGCTAGTCCAAAACAAAAAGTTAGGGCTGGATGAATATCAAAATACACGCTACAAACAAAGATTATTTGTAGATGTCGTGGGTACCAATACTCATAAATACTACAGTATTAGCCGATTCGTATTGAAAAACAATGCGGTGTGAGTAGGTTACAGAAAAACTTTGAAAATCTTTTAGTTTTCCTTTTAAGCTGTGAACCTTAAGTTGTTCATGATTGACAGGATTCGTAAAGAGAGAGATTTTGAATTTGGCTTCTGTTTGGACATCACTAGACAGCTTCTTGAAGTTACGCAAAAAAGATGGTTTGTATTTAATTTCCATACAAATTAATCAATTTTTTCCAGAAGATCATCAAGGTTTCCAGAAAGAGATGGCTCCACTACGGCTCGGAGAATAGCATCGACTGCCTCTTCCTCGGCCAAACGTTCTAGTGCCTTACGCATTACAGCCGAACGATTTGAACCATAGGCAATAACTAATTCGTCAAGCTTATTGGCCAGATTGGCATCAAGAGGAATTGAAATAGTAGTCATAAAATATATATTATAATTTAATATGAATATATCATACTAAATTATAGGTAGATTGCAAGTAGTTTTTGTTTGTAGCGTGTATTTTACCCGCACCAACTTTTTGTAAAGTTGGTGCGGGTAAACCGCCGGAACTGAAAAGTCGGTGGTATTTATACATAACAAGCGGTGGCTTTGCCACCGCTTTGGGAGCCGAGCACCTTCTTTGTCTTTGGACAAAGAAGGTGCTCGGCTCCCCATGCAAACAGGCCACACATATAAATTATTTAACAACGTATTTAACATAGTGTCCTGACCTGTTTACATGGGGAACTCAAAGTGAGAGTGAACCAGAAAAACGGTGGCTGGAAACCCAGTCACCCGCAACACCCCGAGCGATATTAGGGTACGCCCGGAGGAGGGCAAGAAAATGAAAAAAAAGAATGAATTGTCGTTCGGCGCAGTGTGCGCCGAGGTAATTGTGCTCGGCGGCGCCAAGCGCGCCGCCACCTTGGCCGACCTTTACGGGAGGCCGGATTTGGCCGAAAAAATCCGGTGGGGTCAGTTTACTGCCCCCACCGGGGGTTACAACGCCACGCGGGCTCGCGCCCGCGTGGCGGCCATGAAGCTCCTCGCCGCCTAGGCGGCGAGGAGAGAGAGAGGAGATGGTGCACTCCTCATTAAAAATGATGCATCACTGGTAGCTGGCGGAGTAACAACCCCGCCAGTTAGGTTGGTCGGGCGATTTGTTTGGTTACAATCGCCCACCCATTTGAGTGTTTAAACTGGTTATTTAGGTTTGAAATTTCAAATGGGGATCTCGAGAGAGTGAACCATGAAAAAGGAGAAGCGGTCTGCCAAAAGTGACCGTACCACATGACATTAAGGAGAAATGTCATGAGTGAACGTTTTCAAGACTTGATCTCTTGGGGCGCCGAAAAAATGAAATTGGAAAAAGTACCTTTTCTCCGGTTTCAAGGAAAACACGCGCTTGCAGACGACTTACTAAAAAACCCAAAACGCGATTTCGCGAAGGAGGGAACAAACGCCTTTTTGAAATTGGAAACTATCCTTGAAGTGGCGTCGAGGAGTTCGGGACTCGCCAGACGGCTTCGAGAGAACCTTTATCTCCCAAAAGAACTCTGGGAGATATATAAAAGTGAGACCCAGTTCCCCACGGGTCCAAGAAAGGAAATTGGGTCTCCCTTTTTAGGTGAGGAGGTGTCAATAAAAATTTATAGGGCGTCCTTAGCACTGAAAAATGTTAGGGGGGAGGGAGGAGATGCAAATCTGGATAAGTATATTTTTATAGCGGCTATTGGGGCCGCCGAGGAGTTGCGGGTCTGGGCGGGCGGCGCGTAAGCGCCGCCCTTTCCAAAGCCGACGCACATACGGCTTGATGCTATGTGCAAATAATAAGGAGAATGGCCTTGCGTCACTTCTTTTTGATCATCCTCTGTCGTTAGTCCACGGCAGAGGAGTGACCTACATACGGTCACAATCTCACTGGGAGGACACCAGTTGCAGGTCTGTCAATCGAACAGATACTGCGTCAAAACGGTTTTCGATTAGGTTATGGGTGATTTCTTGGTTTTGAAATCACCCACCCATTTGAGTGTTTAAACTGGTTATTTAGGTTTGAAATTTCAAATGGGGAGGAAGATCAAGGACTGTGGTCTTTCTTTCCAAATTCGAACGGTGTTATCTCCTACCGATAAAGTAAAGTGGGGATAAGTATGGTGTTTATTAATCTGCATTCACAAGGGTGCGGTGCAATGCACCAGAAAAAAAGTAAGGAAAAATTATGGCTGAGGTTAATATCATGGTGTTCGGCCGTCAATACATTACCGGCTTGCCGGTAATGTCGTGGCGTGAAGCTTTCGAAACTGGACTCTTCGTCACCTGGCCAGGTGACGAAGAGTTCAAAAAAATAAATAAAGAATACTGGGAGGCATCGTCGACGAACGCGGGATACGAAGAATTAAAGCGACGCAGGGACGTCGCCTGTACTGAGTACAGGCGGCGCAACGGATTGGATGTCTTTGGCATCCCCTCCGAGGAGCTGTTTCACTTTGCCTGCCACGGAGCTACTCCCACAGAAAGGGAGAAAATTTTTTCTTCCATAAATAAAATGGATGAAAAAGAGTGTTACATGGAAATTGCGAAGAGGACGCTTGCGCTGGCTGAACAAATAAAGCCAGTGATAAAAGGCGACCCGATTCTTGCAAGGGCCGCGGAGGTGTGGCGTGTTCGCGCCAATGGCTTTGAGCCATACGAAGCCGAGAAAATATTGAAAACCGCCAAAAGGCGGTGTATTCACCAAAAGCACGATGCACGAGGAGAGCAAGCCATGTGGACTGGTTGTAAAAACCAGTGCATAAAAGTGCTTGTCAATGAGACTCTCATTGACAGGGTTAATGCCTTGGCATCTGCCCTGTCTTATGGGGAGGTCAGCTGCAGACAAATAGGGGACATTTATTTTTCTAAATGAGGTGTCCCTCAAACACTCCTTGTTCAGCGGTTGGAGGTCAAACTGCTGAAAATCCTACGCTGGTTGCGTAGGTGAGGTAACTTTCGCGGGCAAGGTTATGCTCGCGAACTTTATTAGACCACTCATCTCCCTGAGAGAATGATGGGTAGTCTATAGAGTTTTTGATGAAATAAAAGAGAGAAAAGAAGATGAGTGAACTCGTTGATCTGGACGGCGTCATGCTGACGATGGAGGCGTTTGATGCCTGGCAGGCAGTTGCGGTAAAGATCGCCCAACTGCTTGATATCCTCCGAGCAACTGGCCGGATGATTGATCCTTCCGTCATCCCGGATGAACAGGCCCGGATTGAAGATGACGGGACACTCACTATCTATGTCATCATCCCAGACCTCATGGAAGTGAGTCTTATTGTCCCCTCAGGACAATGGGACAGGCGTCACTAACTAGGGCGAGGCGGTGCCTTTATAGCCACCGCCTCGCCCTCACTTCACCGCATACATACCGCACTAGAGAGTCACGTTACTCTCTCCGTGACTCTTGGGTATGTAGTCGGTGACGTGAGTTTAGGTTCTGATAGTCGATATTAGGATAGAAATATATCTGTATATGTTTCGGGATTGATAACTACAAACGACGCCTCAGGGTATGTTGTCGTAAAAAGTATCGGCGCGGTGGGAATTTTTCTGGTCCCCCATTTGCACTCATAGCCAGTCAGTGTACCATTGTATTCTCGCACGATATCAACTTCTTGGCCTTGATGAGTACGCCAGAAGTAGAAGGTGCTGGTGATGTCAGCGAGATTGTCTTTTTTTACTAATTCCATAAAGCAGAAATTTTCCCATAGAGCACCTTGATCGTTTCGTTGCGGGAGTGTTCCGAATTGATTAATAACTGCATTACGGATGCCGTTATCTAGAAAGTAATAGCGGGCCTTTTTGGATATTTCATTTCGTAGATTACGACTATAACCCCGCGCCTTCTTTATAATAAACATTTTTTCTAATAAGTCGAGGTATCGACCTACAGTTTTCACATCCATATTGAGTGTGACGGCAATTTCATTCATAGATACCTCATGGCCGATTTGGTAGGCAAGCATACGAGTAATATCACGTAATAAGTCTGGTGATTTAATTTTTTCTAGAGCAAGGACATCCTTGTATAAGTACGAGGAAATCAGCTCGTTGAGGATGCGTGCTTTTTCAGTGACATCATCAGTGGCAATAATTTCGGGATACGATCCATAGACAAGTGATTGTTCAAGGTTTGCTTTAGCAGTAAACGAGCCCAAGTGCAGTTCGCTTTGTGCAAGAGGGAAAAGTGTCAACGAAAAATGACGTCCGGTAAGGGGTTCACCCACTTGGTTTCCAAGTTCAAACGAAGATGAACCAGTAGCAATAAAAATTTTCTCGGGAAAAGAGTCAATTAACATTTTGAGGCCAAGTCCTATTGAAGGCACGTACTGAGCTTCGTCAATCGCAATAATATCGTAGGGTGCAGCAAATTCTTTGAGTGTTGATAGGCATTCAGTTGAAAAAATTTCACGAACGGTAACATCGTCACCAATTACCGAAAGAATTTTTTTATTTGACTGTGTGGAGAGATATTCACGGAGCATTGTGGTCTTACCAATCCGTCTTGGACCGTAGATGATTAGCACCCGCTTTGGCGCAAGGGAAGTTGAGATTGTTTGTTTTCTCGTGATTTTCATATAAATTTATGGTATCAGATACCATAAATTATGTCAAATATATGGTTTATCATTCCAAAATTAGTGGTAATTTATAGATATTTAGCTTAAGTTCCAAAGATAAAATACAACACCTCGTTCAAATTTAGGGGTTTGACCCCTAAATTTACTTAGAATATCCCTGTTTTGGCCTATTCGTGCCAAAATTGTGGATTATTCGTGCCATTTTGGCATGAATAGTGATATAATTTGGCATGAATAATCTATAAAACTATGCTTAGTATAACCGACCGACAATTTCAAATTATTGAAGTAATAAAGAATGCCAAGACTGCCTCATTCCGTGATGTTATGGCAATTTTAGCCACTTATAGCGAACGAACCCTAAAGCGTGAGTTGTCAGATTTGGTTAACATGGGGGTGCTTATAATGAGTGGAGGCGGTCGTTCTGTGGTCTATACAGTTACTGTCCTCGGTCGATTAAGTGTACCAATTATTGGAGAGACATACGCTGTGCCTGAGCCGGAGTCTCGTTTAGGTGCTCTACAAAACTATCAATTTGGATTATGGCAACATTTTCCAACTAAATTATTTTCAGATAGCATTTACCGTGAATTTGAGACTTTAACCACAATCTATCAAGAATCCTTAAGGACACAGTCTGCTGATATACGGAAGCGAGAGTTAGAGAGATTTATTATTGAGCTCTCATGGAAATCGTCACGAATTGAAGGGAATACATATACGTTCCTTGATACGGAACGTCTGCTTAGAGAAGGAGTGTCTTCTTCAATGAATTCTGTTGAGGAAACGCAGATGATTCTTAATCATAAGGAAGCATTTGATTTTGTCATTTCAAACCCTCTTGATAATGGGAAATTGACTCAAGCGTACATCGAGTCACTCCATACCCATCTGATGAGAGATTTACTTGTTGACATGGATTGGCGTCGCTCGGGGGTTGGTATTACAGGTTCAACCTACCATCCACTTGATAATCAGTTCCAAATTGTTGAAGCGTTGGATGATTTGTTACAAGCCATTGAAAGGATGGCAACGGTATACGATAAGGCACTTCTTTGCTTGTGTGGGATTAGTTATATTCAACCGTTTGTAGATGGTAATAAGAGAACAGCACGGCTTCTGGCAAACGCCTTACTTCTGAGTGGTATGGCCGCACCACTTTCCTATCGTAGCATTGATGAAGTTCACTATCGGTCAGCACTCCTCGCATTTTATGAACAATTGAGTATTATGCCAATGCAAAAGATTTTTACTGAGCAATATGAATTTGCAGCTAAAAACTATCATTAAAATCTAATTATAAATAATGGTAGTACCTCCTTTTATTAACCCCGTGGGTGGTCGGTGAAGTGAGAGATGGTAGGCAACTAGTTTAATTTCCCGAAGGAGATTATTTTTTGGTGGGGAGAGAGATGTAGGATGAGCTTTATTTTAATCAGCTTTTAATCCTGTTGTGGTATTCATTTGCAAACAGGTTTGAATAAAATATCTTACAAGAGTTTGCTATAATATAAACACGACAAGTTCTTTTGTTCGTTAATTTTTGGAAATCAATGCGAATTGCTGATGATCAATTAAAGCGGTTTATATTAGATTCAAGTTTAGCTACTAAGGCGGATATTTCTGTCGCGGAAAAAGTAGCCAAGGATGAAAATCGTACTTTAGCCGAAGGCCTTAATGGCTGGTGGTTATATGACTGAAGACGATATGCGCCGAGTGGAGTCTTATATTCTCGGTATTCCTTTTGTTTCTCTTAAAGATGTTAAAGTAGATTTTGAAATTTTATCATTGATTCCTGAACCGGTGGCGCGTACTCATAATATTATTGCTTTCAAACGCAATGAAGGTTCGCTGGAAGTAGCCATGCTAGATACTGACGATTTACCAGCGATTGATTTTATTAAAAAAAAGGTCGGACTAAAAATCATGCCTCGTTTAACCGATACTGAATCAATGCGTTTAGCTCTTCAGCAATATCAAAAAACTCTGAAAGATGAATTTGGCGATATTATTATGCGGGATGCTGCTAAATTGAAAGTGGTGTCAGAGAATAATGGCGAGGAAACGTCTGAAGCTGATTTGAAAAAAATGGCTGAAGATTTACCAGTAGTGCGGATTGTGGATACACTGTTACGTCACGCTATTATGCAGGGCGCGTCCGATATTCATATTGAGCCAATGGAAGACGAGGTCTTGGTTCGTTATCGGATTGATGGAATTTTAAATGATGCTATGAAGTTACCGAAAATCGCGGCTGGGACCATTGTAGCCCGTCTCAAAGTGCTTTCTAATCTAAAACTTGACCAAAAGCGTCTTCCCCAAGATGGCCGTTTCAAAATGGAAATGGATGGTCAGAAAGTGGCCTTTCGGGTTTCCATGCTACCAGTTTATTACGGCGAGAAAATTGTGATGCGTCTTTTGCGCGAAAATCGTAGTGGATTTTCTCTTGAAGGAATTGGTTTTCATGGTTCAACTTTGGAACGAATTCATAAAGCTACCAGAGCAACGACAGGAATTATTTTGATCACTGGTCCGACTGGTTCGGGAAAATCAACCACTCTTTATACGGTGTTGGATTTGCTGAATACTCCAGAGGTAAATATCTCCACTGTAGAGGATCCGATTGAATATCAGATGCCTCGTATCAATCAAACACAAGTCAAACCAGACATTGGTTTTACTTTTGCTAATGGGTTACGGTCGTTGATGCGACAAGACCCCGACATTATTATGGTGGGGGAAATTCGTGATCAAGAGACAGCTAGCTTGGCTATTAATGCCGCTTTAACAGGACATTTAGTTTTAGCGACTGTTCATACTAATTCCTCGTCTGGCACGATAGCCCGATTAATTGATATGGGAGTGGAATCTTTTCTACTAGTCTCAACTTTACGGGTAGCTATCGGACAACGTCTAGTCCGTAAATTATCCGAGGACAAAACACCTTACACCTTAACCAAACCAGAGCGCGATGAATTGGCTAAACACGCTGATTTAGATTTAGTTTTAAGGACGCTAAAAGAGGAAAAAATTATTCATCCTGATGACACCTGGAATAATATTACTTTTTACCATCCCAAAGAAAAAGGTGAGACAGAAGATGGTTATCATGGTCGAATGGGAATTCATGAAGTGTTAGAAATGTCACCCACCATTAAAGATATGGTAATGTCTCATAAGACGGGCGATGAAATTGAGATTCAAGCTTGCAAGGAAGGCATGTTAACAATGATGGAGGATGGCATCTATAAAGCCGCCAGAGGTCTTACTAGTATTGAGGAAGTGCTTAGAGTAATTAGTGAATAATCCAATATGGCAAACTTTATTTATAAAGGTGAGGATGCCCAAGGTAATAAAATCTCGGAAAAAGTGATTGCGGATGACCGTTATGCCGTTTACGACATCGCCCGTAATAATGGGCACACTATTTCCAGTATTCAGGAAGCTAAAAAATTTCAATTAAAAAGTTTTTTTAATTTTGGTCATCTTAATTTACTCTTAAGTCATGTAAAAAATGACGAGTTGGTGATGATGACTAGAAACCTTGGTTCAATGCTGACTGCCGGTCTTACGGTTACCCGCGCTTTATCGGTGATTGAAAGACAAACAAAAAATTTAAAATTAAAAAATGTTGTCAAACAGATTGGTGCTAAAATAAATAAAGGCGATTCCTTTTTTGTATCACTTCAGGATTTTCCGGAGGTGTTTAGTGATTTATATGTGGCGATGATACGAGCAGGAGAAGAAAGTGGTAATTTAGCAGAGTCATTACAAACTCTAGCCATTCAGATGGAAAAATCCTCCACCATCAAAAAGAAAATTAAAGGGGCGATGATTTACCCAGCTATTGTAATTACCGTGATGTTTGTCATTGGTATCTTAATGATGATTTTTGTCATGCCAACAATTACAGATTTATTTAAAGGAATGAACAAGGATCTACCAGCCACCACTCAAGCATTGATTTCTACCAGTGACTTTTTAGTCAATCACACCTTTTTGGCTTTACTCGGCATCATTAGTGTAATCAGTGGATTTATTTATTTTTTGCGCACCAAGATTGGCAAATATACGACTTCTTGGTTGGTACCAAAATTACCGGTTATTGGCACTCTGGCCAAGGAAACAAATTCTGCTCGTACGGCCCGCACTCTTTCATCATTACTTAATTCTGGAGTGGATGTTATTCAGGCCCTGGAGATAACTGAAGAAGTGGTGCAAAATATTTTTTATAAAAGAATTCTTCGTACCGCGCGCAATCGGGTTGAGAAAGGTACAGCCCTCTCCGAATCATTTATTGAACGACCAGATCTTTACCCGATTTTGGTGGGAGAAATGATTTTGGTGGGAGAAGAGACTGGTCAAATAGCGGGAATGCTAAAAGAATTAGCCATTTTTTACGAAACGGAAGTGGAACGTAAGACTAAGGATTTATCTACTATTATTGAACCGCTTCTGATGGTGGTAATTGGCGCGGGGGTGGGCTTTTTTGCCATGGCTTTAATTGGTCCAATATATTCTATCTCTGATGGTATATCTTAATTTAAAAAATAATAAGAGGGGATTTTCTTTACTAGAGGTTATTATTGTGTCCGCCATAATCACCTTATTTTTTGGGGAGTTATTTGGTGGCATTCATTATACTTTGGCGCTTATCACTGACAGTAAAGCTAAACTAACTGCTTTATCGGTGGCGAATGATGCCATGGAATATCTTCATTCTTTGTCTTATGACGCGGTTGGTACGGTGGCGGGTATTCCCAATGGTTTAATTCCCCAAGTTAGTACCAGTACCCTAAATGGTATTGAATTTGAAAAAAGGGTTTTGGTTGAATATGTGGATTCACCCGCTGATGGTTTAGGTCAAGCTGATAGTAACGGCATCACTACTGATTATAAACAAGTTAAAGTGACAGTTGGTTGGGTGAGTGGCGGACAAGCGAAACAGATTTTTTTGGTCAGTCTAATTATTCCGAGGTCCATTGAAAGTGATGAAGGAGGCGGTACCCTGCGAGTAAATGTGTTTGATGCGAATATTATTCCTTTGCCAGGAGCCAGCGTGCGAGTGATAAATAACACATTATCACCTCATATAGACATCACTCGCACCACTGACGCCTCTGGCATTGCCCTCTTTAGTGGTGCACCAGCTGGGGCCGACTATGAAATTTTTGTGACAGCCAGTGGATATTCCAGTGAGCAAACCTACATGGCTACAGTAGACCTACCAAATCCGACCTCTAGGCCAGTGGCGGTTCTTGAAGCAGATGTTTCCACAATGAATTTTTTTATTGACAGACTAAGTACCCTGGACATTACTACACTGGCGGATAAGACCAACCAGATAGTTTCTGAACAGTTTAATGATTTGTCGGGAGTGGCCACTTCCTCCGCAGTTACCGCAAATGCTGGTTCATTAGTATTAACTGATGTCGCTGGCTCATATAGTCCAAGTGGTGAGGCATTTTTGGCCTCGACCTCACCAGCTATTTTGCAACAATGGGATAAGGTTGAGATGACGTCAGTCGTCCCAGCTGATACCACTTTAATACTCCAGCTATATACAGGAACAAGCACCTATATTTTGGTTCCGGACAGCGCTCTTCCGGGCAACGGTGTCGGTTTTTCCAGTTCGCCAGTTGATATTTCCGGGCTAGATGTTGCAACTTACCCATCATTAGTAATTGGCGTACAATTGGCTACTACTAACTCAACCATTACGCCAGCAGTTGATACTATTGTTATTCAATATGTAGAATCAGAAACCCCGCTCGGGTCGGTGTCATTAATCTCTCTGGGTGCAAAGACGATTGGTACCGATGCGAGCTCTAGCCCAGTTTATAAAACTGAATTGACTGGTACTAGTAATGGGTCCGGCAAGTTAATTTTTAGTGATGTTGAATACGACAGTTATACCATCAGTGCTACTGGATACGACATCAGAGAAGCTTGTCAGGCAAATCCAGTGAAAGTTTTTCCCAATACCAATACCGAATTATCTCTTATTCTTGGTAGTAACACTGTCAACTCTTTACGGGTCGTTGCCAAAACCTCTCTCGGCACAAAGTTGTCTGATGCTACGGTTACATTAAGTAGACCTGGTTTTTCAGCTAGTGGTATTACTAGTCCTTGTGGCCAAGTGTACTTCGGCAGTCTGACATCTGCCGATGATTACGAACTGTTGGTTGAGGCGATTGGATATGTTTCTCAAACAATGGGCTCCACCACTGTTAGCGGGGACACTGTCAAAACAGTCACTTTCTAAATTATGTATCTCTCTACTTTCAAATATCATCTAAACCACAAAATATCCCGACTTGGTTTCACCTTGGTGGAAATGCTAATAGTCATAGGTATTTCCACCGTTTTGATGATGGTTATTACTGCCAGTATTACTTCACTCTATAAAAATAATAGTTACACCTTTGCTCAAGCTAATGAAACTGATTCGGCCCGGCGTGGGTTACAGACCTGGGTTAAGGATGCCAGAGAAATGACTTATGCAGTTAATGGGGCATACGCGATAGTTTCCTTGGCTGACAATGAGATGAGTTTTTATAGTGATATTGATCACGACAATGCAGTTGAATACGTTAAATATATTTTGAATGGCACTACATTAGAAAAACGAATTCATAACCCTTCTGGGTCACCGGCCGTATATAATATGGCCATGCCAGATTCAGTTGAAATACTGTCTGAGTATATCCAAAATGGTTTACAAAATGTGCCAATTTTCAATTATTACGATAGTGCGGGTGTAGAATTAGTATCTCCAGCAACAATGATTAGTGACGTTCGTTATATCACCATGCATATTATTGTTAACATTGATCCCTTACGTTCTCCGGGTGAATTCATGCTTCAGGGTAGCGCGGCGCCTCGAAATCTAAAGGACAATCTCTAATTTATGACTACTAAAAACAGACAGCAAAACAGACTCCACGGTGGCTACCTGATGGTTTTGGTTTTGGTCTTTAGTAGTGTGCTGCTCACCATCGCTACTTCATTTATTAGTTTTATTATTCTCCAGAGTAAGGTCATTACGCAACGTGTCCAGTTTGAACAAGCTGGTCAAATTGCTGAAGCCGGACTCAATTATTACAAATGGTATTTGGCACATTATCCTGATGACACCACTAACGGTACTGGTGTGGCTGGCCCTTATGTCAATGTCTATAATGATCCCGAGGGTGCAGCCATTGGTGAATATTCACTAACAATCGCCAGTTCTACCTATTGTGGGGAAATATCATCCATAGATGTCATATCGGAAGGACATACTTATGCCAATCCGGCTGTCAGTCGCACTGTACAGGCACATTATGCTCAACCGTCCGTTGCTGAATATTCTTATATTTTGAATAGTGATGTTTGGGCGGGAGAAGATCGAGTAATAACCGGCCCCTATCACTCCAATGGTGGTATTAGAATGGACGGAACTAATAGCTCGGTGGTGACTAGCGGTCAATCAACTTGGACTTGTAATTCAAGTTTTGGCTGTTCACCTTCAGGGACAAAAGATGGCGTCTTTACCACTACCACTAATCCTAACACCTCACTTTTTTCTTTTCCTTCAGCCCCAATAAACTTCGCTGGTATTACGGTTGATTTGGCCTTGATGAGGGATCGGGCAAAGTCTGATGGTATCTATATTGGTCCTTCAGATAAGTCAGGGTACCATTTGATTTTTAAAGCAAATGGTAAGGTTGAGGTCAGGAAAGTTAATTCCAAAGAAAAAGAACCAAAGGGATATGCTTGGGGTTACTACATGCATATTTTGAATGGGACTAGTTTGGTCGGTGAATACACCCCGCCCAGTGATTGTCCGTTGATTTATGTTGAGGACCAAGTGTGGTTGGAGGGGGTGGTGAACGGCAAAGTTACTTTGGCAGTAGCCGATCACGAAACATCAGGAGATGATGACGAGGATGAAGACGGAGGTTCAGGACCTTCAATTATTTTAAACGACAACATTACTTATGCTAATGCAACCTCTGGGTTGTTAGCCATGGGTGAGTATGATGTTTTAGTGGGGCTAGTTGTACCAGACGATATGGAAGTAAATGGTATTTTCATTGCTCAGAATGGTCATTTTGGGCGAAATTATTATGGTGATGTGCCACAAGGATGGCTTAGCTATAATAAACGAAATTCTCTTACTATTAACGGCACCATTGTTTCCAATGGACGAGTAGGAACACAGTGGGTATGTAATTCCGATCCTGCTTATTGTTCAGGATTTAAGTTAAGATTCAATAATTATGATCGTAACCTAGTGCTGGCACCACCACCTTTAGTGCCACGAACTTCTGATGTTTATACCTTTTCTGATTGGCGGGATAAGTAGAAAGCGGATTAAAGTTTAGGGGCGGGTGGAGCAAAGCTCCACCCGCCTTTTTGCTTTATGTTACAATTTCTACAATATGAAAAAAAATCGACCAACGGTAGTAATTGCAAATTGGAAGATGAATCCGCAATCTTTAGTTGAAGCAAAAAAAATATTTAGTGGGATAAAAAATGCTGCTAAAAAATATCCGTCTGTTTTGGTTATGGTGGCACCGCCAGCTATTTTTTTGACTGAATTAAATAAGGTAGCAGGTGGGGCAATCGCTTTAGGAGTTCAAAATATTCATTTTGAACCTTCAGGCGCTTTTACTGGTGAAATTTCTCCCACTATGGTGGCTAATTCTGGAGCTAAATTTATTATTGTCGGTCATTCAGAAAGACGAGCTAAGGGTGAATCAAATGAAGAGGTGGCAAAGAAAGTTTTGGCCATT
>Ga0210058_1001757_pt1 | contig 18778 bp, 15 predicted proteins | sample CryGeymeta201511_FD_183979 | JGI IMG/M metagenome (GOLD analysis project Ga0210058, IMG submission 183979) | Groundwater microbial communities from Crystal Geyser aquifers in Utah, USA - Crystal Geyser metaG 2015-11 (SPAdes) (version 2) | ecosystem: Environmental > Aquatic > Deep subsurface >...
CGTCGCCTCAGACGCAATCGCGCCGAGGGCGGCGCTCCTACCGCATTGCCTCAAACGCAATCGCGCCGGGGGCGGCGCTCCTACCGCATTGCCTCAAACGCAATCGCGCCGAGGGCGGCGCTCCTACCACTTCGCCTCAGACGCAATCGCGCCGGGGGCGGCGCTCCTACCACGTCGCCTCAGACGCAATCGCGCCGAGGGCGGCGCTCCTACCGCATTGCCTCAAACGCAATCGCGCCGGGGGCGGCGCTCCTACCGCGCCGCCTTAGACGCAATCGCGCCGAGGGCGGCGCTCCTACCACGTCGCCTCAGACGCAATCGCGCCGGGGGCGGCGCTCCTACCTTGTTGCCTCAAACGCAATCGCGCCGGGGGCGGCGCTCCTACCGCATTGCCTTAGACGGACGTTCCTGATTTTGGCGCCCCATCCGTGGGCCGCTCGGAAGCGCTGATTTAATCGGCGTTTCCGCGCAGCCCCCTCCCCAATCCCCCGCAAAATCCGCACAATCCCGCCCCCATTCCCTTTTCGTTTGGCACCCTGTCCCCATGCCCTCCATCCGACAACGCCTGCGCGACCTGGGCGCCCTGCCCGGCCATGAGAGGCTCGTACTGCGCCACTGGCTCCAGGGCGCCCCCCTCGATACCCGCAGACGGCGGGCCGAGGACTTCCTCCCCAAGTCTCTGCGCACCGCCCTGCCCGGACTCAGCGAGCGCTGGCACGACCTGGCCCGCATCCACGGCGAACACCCCGGCGAGGATGGATCGCTGCGCCTGCTGGTGCGACTGGCCGACGGCCAAACGGTAGAAAGTGTGTTGCTGCCTCGCGATGGGCTGTGCGTCTCGACCCAGGTCGGCTGCGCGGTGGGGTGTCTGTTCTGCATGACCGGCAAAAGCGGGCTGATTCGGCAGCTGAGCAGCGACGAGATCGTCGCCCAGGTCACCCTGGCGCGCGCCCGCCGTCGGGTCAAAAAGGTGGTCTTTATGGGGATGGGAGAACCGCTGCACAACCTGGACAACGTCATGGAGGCGATCGATCTGCTCGGCACCGAAGGGGGGATCGGCCACAAGAACCTGGTTTTCTCGACCGTGGGCGACCGCCCCCTCTTCGCGCGTTTGCAGGCAGGCGCCGTCAAACCGGCTCTGGCGATCTCGCTGCACACCACCGACCCGGCGCTGCGTCGCCGTCTGCTGCCCAAAGCCCCCGACATCGACCCCGCCGAACTGATCGCCCTGGGCGATGACTACGGCCGCGCCACCGACTACCCCATTCAGTACCAATGGACCCTGCTGGAGGGGATCAACGACACCGACGCCGAGCTGGAGGCGCTCGCCCGGCTGCTGGCCGGCAAATACGGGATGCTCAATCTGATTCCCTACAACAGCGGCTCGGAAATGGGATTCCAGCGCCCAAGCTGGGAGCGGGCCGCCGCGATGGCGCGCCACCTCCACCGCTGCGGGGTGCTGACCAAGCTGCGCCACTCGGCGGGGCAAGATGTGGAGGGGGGATGCGGGCAATTGCGGGCGCGGGCGCTGGGGGAATCGGCGTAAAGGGCTCCGCCGTTGGGTTCAGCGACGTGTCGCAACACCAACATCAGCTTTGCCCCACCCGCACCATCGGCTGTTGACAGCTCGGTTTGGGCCCCTTCATCCAGGGAATCCGCTGATGAAAGGCCTCCTGCCTTGAATCGGCACGCTTCGCAAAAACCAAAAGCAGAGCTTCGGCGACTTAGGTCGCCTCCTACGACAGCGCTATTTTGGCGGCCCAGCCGTGGGCCGCTCGGAAGCGCTACGACATTGGCGCCGCCCTAAAAAACGCAACAAAAAACCCCGGTCGATCCGAAGATCGACCGGGGTTTTTTAGTGGGTACAACATCCGGACCTTCCCGGCCCCGAAGGGCCGGTGGTCCGCCTTATGGTTATTACAGAGCGGCCAGGGCCGCGTTGAAGGTGGCGCTGGGACGCATCGCCGCTTCGGTCTTGGCATCGTCGGGGTGGTAGTACCCCCCCATGTCGACGGGGCTGCCCTGCACGGCGGCAAGCTCCGCCACGATCTTGTCTTCGTTCGCACTCAGGGCCGCAGCCAAGGGGGCAAAACGGGCCTTGATCTCGGCATCCTCATCCTGGTCGGCCAGGGCTTGAGCCCAGTACATCGCCAGGTAGAAGTGGCTGCCGCGATTGTCGAGGCTGCCCAGCTTACGGGCGGGAGACTTGTTGTTCTCCAGCACCTTGCCGGTGGCGACATCGAGCGCCTTGGCCAGCACCGCCGCCTTGGGGTTGTTGAACGCAGCCGCCAGATGCTCCAAGGAAACCCCCAGGGCCAGGAACTCGCCCAGCGAATCCCAGCGCAGGTAGTTCTCTTTCTGGAATTGCTGCACATGCTTGGGGGCCGAGCCGCCCGCGCCGGTCTCGAACAGGCCGCCGCCCGCCATCAGCGGAACGATCGAGAGCATCTTGGCGCTGGTGCCCAGCTCAAGAATCGGGAACAGGTCGGTCAGGTAGTCGCGCAGCACGTTGCCGGTCACCGAAATGGTGTCCTCACCCTTGCGGATGCGGTCCAGCGAGAACTGACAAGCCTCGGCCGGGGCCATGATGCGGATGTCGAGCCCGGCGGTGTCGTGATCCTTCAAATAGACGTTCACCTTGGCGATCAACTGAGCATCGTGGGCACGCTGTTCGTCGAGCCAGAAGATGGCGGGAGCTCCGGTGGCGCGGGCGCGGCTGACCGCCAACTTAACCCAGTCGCGGATCGGGGCGTCCTTGACCTGGCACATGCGGAAGATGTCGCCGGTTTCCACCGCTTGCGACAGCAGCTCGTTGCCCGCCTCGTCGACGATGCGGATGCTGCCGACACCGGGGGCCTCGAAGGTCTTGTCGTGGGAGCCGTACTCCTCGGCCTTCTGGGCCATCAGGCCGACGTTGGGGACGCTGCCCATGGTGCGGGGATCGAAGGCGCCGTTCTTTTTGCAGTCGTCGATCACCACCTGGTAGATGGTGGCGTAGCAACGGTCGGGGATGACCGCTTTGGCATCCTGGCGCTCACCGGCGGCGTTCCACATCTTGCCCGAGTCGCGAATCATCGCGGGCATGGAGGCATCGACGATGACGTCGTTGGGGAAGTGCAGGTTGGTGATCCCTTTGTCGGAATCGACCATCGCAATCGCCGGGCCGTTTTCGTAGGCGGCTTTGATGTCGGCCTCGATCGCGGCGCGTTGCGCTTCGGGCAGCTTGGCAAGCTTGGCTTCGAGGTCGGCAAACCCGTTGTTGAGGTTGACCCCCAGCCCGTTCAACACCGCGCCGTGCTTGGCGATGACGTCGGCGAAGTACACCGACACGATGTGCCCGAACATGACGGGATCGGAGATCTTCATCATGGTCGCCTTGAGGTGGGCCGAGAACAGCACCCCCTTGGCCTTGGCGTCGGCGATCTCTTGGGCGATGAATTCGCGCAGCGCCTTGGCGCTCATGTGGGTGGAGTCGATGACCTCGCCGGCCAGCAGGGGGGCTTCGCCCTTGAGGACGGTCGCCGCGCCGTTGCCGTCGACGAACTCGATCCGGTATTTGCAGGCATTGGCGATGGTGGTGGCGGTCTCGTTGCCGTAGAAGTCGCCGCCCTCCATGTGGGCGACGTGGGTCTTGGAATCGGCCGACCAGGCCCCCATCTTGTGGGGGTTGTTGCGGGCGTATTGCTTCACCGAAGGGGCGGCGCGGCGGTCGGAGTTGCCTTCGCGCAGCACCGGATTCACGGCCGAGCCGAGCACCTTGCCGTAACGGGCGCGGATCTCTTTTTCGGCATCGGTCTGAGGATTCTCGGGGAAGTTGGGGATGTCGTAGCCCTGGGATTGCAGCTCGGCGATGGCGGCCACCAACTGGGGGATCGAAGCGCTGATGTTGGGCAGCTTGATGATGTTGGCTTCAGGGGTCTTGGCCAGCTCCCCCAGCGCGGTCAGCTCGTCGGGAATCTGCTGCTCGGCGGTCAGGTTTTCGGGGAAGTTGGCCAGAATACGCCCAGCCAACGAAATGTCCCGAGCCTCGACCACAACGCCGGCCGCCTTGGTGAAGGCATTGACGACAGGAAGCAGCGAATAGGTCGCCAGGGCGGGGGCTTCGTCGATCTTGGTCCAGATGATCTTGGCTTTGCTCATTGCGGTGCCTCGATGGGGTTGGAAGGGAAAAAAGGAAAGGGTGTTAGCGCTATCGAAAAGGGGGGTCATTATTGATTTATTGATGTGGTCGTCAAGCAGAATGGCCCCGGAAAATCGCACGGAATCAGGTTTTTTTGGGTGTCGAAAAGGTCACAATTTTTGACGGTTCGTTCGGGATTTCGATCAGGGGCAAGCGGAGCAGACGAAGGGGAGGGTTCGGGTCGGGGGGCTGAATTTCAGAAGGAGGGGGCTGGGGTTTTGGCAACGCCTGAAGCGCCCGGAGACCGGACTCCTACCCGTGGATTTCTCGGGGGGGCGCTTTTACAGGGGCACCCCCGACGCGATTGAAGGGGAAAAACGCTCCGTCACGCACCCCGCCTCCCCAACCAAGCCGCCGCCCCCTCCCCCGCCACCCGACCACTGGCTAGACACGCGGTGAGCAGGTAGCCGCCGGTGGGGGCCTCCCAATCGAGCATTTCGCCGGCAACGAACAAACCGGGACGGCCCGTCACCATCAGGTTTTCGTCCAGAGCATCGGGCATCACTCCCCCAGCGGTCGAGATCGCCTCGTCGATGGGATTGGGGGCGATCAAGGTGAGCGGTAGATTTTTGATGCGAGCCGCCAGCGCCGCCGGATCGCCCAGCGCCTCCCCCCCCGGCAGTCCTTCGCGCAGCAGCGCCGCCTTGATTCCGGTGAGTCCCGTGCGCTTACGCAGCCAATTGCTCCAAGAGTCTTTACCCCGTGAATGGCCCAAGTCGCGTTGCAGCGCCTCCAACGAGCGGTCGGGGAGCAGGTCGAGATGCAGGGTTGCAACCCCTGCGGTCTCTTGCACATCGCGCAGCCAGGCCGAAATCGCGTAGATCGCCCCCCCCTCGATTCCCCCCGCCGAAACCACCGCATCCCCCCCCTGGCGATGTTCGATCCCCCTGGGGTCGCGGCAGGAGGCGACCACACCCTTGAGAGGGCAACCGGCAAAGCGGCCGCGCAGGTGATCGCTCCACGCAACCTGAAAACCGCAATTGGCCGGACGCAGTTCGGCCACCCCGATCCCCGCCGCACGCAGCCTCCCCACCCAAGCGCCGTCGGAACCGGTCGCCGCCCAGCTCCCCCCTCCCAACGCCAGGATGGTCGCCTCGGCGTGGACGAGCCGCTCCCCTTCGGGGGTCTGAAAACGCAGGGCGCCGCAGTCGTCCCAGCCGCTCCAACGGTGGCGCATATGAAATTGCACCCCCAGGTCGCGCATCCGGTGGATCCAGGCCCGCAGTAGGGGGGCCGCCTTCATGTCGGTGGGGAAGATCCGGCCCGAGGTGCCAACGAAGGTTTCGATCCCCAACCCCGCTGCCCAATGGCGCACCGTCTCGGGGCCAAACCGGTTCAGCCACGGCTCAACCCAGGAGCTCCGGTCGCCATAACGGGCCACAAAATGTGCCCAAGGCTCGGCATGGCTCAGATTCAGCCCCCCCCTGCCGGCTCGCAGCAGTTTGCGGCCCGGCGAGGGCATGGCGTCGAAGAGGTGGACCGCGATCCCGGCGCTCGCCAGTTGCTCGGCCGCCATCAAGCCGGCGGGGCCGCCGCCGATCACCACCGCTGGAACGGTCTGGACAGGGGTCATGATTCGAGGCTTTCGAGCCAAGCGAGCGCTTGGCGGTAGCGCGCCAGGCGCAAGAAATCGCGGGGGGCTGGGGTGGCCATGCGGGACAGATCGCTGTTGTCGATCAGGTCGGCCCGTTTCACAGCGCGTCCGATGGGATTGGCGGCGGCGCGGCGGACGAAGTCGAAGTAATCCTCCCCTTGCCGCTGGGTCACCGCGTCAAGGGCGGCCAAAACCGTGTCGTCGAAACCCTCGGCGCGCAGTCGCTCGAAATCCCAGCCGGGACAGTCCTCGACCACATCGTGGAGCGCCGCCACGATGCGGGCGGTATTTGAGGTTTGGGCCAGCATGACCCGCAGGGGATGGAGCAAATAGGGGGCGCCCGCCTTGTCGCATTGCCCGGCGTGGGCCTGGGCGGCGATGGCGACTGCGCGTTCGAGTGTGCTCACGAACTCCTCCAACCATCGGGAACAGCGTCGCTTCATCCTCCCGAAGTAGAGGCATCGGGGCAACAAAAAACCCCGGTGGGCTCAAAGCCGACCGGGGTTTTTTGATTGGAGCGGGTGATGGGAATCGAACCCACGTTAGAAGCTTGGGAAGCTCCTGTTCTACCATTGAACTACACCCGCATATGGCAGCGCATCCGCTCGCCCGCAGAGCCCGAAACCGCTGGATCCCTTGGGGGATGCGGATTCTAGGGAAAGAGCCGGTTGTGTCAACGGGGCGCGTTCAACGCCTGGAAGACAAGGTTTTTCAAGGATTGGAATTGTTATCTACCTTGGATGATCCCGATCTTGTAACCATCTGGATCCCCTCGCTGACTGTCGTGCCGTGTTTCATCGGCCCTGCCGTACGAACACACCTTGCGGCTCAGCGCGCCAGACCCAGGCGCTGGTCGGGCGCCACAGGCCATCGGACCCTCGTGGTCACAGTCACCCTAGACTCGGAGCGGGAAAACCCTGTCACCCCTGTTTAGAATGTGGAAAAACAACGTCGGGGGCGTCGTGCGTTGGGCGACCATTGGCTTGAAATGCGCCGTCCCAACGGCGCGAAGCCCCCAACCACTCATGTTCAAACCCACCCCCGTGTGCACTCGATGAAACCCCAGCGGCAGGATTTTGGTGGGGTGAGGGGGTGGTGACAACCGTGGAGCCGAAAAAGCCCCGCCCGGTGAACCGGGCGGGGCTGAAGCGCAAAGACATCAAAGAGCATCCAGCTTGGACCCTATTGTCTCTACTTGTCCTCAGGCCTAATCCAACCAAAAAACGCCTTCGACTCAGTGGTAACGTCGAGATCGACATACCAGGGAATTGTCGGAGGAAACATCGTAGTTGCCTCCCCAACTTGATTCACCACACGATCCGGATGGGTTCTAAACCCCATGGGCAATCCAGGGGAGGTCAAAATACCGGCCATATAACCATGATCGATAAAATTTGGAGCCAATGAAAATGGCATCCCCGGCACTGGCATTTCGTCACCGCCCACCACGCGTTGATCAAAAAAGTAAGGTGCTCGGGGAATGAGAGGGTCTGAATACATAGGACTCCATGTTGGAACCCCCGAAAGTGAACTTGCCGGATCGATCCCGGCAATTTTCGCCAGAATAGGGGAATAGAGACCAAAAGGGGGCTTTACTTGCCATCTATTACTAGTTGGATCTGGATGCTCACCTGTCTTGGTTGTCAAACTTAAATGACCATCTACAACATCTATGACGAGTGCAATATTTGCTGCATCTGACCATCCAAAACCTGGGGTAGAAACCCCCAACAAAATCCTCCAACTCTTGCTTGATTCGTATTGGGTGGCATAACCAATATCTCGATACACGCCCGATTGGACAAAAATAAAAGGTGATGATTTCGTGAAATCAGGAGTCATTTCTACTTGGTACACTTGTGCTGTTTGACTTTGGATTGACCTAGAAAATGTAGAGGTTGTTTTATCCCAAATATATGACGTTAATGAAACCGTTGTTCCCCCGAGCTCGATGGGAAGACCGCACAGGCATTCTCCTGCGCTATTTTGGTAAATATCACAACTATTTCCGGTAATATTATTTACGACAGAAAGAACACCGACCCCACTCGGTATGGGCACAAACTGCAGAAAACCATTTGGCGCTAGATCAGGCGCCATAGCTGAGCTTGTCCAGTTATCCATACTCTCGACTTGAACCGTCACAACGCCAGCATTACTGGCGCCAGTTGCAGGGGGCTGGTAGGCGGCATGAAATTGAAGCCTTGCCGTATCATCCCGAAGCGCTCGCATCACCGTACCATTCCAATAGCGGACATCATTCCACTCATGCAGAAAAACCTTTTTCCATGGCGTTGCAGTGCAGCCTGGATACGTTAATGATTTGATGCGCTCCGTCAGATTCGAAAGGATTGCAGCGCGTGAATTGGCACCGTTCAAATAATGCGCCACGAAATCGTGCCCGAAGAAATCGCTGGAACCCGCTCCAGCCATTCCAAGCCACGTCGGGGGAGGGGGGCAATAAACACCCAAAACATTGAGCGGACCAAAAACCCTTCTCGCCACTACATTAATCACCGAATCTTCAAGCACGGTGAAATGTTGGCCCTTTGGATCGGCAACCCGACCCGCTGGCGTGGCCACGGACACAATTGCCAAGCTTTGTTCCCATGCCGGATTGATGGCGAGCAATTGATCATATTCTTGGTTGGCATAAAGATTACCCTCGGAATGGGCAACAATCACCACACGGTAGTTGGCATCAAGATAGGTTTTGTACATTCTAATGTGATCGGCCATATCGTGATCGTAAATGGCTCGCAGAACGCTACCAGTAATTGCGGTTGCTATGGGTATGTACCAGTCCAAATATGCGGATGGAGAACGAAGAGTCACCCTACCTCCCAGCATTCTCCACAAATCGCTCGTATCATCCCCAAACTTGAGTGCATAGGCTTCAAGCAATTGGCCCAACGCATCGATTCCGGGATATTGGGAGTCGCTACGGGCGAAGGCCAAGTCATATTCAATTTGCTCACTTGGAAAACTCTGGGCCTGTGCTTGTTTAAAACGATTTTTTAGAGCATCCCTTGACTCAACGGACATGGGCCCTGAGTTAAACATTCCATTTCCATAAACAATGGCGGTTTTTGGCAAGCAGGTGGCCTTAGCCATAAAGGGCGCCAAACCAAATGCAATGAAGCATACAACGAGCAATATCCTGTTCATAACAGCCTCCTTTTAGTTTGATAATGTATTGGGGTCGAAATTACATGCCTCATTATCTGGCCCTTGATAACCTCGCAAAATCATCCCACTCAAATGTCTATCGGCCGCCAATACCGCCCTTGATCGCATCATCGTGTTCATGGCAATAGCATGCAAGTCCACAAAGGCAATATGTGCCTCCTTTGGTGTTGGTGCTATAAAATACAGGCAGCTTGATGCACGACTTGTTACACCAATATTTTGAAATGTATGATCAAAACTGAAAGACCCTTTCATATATTCTTGCAACGACACCGCCACCTGCCGCAACGCCATCCTCATCCGCTCCGAATTCGGATAATTCGTTTCGATCCAAATTTGAACGTCGTCCCGCACCCCATCGCCATCCGAATCGATCCCCTCCACGGTTGCCCTGCCTGCCGCGCCGGGATCGAGGGGAAGATTCGCGGTCGGGGGTGGTGCTGGGTTGGGCGTGGGAGCTGGAACCACCGAAGAGACAACGACCACCTGGGTTGCGGAGGCTTGATTGCCGTTGGTGTCGCTGGCCGTCCAGGTCACCAGGGTAGCCCCCACCGGAAAAGTGGGCGGCGCATTGTTGGACCAGGCAACGGGACCGAAAATGTCGGTACCAACTGGGGATGACAGGGACAGAGAAACCGCCCCGCCATCTGGGCTCGTTCCGAACGACGATGTGGGGGGCGTTATTCTCGGCGGGGTGGTATCGACCACCGTCACCGTTTGCGTGGCGGTAGCGATGTTCCCAGCGGAATCGCCAACGGTGTAGGTCACCGTGGTTGTGCCCATGGGGAATGCCACGGGGGCATCATTGCTCGATGCGAGCACGCCATCGACCAAGTCGATGGCCGCGGCGTTGCCCAAAGGGACCGACGTCAGAACGTTGTTGGCCTCGATCACTACATTGGGGGGCGACGTCAACAACGGTGGGGTGGTATCGACGACCGTTACCATTTGCGTGGCGGTGGCGATTTGGCCCGAAGCGTCGGTCGCGGTATAGGTCACCACGGTGGCGCCAAGAGGAAAACCGGCGGGCGCATTCGAGGTCGCGGCAAGCGCATTACCCGCACCATCGGTTGCGGTGACGGTTCCGAGATTCACAACCGTCTGGAGGCCACCGGCTTCGACGGTGAGGGGAGCGGGGGGAATGACGCTGGGAGGGGTGTTTACGGTAGGGGGTGGCACAACAACGGGTGGAGGTGTCGTGCCGCCGCCGCTCGGCGGCGGCGTCGGTGCGGGAGTTCTCGAATGACCGTTTTGCCCGGTCGACCCGGAATCGCGGGAGCGTTCGGAGCGGTCCTCGTCGTGGCGACGCCCTTCGCGGTCCTGATGATCGGAGGCCTCGTGCCTCACCTGCCGGTCTTGGTCCCGGCGTCCATGTTCTTCGCCCTGGGCCACTGAGACACAGCCCCAAGAGAAGATCGACAAACCCAACAACACCCTTGCCACACGTTTCATGGTCCTTCCTCCTTGTCGAACGAAAAGAGACTCCTGCCTGTTTCCGCCCGAAAACCGTGGCCCCAATTCCCTTCTTCCACAATTCATGTGACCAACATTTACACAGCCCGCCCGGAGCGCTCCGGGCGGGCTGTATGCACCCTTCACTCCATGGGTTATGAACGCGGTATCGATCCCGAAGAGCAGATACCCCTCCTTGGCCTGATGACCGATCCCGTTTTTGGCCTGCATGTCGAGACTACCCTCGATGACCCCCTTCACGTTGCGCATGAAGTAGTAAGAACCGGCCACCGTGGCGGTATTCATGTTGATACCGTCATAGGTGGTCACCCCCTTGAAGTCGCCCGCATTGTCGTAGTTGTACAGCGCCGAGAAGGTCCACTCCTCATTGGCCACCCAGTCGACTCCGGCAAATCCGCCGTACCAGACCCGGTTTTTGCCGTCGGCCAGGTAGTTGTCCCACTTGTTCCACAGCCCCTGGAAGAACCAGTAAAGCTCGTCGTTGACCTCGCCCGAGGCATCGAGCGCCACCACCGTTTTCTGGGACGAGCCGGTTCCAGCGCTATCGGCCTGCTTGCCGCTGAGCCCGAACACACCGACCTTGGTGGTTCCGTCCTGGAGCCCCACGCGACCCCAGACCATCTTGCTGCTGTTGTTGTCGAAGGTGGCGTCGGAGCGTTTGTAGCCGGTTTGGTCGACGGCGTAGCTGGCGGTGGTGCCGTTGCCGTTGGAGAGTCCCAGGTTCACGGTCAGGGGGCCGACCGCCTTGGTGAAGAAGAGGCCGCGATCATAGGTGATCCCCGCCATGCGGTAGGCGGTGAAATCCTGGAAGGTCAACCGGGTTTCGCGGGGGAACATCAGGTCGGAGAGCTGGAATTGCCCCGCCATCATCGACACCCCGCTGCCGAACACATCGTCGTGGCTGACCCAGGCATCCTCGATCAAGAAACCGCCGTTGCCACCCTTCTCGGCCATGATGCCGTAGAAGTAATAGGTCATGTGTTCACTCAAGGGGGCGCCCGAGAGCAGCTTGATGAGGTAGGGCGATTGCAGGTCGAACTGGGCGCCGTTGGGGGCAGTGGAGGCGACGTTGTTATCTTGCCGAACCTGGGCGTAGGACTGCGCCCGGATCGCCAGCGGAACCGTCTTCATCAGCGCCAAGCGGTCATCTCCGGTGTCGGTCGCGATGTCCTGCTCCCAACCGGGCAGGCGGTAATTGTTGGCGCGAAAGTCCTCGCCGAAGGTGTTCAAGCGGGGGAAAGCGGCGTGGCAGGTGGCACAGCTGATCTGGTACTGACGGGCAAAGGCGGGGATCGCCTCGGCTTCCGGACCCGACCACAGCGACACGGCGGCCACCGGCAGGGCGGCCAGCGCCAGACGGAGAGAGGAACGGGTGGGGGTCGATTGCATGGAGGACTCCTAGCTAGTCGCTTGTGATGACAAGCCGGAGTCCCAACTCGATGGGCGACCCCGGCACAACCGCCCCCCGCGAGGGGGGATCGGATGGCCGGAATGCTAGAAAAACGGGGATTGGCACCCGATGACAGGGGCGTGAAGAAACACTAACCGGAGGATGAAGGTTCGTTTAGAAATCCCGAGTTATGAACTCGGGATTTGCCCCCGCCGCCACGGGGTCAATTGGCCAGGAAGCGCTCCAAGAAATTGATGTCGTACTTGCCGTCTTGAAAATCGCGCGAGCGCATCAAGCGGCGGTGCAACGGCACCGTGGTGTGGACCCCTTCGATCACCAGTTCATCCAGGGCCCGGCGCATCCGGGCAATCGCCTCGGCGCGGGTGGGGGCATGGACGATCAGTTTGCCGATCATCGAATCGTAGTGGGGGCTGATAACCCTTCCTGAAAAGGTATCGGAATCGAACCGCACGCCGGGACCGCCGGGGGCGTGGAACGAGGTCACCGTGCCGGGACAGGGGATGAAACGCTCGGGATCCTCGGCGTTGATCCGGCACTCGATGGCGTGGCCATTAACCTTGATTTGATCTTGAGTGAATGACAGGGGCAGCCCCGCCGCGACTCGGATTTGCTCCTTCACCAGATCGACCCCGGTCACCTCTTCGGTGATGGGGTGTTCGACCTGAATACGGGTGTTCATCTCGATGAAATAGAAGTTGCCGTCGGGGGTCATCAAGAACTCGAAGGTCCCCGCCCCTTCGTAATTCACCGCATGGCAGGCCGCCACCGCCACCTCGCCCATACGGGCGCGGGTTTCGGGGGTGACCATCGGGCATGGCGCCTCTTCAAGGATCTTTTGATGACGCCGTTGCAACGAGCAATCGCGCTCGCCCAGGTGGATGACGTTGCCGTGTTGATCGGCCATCACCTGGATTTCGACGTGGCGGGGCTGTTCGAGGAACTTCTCGATGTAGACCGCCGGGTTGTTGAAGGCCCGCCCCGCCTCGCTCTGGGCGATCAAAAAGGCGTTCACCAACGATGCCGAGGTGTGGACCACCTTCATGCCTCGTCCTCCGCCGCCCGCCGCCGCCTTGATGATGACCGGGTAGCCGATTTCACCCGCCAGACGCAAAGCTTCGGCCTCGGTGGTCACCGCCCCATCCGAGCCGGGCACCACCGGCACCCCCGCCTTCTTCATCGCATCCTTGGCCGAAACCTTGTCGCCCATGATCCGCATGACGTCGCCCTTGGGGCCGATGAACTTCAACCCCGAAGCGGCAACAACATCGGAAAACTCGGGGTTTTCGGCCAGAAAACCGTAACCGGGATGAATCGCCTCGGCGTCGGTGATCTCGGCAGCCGCCATCAGGGCGGGAACCGATAGGTAGCTCTGGGGGGATGGGGGGGGGCCGATGCAGACCGATTCGTCGGCCATGCGCACGAACATGGAGTCGGTGTCGGCGGTCGAGTGAACCGCCACCGTCTTGATCCCCATCTCGCGGCAGGCGCGAATGACGCGGAGGGCGATTTCGCCCCGGTTGGCAATCAGAATTTTGTTAAACACGGGCACCCTCGAAGGTGGCAGTCGACCGTCTTAAAACTCGGCGGGAGAGGTGTCGGCAGCGCTTCAGTCGGGATCGATGACGAACAGATCCTCGCCGTATTCCACCGGCTGACCGTTCTCGGCCAGGATCTTGACGATCCGGCCCGAGGCGTCGGCCTCGATCTCGTTCATCAACTTCATCGCCTCGATGATGCACAGCACCTGCCCCTTGGTGACGTGGTCGCCCACCTCGACGTAGGCCGGGCTATCGGGGGAGGGGGCGCGGTAGAGGGTGCCGACCATGGGGCTGGTCACAAAATGCCCTTTGATTTCGGGGGCGGCGGCCGGAGCGGGGGCAGCAGCGGCAGGTGCCGCAGCCGCCACGGGTACGGGGGCCGGAACCGTGGCGTAAACGGTACCGGCGGGGGCGCCACGGCTGATGCGCACCGTGCGTTCCCCTTCGCTGATCTCCAGTTCGTTCACATCGGTGCCTTCGAGCAACTTAATCAGTCGACGCAGCCCTCTGAGATCGTCAAAGAACTCCATGGGGTACTCCTTCATGAGCGGGTTTTAGGTGTGGATGGTTCAAAAACGGCGGGTCAGCGGCGCAACAAGTGCGCCAATAGACCATCGAGAGCAAGCCGGTAGCTATCGGGGCCGAAGCCGCCGATCACACCAACTGCCACATCGGCCAGCAACGACCGATGACGAAACGATTCGCGGGCATAAACATTAGAAAGGTGCAATTCGACAAACGGAATGGCGACCCCGAGCAGGGCGTCGCGGATGGCCACCGAGGTGTGGGTGTAAGCACCGGCGTTGATGAGGATTCCATCGACCCCCTCGGTGCGCGCCTGGTGGATGCGATCCACCAAAGCCCCCTCCCCGTTGGCTTGAAGGTGCAGCAACTGCGCCCCCTGGTCGCCCGCCCGTTGGGTTAGATCGGCCACGATCTGCTCCAGGGTGGCGGCGCCGTAGATCCCCGGCTCGCGCAGCCCCAGCAGATTGAGGTTGGGGCCGTTGAGCAGCAGGATTTTGGGGGAGGAACTCACGGCGCTCCCCCTTCCCGACGCTGGGCCAACGCCTCGGCGGCCCGTTCTAACCGGGAGATCTGATGCAACAAGCGCTGTTTGCGCCCAGAGGATGGGGTGGCGGGGACAGGGGCTGCGGCGGTCGCCTCGCTTCCCAAAACCTGAAGCACGGTATCGACCACATCGTCCAAATGGCCTGGATCCCAGGTGCGAAAACGGTGGCCCAAACCCTCTTGCAGCCGCTGGCGCAGCGTCCCCTCTTCCCTTGGACCGGGGCTGGTGCTGACGGTATGCTCCCCCCCGTCTTGATCGAGGATCGACCGCAATTGCCGGATGTACGGCAACGCTTCGCCACCGCGCCCCTGACGGGTCAACAGCCGAATCATCCAACGGACGGCCACCGCATCGCCCCCCACCAACTCAAGATGGCGGGTCAGCAGGGACTCGGCCTCGTCGAACCGACCCTGCCGATAGGCAGTCATGGCTTGGGACAGCAGATCGGATTGGGGGGTGGGATGGGTCAACTTTGATCCGTTTCTGATTCGCGGGGGGCTAATTTCGGCGCTTTTATAGCCCGTTTTGCCCCGTTTTGAAATCAATTCCAGCTTTTTTCGAAGGGTATCGTTTCGCTCATGATCTCCATCATGCTCAACGGCCAATCGCACGACGTGCCCCAGAACACCTCTATTGCCGCCCTGCTTGAAACCCTGAACCTCGCTGGAGGCAAAGGGGTCGCGGTGGAGCTTAATCTTGAGGTTGTCCCCCGCAGCCAACACGCCGCCACCGTGCTCGAAGTGGGCGACCGGATCGAGGTCGTCAACATGGTGGGGGGGGGCTGATCCCTCCTGATCCAAAACAACGCTCACACCAGAACCCTTGCCCCGATGTGGGCCCAACCATAAGGAGTCGCCCCATGTCCCCATTCTCCGACCCATTGATTGTCGGCAGCCACACCTTCACCTCGCGGCTGCTGGTCGGCACCGGCAAATACAAAGACTTCGAGCAGACCAAGGCGGCCATCGAGGCCTCGGGGGCCGAGATCGTCACCGTGGCGGTGCGCCGGGTGAACATCACCAATCGCGACGAGCCCAACCTGCTCGAATACCTCGATCCGGCCAAATACACGATTTTGCCCAACACCGCCGGGTGTTACACCGCTGAGGAGGCGGTGCGCACCTGCCGGTTGGCCCGTGAGGCGGGGGGCTGGAACCTCATTAAACTTGAGGTTCTGGGCGATCAAACCACCCTCTTCCCCGACGTGGTGCAGACCCTCAAGGCGGCCGAGATTTTGATCGAGGACGGCTTCGAGATCATGGTCTACACCAACGACGACCCGATTATGGCCAAACGCTTCGAAGATATGGGCTGCGTGGCGGTGATGCCGCTGGCCGCCCCCATCGGTTCGGGGCTGGGGATCCGCAACCCGTACAACATCAAGATCATCTTGGAGCACGCCAAGGTGCCGATCCTGGTCGACGCCGGGGTGGGAACCGCCTCGGACGCCGCCATCGCCATGGAGCTGGGCTGCGATGGGGTGTTGATGAACACCGCCATTGCCGGAGCCAAAGATCCGATTTTGATGGCCAGCGCCATGCGCAAGGCGATTGAGGCCGGACGCGAGGCCTACCGGGCCGGGCGCATCGGCCGCAAGCTCTACGCCACCGCCTCCTCCCCCCTCGACGGCATGTTTCTGTAAAAAATCATGGCAATCCGCGAAATCCTCATCTGGCCCGATGACCGGCTGAAAAAGGTCAGCAAACCCATCGAGAGGGTGGACGACACCCTGCGCAAGGTGGTTAAAGACATGGCCGACACCATGTACGACGCCCCCGGCGTGGGTTTGGCGGCCCCCCAAGTCGACGTTCACCTGCGCCTGCTCATCACCGACATCGAAGGGGATGAGAAAAACCGCAAGATCAAGGTCATCATCAACCCTGAGATCGTCGCCCAATCGGGCAGCCAGACCGATCAAGAGGGGTGCCTGTCGGTCCCTGGGGTCTTCGCCGATGTGGAGCGAGCCGATTGGGTCAAGGTGCGCTACCGCGATCTCGACTGGAACCTGATCGAAGAGGAGGCGACCGGCTTGCAGGCCCGTGCCTTCCAGCACGAGATCGACCACCTCGACGGGATTGTCTTCGTCGAGCTGCTCTCGCCGGTGAAACGACGGATGATCCGCAACAAAATGCTCAAGCTGAAAAAAGAACGGACCCCCCGCCGATGACTCCCCCCCTACGTGTTGTTTTCATGGGCACCCCCGATTTTGCCGTCCCCCCCCTGCAAGCGCTGCTCGACGGCCCCGACACGGTGGTGGGGGTGGTGACCCAACCCGACCGACCCAAGGGTCGCGGCATGAAGCTGGCCCCCCCGCCGGTGAAGGTCGTGGCGCAAGAGGCGAATCTTCCGGTGATTCAATCGGGACGCCTGCGCGACGAGGGGGTCTTCGAACAATTGCAAGCCTGGGCCCCCGATCTGATCGTGGTGGTCGCCTTCGGCCAGTTGCTGCCCAAAAACGTGCTCGACCTGCCCCGCTTGGGCTGCATCAACATCCACGGCTCTTTGCTGCCCCGTTGGCGGGGCGCCGCTCCGATTCACCGGGCGCTGCTGGCGGGCGATGCGATGACCGGGGTGACCACCATGTTGATGGAGCAGGGGCTCGACACCGGCCCCATGTTGCTCAAGGCGGCCACCGAGATCGCCCCGAGCGACACCACCGGATCGCTCTTTTTGCGCCTGGCCGACATGGGCGCAGGGCTGTTGATGCAAACCATCGAGGGCCTCAAAACCGGGGCGATCGCCCCCGAACCCCAAGACGACGCCTTGGCGACCCACGCCGCCAAGGTGACCCCCGAGGATGCCAAGATCGACTGGTGCCTGCCCGCCGCCGAAATCGAGCGGCAAATCCGGGCGCTGCAACCCTTCCCGGTCGCGACCACTGCGTTGGGCGACACGGCCTTGAAGATCCATCAGGGAGAGGTGGGGGATGCCTGCACCGAACAACCAGGGCAGGTGGCCCGGATCGGCGGCTCCGGGATCGAGGTCTGTTGCGGCGATGGTCATCTGCTGCGGCTGACCCGCCTGCAACGGCCCGGCAAACAGGCGATGGAGGCCGAGGGTTTTTTGAACGGCTTCCCCATCGAGGCCGGGATGAGGTTGGGGTGATCGCGGTAACGGTGGCGCCGCCGGTAGGGCTCCACCCTTCCTCCCCTTTGGAGGCGATGATCGATTCATCGCCTCCGAGCAGCCCAGGGATAGGCTGCCAAAACCAGGAACGTAAGTGACTGATTTTGCATGCACAGCAAAAACCGCGTCGCCTCAGGGCGCCTACTTTTGGTTTTTGCGAAGCACGCTGATTCAAAGCACGCTGATTCAAGGCAGAACGCCTTGAATCGGCGTTTGCCTTTGTATCTTGCAGTGGCGCCCGTTCAAACCGCCCCAGGGTGGATATGCTGCCCTTATTCGCCCTACTCCACCCCCCACGCCATGCCATGACCCTGTCGATCCTCCACCCCGACGATCCCCGTTTTACCCAGGCCCACTTCGAGGCTCGGGTGGCGGCGTTGACGGCGTTGGCGGTCATCATTCATGCGGTCGAGGCGATGCTGCCGGGGGCGGGGCCACTGTTTAAACCGGGGCTGGCCAACATCGTGGGGCTGGCGGCGCTGTGGCTGCTCGGCTTTCGGGCGGCGCTGCTGGTGACGGTGCTGCGGATTCTGATCGGATCGCTGATCTTGGGCACCTTCATGAGCCCCACCTTTTTGCTTTCGGCCTCGGGGGGGCTGGCCGCCATGCTCGCCATGGGGCTGATGCACCGCTTCGGCGGGCGGCAGGGGATCTTCGGGCCGGTGGGGGTTTCCATCGTCGGCGCCATCGCCCACATTTGTGCCCAATTTTCGGTCGCCTACCTGGTGCTGATCCAGCACATGGGGCTGTTCTATCTGTTGCCGCTGTTGCTGGCCACCTCGCTGGCGACCGGCGTACTCAATGGGGTCATCGCCCACTTCATGCTCACCCGTTTGAATTTAGTGTCTCCCCCGCGAGAGGCCCGATGAACGTCGGCGGCGTCGCCCTGCCGGGTTTGCCCCACTACCGCTTCGACCGGATCACGGTGGCGCTCGGGATCAGCATCGTCCTGCATGCCATCCTGCTGCTGGTGAAGCTGCACATGGACATGCCCCCCGAAAAAGCCCGCCCCCCCATGGAGGTCTCCTTCCTCGAAACCCCGCAGGCCAAGGTTGAAAAGAAGAGACTGGCCCCCGATGCGATGCACGGCATGCAGAATCAAGAGGCCTTCGCCCCCGAGGTGGCCAAGCAGGCGCAAAGCCAGACCACCGTTGAACAGAGCCCGGCCAACCAACCGATTCCCCTGCCCCGTACCCCC
>Ga0210058_1001781_pt1 | contig 18607 bp, 17 predicted proteins | sample CryGeymeta201511_FD_183979 | JGI IMG/M metagenome (GOLD analysis project Ga0210058, IMG submission 183979) | Groundwater microbial communities from Crystal Geyser aquifers in Utah, USA - Crystal Geyser metaG 2015-11 (SPAdes) (version 2) | ecosystem: Environmental > Aquatic > Deep subsurface >...
GAGGTAGAGAGCAGCTTAATAAAAGAATAACCGCGATATCAATTTAAAATCCTAAATCCTAAACTCTAAATTCTAAACAAATTCCAAATCTTAAATTCCAATGATCAAAACTATTTTTTTATTTAAATCGACAAAACTTCAACAAAATTCTTAACTTTTTTAATTAGAACCTTATCGTTGGTTACCAAAATCAACTTATTAGAAATAGTAGTTGCTACCACTACCGCATCGCCTAATGATAAAAAATTTTTCCTTCGCAGTGCCGCTGATAGATTAATAATTTCATCACTTAAATAGATCATATAAAAGGAATTTAGGAATCTCTCTAATTCGTTCACTTGGCCATTTTTTAACTCCTTTAAACTCAGAACCTCTATCTTACTGATAAAAGATATACTCAATGAAAACTTATTCTCTCTTTTTCTTTCTAATATCCAATCAATAATCTTTTTATCGCCATTTAAAAATCCAATTAAAATATTTGAATCCAAAAGATAACGCATTATCGTTTAATTAATTTTGGCTTTCTTTCCCATTCTTTTCTCAACTTTCTTTGATACCAGACAGGGGACTTTTTTAGGAGATTTTTAAGCATCCCGGCGCTGGTTTTTAAAATTTTCATGTCCAAATTTTCCCAACCTAAAAGCTGTTTTATATTTTTGTTGTAATCAACTGTCATCTCTTTTTTATTTTGAACTTTGGTGGTCATATTAATAAAAAATCTCACTTTTAAGTGAGGCGTCAAAAACAAGATTAAGGTTTGGCCTCACTCCAAATCTTTTAGACTATTTAATTTTCAACTAAAAACGGCTTTCTGTCAAGCTTTCAACTGTGGATAACTATCATTTCGGGTATTCCAATAATAAAACGAATGAAACGGGTTTTAGTTTCGCCCCCTCCGCCATAACGAATAGGTTTGAAAAAGAGATTGAGAATATTGAGAATAGAGAGTAGTCAATTTAATTTGATTGGTCAAATTAAATTGACTAATATTAAATTGACTAATAAAAGAGAGTAAACACAGGTCCGAACCGCTATGACATGTCATAGCACTATGCTATAGCATAGTGCTATAAGAGCAGCAACAGCCAGAGATTTATACTAATTTATAAAAAGAGTCAAGAGGACTTTGGTATCATAAGCTCATTATGGTGTGAGGGTTTCACTTATAGGGTCCATTTTGAAGCGCCGAAAATCACCAAACTTAAAATCAAGAATACCGTAACGTTTCTTAAAACTATCTGGCGGCTCATAGTGCCGCTAAAATGGTGAATAATGAAATCTTGTAAAATCATGACAATTAACAGGGCCAAGCCAGCCGCATTGAGGAAACTGATGGGCAAAAGAGTAATTGCCCAAAGGAGCTGGAGAATCAGAAACGCCGTTCCATAAACAATCAGATTCTTTTTGGCAGAATTTGAAAAGCCATCGATGGAAAAAGTCAAAAATTCCCTGGAAAGAAAGGCAATGGCGAAAAATACCGAAAGATATTTTATGAAAAAAAGATGAGAGTTCCCGGCCCAGAAGAAAGAGATAAAAATTACCAGAAACAAAAGACCATTAAACAAATAGTAAAAGGGTTGGCGATTGACGAAGATTAAATTTTTAACTCCCAAAAGGAGAAAAAAGAGGAAACCGAAAAATAAACTAATGACTAATGACCATTGACCATTGACTAGTAAAACAATTAAAAGCGAGGTGGCGAGAAGAACCAGGAAAGAAAGAATAAACTGACTGCCGTTAAGGGAAGGTCTGAAATAGAGATAAAAACTCACCAGGACAAAAACCACGGCAAATAGCCAATTGCTAACGGCTAATAGCAATAAAGCGCTAAAGATTGCCGCTTTAAGCGCCAATGGTGAGAGCAATGCCTTGGGGCTCTTTAAAACCGATTTTAATTTTCTTAGCATTTTTCAATTCACCGTGAATAAATTTATCGGCTAACCGGTCAGTGACTAATTTTTGAATCAGCCGTTTAATCGGTCGGGCGCCGTATTCCGGGTCAAAACCCTTTTCCACCAAGTGTTTTTTCAAGGAATTGTCAAAGGCGACGGTAATGTCTCTCTGGGTTAATTTTTGTTTAAGGATGTCAAGTTGAAGGTCAACGATTTTTTCAATTTCTTTTGCGGTTAAAGGGTCAAAGATGATAATTTCATCCAAACGGTTGAGAAACTCCGGCCTAAACGTTGTTTTAAGTTCAGTCAATACTTTTTCTTTAAAAATTTTGGTTTTATCGCTCAAATCTTCCTTTTTAGACGATTCTGACACTTCAAAACCCAAGCGCGATATTTCCTTGAAATACTCGCTGCCGACATTAGAGGTAAGGATAATAATGGAGTTTCTAAAATTAACCAACTTGCCTTTGCCGTCAGTCAGGCGGCCGTTATCCAGAATCTGGAGCAGGATATTAAAAACTTCCGGATGGGCTTTTTCAATTTCATCAAAAAGAATCAAACTGTAGGGCCGATGTCTGACGGTCTCAGTCAACTGTCCCCCTTCTTCATAACCCACATAGCCCGGCGGTGAGCCGATTAATCTGGCAGTGGAGTGTCTTTCCATATACTCCGACATATCAATCCGGACCAGGGCTTTTTCGTCATTAAACATAAATTCTGATAAAGCGCGGGCTAATTCGGTTTTTCCCACCCCGGTTGGCCCCAAAAACATAAAAGAGCCGAGGGGCTTATCTTCTTCAGCCAGACCGGCTCGAGCCCGGCGCAAGGCGTTAGCCACTGCCTTAATCGCCTCTTTCTGACCCACCACCCGCTTAGCAAGCGTCTCTTCAATCCGGGAAAGTTTTTCCATTTCCGATTCCAACATTCGGGAAACAGGAATGCCTGTCCAGCGAGAAACAACTCCGGCAATATCCTCTTCGTCAACCGCTTCTTTGATAAATTTTTTTTCGCTCTTTTCTCTTTTCCCTTTTCCCTTTTTCTCTTCAACATGTCTTTTCTCAAGGGCCTTAAATTCTTTCTCCGCCTGAGGCAGTTCTCCGTAAATTATCTTGGCCACTCTTTCCAAATTCCCTTCTCTTTCGGCCAGTTCCGCTTCCCGACGCAAATCCTCCACTTTTTTCCGGAGATTGTGCAAATATTCAAAAGAGATTTTTTCCGCGTGCCATTCAGCCGAGAGTTCGTCATTCTTTTCTTTTAATTTTTTTAATTCTTTCTCAACTTCAGTTAATCGCTTATTATCTTTTCGCTTTTCGCTTGTCGCTTGTCGCTGGTCGCTAAGCAGGGCCTGACGTTCAATTTCCAAACGGGTGATTTCTCTTCTTAATTTATCAATTTCGGTCGGCAAACTTTCAGTTTCCAACCGACGGCTAGATGCCGCCTCGTCAATCAAATCAACTGCTTTATCCGGCAAAAACCTGTCGCTGATATAACGAGCCGAAAGATTAACCGCCGCGACAATCGCCTCGTCGGCGATCCTTGTACCGTGATGAATTTCGTATTTCTCTTTTAAGCCGCGCAAAATTGCGACGCTGTCCTCAATGGACGGTTCCTCAACCATAATCGGCTGGAATCTCCGCTCTAAGGCCGCATCTTTTTCAATGTAACGCTGGTATTCCCGGGTCGTGGTCGCGCCAACGGCTCGCAGTTCTCCCCGGGCTAAAGCCGGCTTTAACAGATTGGAAGCGTCAACCGCTCCTTCGGCTGCTCCGGCGCCCACAATCATATGAATCTCGTCAATAAAGAGAATGTACCGACCGGCCGCATTTTGAATCTCTTTAATAAAAGCTTTCAACCGGTCCTCAAATTCGCCCCGGAATTTCGTGCCGGCAATCAATGAACCCAAGTCAAGCATTATAATTTCTTTTTCTTTTAACGGCTCAGGTACGTCGCCTGAAACAATCCGTTGAGCCAAACCTTCAACAATGGCGGTTTTACCGACTCCGGGCTCGCCGATTAAAACCGGATTATTTTTGGTGCGGCGGCTTAAAATCTGAATTACCCGGCGGAGTTCTTCGTCGCGGCCGATGACCGGATCAAGTTTCCCCTCTTTGGCTTGGGTCGTTAAATTAATGGCATATTTTTCCAAAACCTGGAATTTTGATTCCGGCATTTCATCGGTAATACGCATTGAACCCCGCAGCCCGGCCAAAATTCGCAGAATTGTTTCCCGGCGCAGACCGAATTCTTCCAAGATGCGGCTGGCGCTTGAGGGAATTTCCAAAATTCCCAAAAGCAAATGCTCGCAGGAAACAAATTCGTCTTTCTGGCTTGAAGCGATTTTCGTCGATTTATCCAAAACCTGCATCAATTCCTGAGAAAGATAAAGTTGGGCCAGATTAGCGCCGGAAAAAATTTTCGGTTCTTTTTTTAGGGCCTCGTCTATCCGCTTGGATAAAATTTCCAAATTGATTCCGGCTTTGAGAAGCACGGGTCTGACTAAAGAACTTTCGTCCATAAGTAAAGCAGCCAAAAGATGAATGGCTTTAAACTCGCCGTGATTATGACGAGCGGCAATTTCCTGAGCATTCTGCAAGGCCTCCTGAGCTTTAATTGTAAAACGTTGAAAATTCATTTTTTAATGATTTGAGTAGATATACATAATAATACATAATCAAAATTAGTGTAAGTTATGTGGGGGATTCATAATCCTTTTGGTCGTTCTTCCAAAGTGACTTTAATAGTAATTTCTTTGCCCCCTCTTAAAACTTTCAGGGTAATTACATCGCCGACATTGTATTCTTGGAGCACCGAGCCCAGTGGTTTATCTTGGGTGATCTTTTTGTCGTTTATTTCGGTTATAATGTCTCCGGTTTTAAGCCCGGCTTTGGCCGCCGGCGAATTTGGAAGGACAGCTGGATTATTTTTGTCTCCTTGAATCAAAGCACCGTAATCAATCGCCAGTTTCTGTTCTTTGGCCAAATCCGCGGTAATCATCATATAGCGGATGCCTAAATAAGGCGTGATAATCCGGCCGGTGCTTTTAACCGATTCAATGGCTTTTTTCACCTGATTTATCGGAATGGCAAACCCAATGTTTTGCGCTCCTGAAACCATAGCCACATTGATACCGATGACCTCGCCTTTAAGATTTAAAAGCGGACCGCCGGAATTACCGGCGTTAATGGCCGCGTCACTTTGAATCAAACCCTCAAAGGTTTCTGAAAGACCGGCACCCGAAGCAGTTACGCTTCTTGAAAGACCGGAAATTACTCCTACGGAAACGGTATTTCTAAATTCTCCCAAGGCATTGCCAATGACAATGGCCGTTTGGCCTAGTTTAAGGCCGTCAGAATCGCCCAAAGAAAGAGTCGGTAAATTATTGGCCGAAATTTTAAGCACCGCCAAATCTCTATTTGCGTCCCGCGCTAAAACCTGAGCATCATATTTTTTGCCGTCATTGGTAAGGACCGTATATTCTGCTTTCTCGTCGGCAACAACGTGTTTGTTTGTGACAATCAAGCCGTCGGAAGAAATGATGAAACCGCTGCCGCCGCCAATTTCTTGAAGCTTGGTTCCTTTTTGGCAGGGCTGATAAAATTCAAATCTTTGGCCGAAAAATTGCTGAAATTCCGGCGGTAAATCGGAAAAAGGATTATAAGGACATTGTTCAATCACCGGCACATTTTTGGAAATTGTAATGGAAATAACTGCCGGCGAAGCCTGTTCCACTGCTTTGATTACTGCTTGTTCATAGTCAACTGTCGACGTATAAGTTGACGATGGCGATTGAACGGGTGCCTGAGTGCCCTGAGGAATAAACGATTTCAAATACTGGTTATAAAAATTCTGAAAAATATTGGCTCCGGCAGAGTTAACGGAAACCAGCGAACCCAAAAATCCGCCTAATATAGTCGTTGAAATTAATAAAACTAAAATTCGCTTATTCATATTTATCGTCTATAATTATATTAACGGAAATCACCCTGTCAAACGCAAAAACCCACCTTTTTAAAGTATAACAGATTATTGACGATCGTCAATAATCTGTTATATTCTGAAAACTCTCATAAAATGATTAATCATTCTTCAAGTTATCGTTTTTATGGAATGATTCCCGGGCTTTTGGCCTGGACAACCATAATTTTGATGTTTGTTCTATCCTGGCTGATGCCGACCGCAGTGGCAATTTTTATCATTCTTTTTGACATTTACTGGCTTCTTAAAACTCTTTATCTTTCTTTTCATCTTCGGGCTACATTCTCTAAAATGCGGGAGAATTTAAAAGTAAGTTGGCTGGAAAAGTTGCAAGTATCAAGTATCAAGTATCAAAATATTTATCATCTTATTGTCCTGCCGATGTACAAAGAACCCTACGAAGTAATCAGAGAATCGTTGCAATCACTTGTAAAAATTAATTATCCAAAAGACAAGTTAATCGTGGTTTTATCAGCTGAAGAGCGGGCCAGTCAATCAGCCCAAGAGATAATTGAGAAAATCCAGCGCGAATTCGGGGATAAATTTTTTAAATTTTTAACGACCACTCATCCGGCAAATATCCCCGATGAGCTTCCTGGAAAAGGTTCAAACCAGACCTGGGCCGTCAAACAAGTTAAAAAGTTAATTATTGACCCGTTAAAAATTCCTTATGAGAATATTTTAGTTTCGGTCTTTGACGCTGACACCCAAGTTCTGCCTGATTATTTCAGCCATCTGACTTATGTTTTCCTGACCTGTAAACACCCTCAACGTTCAAGTTTTCAACCCATTCCTTTATTTACCAATAATATCTTTCAGGCGCCGGCCTTAGCCCGAGTGATTGCTCTTTCTTCAACTTTTTGGCATATGATTCAGCAGTCGCGACCCGAACGTCAAACCACTTTCTCTTCCCATTCAATGCCTTTTGGGGCCATAGTGGAAATCGGTTTTTGGAACACCGATATCGTTTCCGAAGATTCCCGTATTTTTTGGCAATGTTACCTTTATTACGACGCTGACTGGCGAGTAGAACCACTTTTTTATCCGGTCTCAATGGATGCCAACGTTGCTCCAAATTTCTGGCAGACAATGGTTAACCAATATAAACAACAGCGCCGCTGGGGTTGGGGCTGCGAAAATATTCCTTATATGCTAAACGGTTTTTGGAAAAATAGAAAAATTCTTTTGAGAGAAAAAATATACTGGGGATTTAACGTCATGGAAGGCTTTCACTCTTGGGCTACCAACGCTTTAATAATTTTTTTCTTGGGTTGGCTGCCTCTGATTTTAGGCGGGTCAGCTTTTAATTTTACCCTTCTTTCTTATAATCTGCCTCAAATCACCCGAATAATTATGACCTTGGCAATGATTGGAATTATCACTTCGGCAATTTTAAGCATTATTTTATTGCCTCCCAAGCCCAGTTGGTTTAGAAAGTGGCATTACCTTCTTTATTTCTTTCAATGGTTCTTAATGCCTATCACCTTGATTATTTTCGGCGCTTTTCCGGCCTTGGAAGCCCAAACCCGGCTGATGCTGGGTGGCCGATTCCGCTTAGGCTTCTGGTTCACCCCAAAACACCGGTAGTAACAAGCTCTTTTCATTAGTCAAGTGTTTCACGATCGTGAAAGACTTGACTAACTTTTTGTCATAGGTTATGGGTCAGATTTCAAACCATCCTCTAATAATATTTTCTTTCATCAACTCCTCCATTTTTTCCTCGCCAAAATACTCAGTGAAAATTTTATTCCATAAGGCCTCCTGATGATGGTAAAGATATTTTATAAACTCTTTTTGTTTTACCAGAGACATAGCCGTGTCAATCAAATTAAAACTGACCAAAACATCAATGCCAGCTTCGGTATTAAAATAATCGCCCACCCAATTGAGGTTTTCCCAAAAAGCCAAGTCAGCCGAAAAACCATCAAGCACTTCGCCTGCCTTAACCAACATTTTTTCCGCCCTTTCCCAGTGCATTGCCTCCGGGTTGATATGGGGCTCAAATAGCCGCCAATCATTTTCATCGTCTTTGGCCAGATACCTTTGAATAATTAACCATTGGGTTCTTTCCGGTCCGCCGGCTGGCGGAGGCAGATGTTCATCAAAAACATCGCCGCGCAGTAAAGAAATTAAATTTTTCGCGAAATTATCGGTATTACCGCTGAACTTTTCAAAGAGTTCTGAATAAAATTTTATCTCGCTGAAATAATGAAGTATCAGACCGAAATTCCGCATCGTTTCTCCGAAAATTTCCAAAGACAAAGGAAGGGTATAAATTAATCCCAATTCCTTGAGGTGGCTGATATTGTGATGTTTGTATTTGATAAACTTTTGGGCAATTTGCGCCCATCTTTCGGGTAAGGCCAAAACCTTAATTTCTCTTAATTCAAAATCATCCGGTTTAAGCTTTTCATATTGTTTAAAGAAAATTTTATTCAGCCATTCGTTTCCCTCGACAAATCGCAAAGCGCTGAAAATTTCAAAAACATCCTCTTTTTGGAGCATTTCATCCGTATCCTTATAATTCAGAACTTTAAGAATTTCTAGCGGCGGCTGGCTTCTTAAAAGCTCTGCCGCTTTTTCTTGTTTAAGGAATAAACCTTTCGGTTTATTGGCGATATTTCGGGCAATTTCCAAAACTCGCTGCCAATCCTTGGAAACAAGCACCGAGGGTGAGCCAAAAACCTTGAATAACTGAGCATCGTCAGCTTCAATTTTGCTGATTAAAGCGTCAAAAATTTCTTTGGCGGTGAGCTGGCGACCCAGACCCAAAAAATTCAGCCGCTTTCTGATTTCGGTTTCGTTCTCTTCAACTATTCTGGTCATCGCGTCTTTTTTTCCGGTCAAGGCGCCGAGTTTTTCCTCAATGAGACGAACAGTATCTTTATCAACCCGAAGAATTTTGGCGATTTTTTCGTAAGGATTCATTTTTATCGCAGATTTTTAACTTTTATTAAAAGATTTTTCCATCTCGGACTTTTTTCAAATTCTTGTCGCGTCAAAATCCCCTCCTTGGCGCCAATACTTTCTATAACCGAAGTCGCATTAGCCGAACCTAAACGAATAGCGTATTCAATTACTTCAGAATTTAGAATATAGGATTTAGAATTTAGGATTTTTTTATTTTTTTGTATCAGTCCGGCTACAAAACCGCTGCCGAAAGCGTCGCCCGCGCCGGTCCGATCAACTAATCTTCCCTTGAAAATTCCCGCTTTATAAATGTTTTTGCCGTCTGAAACCAAAACCCCTTTGTCGCTTTCGGTCATTACCGCGATTCCATCTATCACTTTGTCCAGTTTTTTAAAAATTTCTTTTTCTTTTTGATAATCAACGCCGGTCAAGCTTGCCGCCTCCTCGCGATTTAAAATCGCCACCTTGGTTTTGTTTAAAAGCGGCGTCAGTTTTTTAATTCCCATATCCAAAAAATATCTTGAAGGATTAAAAGCGATTAAGATTTTGTTTTTTGAAAAATGATTAAAGAGTCTTTTTATTACGGGATATGGGGTATTGCCCGGCGAAATATGGGCCCAGCGGCAATCTATTTTTTCAAAAGGAATTTCTTTGATTTTTAAATCATCCGAAGCGCCCCGATAAACCAAAATTGTTCGTTCTCCGGCCGGAGCCAAAAAAATTACTGAAAAAGCCGTAGTTTTGGCCTTTTCTTTGGTTGCCAGAGGAATGATTTTTTCTTTTTGTAATTCTTTTAAAATATTTTCAGCTGATTCGTCTCGGCCAACTTTAATTAAAGCAGCTGTTTTGAAGCCCTGGCGGCCAAAAGTTACGGCCGCGTTAGTGGCGCCGCCGCCCGTAGTAAAAACCGGCTCGTTAATTTCAATTTTTCCGCCCAAACTAAGACATTGGGCTTCGCCAGTCGGAAAGCCGATTCTTGAAAGATGTTTTTTGTCGCGCAAAACTTTAAAAACGGGACTGGTCAAAAAAACGTCCCGAGTGGCTGTGCCTATAGTAATGATGTCAAACATATATTTAAATTATACCAAATTAAAAACTTTTTTGGCATTAGCGGTGGTTTGATTTATCACTTCTTCCAAAGGAATTTTTTTTATTTCCGCCAGTTTCTTGGCTACTTCGATTACATATAACGGTTCGTTTCTTTGACCGCGATAAGGCGCGGGTGCCAGATACGGACAATCAGTTTCCAATAAAATATCCTCCAGCGGCGCGTCCAGAATGACTTTATCATAATCTCGGGCAAAAGTAATGATGCCGTTAAAAGCGATTTTGAAACCCATTTCCCGATATTGTCTGGCTTGTTTATAATTTCCTAAAAAACTATGAATTATTCCTTTAACTGTTAATTCCCGATTTTCAATTTTTAACTTCAAAATATCAATGATGTCCTGATAAGCATTTCTGCAGTGAATGATTACCGGCTTCTGTAATTCCTCGGCTAAATCTAATTGCTTTAAAAAAAGTTGTTTTTGTAATAATTTTGTCTCCTGGTCATCATTTTCTATGTGGTAATAATCCAAGCCGATTTCGCCAATCGCCACCACATTGGGATTTTGGGCTAAGGTTTTATATTTTTCATAATCAAACTTTTCAGCTTTGGTCACAACTTCAAAATTTTTTTCTTTAATCTCTTGTTTCTGAAGATGAATCGGATGAAGCCCGACAGCCGCGAAAACTCCCTTAGGATATTTTTCAGCATATTCAACCGCCCTTTTTGAAGTATCCCATTCAGCGCCGACGTTGATGAGCCAAACGCCGTTTTTTAAACTTCGTTTAATCACTTCACTGCCGTCTTCTTTGTATGCCTTGAAATTTAGATGAGCGTGGGTGTCAATGAGCAGGTTCATATTCTCGGGAAAAGATTTAGTTTTTCGGAACTCTGGCCGAGGTTTTCAAGATAATTTTCCGCCTTTTCCATTTTTTTCGGCATAAACGGTTTCAGCCAAACAATAATGTTTTTTATTCCAAAAATCAGGGTGTTTAGAATTTTCTCTGTTTCGGGATTTTTGTTTTGAATTAATCTCCAAGGCTCGGTGGTATTGATGTATTGGTCCAATTTTTTAACAAAAGAAAAAACCGCGGCCAGAGCTTCGTAGAGCTGGTAATTGTTCATTTTTTGAGAATAATCATCTTGAATTTTTTGATAAAAAGCTAAAATTTCCGCGTCCTTTCCGCGTAAATCCGCGCTTTTCGCCATAGTTAAAACTCTTTCAAATAAATTGCCGATGCCATTGGCCAAGTCAGCGTTATATTTTTTTATAAACTGTTCTTCTTTTATATCCCCATGCTCTGAGGCTGGAAATTGAGAAAGCAAAAGATAACGGCTGGCGTCAGGGCCAAATTTTTCAATAAGCGCCAACGGGTCAATAACATTCCCAAGGCTTTTAGACATCTTTTGGCCGTTTACGGTAAATAGGCCATGAATGAAAATTTCTTTTGGCAAGGGTTCATTGATTGCCAGAAGCATGGCCGGCCAAAAAACGGTGTGAAATTTATTAATCTCAGCGCCGATAATATGAAGGTCGGCTGGCCAGAATTTTTTATATTTTTCTCCATCGGGAAAATCCAAAGCCGTAACATAATTCATCAATGCTTCTACCCAGACATAAATCGTTTGATTTTCATCTTCGGGAAAAGGAATTCCCCACTTAACTTTCTCGCGAGTGATTGAAAAATTGTCTATACCCGCCTCAATAAATCCGAGGGTTTCATTTCTTCGCGACGCCGGTGAAATTTTTAACTCTTCCGTCTTAATCTTCCGGCGAATTTCCGGCAAATATTTTTGTAAATCAAAAAAATAATTTTCCTCGCTAATTTTTTGCGGTGGTCGCAAGTGATTCGGGCATAAACCATTGATTAAATCTTTCTCGGCCAAAAATCTTTCGCAACCGATACAATAAAGACCCTTATATTTATCTTTATAAATGGCTCCTGAGTCAAAAAGTTTTTTGATAAATTTAAAAACCCCTTCTTTGTGTTTGGGGTCGGTCGTTCTTATAAAATCACTGAAATTAATATTAAGAACATTCCAGACTTCCTTATAATGAGAGGAGGTTTCATCCACATATTCCTGAGGAGTTTTATTTTCTTCAGCCGCTTTTTCGGCTATTTTTACTCCGTGTTCGTCCGTGCCGGTCAGAAAAAAGACTTCCTTTCCTTGAAGTTTTTTATGTCTAGAAATAACATCGGCGTGAAGAGTGGCAAAGGCATGACCGATATGAGGCCGGTCAGTTGCGTAATAAATAGGAGTAGTTATGTAAAATTTTTCCATTAGCTCATTTCTAACCTTTGAGTCTTCAATTTTTTTCTTTCCCAATCTTCAATCACTTCCTGAAGCACCACGGCTGTCGGCACAGCCAAAATTATTCCAACAAGACCAGCGATTTGCGAACCGGCCAAAAGAGCAATGACTACCACGACCGGACTGATGCCCACGGTTTTTCTCATAATCAATGGAATTAAAAGATGACTTTCGGCTTGTTGAATGACTAAAAAGAGGATAATGACATAAAGGCCTAAAATCCAGGATTCAGAAATCGCCACCAAAAAAGCAATGGTGCCGCTAAAAATCGGACCAACAATGGGCACAATTTCCAAAACACCGGCTAAAATGCCTAAAATCAAACTGTATTTAACTCCTAAAATCCATAAGCCTATCGTGGTTGCGGCTCCGACTACTAACATTAAAAGAATTTGACCTTGAAGCCAACGACCCATTTTTTTTCTGGCTCGCAGATAAATGCCCACGATATAATCCTCGTAGATAATTGGTAAAATTATTCTTAAAAATTTCTCTACCCCAGCCCGATTAACCGTCAGATAAAAAGAAAGAATTAAGGTAGTAATAATCAAAGCGAGATTGCCGAAAACAGCAGCCACAATATTTAAAAATGAAGCTCCGCCGCTGAATAAAACATCGGCTAAGTTCCCTAAATTTCCCAAATATTTATCAATTCCCACAAATTGCGAGATGTCTAAAGCGCCAAAAATCGGAATTTCTATTTTTTTGAGATTTCCCAAAAGACTTTGGAGTTCAAAAATGGCAATCGGAATAAGAGTGTATAAAAGCAGGGCTAAAATTGTCAAAGCCACTAAAAAAATCAAAAGCGTTCCAAAGATGCGCGGAATTTTTTTTCTTTGAAGCCAACTAACCAGTCCATCAATGCTAGACGAAATGACGATGGCCAAAAAAAGAATAATCAGCGCCTGCCGCGCCCAAAAAAGCGCAAGCACAAAAAGCAGCATCAAAAAAATCCGCCACAAAGTTGTCCAAGAAATTTCGTTTGACATCTAGCGCATTCTATCACATTTTCAAAATTTTTTCAAATCTTTCTTTTTCTTTAAATGGCCCGATAATTGCCAGATTTAATTTCTGATTTTGGAAAATTTCAGAAGCCACCCCGCTAATTTCCTCACTTTTAACTTTTTGAATTTTTTTAATTGTTTCCTGAGGTGTAATTATTTTTTTAGTAACAATTTCCTGACCGCCGTAAAAACCGGCCAACTGGTCAGAAGTTTCCAAGCCGATAATCAGGCGGCCGATTAAATGCTCTTTGGCCCGTTCAAGTTCTTTATTTTCCACGGGTTTCTCTGCCAGATTTCTGAATTCTTCAAGTATCGCCTCAATCACCCGATCAATTTTATTGTGGTCAACGCCAGCCGAAGCAGCCAGATAACCGTGGTCGGTGTAAAGGTCAGCTTCGGCGCTCACATAATAAGCGGCGCCCATTTCATTGCGGATTTTCTGGAATAAGCGCGAACTCATCCCGCCACCCAAAATGTCCGATAAAACCTCCAAGACATACCGGCGCTCGTCAAAAATATCAAAAGCTCGGCTGCCTAAAATTAAATGGGTCTGGTCAGTTTCTTTGGATTTTAATAAAACCTCGGGTTTGTCTTGAGACTCAATGGTTTTTATTTTTGGAGTTTTTCTGCTAATTTTAATTCCGGTGAAAGCCTGTTCAATTTTTTCTACTATCCCTTCCTCGTTAAATTTTCCCGCCACCACGACCAAAGACGACTGACCAAGGTAATGTTCTTGGCGGTATTTTATGAAATCATCGCGGGTTAATTTCTTAATCACTTCTTTTCTGCCGGCAATGTCCCAGCCAGCCGGCTGGTCGCCATAAAGCAAGTTGGTGAATAATTCTTGAACCCGCCTCATCGGCAAATCTTCGTACATATTGATTTCTTCAATTATTACTCCCCTTTCTTTGTCGATTTCTTTGGATTCAAAAATCGGATTAAGGTACATATCGGAAACCACATCCAAAATGTCGTCAAAATGAACGGTTCTGGCTTTGGCAAAATAGCCGGTATATTCCATACCGGTAAAAGCGTTATAAACCGCGCCGATACTGTCCAGTTCCGAAGAAATGTCAATGCTTTTGGGCCTCTTTTTTGTGCCTTTAAAACACATATGCTCCAAAAAATGGGAAAGTCCGTTGATTTCTTTGGTCTCATATTTGGAGCCGGCTTCAACCAAAACCAGAACCGTGGTGGTTAAACTATCCGGCATCGGAATGGTGATGACCCGCAAATTATTATTTAAAGTTGTTTTTCTATAATGCTGCATAAATTTTTTCCAGATTCTGTTCTTCGCCAATATAAATTTTGGCCAAGCCGTCCCTTAAAACAAGAAGGGGTAAGGGGTTTCCGCGCCACTTGGGGTCGTTTAATGAAAGGTCAATCAAATAAAACGCGCGTTCAATTATCTGAATAAAAATATCCTTATCGTTTTCCATTGATAAAGCGCGTTTGATTTCCGAGGCAATGTGGCCGAGTTGGTCTCTTTTAGGTAAATTTTGCCAGCGTTCTAAGGTAATCATTTTATAGAAATTTTCTAAGGATTTCTTCTATTTTTTTCCGAATTTCCGGATTTTGAATTTCCATTGAGCGGTTGTTATCGGCCGGCTTGATATTAATCAAAGAAATAAAATCAAGCTGGCCGTTCGGATAAATGTTAAAACCCCATAAATCCGAAGCGGCTGAGCCGTCACTTATCAATTCTTCCGCGCAATCGCTGTGAAGTTCGCAACCCAAAGATAAAATTTCCCTTTTGATATCCGCTATGGCTTTTGTAAAAGGAGTTTTTAGTTCTTCTTTTGGTATCTTGTTTTTAATAATCATTTTTATCTTCGCCAGCGGCCGATTTTCAAATAATAGCCGATATTGGCGTTTTTATTGATAATTGGCTTAATTTTGCCCTCTTTTGACTAATCGATTAAGATTTAGTTTTAGCATATTTTTTCTTTTATATAATTAATTAATTTTTCAACCCTAATTCGCACTTGTTTCATCGTGTCGCGGTCGCGAACTGTAACATCATCTTTTTCCAAGCTTTCAAAATCAACCGTAATGCAAAAGGGCGTACCGATTTCATCCTGTGAATAATAGCGCTTGCCGATGTTACCGCGGTCGTCCCAAGCGACGGTAATTGGGTAATTGGGGAATTGGGGAATTGGGGATTTAAGCATTTCATAAATTTCGCGGGCTTTTTTGACTAATTGGGGTTTGTTGGCTAAAAGAGGAAAAACTGCGACTTTATAAGGAGCAAGTTTTGGATTTAATTTCAAAATAATTCTGTCATCTTCCTCCGAATAAGCGTCAATCAAAAAGAACAACGCCGCTCTATCCACCCCGCCGGACGTCTCAATCACCCAGGGAATATATTTTTTCCCTGTTTCTTCGTCAAAATAAGACATATCTTGACCGGAGAATTCTTGATGCCGGGCTAAATCCCAATCACCTCGATGATGTATACCTTCGCATTCTTTCCAACCAAACGGCGCCTTATATTCTATGTCCCAAGCTTCTTTCGCATAATGGGCCAATTCACTCTTTTCATGTTCTCTGAATCTCAAATTATCAGAATTGATGCCCAACGATTTATACCAATCCATCCGCAAATTCTTCCAAAATTCATATTGCTTCATAGATTCTTTTTTATCCGGCTTAACGTAATACTGTAATTCCATTTGCTCAAACTCAATTGACCGGTAAGTAAAATTGCCGGGCGTTATTTCATTTCGGAATGCCTTGCCAATTTGGGCTATGCCGAATGGAATTTTAAGACGAGAGCTACTCAGGACGTTTTTAAAATTAACATGAACGCCTTGCGTTATTTCGCCTCTCAAATAGACGGTGTTTTTTTCTCCCTCAACTACTCCGATTTTCGTTTCAACCAATAGATTAAATTTTTTAACTTTAGTCCAATCCACTTTTTCTTTCTTTTCTTTATGCCAATTTTCATGCTCTGCAATAACGTCTTCCTGGTCAGCCTTAAATCTTTGGTGGCAGGTCTTACATTCTATTAAAGGGTCATTGAAGCCGGTCATATGACCCGAGGCCTCCCAGACCCTCGGATTCATTAATATAGAAGTGCTCATACCGACAACATCATCCCTGTTTTTAACCATTGTTTTCCACCACTCCTGTTTAATATTAAATTTAAGCTCTGAGCCAAGCGGACCGTAATCCCATGTCCCTTTTAGACCGCCGTAAATTTCCGAGCCCGGATAAATAAAACCCCGGCGTTTAGCCAAAGAAACGATTTTTGTCATTAAATCATTATTCATTTTTTTATGGTATTACTGGTAATCCTGTAGTTAATGGTTTAGCCGAGTCCGTTAATTCAAGATTACCAAATTCGTCAAAACCTTTCATTGCGGTTTCGCTTAAAAGCGGCATTGGCTGGCCAACCTGGGTGATATTGGGTGTGGCTTCAATCTGGAAAACTGCCTCCACTGCTTTGGAAATTATTCCTTTGGTCGCCGGAATTCTATCGATCAACCAAGTTATTTCTTGTGTTCTTTCGTTATAAGCAAGCGTGCTGGTGGCATTAGTTTGGGTTTGGCCGGTCCAACGCACGCCTGATTGCAAAAAAGCCCTGACCTCGATATTTTTCACGTCCGTGGAATAATTTGTAATTGTCCAGCGAATAGTAAAATTCGCGGGCGTATTAACTTTTGGTGCTATAATTCTTTTGTCAATGAAGCTGTTAATGGTAATTTTTCCTCCTACCTTGGTTTTTAAATCTGCCAAGCCAATGGTTTTCTCCGAGGCGACATAATAAGGCACGGTCGGCGAAGAAATTTCGGCCTCAACTTTCAAAACAAAGTTTTTGTCGCTTACTCTTTTAATCGGATAAGCTTCTTTGGTTTCAATTTCAAATTCAACGAACCCTTCGCTGCCGGGCGCAACCAGCCGCAAGCCGGGAGTATTGGCAACATTCCAAATAATGGTGTTGTCTTTTGAATTGAAGAAGCCGGGAGTTCGGAGATTCTGAAAATTAAACATCTCGCCGGTCAGTTTGGCTTTTATTACCACGTCATTCAGCCCTACGTCGGAATTATTGCGAAAATTAATTTTATATTTTAAATCGCTATTCAGAGAAGCCAAATAATTCAGCTGGTCATTAAGAGTAATATTTAAAGCCAGGGGAGATTGGGCAATGTTCAAGCCAGCCGCTTTTTTGCTAATCAAATATTTCTGGCCGAAAAACTCGGCTTTTAGCGAACCCTTGATTTCAAAAAAGGATTTCTCGGCGCTAATCACGCTTCCCTTAATGACCAAGCTTCCTTTGTCGCTGTTTTTGGCCAAATCGCCGATTTTCCAAACGTTATTTCCGGCCGATGGGTTAACAGTAGTATTTTTAAAGGTAAAAAACTTGGGATAATCGAGTTCCAATTCAACACCGGAAAAATCTATATCGGAAACATTTTGATACTGGACCTCAATTTCAAAATCTTCATTGTTTAAAACCTTCTGAGGGGCGATTAAATCCAATTTAATTCCCGGCTCCTCAACCGCTACCTCAACGCTTTTTACCTGCTCAAAGCGCGCTTTGGGTCCCATGGTGGGAGGAAAATAAGAAACCGCAATTTCAAACTTTTTCAGAGATTGTTCATTTCCAAAAATGATGAGCGGAATTTTTTCTTGAAGACCGCTTTTTTTATCCAAATCTCCAAAGCTCCGATTTAAAGTCCTTTTCTCGGCGCTTTCAGCGGCAAACGCCGTTCCCTCGGGCAAAATCATTGAAAGTTTGATATCTTTCAACGAATTATCAAAATTGTTCTGAATATTAATTTCAATGTCAAAGGGAACGCCAAGCATGGCATTGGCCGGAGCTTTTAGGGAAAAAACAATATCGCGAGCGGTCAAATACTGATAAAAATAAAAACCACCGATAGCCATCAATATTAAAATTCCTACGATTAATATCCAAAATAATCTGCGGCTCATTTGGCTGAACCTGGCTAAAAATCCCGAAGTTTTCTTTTCCGTTTCTGGCGTCTCTTCAAGCCAACCGGTCTTTGGAGAAGACGGAATTTTTTCTTCTTTTTCTAATTCCTCAAGAGGCATGTTTTAAACTAATATGTAAGAATTAGACGCGTTGTTTACAGTTCTTTAGGATAAAAATAATTGATTAGTTTTTCCATCGGGGTAAGATTATTAATGCCTTTGGCTGGTTTTACGGTATTGTAGTAATTAACGAATCGGATTAGTTCTTGTTTTCTGTGAACCCTACTCTTAAACTCTGTCTTCCGGCACCACATCTTCTGATTTCAATATTTTCTGCCAGCAGGCATCTTCCCATTCTTGGCGCGAAGAATAACGGTCAAGCGGCGGCAATAAATTTACTTTGGCTTTATCCGATTTGCTCATATTTTTGCTCATATTTTCTTTTTATCTAATAAGTTTTGCCGTCTCGCTATGACATGTCATAGCGAGACCGCTATGCTAGAGTATAACAATTTAAATTAGGT
>Ga0210058_1001795_pt1 | contig 18505 bp, 16 predicted proteins | sample CryGeymeta201511_FD_183979 | JGI IMG/M metagenome (GOLD analysis project Ga0210058, IMG submission 183979) | Groundwater microbial communities from Crystal Geyser aquifers in Utah, USA - Crystal Geyser metaG 2015-11 (SPAdes) (version 2) | ecosystem: Environmental > Aquatic > Deep subsurface >...
ACAGGCCATCGAAGACGAGGAGACGGGGCGAAGAGAAGCCATTGCCAGAGGCGAGGCCCCGAAAGCCAACAACTGGAGAGCGTGGCGCGCGAAGTTGGTGGAAAGGGCGCGAGCAAGCAGGCAATGACATCACCACAGAACACGGCCTGCGTGTCGCCAGAAGACGGGAAGCAGAGGCACGCCTGGCACGATCGCGGGAGCACCGTCGCGCCAGCATGGCCCCGGGCACGTCTCCGTCTGGCCGCAGCACACCACCCGCCGGCTGGAGCGGCCCGGTTCCGGTCAATGTGAGATCAGAGGCGGGGTAATGCGGTTTGCGGCTCAACCCATCCGCAGCATCAAGCGTAAGTCAGCCCAAACACCATATCCGCCAACCAGCGCTTGAACTCCGGGTTGTCGCTGAATTGCTTGAACAGCTCGGTATCGTCCTTCATCAGACTGACGATGACCCGCGCCAGCGCCTTGTCGTGTTCGATGCGGGCGTTCTGCTTGTCGTTGTTTTTCTTCACGTTCTGATAAGCTGTGTCCGCAGCCACCCGCGTCGGGATGTCCTGGGTGATCAGTTGATGCACCCGATCCGAGTCGGACCATTTGATGTTGCCGAACTGGTCGTTGAACGTCTTCAGGATGTTGGACAGCCGTTCCAGCTCCGGCTCGGGTTTGCGCCCGCCGCCGCCGGTGGGCACCGGCTCGATCTCGCCATCCTCGTCCGGCAATTGAAGCTTCATGGCAGCAAGCTTCTCCAGCCGGTAGCTGTCCATGTCGATCGACTCCAGGATGCCCCTCGACAGGTCTTCCTCCTTGGGCGCCGGCAGCTTGGGCAGCAGGAAGTTCAGGAAGAGGGAAAGCCTTTCCCAGTCGGCATTGCTGTACGGCAGGATGGCCGCGAGGAATTCATAGGTGCGGGTAAACGCCTTGGCACGGCCCTTGAAGTCCACTTGGCCGTTCTCGTCGAGTTGTTCCTTGTAGGTCGCCACGCAGGCGTCGAGGATGGGGTCGAGCCGGTCCCGCTCCGCGCCCTCCAGATACAGCGCCACCAGGGCCTCCACCTGCGCCAGCGCGTAGACCTGGTAGCCGTCCAGCGCCGCCTTCAGGTCATGCAGCTTGTTCGGGTCGGTTTCGTCGGCCAGCAGCGTGGTGCGGTAGTAGGGCTCGAAGGATTGCTCGATCCCGTTCGTGTCGTTCATGAAGTCCAGCACGAACACATCATGCTTCTTCGGGTGCGCCCGGTTCAGGCGCGACAAGGTCTGCACCGCCTTGATGCCCGACAGCGGCTTGTCCACGTACATCGTGTGCAACAGCGGCTCGTCGTAGCCGGTCTGGAACTTGTCGGCGCAGATCAGGAAGCGGAAGGGGTCTTCCTGAATCTGGTCGGCGATGGCGTTGGAGGGAAAGCCGTTCAGCGACGCCTCGGTCACCTTTGTGTTGCCACACTCGCCGCCGTACTCGTGTTCGCCCGAGAAGGCGACGATGGCCTGACACGGGCTCTTGCGCTCGCCCAGGTAGTCGCGGAAAGCATGGAAATACTGGATAGCCCGTTCGATCCCGCTGGTCATCACCATCGCCCGCGCCTGGCCGCCGATCTTGTTGAAGGCCAGCACTTGTTCGTGGAAGTGGTCCAGCATGATTTCGGCCTTCAGGCGGATGGCGTGATCGTGGCTCTCCACGTACTTGCGCAGCTTTTTGCGGGCGCGCTGGGTGTCGAATTCCGGATCGCCCGGCACGGTCTTGATCAGCTTGTAATAGCTGTTCACCGGCGTGTAGTGCTTCAGCACATCCAGGATGAAGCCCTCCTGGATCGCCTGTTTCATGGTGTAGCCGTGGAAGGGCCGGTGTTTGATCTGGCCGCCCTCGGAATACGCCTCGCCGAAGATTTCCAGGGTCTTGTTCTTGGGGGTTGCGGTGAAGGCGAAGTAGCTGGCGTTGGCCAGCATCTTGCGCGCCGCCATGCGCTTTTCCAGCACGTCGTTCACCGCGTCTTCCGGGTCGGCCAGCGCTTCGCTCATGGCGGCGGCCGTCTTGCCGCCCTGGCTGGAATGGGCCTCGTCGATCAGGATGGCGAAGCGCCGCCCCCGGTGTTCCGAGCCGATCTCGTCCAGGATGAAGGGAAACTTCTGCACCGTGGAAATGATGATCTTCTTGCCGGACGCGATGAACCGGCGCAGGTCGCCGGAATGCTCGGTATGGCCCACGGTAGCGCCCACCTGGGCGAACTGCTTGATGGTGTCGCAGATTTGCTGGTCCAGGATGCGCCGGTCGGTGATGACGATGATGGAATCGAACACCGCCGCCCCGTGCCTGCTCAGGCCGATGAGCTGATGCGCCAGCCAGGCGATGGAATTGGACTTGCCGCTGCCCGCCGAATGCTGGATCAGGTAGCGCGGCCCGGCGCCATGTTCGCCGGCATGGGCCAGCAGTTTGCGCACCACGTCGAGCTGGTGATAGCGCGGGAATATCTGCACCGCCTTTTTCTTGCCCGTCTTCTCGTTCTTTACCTCCACCACCTGGGCATAGTTCTCCAGGATGTCGGTCAAGCCCTGCGGCGTCAGCACCTGTTTCCACAGGTAATCCGTCTTCAGTCCGTCCGGGTTGGGCGGGTTGCCGGCGCCGTCGTTCCAGCCCTGGTTGAAGGGCAGGAACCAGGACGCCTTGCCTTGCAAATGAGTGCAGAAGCGCACTTCGGCGTCGTCCACCGCGAAATGGACGACACAGCGGCCGAACTGGAACAGCAACTCGCGTGGGTCGCGGTCGCGCCGGTACTGTTCCACCGCATCCGCCACCGTCTGCTTGGTCAGGCTGTTCTTCAATTCAAAGGTCGCCACCGGCAGGCCGTTGATGAACAGGCACAGGTCCAGGGCCAGTTGGGTTCTCAGTTGCCGTGGCCTCGCGGCTGTAACGCAACTGCCGAGTCACGCTGAAGCGGTTGGCGGCGTGCAGCTCGGCGGCACGCACATTGCCCGGTGTAGGCGTGCCGTAGAACAGGTCCAGATGCAGCGGGCCGTGCTTCAACCCATGGCGCAACACGTCGATGACGCCGCGCTTGGTGATCACGCCCTGCAAGCGGGCCAGGAATTGCTGCCGGGTGGGGCCGTCATGGCCCAGGTCCAGCGCCTCGGCCACGCGCGGCTGGGTCGCCTGCAGGAAGGCCGCGAGCTGGCCCCGATCCACCGCGAAATCCCGGTCGTAGTCATGCCAGTCGCCCAGCATCCAGCCAGTGCCGCCATACAAGGCGGTGGGCTGGGCCACGGCGGAGCTACCAGGGGCGGCATGGCCCGAGCCGGCCATGGCGGAGACGATCAGGTTTTCGAGGCCTTTTTCGCTGGTGTCGGTGGTCACTCGGCGTCTCCCATCAAGTACCCGTCAAGTACCGTGGATATGGATAACACATTGTTTTTTATTGGATTTTCTATCGTGGTGGCCTATGAACCCCGTGGCAAGCAGCTCTGCCATCAAGTAACCGCAGGAGTGGGCAACCACCCCTCCACGCGCATCCGCTCCGCAGCCAAGGCGATCTGCGCTGGCGAGAACTGCCGCTTCCTCGGGCCCCAGGCATAGGCGGCGCGCACCATGTCGTTCACCTCCAGCACCTGTTCCTGGGTGGCTACCCAATGCACCGTCGCCAGCAGCTCCAGCCCGAACGGCGTCTCGAAGCCTTCCACCAGGCGCGCCACTCGGTCGAAGCGCGCGTGGGTCGGCGCATGGCTTTCCAGGAAAGCCACGGCATCCTTCACCGCGCCGGGCACCAGGGATAACTGCTTGTCCGGCGCGTCGCCCCCATCGGCATAGCCCGAGATCAGATGGCCCTCGATTTCGCGCAGCACATGGCGCAGATTTTCCGCGTAGGGGCCGTAGAGCGCCTTCACATAGCGCAGGCGCAGCGGTTCCCCCGCCGCCTGCAGGAAATACATCAGCTTGTGCACTTCCAGCAGCGAGATGGCCGGGTCCATCAGGGCGGCCAGATAGCGGTTCATCAGGCCCACCAGGGCGGCTCGGCCCGCTGTCATCCTCGGCACTTCGCTGGACCGATTCGGTCGGTCGGCCGCCGGGGCGCCGCCCGGCTCGTACACCAGCACCTCCACCTCCGGCAAAGCCGAGAAGGCCCGCTCGATCAGGGGCCGGACTTCGGACCAGTCAAGCCCGCCCAGACCGCTGCCTAAAGGAGGAATGGCGATGGAGCGGATGCCGCGTGCCCGAATATCGCCGACCAGCGCGGACAGCCCGGTTTGGATGTCCTCAATCCGGCTCTTGCCGCGCCAATGCCGCTTGGTGGGAAAGTTGACGATGTAGCGCTGGCCGGTGAGTTGCCCAGTCTCGAACAGGAACATGCGACCGGGCTGCACCTCGCTACGCTTGCACGCCGCCGAGTAGGCCTTGAAGTTGTCCGGGAAGACGTTCTTGAACTGGAGCGCGATGCCGCGCCCCATCACGCCCACACAGTTGACGGTGTTGACCAGGGCTTCCGCCTCGGTCTTGAGAATGTCGCCTTGGGTATATCGAATCATCGTTGTCTCCAGGCTCAAAAATACCAGTCCTGGCGCATTTCCACAGCCGGACGGTGTTGCGCATGGGCCAGCGCTTGCGCCACCCGGTTATGGATCGGCAGGGAATGCACGCCGATGCGCCTGACCAGATGCCAGGGGATGAAGCCATGCAGCAGAAATTCCGCCTGCTTGCCTTCCTTGATCTGGGCATCGCGGAAATCCGTCGCCGCCACCGCCGCCCAATTGACCTCGCCGAGCTGGTCCAGCCGGTCGCGAAACTCCGTGTAGAAGGCCTCTGCGTTGGACAGGCTGAAGGCCCACCGACGCACTTCGCTTTCGGTCCAGGCCACGGTTTCATGCAGGTCAGCCTCCAGATGCACGATGGGCGACTGGCCACCCCGGTAGGTCAGGCCCGGATGGTTGGCCTGATACAGGAGGTACAGCATGATGGAGCGCGGGCAAAAATAGAACGGCACGTAATCGCCCACCTGGTCGCCGGGATGGCAGCGCACCGGCAGCGCCAGCCGCCGTTCCTTGATCTGCCCCATGCCGATGGCCGCCGCCGGCCCGCCCCGCGCGATCATCGCCGCGTCCGACCACAGCCCGCCGTCCGCCAGGATGCCCGGCAGGTTGTCCACATGGGTGATGTGGTAGAGCTTGGGATGGGCCGGTACGGTCATGTCTCGGCTTCCTCGGCGGTGGCTTCGTCGGTGGATTCTTCATCCTCCGTCAGGGGCTCGGCGTCGTCGGGCACCGCCTCGACTTCCTCCGGCAGACTGGCCGCCGCCGACCGCACGTCCAGCTTGCCGGTAACCACGTCGGCGATCAGGCGGGTGCGGTATTCGCGGAGGAGGGAGATTTCACGGTGGGCAATGTTGATCGCCCTGTCTGTTTCCGCAGTCTCCCAACCTAGGTGTTCAAGGATTGCCTCTTGCTCATGCACAGGGGGACATAGCACCGAAATCCGCAAAAACTGCTCTGGATAAAGTCTGAGCCGGGACGATTGGATTCCGGTTGAGCGACAGATGTACTCACTGACATACGGTTTCGTGCGAAAAAGCAAATCAGCGTAATCGCCCAGTAGTGTTGAATTTCGGAGTGGTCTGTACACGGCGTAGGCGGGGCTAATGATGCCGGTTTGTCGCGAAACACCAAGCGCAGCCATCCAAGCCCACATAGTGTTGATTACCAAATCCCCCGCTCGGCAGATCTTATGACCTGCGTAAGATTCGGCCATGAACATAGTGACGTTCTTCTGGCTTCGCGGAGTTACCCCAGTGAGGTGGGAAACGGAGAGCAACTCTTCCTCGCCGCTAACAGAACGTTCATCTACCTCTCGGAAAAATTGCTTTGCTGGCCGTAACTCCCAATGCTCCGGCACCTCCCCCAACCACTCCACGTCGGAAGGCTTGAGGCGGACGTTGGGGTCGAGGCCACGGGTGACAGCGCGGTGGATGATGGCCTGCTTCTGCTCCTCCAGCAGCTTGATCAGCTTCAGCTTGGCCCGGATGTAGCGCCGGATGCGCCGGTCGGCATGGTCGAGGAAGCGAACGATGGCGGATTGTTCGTCGGGCGGTGGCAATGGCACTCGCTGGGAAGCAAACCCATCGAACCGGAAGTCTGTGTATCTCTCTCGGATGCCTTTGGCTAGCGCCAATATCCATTGGCTTCTGGCCATCTCTCGGACGATATAGGCGTAGTACTGAGAGTTGGCTCCCTGGGCTGGCTCGCACACGGAATACACGGGCATGCCTTTCCCGTCCGAGTCGGCTACGCCGACAGCGCCTGCAAAGGCATCCATCGCATGGATTACAAGGTCACCACGGCATATGCCTTGGTAACCAATTTCCTTGAGCGATTCGGTAAATCCCCGCAGACGCCGGTTTTTTCGGAGTGTGACGACGCCATCGCGGAAACAGGTCACCACTTCATCGGCGTCGCGAACAGGCCGATCCATTTTTCGGAACAGCCATTTCGCACGATCCAAATCCCAATGCCCCGGCACCTCCCCCAGCCAGGCCACGCCAGAGTCCTTGTAGTCGGGATAGGGCTTGAGTCCCTCGATCACGGATCAGGCCCTCAACGTGAAGGTCGCGCCGGTCTGCCGGAGCAGATCGAAGCTGTTGATGTAAGGCACATGGAAGGCGCGGCACACGTTGGGAATCTTCACCTTCTTCCGGCTCTGGGCATCGAAGGTTTCCTGGGTAACGACGGTCGCGCCCAGGGTCTTGGCCTTGGCGATCAGCCAGGGATCGCCACCGCTCAGGAATTCCGGCTTCGCGGCTTCCTTGAACGGCTGTGCCATGACCCAAGCAGCTATCTGGGCAAGGTGCTGTTGGGTCTCGACATCATCGACCGGGAGAAACCAGCCCGCATCCTTGCGTTCCTTGATCCAGACGGCCAGTTCGTCGTTGCCCTTGAACAGTTCATCGCAAATCGGCTCGATGGATGCGAGGTGCCCTTCGGTTTGCTCGGCGTCGAGCCATTCCCAGAATCCGGGGAAGGTGTCGAAACGGTAGTAGAAGTTCTTGGCTTCGATGAACACGTTGGCGTCGAGTAGATACATGCGTCTCAACCGATGCCGATTTCTTGCGCCAGACGGCCGAGTTTCGCCGGGTTGACGCCAAGTAGGCGGCCGGCGTCGCGCAACAGCAGGCTGCGCGCGAAGGCGCTGTTGACGACCGCCTCGGTAAACCGCCTGCCATTGCGCACCGGTATGGTCCGGTAGGGATCGCCGCCCGAGCCCTTCTTTTCTCGTCGCCAATGTTCAACCTGCCGCTGGTAGTAGGCCAGGTAGGCGGGCCATTCGATCAAGCCGAGATCGAATGCGCGGCGTGCGATGACCACCGTGCTGACGCGGTAGTAGCCCGCCAGCCTGGTAGCGTTTTGCTCCACCGATTCGGCGCCAGCCCAACGATCCCGCAGGGATGCCTGTGGCACGAGCACTTCGGCGGCCACCGCATTGCACAATTTTTCCGTGCGGCGGTGGTTTTCGTTGGCGGGCTGGGCCAGGGAAACGTCGGAAATCCCGCTTTGCCCGATCCAGAGGTGGGCCAGCTCATGGGCCAGCGTGAATATCTGGGCGGCCTTGGCGTCCCGACCATTGATGAATACCAGGGGGGCGATGTCGTCGCAGATGGCGAAACAGCGAAACTCCTGAACATCGAGGATGCGGTGGGTATTGCTGCCCACGATGCCACTGCGCATGACCCAAACGCCCGCCGCTTCGGCCTTGGCCATCAGCAGGCTCAGGAAGGCTTCCCAGTTCTTCGCCTCTTCCCGATCGGCGTGCGTCAGGCCCAGCGTTGCCGTCATATCGGCGGCTATGGCCGCCACGGATGCATCGAGGCCGAAGCGGCCGATGAAGGACACGGCCTCGGCGCCCTGCTCCAATAAATGGTCGCGGTACCAATCCTGTTTACGAAGGATGTCCGCCAGCAAGTCGAGCAAATCGGTGCTGAGGCTACCGGTGGCATGATCGCCAACGGTGCGTAGGTCGGGGATCGGTAATGTTTCCTCGGGTGGCGTTGGCAAGAACAAGAAACCAAAGGGAATATGCAGGGCCTTCGCCAGGTCCTGCGCCTGCTTGAACGTGGGTTTGGTTTCGCCTTCTTCCCATAGCAGCAGCTTGTCCGGATTGACATGGGTTTTCTCGGCCAACAGATCAGGGTCAAACCGAGCGCGCTCCCGGGCCCAGCGCAATACGGTGGGGCTGATGAGGGCGGCGGTCATGTCACAAGCTTCATATTCATTCCTCGCCGATGATCTCTGCCAGCAATCCATCCGTCTCCCGCTCCAGTGCCACGATGTCGGCGCGGATTTCCTCCAGGCTGCGCAACGGCTGGGGTTTGTAGAAGTAGCGGGTAAAGCTGACCTCGTAACCGATCTTGACGCTTTCCGGGTCGTACCAGGCGTCCGGGGCGTGGGGCAGGACTTCGCGGCGCAGAAAGGCTTCGATGCCGCCGGGTTCCAGGAGGGGGATTTGTTCGCTGTCGCGCAGGTCGGGGTCGGGTTCGTATTCGACCACGCATTGTTTGCCGCCGATGGTTGCTGCGAAAAGACCGCGTAGCGGGTCGGCCTGGACCTTGCGGTGGATCTTCTTGATGACCGGCATCCCGGCCTCATTCACCCGCCCTTCCGCCGTGAGCGCCTTGATTTCCTTCGGGCTATAGGCGCGGTCTGGGTCGATGCCGGTGGCGCGTAGCGGCCGTTCCACGGTGACCTTCCAGTAGCCGAAGGCTGCGTTAGGGAAGATTTTGCTCTGCTCCGTTTCCTCAAACTTGAGGAAGGCGTCGCAGATGCGGGCGATGTCGTCTTCCGCGAATTCGCAGTTCTTCTTGCCCAGGTTCTTGCGCAGGGGCTTGTACCACTGGCTGGCGTCGATGAGCTGGACGCGGCCCTGGCGGTGCTCCGGCTTGCGGTTGGAAAGCACCCAGATGTAGGTGGCGATGCCGGTGTTGTAGAACATGTTGAGCGGCAGGGCGACGATGGCTTCCAGCCAGTCGTTTTCGATGATCCAGCGGCGGATGTTGCTTTCACCCTGGCCGGCGTCGCCGGTGAACAGGCTGGAACCGTTGTGGACTTCGGCAATGCGGCTGCCCAGCTTTGTGCCGTGCTTCATCTTGCTGAGCAGGTTGGCCAGGAACAGCATCTGGCCGTCGCTGGAGCGGGTCAGCAGCGAGTATTCCGCGTCGCCCGCATGCTCGATGACGAAGCGGGGATCTTTGAGGCCGTCCTTGCCGCCCATGCGTTCCAAGTCGCTCTTCCAGCTCTTGCCGTAGGGCGGGTTGGAGAGCATGAAATCGAACTCGCGGGCGGGGAAGGCATCGTTGGCCAGGGTGGAATGCTCCGGCCCACCCACCAGGTTGTCCGCCGCTTCGCCCTCGCCCTTGAGCAGCAGGTCGGCCTTGGCGATGGCGTAGGTCTCGGCGTTGATCTCCTGGCCGTAGAGGTGGGTGGCGACCTGTTTGCCGTGTTCCTGCGCGAGTTGTTGCAGGGTTTCCTCGGCCACGGTCAACATGCCGCCGGTGCCGCAGGCGCCGTCATAAAGCAGGTAGGTGCCGGATTCGATCCGGTCGGCGATGGGCAGGAAGATCAGCCGGGCCATGAGCTTGACCGCATCGCGCGGGGTCCAGTGCTCGCCGGCCTCCTCGTTGTTGTCTTCGTTGAAGCGGCGCACCAGTTCCTCGAACAGGGTGCCCATCGCGTGGTTGTCCAGGCCGGGATGCTTCACGCTGCCGTCGCCGTTCATTACCGGGTTGGGGCTGAGGTTGATGGCCGGTTCGAGCAATTTCTCGATCAGCGTGCCCAGGGCATCGGCCTTGGACAGGCGCGGGATCTGGTTGCGGAACTCGAAGTTGTCGAGGATTTCCTGGACGTTGGGGGAGAAGCCATCCAGGTAGGCCTCGAAGTCGGCCTTGAGTTGCTGCTGGCTGGCGCGGTTGCGCAGGTCGCGCAGGGTGAATTGGGAGGTGTTGTAGAAGGCCTGCCCGGCGGCCTGGCGCAGAGCCTGGTTCTGGTTGGCAATACCGACCGCATCCAGGCCAAACTTCATGTGCAGCACCGCCTGCTTGGTCGGTTCCAGCACCGCGTCCAGGCGGCGCAATACGGTCATCGGCAGGATCACATCGCGGTATTTGCCGCGCACGTAGAGGTCGCGCAATACGTCGTCGGCAATACCCCAGATGAAGTTGGTGATCCAGTTGAGTTGAGTGGTTTCCATCTTGTTGTTATCTGTGTTGGCCGGCTGATGCGAAGGCGCGTGGATTGTGCGACTTGGGCCGTTTTTAGACAACGCGAGGGGCTGGCTCTCAATCTGCCTGGACGGCATCAGTAGCCATAACGACTCCCTCCGCAAGCTCCGGTCGTGATCCACGGGCATGCGCCCGAAGCTGACGGGCCTGCGCCCGATGCGAAGCGGCGCTGCCGCAGAGGGAAACCGGCGTTCGCCGGGTGGAGCCGCTATGCGGCGAGAGCCCCACGAGTTCTCAGGCTAGAAATCGTGCGTAAACAGATCGAGTTGAAAATGAACATCTCTCGAACCGAGAACTCGGATGGCGGCTGATCTGCGGTAACGGCCATTGACCCTGGTTGTGCGAACTTCTGGGTTCGGCCAGGAAGAGACGCCCGGAGGGCCAGGAAAATGGCTTCCTGGGTGGCCGGTGTACCTCTGGAAGCTGCCAGCCGCAGGTCTGGCAGGGTTGGCAAGTCATCGGCCATTTCGGACGGCCAAGCCAAGGTACTTAGCCCGGATATTGCATGAATACTCGCGCGCCCTCGCTGGTCCCTTGTCCGCACTGGAAAGTCTTGCTCAGTCGGGCGTATGAATAACTACGCCGCTCCTTCGCAAAATTCCCATTGCAAACAATGGCCTGCGCGATTATGGGCGCAGCCCGGTATCCTTCAGGGCATCACGCGAATTCATGCAATATCCGGGTTAGTTGGTGTGAACGTCAGCTATGAGACAAGCAATATTTGATTGGGCGTCTATGGCGTTTTGGTACTGCCAAGACCGCCTGGGCCACTGCACTGGGTATTCCGCCAGTGCCGCTGACTATGGGATTGGTGGCTCTGCTGGCCTTGGCGGTGAATGTCGGTGTGGCGATGCTGCTGTATGGCCTACCACGATGGCGACGCCAACATGTGTTCCGTGTGGCTATGCAGCCGCAACGACGCCATCAGCAACGCCTCGGTGATGTTCACCGCCCTGGGTGTGCTTGGCATGGGCACGGTCTGGCCTGATCTGCTGGTAGCTGGCGAAATGGTGGCATTAGCGCTAACCGCTGCAGTCGCCGTTGTGCGGCATGCACGTGCTGAGTTGGCGCTCGCCTCGGCGAGGCGTTGATCCATACTGTCGACGCTGTTAATCAGGCGGCGTGCATAGGTAGGTGTATGGCGAAGCGGGTGAGACCGCCCTCCGACTCAGCTGTGATCTCGCCGCCGTGGACCTCGACGATGGAGCGGACGATGGCCAGTCCAAGTCCCACGCCTTCACCACCGGCGCGGCGCACGGGGTCGCCGGTAAAGAAACGGTCGAACAGGCGGGGCAAATGCTCGGCGGGAATGGCGCCTTGGTTTTCGACCGTGACGACGGAGCCAGCGGCATCGCTGTCAAGCCTGACCGTCACGGTTCCACCGGCTGGGCTGTGGCGGATGGCGTTCGAGAGCAGGTTGGACAAGGCCCGTCGCAGCATGAGCCGGTCGCCTGCCGCAGTCGCCCTGCCTGCGACCTGCAGCCGGATGCCGCGCTCCTCGGCGAGGATGCCGTAAAACTCGACCAGTCCGCTCGCCTCGGCGGCCAGATCGACGCTTTCCTGGCTGGGGGCGATGAGCCGGTTGTCGGCCTTGGCCAGGAACAGCATGTCGCCGATCATCCGGGCCAGACGCTCGTATTCTTCCGCGCTGGAGAGCAGTACCTCGCGGTATTCCTCTGCACTACGTGAGCGGCCAAGGGCTACATGGGTCTGGATTAGAAGATTGGATACCGGCGTGCGAAGCTCGTGGGCGATGTCGGACGAGAATTCCGACAGTCGCCGGAAGGATTCCTCCAGCCGATCCAGCATGGCGTTGAAGGCCGTGGCCAAGTTCTGAATCTCCGGTGGCAAACCGGCCTCCGGCAGGCGTTCGTTGAGGCGACTGGCCGACAGGCCTGCCGCCATGTCGGTCATCCGGCGCAGTGGCCGCAAGCCGGTATGGGCGGCCAGCCAACCGAGGCCGGCGGTCAGCAAAGCGGCCAGTGTCATGGCGATGACCAGCCCCTGCCGAAAAGCGTCGATGAAGTGCATGTGGTGACTGATGTCGAGCACGATAGCGGCGGTGAGCGTCCGGCCATCGCCGGTCATTACGGGCGCTTTCAGGCCGCGATAGCCGCGTTCGCCTTCACGCCAGGTGGTCAGACCACGCTGCGCAGGTGCGCGGAAAAGCGCGGCCGGATAGTCCAGGTCGCGGCTGGCGAACCATTTGTTACCCTGGGCATCGACCAGGGTAACCGAGAGCCCTTCGTGGCCGACCAAGGCGTCGTCCAGCTCCCTTGGCACCTCATCCATGGCCTCGGGCGAATTTGCCTTGGCCATCAGGTTGCCCACCAGGGCAAGCTTGCCTTCCAGTGCGTGCCGATCAATTTCCTGGAAATGGCGATCCACTGACCAGGCCACCAGCCAGCCTAGCCCAAGCAGGACCACCGTCACGCCAGCGGCGAACAGCAGGCTGACGCGGGCAGTCAGCGACAAGGGTGTCATGCGCCGTCCCGATCCATATCCAATACATATCCCATGCCGCGCACGGTATGGATCAGCCGAGACTCAAATCCTTCATCGATTTTTGCGCGCAGACGGCGCACCGCGACATCGATCACGTTGGTATCGGAGTCGAAATTCATGTCCCACACCAGGGAGGCAATCAGCGATCGGGGCAGCACCTCTCCCTGGCGGCGCAGGAGCAGTTCCAGCAAGGCGAATTCCTTGGCGGTCAGGTCGATTTTCTTGCCGGCTCGAATGGCCCGTCGGCGCAGCAGGTCAAGTTCCAGGTCCGCGACCTTGAGCACGGTCGGTTCCAGACCACCTCGGCCCCGGCGCAGCAGGGTGCGCACGCGCGCGAGCAGTTCGGCGAAGGCAAAAGGCTTGACCAGATAGTCGTCGGCGCCCAGTTCCAGGCCCTTGACCCGGTCCGCCACCTGATCGCGCGCGGTCAGGAACAGCACCGGCGTTTCCACCCCGGCCCGGCGCACGCCATCGAGCACCTGCCAGCCGTCGAGGCCGGGCAGCATGACGTCCAGGATCATCAGATCGTAGTGGCCGTCTTTGGCGAGTTCCAGGCCATCCCAGCCGTCGCGCGCCAGATCGGCGACGAACCCCGCCTCGGTTAGGCCTTGCTTGAGGTAATCGCCCGTCTTGGGCTCGTCCTCGACGATCAGGATTTTCATGCCGCGTATCCTCGTTTGGAGGAAACATCCTGCCACAGGCCACGCCTTGATGACGCCATCTGACAAATATGTAATCCCTCTGTCAGTCACGTGACAGGCGCCGCCGCGCAGCATGCGTCAATCGCTTGTTACGGAGGATAGCCATGACGATTCGCTTCTTATCCCCCCCCACACGGGCCAGGTTGCCGGTGATGCTGTTTGGCGTCGCCTTCCTGGGAGGCTGCGCCTCATTCAGCCCGGACGGTGGCCTGGATCGGGTGGCGTCGATCACCCGTGAGCGCCAGGGCATGAGCCCGCAACGCATCCAGTCCGATCAGGATGCTGCGCGCGTCGCCGACGAGGTGAAACGCCTGCTGTCCGTATCACTCGACGTAGACGGTGCGGTCAAGATCGCCATCCTCAACAACCGTGGCCTCCAGGCCGATCTCGCCGACCTGGGCATCGCCGAAGCCGATCTTGTTCAGGCCGGTCGCCTGCGCAACCCCGGCTTCACCTTCGCCCGCCTGGAGGGCGGCGGTGAGCGGGAGTATGAACGCAAGTTCCTGTTCGACCTGATGGGGCTCTTGACCCTGTCCACCCGCTCCGAAATCGAACAACGCCGTTTCCAGGCCACCCAACTCAGGGTCGCGGAAGCGTCCCTGCGCTTGGCGCAAATGGCTCGCCAGGCCTGGTTCGAGGCGGTGGCGGCGCGGCAGGCCGCCAAGTATCAGGAAGATGTGTTCGCCGCCGCCGAGGCTGGCGCGGTACTTGCGAAGCGGATGGCCGACGCGGGCAACTTCAGCCGCCAACGCCAGCAGCGAGAACAACTGTTCCAGGCCGAGACGCGGGCTGACCTGACCCGCGCCCGCCTGGCGGAATCCGCTGCCCGCGAACGCCTTGCTCGCATGCTGGGGCTAATCGGGGCGCAACGCGGCTTTACTCTGCCGGAACGCCTGCCCGACCTGCCTGCCGGCCTGATGGAAGAGAAGGTCGTCCTGCAAAGGGCCATGGACGGCCGCCTCGACCTCAACATGACCAAGCGGGAATTGGATGGCCTGGCGAAGAGCCTGGGCCTGGTCAAAGCCACCCGCCTCGTCAACGTGCTGGAGGTGAGCTACCTCAACAACAACGTGTCCGGACAACCCCATTCGCGCGGCTACGAAATTGAGTTGTCGCTGCCCATTTTCGACTGGGGCGGGGCGCGCTCTGCCCGCGCCGAGGCCCTCTACACCCAGGCCATGCACCGGGTCGCCGAGCAAGCGGTGAATGCCGAATCGGAGGTGCGCGATGCCTACGCTGGCTATCGCACCACGCATGAACTGGCATCGGCTTACCGGGACGAGATCGTGCCGCTGCGCAAACGGCTCTCCGAGGAAACCCTGCTGCGCTACAACGGCATGCTGATCGGCATCTGGGACCTGTTGGCCGACACCCGAGGCCAGGTGGCCGCCGTCAACGCCGCGATCCAGGCGCAGAGGGATTTCTGGGTCGCCGAAAGCAACCTGCAAATCGCGCTCAACGGTCGCGGCGCCAGTGCCGCGCCAGTCTCGAAAAACACCGCCACGGCCGAAGCGGCCAGCGGCCACTGAGAAAAGGATCACGCCATGGATCGTCGACAATTCCTGACCCGCTCCGGGGCCGCTGTGCTGGGCGCCGGGTTGCTGTCCCGCGCCGGCGCCGCCAGACTGCCGGAGGCGCCCAGCGTCACCGACCCCGCCACCCAGCCGCCGTTGCACCCAAAGGAAGGCCGACCCTACAACCCGGTGGTGACTTTGAACGGCTGGTCGCTACCCTGGCGCATGAAGGACGGCGTCAAGGAATTCCATCTGGTGGCCGAACCGGTGGTGCGCGAACTGGCGCCGGGCATGAAGGCCAACCTGTGGGGCTACAACGGCTCCAGCCCCGGCCCCACACTCGAATGCGTGGAAGGCGACCACATCCGAATCTTCGTCACCAACAAGCTGCCCGAGCACACGGCGGTGCACTGGCACGGCATCCTGCTGCCCAACGGCATGGATGGCGTCGGCGGCCTCACCCAGCCCCAGATCAAGCCAGGCAAGACTTTCGTCTACGAATTCCAGATGAAAAAATCGGGCACCTTCATGTACCACCCCCATGCCGACGAGATGGTGCAGATGGCCATGGGCATGATGGGCTTCATCGTCGTGCACCCGAAAGACCCGGAGTTCATGCGCGTGGACCGGGATTTCGTGTTCCTGCTCAACGCCTTCGACATCGAACCGGGCGCCGCCACGCCCAAGATCAACACCATGCTGGACTTCAACCTGTGGTGCTGGAACAGCCGCGTGTTCCCGGCCATCGATCCGCTGGTGTGCCGCACCGGCGACCGGGTGCGCGTCCGCGCCGGCAACCTGACCATGACCAACCACCCGTTGCATTTGCATGGCGTCGACTTTGAGGTGACCGGGACCGACGGCGGCTGGGTGCCGAAATCGGCGCGCTGGCCGGAGGTCACCACCGACGTGGCGGTGGGCCAGATGCGCGCCATCGAATTCGTCGCTGACGCGCCCGGCGACTGGGCTTTCCACTGCCACAAGTCGCACCACACCATGAACGCCATGGGCCACGACGTGCCCACCATGATCGGGGTCGACCAGCGCGACATCACCAGAAAGATCGGCAAGCTGGTGCCGGATTACATGGAGATGGGCAGCAAGGGCATGGCGGAAATGGGCGAGATGGAAATGCCCCTGCCGGACAACACCCTGCCCATGATGACCGGCTGGGGGCCGTTCGGCCCGCTGGAGATGGGCGGCATGTTCACGGTAGTGAAAGTGCGCGGCGAGGTGAAGCCCGGCGATTACCGCGATCCGGGTTGGTTCAAGCACCCGCAAGGCACGGTGGCCCGGGAGTGGACGGGCGAGCCGCTGCCAGCGAAACGCCAGCCTGGCCCCGAAGCCGACGAAAACACCCTGAAAGCCCGCAAACCCGCCGGCCATAGCGGCCATTGAAAGGAAATAACATGTGCAAACCCCTCGCCATCCTGATCGCGCTGCTCGCCCTGTCTGCCGGTGTCACCCAGGCGGCGGGCGGCCATGCCTCGGCCCTGGGCAAACCCGGTGACCCGGCCAAGGTGGACCGCAGCATCAAGATCGCCAGCAGCGACGACATGCGCTTCTCGCCGAACGAGGTACGCGTCAAACGCGGCCAAACCATCCGCTTTCGGGTCGTCAACGGCGGCCAGATGAAGCACGAAATGGTGCTGGGTACGCTGGATGAACTGAAGAAACACGCCGCACTGATGCGCAAGTTTCCCGAGATGGAACACGACGACCCCAACGCCGTCAGCATCGAGCCGGGTCAGACTGGGGAACTGGTCTGGCGCTTCACCAAGTCCGGCGATTTCGACTTCGCCTGCCTGGTTCCCGGCCATTTCGAGGCTGGCATGCGCGGAAAGATCGTGGTGCGCCCATGACGCAAATGTAATCCGTACGTCAGGTTCCGGTCCCAATCCATCGTCCATGATGCAAACATGTCCAACGCAAGGAGAAGGCCATGATCAATCACACGTTCTCGGCGATTCTGTTTGGCCTCGCGCTTGGCACATCGGCGCTGGCTGCCGACCATGGCCAAAACGGCCATGCCATGCCCGCCGAACAGGCCATGGACCCGGTCTGGGCCGACGGCACCGTAAAGAAAGTCAATGCCGACGCCGGCAAGGTCACCATCAGCCATGGCCCCCTGGCAAGCCTGGACATGCCCGCCATGACCATGGTGTTCCGGGTCAGTGATCCCGCCATGCTTGATCAGATGAAGCCCGGCAACCGTATCCGCTTCGTGGTCGAACGTCGCGGCGGCGCCTTGACGGTGACTGCGCTTCAACCTGGCCGCTGAACCGGCCTGAATTTCACTTCCCTGCCAACTGGAGATATTCATGAAATCGATGCAGCGCAACACCCTGATGCTCGCCCTGGCCGTCGTTCTGGCCATGCCCGCCACACTGATGGCCGCCGACGCCGCCAAGGACGAGCACAGCGGACACCATCCAGGACCGGCGGCGTCCGCCCCGGCTCAGGCTGCCCCGGCTGCCACGCAAGACCACATGCAGGCCATGCGGGCGCGGATGATGGAAATCCGCGCCAGCCAGGATCCCGTGAAGCGCAAACAACTGATGGAAGCCCAGATGAAGGACATGGAAGCCATGATGCAGGACGGCTCGTGTCCGATGATGGCCGGCGGCAAGGCCGGCATGATGGGGCCCGGCATGGGGATGATGGACGGCAAGGGCGGCATGGGCATGATGGGGCAGCCAGGCATGTCCGGCTCCGATGGCATGATGGCCAAGCGCATGGACATGATGCAAAAGCAGATGGGCCAGGGCGGCATGCCTGGGCCGGGCAAATAAGGCGCCCCAACCAGGGCATGAGGCGCGGGTGGCCTGGCGATCACAGTCCACCCGGCCCCGTCAGGGAACGCCCCAATTCGAATTCCAGTTCACGCAAAGCCCATGTCGCCTCGGCGTGGGTCGAATCCAGCATTAGCGCGCGCTGGAAGGCCTGGACCGCCGTCTCGGCTTGGCCCAAGCCCCTGCGAGCGTGCCCCAGGGCCATCCCGGCTTTCGGGTTATTGGGTTCCTGTCCCGTCCATTCATCGGCCAGATTGGACAGGGGCCACCACTTTTCTTGAGCGCCGAGATCACAGGCCGCCAGGAAATAGCCGTTTCCCCGGCCCGGATGCTCCCAAAAACTCGCCTCGCCGGTGCCGGGCGCATTCTTCGCCACAGCAAGCGGTCGCAACCAGCCGACCGGCAAGGCGAAGTGGAAATTGCCGCCGGATTTGGCCTTGAAGGTGAGGACGCCCACCAGACGGCCCTGCCGGTCGAACAGGCCGCCGCCGCTGGCACCCTGGCCGAAGGCCGCTGAGGTCTGGATGATCTTGCCGCCGTCGCATTCGCAACTGTGCAAACCCATGATCCTAGACTCCTCAGTTGACCGCTCCCCAGCCCTTGTGAGACCGCATGGATGCTGACGTTATCGTCTCCGGTTGCACTCACCATTTGGGTGGCGCCGCTACGCGCCCGATTGCACGGTTTTCGAGCCATCTAGCTGCGTTGCTCCTCCTTGCGGGCCCCGGCCCGCTGCGCGCATTGGCAACTGAGCGCGCC
>Ga0210058_1001813_pt1 | contig 18412 bp, 9 predicted proteins | sample CryGeymeta201511_FD_183979 | JGI IMG/M metagenome (GOLD analysis project Ga0210058, IMG submission 183979) | Groundwater microbial communities from Crystal Geyser aquifers in Utah, USA - Crystal Geyser metaG 2015-11 (SPAdes) (version 2) | ecosystem: Environmental > Aquatic > Deep subsurface >...
TGCCATTCCGATAGGGTAAGAGCTGTTTCCCAAGAATTGTTCTGGTGATGAAAAAGTCCTTTGTAATAAAAACATCCCAGCTTTTTCCAACAACTAAAGGATATTGTAAAATAATTCTTTTATTAATATAGACCGAATCATTAGGTGAAAATACAACGCCATCAGGAAAAGTGTTTCTTAACAAATGCTGAAGAAAATGAATTGGATCTGATTTTTTTAACTTTGGTGTTACCCATACTTCACTATAACCCGAAGAAGCAATCCGTTCAAATGTATTGTCGCTGTTACGATACCAGTTTTTAACTACGGAAACTCCCGATTTATACGAAAAGTCAAATCTAATCAAATTTCTTTCTCCATTAACACTGTCATTTACTGATGAGATTTTAAGAATTGAGTATGTCATCGGTTGCAGAAGTGAGTCGATCCCAAGATTACCATTTTTGTCATACTTTGCAACATATGAGGCTGTTTCATATTCCCATTCGGTGTTTAAAGTAGTTGGATATTTTTCAACAGTTTCCGGAATTACAATCCCCGTTTTGGCATCTTTACAGCCCAAAATAAAAAGTAAACCGGCGAATGCAATAAAAAGAATGAAGCCCAATTTCATAAAATTTCCATTAGTTGTTGTACAAAAGTAAAAAAGTTTTTGAAAGAATCTTATATTTGTGTAAAGAAAATTTTAGAAGTGAAAAATGAAACGTTTTGATAAACATATTTTTGTCTGCACAAACCAGAGAGAAGAAGGGCATCCGCGTGGATGTTGCGCCGGTAAATATTCTGTGGAACTGGCTGAACAATTAAAGTCAAGAATAAAGACGCTTGGACTGAATTCTGAAATTCGTGTAAACAAAAGTGGTTGTCTTGATGCTTGTGAATTTGGCCCGGTTGTAGTTGTTTATCCTGAACAATATTGGTACGGTAAAGTAGCCGTTGCAGATGTTGAAGAAATTATCCAGCAGCATATCATCGGGAATAAACCGGTTGAGCGGTTGATGATAAAGGATAAAAAATTTAATAAAGACTTGTGAGAATTAGGAATTAGGAATTAAGAATTAGGAATTTGGTATGAAGACAATCACAGATGAAAAAGAACGAGCGGAAAGGATTTTTTCTATTCTAAAAAAAGAATACGCAGCCGCTAAAATTGCGCTAGATTTTGAGAATCCGTTTCAACTACTCATCGCAACCATTCTCTCTGCTCAATGTACTGATGCCAGAGTGAACATTGTTTCTAAAGAACTTTTTAAAAAGTATAAAACACCGAAGGATTTCATTTCTGTTCCCCAAGAAGAAATTGAGAAGGAAATATTTTCAACTGGATTTTACAAGCAGAAGGCGAAAAGCATACAGAGTTGCTGCAAAACATTGGCAGAAAATTATGGTGGGGCAGTACCAAAAGATTTTGAGGATTTAACTAATCTTGCCGGAGTTGGGAGAAAGACCGCGTCTGTTGTACTCGGGAACGCGTTTGGAATCCCCGCGGTGGCAGTTGATACCCATGTTAAACGCCTTTCAAATTTGCTTGGATTCATCAATTCCGATGATCCGGAAAAAATTGAATCCAGAATAAAAGAACTTTTACCGGAAAAAGATTGGACGATCTCAGGGCATTTACTTATGAATCACGGACGACAAATATGTATAGCGAGAAAACCGAAATGTGTAGAATGTAAAGTTGCGGAGTTGTGTCCGAGTGCCTCGTCAACTAAAATTAAAAAAGGGAAATGATGGAAGATAATTCGCGAAATAGGGAAGTTTGTTTATCAATATTAAAAGAATTTACTCATAACGAAAGTTTGCTGAAACACGCTTTTGCCGTTGAAACATGCGTTCGTGCGTATGCTGAAAAATTTAGGGAAGATGTCGAATATTGGGGTAATGTAGCTTTGCTTCACGATTTTGATTATGAAAAATATCCCACTACCGAAGAACATCCTTTTATAGGAGAAAAGATTTTACACGAAAGAGGTTTCGATGAAAAATTTACAAAATCAATTTTGTCGCATGCAGATTACTCCGGTGAACCACGGGATACGTTGTTGAAAAAAGTTTTATTCGCATGTGACGAGTTGGCTGGATTTATTACTGCAGTCGCATACGTACGTCCAAGCAGAACGGTTGATGAAGTTGAGGTGAGGTCAGTGTTGAAAAAAATGAAAGACAAAGCCTTTGCTCGCCAGGTGAGCAGAGATGATATTCGAAAAGGTGCGTTGGGGCTCGAAATTCCACTTGAGGAGCATATTCAGTTTTGCATCCTCGCTATGCGGAGGAATAAAGAAAAGCTCGGATTATGATGGGGGAAAATTAAGTAAAAGAAATTTTTAAAATGCCTTGACATGTAACCCTATCATTGCCTATTTTTGAATCAAAATTTAGGAGAAATACTTTTTCGAGATATTTGCTACTTTAGTGTTAAATTAAAACTTTCAATATGGATTAATTTTGATGAGAAATCTTAGCAAAATCTCGTTAATGATATTTCTTTTATACATTCAGATTCTCCCCCAAGAAGATATAAAAGTAATTTCATCAACTTCATCCTCAATGGTAATTGAGTTCACGCCTCAATACTTACCTGGTGAAAAAATTTCTGCCGATGGTAAAGAATTTTCGAAAGTCTCCTTTCTCGGAGCTTCGGTCGAAAATATGATGAGTTTTGGAGAACCTGAAATTCTTTCTAAAAGAATTAATATCGGTGTTCCTGCTGAAGTTGGAAATACTATTCAAGTTTTAGATTATTCTTTTAAAGATATCCCCGGGCAGCTTTTACCGGTTCCTTTTCCGAAAAAAGAAAATGGGATTTCAGATTTTTTCTATGCAACCGGTAAAAACTATTATCAGAATAAAAATGCGGAATTAGTTTCTTTCGGAGACTTTGGTATAGTGCGTGATGTAGCGGTACAGACAATCCTTTTTAAGCCAGTTCTGTTTTTTGCAGATGAAAATAAAATTAGATTGTACAATTCAATTCGAGTACAAATTTCTTTTGCTCCCTCAACTACAGGTGCTCTAAAAAATGATGATGTTTTTGTGAAAGATTTTCTTTTGAATTATGATGTTGCCAAACGATGGAGTGTTGGAAACAAACTTCAGAAAAAAACTGCCGTCACTCCCTCGGTGCTTGCAACAGGGAAGTGGGTAAGATTTGAAGCCCCATCCGAGGGAGTTTACAAAATTACAAAAGCAATGTTAAGTTCGTTTGGTATAGACGCGGCAGCCGTTGACCCAAAAACTATAAAAATTTATAATAATGGCGGGTCTACATTAAACGAGAATCCGGAAGCAGGGCGGGCAAACGATTTGGTTGAAATTGCAATCACCGTTTCAGGTGAGCAAGACGGAAAATTTGATGACGGAGATTACCTCTTGTTTTATGGAAGAGGAACAGATTTTTGGAAGTATGACTCAAACAGTAATAAAATTATTCGCTCGTATAATCCTTATTCAAAACAAAATTATTATTGGATTACATCAGGCGGAATGGCAGGGAAGCGGATGGCTGCTCAACCGGGTTTAGATAGCCAGGATAAAATTGTTCAGGCTTCAACTCAGGCTTATCTTTTTTATGAAGACGATAAAATAAATATTGGAAAAACCGGAAGACATTTTGTTGGTGATGAGTTTACAGAATCAATTAAGAGCAGAAGCTACTCGTTAAAATTGGGTGGAATGTTGCCGAATACTACCGTTAATTATAAAATTCAGTTTGCGAGTAATGCTACGGTAAGTGTTCCCTTTAAAGTGGAAGAAAACGGATCAGCCATGCTAGTGAAGAATATTTCAGGGCATGGGCAATATTCTTACGGAACGCTTGATAATAGTAGTTTTTCTTTTTCGGGTTCACTTCCCGAGAACCGAAGTTTATTAAAATTTACTTATTCACCTCCTGACTTTGCATCAACCGGTTATTTAAATTATTACGAAATCACTTATTCGAGGGATTTAAAATATTCGGTTGAAAAATTAATTTTCTATTCAAATAACGCCGGTGGTATAACAGAATATCAACTGTCAAACTTTGGTTCCACTAATATTAGAGTTTTTAATATTAGTGATTATGAAAATGTGAAAGAAGTCAGCGATCCAATTAAACAAAGCGCCGGCGATTTTGTTTTCCAGGCAGATGAAACGTTTAGCCCGAACTCAAAATATATTGCATGCGTTGAAAGCGATATTAAAACTCCGGTAAATCCGGTTGAAGTGAAAAATCAAGATCTTCACGGTACAGATGGAAAGTCAAAATTCATCATTATTACTCACAAAGATTTTATTGATCAGGCAAACCGTCTTAAGAATTATCGCGAGAACGAAAGCAAAGTTAAAATATCCACGACCGTGATTGACGTTGACGATATTTTTGATGAATTTTCCTGCGGGATGAAAGATCCTTCTGCCATACGCGATTTTCTCCGTTATGCATATAATCATTGGACCGTAAAACCGGAATACGTTTTACTTTTTGGCGATGGCGATTATGATTATAAAAATATAGAAGGGGGAAACGGAAATTTTGTCATTCCTTTTGAAACTGAAGAATTTCTTCATGAAATTTATTCGTATGCTTCGGATGATTATTACGCCGCTATTCTTGGGAACGATCAAAAACCCGATCTTGCCATCGGTCGTTTACCAATCAGGGGGCTGGCAGACGCAAAAAATGTTGTTGATAAAATCATCCATTATGAAACCGGATCAGAAAAAGGACCATGGAAAAATTTGATTACTCTTGTTGCAGACGATGGCAAAAAATCGCTCGGCGGTGATGACGGAAGTCTGCACACAGGGCAGTCCGAGGCTTTAGCTAATTCTTATATACCAATTTCTTTTGATTTGAAAAAAGTCTATTTGGCTGCATACCCAACGGTTATCACTGGTCCGGGAAGACGAAAACCGGAAGTAAACCAGGCGATCATTGACGCGATAAACGAGGGAACTATTCTTTTAAATTTTATTGGACACGGAAGCCCGGAACTTTGGACTCACGAACAAGTTTTTGTTCAAAGTGTTACTATTCCACAGTTAAAAAATGAAGATTATTTTTTCTTAACAGCCGCAACTTGCGATTTTGGGTATTATGACAAAACCGGTGTGCAAAGTTCCGCAGAAGATTTGGTCTTAAAAGAAAATTCCGGCGCTATTGGATCTCTTTCTTCTGTTCGCCCTGTTTATTCTGATCAAAATGCTGCGTTAAATAATAAATTTTATACAAATATGTTGAAGAGCAATCGGGACACATTAAATCTGCCGATTCCTATCGGTAAAGCTTATTTTTTAACAAAGTCTGTTTACTACGATCCAAACTCTTTAAAATTTCATCTTTTTGCCGATCCAACATTACGGCTGCAGATACCGCAAGAAAATGGAGCGGTAGATTCGATCAACCACGCTTCAACATCAATAGCCGCACAAATAAAAGCGTTAGGAAAAGTTACTCTTACAGGAACAGTTCGCGATAAAAACAATTCAGTAAAAAGTGATTTTAGCGGAGAGGGTATCCTCTCGATTTTTGATTCTAGACGATTTGTATCGTATGAAGATTTTGGTCCGGCCTTCCAGGTTGTTCAACAGGGCGGGTTGATATTTAAGGGAAGAGTAAGCATCAGCAATGGAGTTTTTGAAACAAGCTTCATTGTTCCGAAAGATATTTCCTACGAAAACAAGAACGGAAAAATAGTTTTTTACTTCTTTAACGGTGAAAGCGACGGGGTCGCAGTCACCTCAAATATTTTAATTGGCGGAACTGATTCATCGGTTGCAAATGACGGCAGAGGACCCGAAATAGAAATTCGTTTTGATGATTTACAGAACACAAACGGCTATTTGATCAATCCAAATTCTTCATTACTTGTAAAACTGACGGACGAGACTGGCTTAAACACCACTGGCTCGGGTATTGGGCATAAATTGGAAGCAGTACTTAATGATAACGAGTCCAACACTCTTGATCTTGCAAATTATTTTACCGGTGATCTCGATGCCGAGGGGAAATCGGGACAAGTGAAATATAAATTTAATAACCTTGGGAAAGGCGAAAATAAAATTCTGGTTAAAGCCTGGGACGTGTTCAATAACTTTTCATCTCAAACAGAATTTTTCAAAGTGGTTGAGAACAGCGGCTTAACTATTGATTATGTGATGAATTATCCAAATCCGTCTAAAGGCGCTACGACTTTCACATTTCAACACAATATTGATAAACCGATTTCAGTTAAAATTAAAATTTATACTATCGCTGGAAGAGCAATAGCGGAAATTGAAAAAACCGACGCTACTATGGACAGATTTGTCAGGGTTGATTGGAACGGAAAAGATCAGGACAACAACGAAATTGCAAACGGAGTTTATCTTTACAAAATCATGGTAAATTCAGTTGATGGGACAATAAACCAAAATGTTATCGGCAAAATGTCCATTATCAAATAGTCTTTACTTACTTATAAATAAAAAATAATAAATTATAAATCACAAGGAAAACGAATGAAAATGCTCTCAAGAATGTTAATGCTCGGTTTACTGATTATGAGTATAACAAAAATCACGTATGGACAGGGTGAAGCAGCCGTTCCATTTTTACTTTTGGCTCCCGATTCCCGTGCCGGCGCTATGGGTGAAACAGGAACAGGATTAGCAGATAATTCATCAGCAATATTTTGGAACCCAGCAGGGATTGCTTTTTTAACGGGGCAGGAAGCAAGCCTTACCCACAGTAACTGGCTGCCGCAATTTAAACTTGATCTGTTTTACGATTATGTAACGTACAGAAATTATATTGAAAGCATACAGGGAAGCTTAACATCAAGTATCACTTATATGAACTACGGCGAGTTTGTCCGCACGGGTCCAGATTCTCCAGATCCGCTCGGAACTTTCCGTTCTTTTGATGCAGCGCTTACTCTCGGATATGCTACGAAGCTATCAAGCGATTGGGGACTCGGATTAAACTTCCGAATTATCCACAGTAATTTATCCGATAAGCCGACTGCACAAGAGACCGGCTCAGGTATTGCAACAAGTGTTAGCTTTGATATAGGCGCCATGTGGCGTCCGACCGAATTTTACATCCCTTATCTCGACGAAGATTTAAGTAACCGTTTCAGTATCGGAATGAATTTAAGCAACATCGGTCCGAAGATTTTCTATATTGATAAAGCTCAAGCCGATCCTATTCCAACAAATTTTCGTTTAGGGTTTGCAACTGTTTTGATGAAAGACGAATTCAATTCACTAACGTGGACAATGGACTTCAGCAAACTTTTAGTAAACAAACTTACGAAAGAAGAAATTATCGGGACAGATACTTCCGTTGTAACCACAGTTGACCCGGTCTACCGCGCTTTGTTCTCCTCATGGTCAAACAAACCCTTCAAGGAAGAATTGCGCGACATTGTAACTTCGATTGGCTTGGAATATTGGTACGGAAATATGAGAGACGGGTTTATGTTTGCGGTTCGAGGCGGATTTTTCTATGAAGATCCCTCTTACGGAAATAGAAAATTTATGACTTTAGGCTCCGGAATTAAATATGATATTTACGGGTTCGATTTCAGTTACATTTCAACAAGCGTATTTAAAAACGGTGAGAATCATCCATTAGACAACACGCTTCGTTTTACTCTTTCCATTGGCTGGGATTCAATTCTCGAGCAGTCAAACGGTTTGCCGCGGGGAATTTAATCTGAATGAAATTTCTTAAAGAGTATTTTTTCGCTTTTCTTGTCTTCAGTTTGGGCAGTCTTTCTGCCCAAACTTTTATCGGCAAAATTAATCCTTTCCCGCAACTGGCGGCGCTTAACCGCAGTTCTTCCGATACGATAAAAATTCTTGCTGTTATGGTTGAGTTTCAAAAAGATACCGATAATAACACAGCCGGTGATGGAACTTTTAACTCAATTTATGAGAAGGATTATGGCGATAAAATTATTGATCCTTTACCGCACGATGTGAGTTATTTCGCCAATCATGTTGAGTTTGCTAAAAATTATTTTTCAAAAGTATCAAACGGAAAAGCAAATGTTGTTTATCAGATTCTTCCTCAAGTTATAACCGTTTCAAAAACGATGAGGAACTACTCTCCGGCGGTTAGTTCAACTGATTTTACAGCGATGGCTGAATTTATGAAGGAAGTCTGGACTCTTGCCGGGAATCAAAATCCTAATTTTAATTTTGCTGATTTCAATCTCTTCTCAATTTTCCATGCGGGAGTTGGAAGAGATATTTCGCTTCCCGGAAGCCTTGGCAATGAAAAAGATTTACCTTCTGTCTATCTCGGACTAAATTCGCTCCAAAAATATTTTGGAGCCTCATTTGATGGTATTCAAGTCGGCAGTTCTAATTTTAAGATCACTAATTCAATGATCCTGCCGCAAGCGGAGAACAGAGAAATATCTTCTTTCGGACAAACTGCATTATTCCAAGTTTCAATTAACGGATTGATTGCTGCAAACATTGCCAGCTTTTTAGGTTTACCCGATCTCTTCGATACGAACACCGGTTTAAGCGCCATCGGAAAATTTGGTTTGATGGATGGACAAGCGATCTTTGCAAACCGCGGACTCTTTCCGCCTGAGCCTTCCGCCTGGGAAAAGATTTTTCTCGGCTGGGAAACTCCAATTGAAATTGCCGTGCAAGCAGGGAACACTACGCATACCATTGCACCAAGTTTAAGTCCTTCGCATCAGATTTATAAATTCCCTATTAACTCAAGTGAATATTATTTAGTTGAATACCGCCAGCGCGATGTAAATCAAGACGGCTTAAAAATTTCTCTTAAACAAAATAATATTGATGTGTCAAAAACTTTCGCGCTAAATGAGTATGCCTATTTTGAAGCCATCCCCGAAACTTTACTTGCCGGTGTTACTACAAGTGTTGATGAATATGACTTTGCTTTACCCGGCAGCGGTTTGCTGATTTGGCACATTGATGAAAAAATCATAAATGAAAAGATAGCCGAGAATAAAATCAACAGCGATAAAACCCGCCGCGGTGTTGATGTTGAAGAAGCCGACGGCGTGCAGGATATTGGGGAACAATTCACTACAATTTTCGGCGATCAGGTGGTTGGTGAAGGATGGGAATTTGATCTTTGGTTCAAAACCAACACTTCAAAACTTTATACTAATAAGTTCTCAAGTGATACCCGCCCAAACACAAATGCAAACGACGGTGCAAACAGTCTAATTACTTTCCACAATTTTTCTGATCTGACCAATCCAACACAAATGACTTTCGATGTTCAGTTTGGCGGAGATGTGGTTAAACCGATATTTAGGAAAAATCTCCCGAATATAGGGTCTAAAAATAAAATTTTATCTCCATGGGTTGCTGGGGAACAAAAGTATTTTTTACTTTCAAATCAAAATTTGTACTCTTATGACCAAGCAGGAAACTTGTTAGATTCCACTATCAAATTTTCTTCATTTAAACCGGTTCCTATTTATGGAGGAGCTACCAACAAGATAGCTATAGTTGGTATATATAATGACGGTAATTCAGCATCTATAAATGTTTTGAATTATTCGGGAACTCAAAAGAAAATCTTTTCAAAAAGTTATGCTGATTCAGTAACTACACCTCCTATTTCAACTTTAAGAGTTTCCAGTACTCCCTTCATTACTACCAGTGAAATAAAATTTGGAGATTCTAAAGGGAATATTATCACGGCAATATTGTATGAAGACTCACTTTCTATAGAAGAAGTATTTCAAGTTCCTTTTACAAATCTGCCAATCACAAAAATTGCTGGAGATTCCGGGAACACTTTTATTTCAGGAAACATCATTAGTTCGTTTCCCACACTTAACTCATACGCAATTGACAATCAAATTGTGGATATTGCCCAAACAACCGATAGACATGAAAAAGAAGTTTCAGTTTTACTTTCGGACAATAAATTCAGTGTAATGGATGCGCACTTAAATCTCATTTCGCAATTCTCGGTTCCACAGTCACCAGAATCATTTTCACTAGATAATATTTTCTGTGATGATGTCAATTATATTCTCTTCACAAATGGAAACGAAATTGAGGGCAGAAATATTACCGGTGCCTATGCGGAAAATTTCCTGATTCGTGATCCTAAAGGTATAGGTTTTAGAGGTTTACCTTTAACAACCTTTGATGAACTTTTTGCAGGAACCAGTGACGGTAGAATTTTTGCTTTCAATAAAAAAAACGGAAAGGTTGTTGATGGCTTTCCAATTTCTTTTGGTGAACCGATTTCCACCATGATGCTCACACGACATAATAATCAGTGTATCGTAGTTGGAGAAAAGACTTTCGCGGTTTATCAAGTTTCTGAATACAGTATACTGAATGTTTCCTGGGGAGAAGAAAACAGTAATTTGAGAAATAGTTCTTTTAATGGAGGTTGGACTGTTGATAATCCTAATCCGGAATTCTTCCCCAAAACCAAAGCCTACAACTGGCCTAATCCCGTGTATGATGGGCAAACGTTTATCCGTTATTATGTATCGGAAGATTCAAAGATCAATATTAAAATATTTGATTTAGCAGGTGATTTTGTTGCCGAACTTAACAACACCGCTATCGGCGGAATGGATAACGAAACAACCTGGAATGTAAACAACATCCAAAGCGGAGTTTATTTTGCCCGCTTAGAAGCGACCGGAAACAGCGGCAAGTCAGAATCTACAATCATTAAAATAGCAATCGTTAAATAAATTAGGAATTACGAATTAGGAATTAGGAATTTGATTTGATCGCGTTTTTTTGAGTTAAATCTTTCCCGGTTTTTCATTTTAAAATACTTCATGAAAAAATTTATTCTTTTATTCTTTACTCTTGTAACTACTGCGTTTCCCCAATTCACGGAATTCCATCCTGAATTGAATTGGTATTCTTTAAAGGGGGAACATTGCGTAGTTCACTATCACGAAGGCGCAGAACGTACCGCAAGGGTAATTACAAAAATTCTGGATGAAGTATGGCAGCCGATAACTTCGCTTTATGAGTACGAACCCGAAACTGTTCACTTTGTTATTAAAGATTTGGACGACTACTCAAACGGCGCTACATATTTCTTCGATAACAAAATTGAGATTTGGGCGAGCGCGCTAGACTTTGATCTTCGCGGCGCGCACAATTGGCTGCGTAATGTTATCTCACACGAGTTTACGCACATGGTGCAAATACAAGCGGCAATGAAGGCTACCAGAAGAGTCCCGGCAATTTATTTGCAGATGCTGAATTATGAAGACGAACGCCGTCCCGACATTCTTTACGGATTTCCAAATGTAATTGTTTCTTATCCGCTTGCGGGAATTAACATGCCCGCATGGTTCGCAGAAGGAACCGCGCAGTACATGCGAAAGGAATTTAATTACGATAATTGGGATGCTCACCGCGATATGATTTTACGCAGTTATGCGCTTGATGGGAAAATGTTAACGTGGAATCAAATGGGAGTTTTTGAAAAGACAAGTCTTGATAACGAGTCGGTTTATAATTCCGGTTTTGCCTTAACGCGTTACCTTTCTCAAAAATATGGCGAGGCTAAACTTCGTGAAGTTACAAAAGCGCTCGGCAAGCTTAAGAATTTTACCATTGACGCCGCCTTTCAAGATGTACTCGGTAAAGATGGTGACGAAATTTATAATGAATGGAAAACTTTTGTAACCAATGATTATAGAGAGAGAACGAATAAGATTTCCGAAAATCTTGTCACCGGTTCTCTCATTGATTCACTTGGTTTCGGTAATTTTTACGCGACCTTTTCAAGTGATGGTAAGAAAATCTATTATATCTCTAATCAATTGTCAGACTATTTCAGTCCTTCATCAATTTATGAGTATAACCTTGAGACGAAAGAGAAGAAAGAAATTACTTCGGGGATTCGTTCAACATTTAATTTTATTCCGGGAACAAACAAAATAATTTATGCGAAACTTTCAGAAAATAATCCGAATTGGTACAATGTTCATGATCTTTATATTTATGATGTTGCTGCTGAAGATGAAAAACGATTAACAAACAACTTACGCGCTAACCAACCGGCGGTTTCTGACGATGGAAAGAGCATTGTCTTTCTTTTCCAAAAAGACGGTACTGCTAATCTTGGCATGGTTGATATTGATGGGAAGAATTTTCATCAACTTACTTTCTTTCAAAACGGCGAACAAGTTTACAATCCGAAATTCTCGAACGATAATTCATTCATCGTGTTTGATTATTCCTACGCTAACGGACGCGATATTGCCAAAGTAAATACCGACGGCAGTAAGTTCTCTTTTCTTTTACAAACAGAAAACGACGAACGGAATCCCGTTTTTGATAAAGAGAATAATCTTATTTACGCTTCGGATAAGACCGGCATTTATAATCTTTATCAGCTAAACATAACCACGAATGAAACGAAACAACTTACCAACGTTCTTGGCGGCGCGTTCATGCCTTCGGTGGATGAGAAGGGAAACATTGCTTACAGCGGTTATACTTCAAGCGGGTACAAAATATTTTTATTGAAGAAAGGTGAACTGAAAAATGTTTTAGCTGAACAGTCTTATGTAAGAAAGAATAATCCGCCGATTGGAGAAGACAATCCGAACGGTGATATTACCCGCTTCGATTTGAATAAATTAAAATTTTATAACGATAATGAAACTCCCGCCTACAAACCCGAAAAATATTCCGGTGCGTTTTCTAAGCTAACGTTTTTCCCATTTTTACGTTATGATAACTATAACACTTCAAATAAGTTTACGGAAAAGTTGAAACCCGGCGTTTATGTAACTTCAAGCGATATGTTGAACCGCTATTCACTTTTTGCAGGCGCTTCAATTAATTCACGCTTTGAACGCGATCTTTTTATGACTTTTGAATACCGCAACAAACTACCTATCATATCTGCGATTGGATTGAAACCTGAAATGTCTCTTGAACTTTTTAACATAAGTAGAAAAGCTAATGTTGATATAAATATTGAAGATCTTCCTTCAATCAAGACCGATGTAACTTACAGTTTGTTTGAAGTTGATGTTGCGGCTAAACATAGAATTTTTTCCCGCTCACATATGCTTGAGTTTCGTTACGCTTACAGCCGTTACACTGCAACTATCGGGAGTTTCATTTTCCCTGGAACAACCGACCTCTACCCGACAAACTATGATACGTATTTAATTGGAAGTAACTTTCAGTTAAAATATAATTTCGATGCGAAGAAAGTTTATATTGATAGCGACATTAATCCTATAGGTACAGACCTTGAGCTTAAGTACAATTACGAGTTAAACCGCTTTAATCCCGACGGCAATTATCAGGTTGAAGACGGTGTCCTAAAACCTCTTTACAGGAAATTTGATTACCATAAACTTGAGATATTAACGAACGGTCATGTTTCTCTTTTTAAGCACCATTCGTTATCGTTAAAAGTGCGAGCCGGCTCTATTTTAGGCCCAAGCGTTCCCGACTTCTTCGATTTTTATCTCGGCGGTCTGGTAGGAATGAAAGCCTATCCTTTTTATGCAATCAATGGAAATGAAATTTTGTGGATGAATCTTGCTTACCGTTTCCCGCTTTGGCGCAATATTGATACACGTATCGGCTATCTTTATGTTGATAAAATGTTCGTCTCTGTTTATGGTGATATGGGAAATGCATGGACTGGGAAAATTCCCGCCGGAAAAACTTTTAAGAAAGGCGCCGGTGCGGAATTGCGGATTGCGCTTAATTCTTTTTATCTATTTCCCACAAGCGTTTTCTTTAATGCCAATTATGGATTTGATAAATTTACAAAAGATGTTCGCGATGAAACGGTGAAGTACGGCGGTGAGTGGAGATTCTACGGTGGTATTCTTTTTGGATTTGATTTTTAGTGGGTAGTGTCAGTAGTCAGTAGTCAGTAGTCAGTAAAAAAGTAATGAATAAAATATGAATTTATTTTTCCTGAATTCTTACTACTGTATTCTTTTTTCTCAATAAGTAGTTAATGAAATGAAAAAAATCTCTTTAGTTTTAGTTATAGGGTTTTTGGGTTGCAGTCAAATTTCTTTTGCACAAGAGTCTTCGAATAATAAAATATTTCTTTCCGGCAATCTTCATGCGGATTCCAAAGTATTATTTGAGAGTTCGGGTATGCAGACACAAAACATTTCTTTCCCATCACCAGATAAAAAATCCCCGATGATTGCGGGACTTTTATCTTTGCTACTTCCGGGAGCGGGAGAATTCTATACAGAAAGTTATTGGAAAGCCGCCGTCTTTGCAGCAGTTGAGGTTAGTGCGATTGTTGTTGCAGTTTCTTATAATAAAAAAGGAGATACCCAAACTTCAACATTCGAGCAATATGCTGATGGACACTGGTCTATAAAACGGTATGCCGAATGGACGATTAATAATGTTGCCTTTATCAATTCTTCGGTTGATGCTGCACAATATAGCGTGATCAATACTGATGGTTCGGTGAATCATGCTGAATTGAACAGACTTGAGCGTGATCTCGGTTCCGGTTATTCCCATGCGTTACCTCAGCATGGCGATCAGCAGTATTATGAATTGATTGGGAAGTATCCGCAATACAGTCATGGCTGGGATGACGCAAACCAAAGCGAAACCGATTTTCATATTCTCTCTCCTAACTTTCTTGATTATTCAAAGATGCGCGGTAAGGCAAATGATTATTATAATCTTTCTGATAAAGCGGTGATTGGTTTGTATGTGAACCATTTTCTCTCCGGCTTAGACGCCGTTTGGTCTGCTTTTTCTTTTAATAAAGATATCGCAGTAAAATTTAGAGTCAACCAGATAAACGCCGGAACTAACCTCACTTTTTATCCTACTGTCTATCTTCAGTATAGTTTTTAGTCCTAAATGGTAATGAGACAAATAATCAGATAGAATGACTTAATGAAAATGAAAATGAATTAATTATTGATCCCGTTCAATCATGCAAGCATTCAGTCAATCATTTATAAGTATTTGGTATTTACTTTTTGCGGGATTTGCCCGGGTTTGGTGACGGCTAATGAAACTGATTCCTGTTCGTGAAAAGATTTTAATTCCCCATAGATTGCAAAGCAGACAAGATACTGGGCAAAGAATACATGCAAATGTTTTAATCTGTGAGTGCCAAAACAAAAAAAATGATGAATAGTTAAGGGCAAAAATTTCATAATTCCTTTTTCAATATTCAATTTTACAAATAATATTCTGCCAAGTTTTGCACGGACTATACTGATAAGGTATTTATAACTTTTATGTACTCCTACTCTTCTTTTGCAAAATTAATATTCTGCGTAACATAAATGATTATTTAATTTGCCTAAAATGCTTGTTTCTGGAACTTAAACATGAGGTTTTTATTTTCTTACTAATAGTTGCACCTCTATTTTTCTTGATTTTATGTAGTAATAATTTTAAGTTGATGTTACCAATTGGAGAAGATTAACAACATTGGGAAAAAATTGATTGATTTCAGTAACCTGACTCTTAAAATTCGTAAAAAAAAGCATTTGCTTTTCTTAATCCGAAAATGGTGTTGCTAACTGTTATACAGTACTGTTGTAACCTATGAATAAGTCTCCTCGCCTGATTCAATCTTTTCAATTAAAAACATTTAAACTTTTAGCATGACACAAAAAATTCAGTCATATGAACTTATTGAACGTGTTGGAATAGGAGGAATGGGTGAAGTCTGGAAAGCCCGCCACATCATCAGCAATGAAATTGTAGCCATCAAATCAATTTTTTCTGAATTTTCGAACGATGCAGCATTTAGACACCGCTTTCTTCAACAAACGACTACACTGGAAAAACTAAACCACAAAAACATTGTCCGCATCACCGAATTTATCGAAGAACCGGCGGCTTTGCATCTTGTGATGGAATTAATTGAAGGGCAAACACTCGATAAATTAATCGGGGAGGAGATTGGTCCCATTCCCTTCGAAAAAGCGCTTCCTCTCTTCATCCAAATTCTGGAAGGAATCAGTTATGCACATAAGCAACGGATTGTTCACCGTGATCTTAAACCTGGAAAAATTTTTGTTACCACCGAAAATATTATTAAAATAACCGGTTATGGTGTAGTCCGCAACGAAGGGAGGGTAAAAAGCAGCCAAACCGGAACAAAGAAAAAGACTCTTTTTTACAAGTCTCCCCAGCAGGCTCGCGGTGAGCGTGTTGATGAACAATGCGATATATATAGCGCGGGGATCATCCTCTATGAAATGCTTACAGGGAAATTACCATTTGAGATGAGTGGAACTATGAGTGATTTTACGTTGATGAATAAAATTATTATTGAAAAATTAAAAGACCCTCGTGAACTCAATTCTGATATCCCTGAAGGGCTTGCAAATATTATTGTTAACGCCACTAAAAAAGAAAAATCAGAAAGAATAAAAAGTGCGGATGTTTTTATCTCATTGTTGAAGACCGAAAAAGAAGGGTTAGAGAAAAAATTCCCGGCAGCGATTGAAAAAGTAAAACACTTGTCAAAAGCAAATGAAGATATTGCACAAAATGCCACCGAAGCGTTTGATGAAGAGAAGCAACAGCAATTAGAAAACTTTGGAGTAAAAGCAAACAGCATTAAAGAACTTTTAAAAGGGCGGCTGCGGCAAAAAGAAATTAAGGCTACTCGTAAACGAGAACCATCTATAGGTGAACCATCTAAAGGTCAGTGGAAAGGAGGCAGTCCAAAGAAGAAAAAAATAGTAGTTATCCTTTCTTCTTTTTTATGGATGGCGTTAGCTGCGGCAACTTTCTTAATTCTTTATTCAAATAAAACTGAAGACACCCAATGGTTTAAAGAAAATCTAAATGTTGATCATTACAGAAACGGAGATTCAATTCCGGAAGTACAAGACCCGGATAAATGGGCAAAACTAAAAACAGGCGCCTGGTGTTATTACGATAATGATCCTGAAAACGGTAAAAAGTTTGGCAAGCTTTATAATTGGTATGCTGTAAATGATCCGAGAGGAATAGCGCCTGCAGGATGGCACCTCCCAGCTTTGGATGATTTTGCTGAACTTGCAGAAACCGTCAATGGTAATGGCGATGCGATGAAAGTATTGGGGCACAGAAGCGTAGATAACACGAACGAATCCCCGGCGATTTTTGCGGGTGCCCGTGATAGCATTGGTTACTTCTTCGATCTAAATTACGTTCCTTACTATTGGAGTTCAACCGAGCACGGTACGACAGCCGCATATTGCATGGTGCTTCTCTACCACGATAGAACTGGCACCCTGCCCCACCACGGGAAGAGATATGGTTTTAGCGTGTGGTGTATTAAGGATAATTAAACTCATCTTAGTTTTTAGTCTGTTAATGCAGATTAAGAAAAAGATTAAAATTAAAACGCCAATTCTATTTTCTACGTAAAGTGACTTGCTGATTTAATGTCGGCTCGAAAAGCACAAAAAGGATTTGACTTAAAAAATGCGAAGATTCGGTTGTCTTCGCATTAGAGGAAGTGGGCAGGGACGGAATTGAACCGCCGACACAAGGATTTTCAGTCCTTTGCTCTACCTTATTTTATAATAGGTTACAGCACGGTGTAGACTTTTTTGATGACTATTTTACTGATTTTTGAACTTAGATAGGAGCTTTTATATGTTTCTTTCTAAGAGAACTAACGGTGTTTTTTACATTTATTTTACAAGTTTGGACGGAAAGAGGAACGCAATTTCTACAAAGTGCAAACTTAAATCTGATGCTTTGAAATTTCTCTCCAATTTTAACGAGGAATTGAAACTCCGGCAAAAGAATTCTACCATCCCAATCACTCTACCGGACTTCTTTTTTGAGTATCTCAAATACTCTGAATCAATCCACAGCAAGAACACAGTTTTATCAATTAAGTCTTGCATCAATTCGATGGAGAAGCATTTCTCAAATATCCCGATAAGTGAACTATCAGAAATAAAGTTGATGGAATACTACCGACAGCGAAGCAAAGTAGTTTCATCTTTTGTTATCAGAAGGGAGCAAATTTATTTCCAAAGCATTTGCAAGTGGGCAATAAAAAGGAATTATTTGAAAGAAAATCTTTTGCAAGGAATCAAAAAACCGAAACTACCGGAGAAACAACCTTTATTCTTTTCAGAAGCAGAATTTCAAATACTGCTTAATTCGACTTACGATAAAGACCTAAGGGATTTATTTATAATCGGAGTTAATTCAGGCTTAAGGGAAATGGAGCTTTTAACTTTGACCTGGAATCAAATAAGTTTTAAGGATAAAATTATTCTTCTTGATAATCAACAGCATATTACTAAATCAAAGAAAGCGGCATCAGTACCCTTGAACTTGAAATGTTTGCAAGTATTGACCGAAAGAGAATTGAATAAAAAGAGTGAGTATGTTTTTACCTATGAAGGTGAACCGATTAAACAACAATTTATTTCCCACAAGATAAAAAAAATAATTCGGTCAGCAAGGC
>Ga0210058_1001824_pt1 | contig 18330 bp, 8 predicted proteins | sample CryGeymeta201511_FD_183979 | JGI IMG/M metagenome (GOLD analysis project Ga0210058, IMG submission 183979) | Groundwater microbial communities from Crystal Geyser aquifers in Utah, USA - Crystal Geyser metaG 2015-11 (SPAdes) (version 2) | ecosystem: Environmental > Aquatic > Deep subsurface >...
GGATACTTTGAAACAGACCATGGAATAGTTGAAACTCCAATCTTTATGCCAGTTGGTACGCAAGGAACTGTTAAAGCGGTAAATCAACATTATCTTAAAAGCGATATTAAAGCTCAAATCGTTCTTTCTAATACTTATCATCTCTATTTGCGTCCCGGTACCGATGTTCTTGAGAAAGCCGGCGGTCTGCATAAATTTATGAACTGGGATAAACCAATATTAACAGACAGCGGCGGTTATCAAGTCTTTAGTTTGTCAGAGCTTCGTAAACTTAAAAAAGATGGTGTGGAGTTTCGCTCGCATCTCGACGGCTCGAAACATTTTTTTACGCCTGAAAAAGTAATCGGTATTCAGCGCAGCATTGGCTCGGATATTATGATGGTATTAGATGAATGCACACCATTTCCGTGTGATTATCAATATGCCAAGAACTCTAAAGAATTAACATCTTCGTGGGCAGTACTAAATAAAGAAGCATTTGAAAATTCCGAACCACTTTACGGGCATAATCAGTTTTTATTCGGGATTATTCAGGGGAGTACATTTAAAGACTTGCGTGAATCATCAGCGGAAGATCTGCTTGCAATTGGATTTGATGGTTACGCAATCGGCGGGCTGGCTGTTGGCGAACCCACAGAATTAATGTATGAAATAGTCGATTTTACAACCGATATTATGCCGGAAGACAAACCGCGTTATTTAATGGGAGTTGGAAAACCTGAAAACATACTCAAAGCAATTGAACGCGGCATAGATATGTTTGACTGTGTTATGCCGACGCGAAATGGACGTAACGCAAATTTATTTACATCTGCCGGAGTACTTTCGATGCGCAATGCAAAGCATAAAGATGATTTTACTACAATCGACATAGAGTGCGATTGTTATACATGCAAAAATTTTACAAAAGCTTATCTACGGCATCTTTTTATTGCCGGTGAAATATTAGCTTTAGAATTAGCGAGCATTCATAATCTTCACTACTATCTGAACCTTGTAAAAACAGCACGGTCTAAAATTATTGAAGGCTCATTTGTTGAATGGAAATTTGAAATAATAAATAAAATATCTAAACTGTAATCAATTAATGGAGTAACAAATTGGATCTATTATTAGCAATGGCGCCGCAAGGCGAAGGCGGCAGCGGTAGTTTTGTAAGCACTATCATAATGTTCGGTGCTATTTTTTTAATCTTCTATTTTATGATTATTCGTCCGCAGCAGAAACGTTCCAAGGAAAGAGAAAAACTTCTTTCGAATATTCAAAAAGGCGATAAAGTAATTACAAGCGGTGGTATCCACGGCACAATTGCGGGTTTGGAAGAAAAAACTGTACTGCTTGACCTCGGCGATAAAATTAAAATCAAAGTTGAACGCACGGCTATAACCAGCGTTGTTGCGTAAAAAGAAGTCCAATTATAAATTTTTTTTTATTTTCTTTATCTTGTTTTAAAATTAAACTCATAAAGGGAATTTTTAAAGTGAGAATTAAAAGATAGGATCTAAAATGTTCTGCACAGTAGAAGAAGCTATTGAAGAAATCAAAAACGGCAGGATCATAATTGTTGTTGACGATGAAGACCGCGAAAATGAAGGCGACTTTATTTGCGCAGCTGAGTATGTAACACCCGATATAGTAAACTTTATGGTTACACACGGGCGCGGTATGGTTTGCGTCCCAATGCGCGGTAAGCGGCTGAAAGAACTGGGGCTAAATTTAATGGTCGACAGCAACTCGGCTTTGCACGGTACGCAATTTACTGTAACTGTGGACGCTATGGAAGGAACCACCACCGGTATTTCGGCTGCTGATAGAGCAGTGACCATCAAAAAACTAATTTCTCACGATTCTAAAGCATCTGATTTTGCACGCCCCGGACATATATTTCCGCTGCTTGCATTTGAAGAAGGAGTTTTGCGCCGCGCCGGGCACACCGAAGCGACTGTTGATCTTTGCAGAATGGCAAAATTAAATCCAGCGGGTGTGTTGTGCGAAATATTAAATGAAGACGGCACTATGGCTCGCGTTCCTAATTTGAAAAAAATTGCAGAAAAGTTTAGTCTTAAGATATTGACCGTTAAAGATGTAATTCAATATAGACTAAACACTGAAAAATTGATTGAGAAAATTACCGAGATCAATTTTCCAACTAACCACGGAACATTCAAACTGAACCTTTACAAAAATTTAATCGACGGCAAAAAACAAATTGCACTTGTTAAAGGGGACATTAAAGGCGAGAACCCCGTTCTTGTTCGTATGCATTCGGAATGTTTGACTGGAGATGTTTTCCATTCGTTAAGATGCGACTGTTACGATCAGTTAAATACCGCTATGGATGTGATAAATGAAAATGGAAGCGGTGTGTTGGTTTATATGCGGCAGGAGGGGAGAGGCATAGGTTTACAAAACAAAATACTTGCATACAAACTTCAAGATGAAGGTAAGGACACAGTTGAAGCAAATGAGGCTCTTGGATTCAAGGCTGATTTAAGGGACTATGGAATTGGCGCGCAAATTTTGCTTGATCTGGGCGTAAAAAAAATTAAACTGCTTACTAATAATCCAAAGAAAATAATTGGCTTAAAAGGATACGGTTTAGAAATTGTAGAGCGTATCCCGATCGAAATAAAACCAAACGAAAACAACGAACGATACCTTCGTACAAAAAGAGATAAACTCGGTCATTTAATTCTTCAATAATTTCTATTTCTATAATAATGCAGTGAACGCAGACTTTGTGTTCACTGCATTTTATTATAGGGCATCTCTAAGCTGTTAGTTAACGGACAAAATCAATCGTCATTACGAGTTACCCAAAAAGGCATTGCCTTTATTTATCAAAAGAATGACATCACTGTCATTGCGAGCGACGCTTTGGGAGCGAAGCAATCTCAAAATTCTACATTGGATTGCTTCATTCGAGGACTCATTCGCAATGACACTTTGTTTTTAGAGATGCCCTATACTTGCTATTTTAATATCGGAATAACTTCTTTTTGTCTTTCACCGCCTGTAGTCATTACCTCACCCTTAGAGGAAATATAAACATCAATTTCACTTCTCACTCCGAAATCTCCCGGCAGATAAATCCCGGGTTCTATAGAAAATGATGTTGATGGTAAAAGTAATCGCTCGTCTCTTGTTTCGAAATTATCAAGATGAGCACCGCTGCCGTGTAGTTCAGTAGTAATCGAATGCCCGGTACGATGAATGAAATACTCACCATAACCTTCATCTTCAATTACTTTTCGAGCCGCCGCATCTGCCTCATATCCGCGTATTTCTTTACCTTCTGCGTAACGATGTTGAATTAAACTAAAGGCTCTGTCGCGAGCTTCGGCAACAATATTAAATATTTTAACATACTTTTCCGGCACCGTTTCTCCCATATAGCCGGTCCATGTTATGTCTGCCCAAACTCCATCGGGTTTGTTCAGTTTAGCCCATAAATCAATTAACACAAAATCACCTTTGCGTATTTGCTTATATATTTCATTAGTGGGTGCATAATGCGGATTTGCGGCATTTTCATTTACGCCAACAATTGGCGGGCTATCTGTAAAATATGACCGGGCGTTAAACTCGTGCATAATAAATTGCTGCACATCGTACTCGGTCAATTCCCTTCCCGAGAGAGTTTCTTCTTTGACATAAGCAAAAGCTTTGGAGACAATATTTGTTAAAGCTATTGCAACCGGCTTATTTTCCAAATATTGTTCTTCACTCCACACAGCTCCGAACATAGAGATTAGATCGGCGGAACTTTTTATTTCCACGCCAAAAGATTTTATCTGTTCGATAGTTCCGGCATCAACTTTAGAAACATATGGAATTGCATTCATTGGCGAATATTCCATTGCAATTGTTTTAACATTGGCTAATGTGTCTTTTAGATGTTTTGTTAAAGAAATATGGCTTGAGTATTTTTTCTTTTCACCCGGCAGATGATCTAAATTGCCTGCTTCAATGCCCATAACAATTTTTACAGGTATACCTTCCTGGGGCACGAAGTAAAAAAACCTCCTTGTTAAATGAGCTTCCTTTGGAATATCAAGTATTGTATGTGCAAGATCATTCGAACCTCTAAAATCATAAAATAACCAGGCGTCGAAATTCATTTTTTTTATAAATTCCTGGATTTTTGTTAAGTCAAATTTTCCCATTCTATCCTCGCAGTTAAATAGTTAAACATTATTCGTTTCAATTACAAACCTAAGTTAAAAAAATATAGAGCAACTTTAAATTCAGTTTATAATTTTTATAGGTGTTCCAAAATTAAATTGATTATATAGCAGAAAATATCTATTTTATAAACACTTTTATAACCATAAATCTCTGGAGGATAGAAATCATGAAAGTAAGTTCTTACCTGATCTTGCTTGCCCTTTTAATGTTGCCTGTTTTATTGTATGGTCAGGCATATCAAGGACCAGCCCTTGGCAGTGTTCCTTCCGGCGCAGCAGTATCTACGGATACATATTTACGCACTGCTCCGTTAGATAAACCAGAAGAGAAACATATCCGAAACAAAATTAATCATGAGGAAGAAGCAATATTTTTAGATATTCAAGCTCTTCCCGAGGGTTCAAATTATTATGAAGACCCAAGTTTAACAGGCGCGCAAAACCGCGGTGTTGGGCAAACCGTTCTTTTAAAAAGTTTTACCGGTATTCCCGAAACTAATTCAATTCCGCCAGACCCGTACGTTGCTGCTGGTCCGGAACATATAATGGCTGTAGTTAACAGTCGTTTTGCCATCTGGGATAAAGAAGGCAATCTTATAAAAACTATTAATGCAGATACATGGTTTAGCAACGTTCTTACTTCTCCAAGTTCATTTGATCCCAAAGTGTTATACGATCATTTTGCAAAACGCTGGATAATGGTTTGGCTTCATCAAGATGATGGAACACAAAAGGCATATTTCCTCGTTTCGGTATCTGATGATTCAATACCAACCGGAACCTGGTACAACTGGTCTTTGCCTTCAAATCAAAATGGAAGCACTGTTGTTTCCAACTGGGGTGATTATCAAGGTGTAGGTTTTGATGAAGATGCACTTTACATAACTGCTAATCAGTTTCAGTTTGGCGGAAGTTTTCAATATGTTAAAATAAGAGTAGTTCCTAAGGCGCAGCTTTTAAGGAATGATGCCGGAGCGGTTGATTGGCAAGATATATGGGATATTCGCTATCCTACTTCATCCGGCAAACCGTTTAACATTCGTCCCTCGGTATCATACGGCGGAGCTGACGGATTTTATTTATTGCATGCACCGAGCGGCGGCAATTTTATGTCGGTTTACAGAATTAAAAACGCTACAACGACGCCTGTTCTTACCGGCTTCAATGTCCCTGTTACATTATACAACAACGCTCCAAATGCAAATCAACTTGGAGGGTCCACTACACTTATTGAAGGAGGCGGAAGCGCAATAAGGAATGAACCTAAATTCCGCGATGGATTTTTCTACGCTGTACATTCAGTCGCAAATCCTCAATCGCCTGCTTACTCCAATGTTAGGTATGTTAAAATAAATTTGGCAACACAGACAACTGTGGAAGATGTTTCTTTTGGCGCTGCGGGTTATTGGCATATTTATGATGCAATAGATGTTGATAAAGACCATAACATTGCCATCACTTTTTCGAGATCCGGAACTGCCGAGTATGCCGGTTCATATTATACTACGCGCCTTGCAGATGATCCGCCGGGTTTAAATCCAAGCTCATTGTTACAACCGGGAAAAGGAAATTATGTTAAAACATACTCCGGTACCCGTAACCGCTGGGGCGATTATAACGGTATTGCTGTAGATCCAACAGATCAGAATAACTTCTGGATATTTAGTGAACATGTTGCCGCCACAAATACATGGGGTACATGGACCGGTATGATCCGCTTGGTTCCTTTCCCCGGAATTTATGTTTATCCGCAAGAACCAATGACCGAATTTGCTAAAGTTGAGGCTTCGGTTGGAAGTGATACGGTTGATGCGATAATATCTAACTATGGCACGGATGCTCTGACAATTAACGCCATTGCTGACTCAGTGGGACCATTCTATCTTGGTTCGCAACTTTCATTTCCAATTACATTGCAATCTTATGATTCTTTAGTCTTCCCGGTTATTTTTAGACCGAGTACTGATGGATTATGCGATACGATTTTACAGGTTAATTCAAACGCGCCTAATTTTGATGGCGTAAGATTAGTTGGTTATGGCTTTAAAGTGTTCGCCGCTTTTGATGATAAGATATATGGTTCTACCGGCAATGGTAACAGCGGCGCAGTAATTTCCGTTGATATTCAATCCGGAAGTGCAGCGCCTCTCGGAATGCCTTCAAACTATTTCGTGATTACAAGCCTTGCTATTCATCCTGTGACTAAAATGATGTACGGTCTTATTTCCAATGAACAGGGTTCTCAAATAGTTAGAGTAAATGGTAAACTTGGCGATGCATATCCGGTTACTACATTTTCGACTCCTGATTTAGTAAGCATGGCTTACGATACGCTTGGAACTTTAGTGGCTGCGGATAAAAACGGAAAATTATTTACGATAGATATCGAACAGAGTTTAGCAACCGAGCTTGTTGATGCTGGAACTCCACTATCGGGCATTGCATTTAATCCATTAAATAATGAACTCTGGGCGTCGCTATATGCTGTGTTTGGTACAAACCGCGATAAGATTGTCAAAATAAATATTCTAACCGGCGACACTACTTATATCGGTAAAACAAATCAAACTCTTGTAACAAATGATATCGCCTTTGATAAGCAGGGAAATCTTTACGGTGCAGTTGGGTCTGCCACAAATCCGAATAATTTTATAAGTATTGATCAAGAAACTGGCGCCGGTACAGTTATTGGTTCAACAGGCATTAAAAATATTACAGGTCTTGTGATAACTCCCGGCGTTGCAACCGGAATTGATGAACAGCCCGCAACATTGTTGCCCACTGAATTCAGTTTAAAACAGAATTATCCGAATCCTTTCAATCCAACTACAACTATCGAATTTGCTTTACCTATTGCTTCTAATGTTAAAGTAACTATTTACAACATAGTTGGTGAAGCGGTTGCTATTCTAATTAATTCCAACATGAATGCAGGCTATCATCGTACTATCTGGAATGCGAAAGATGGTAACGGCAGCCGCATAAGCAGTGGAGTTTATTTCTACGAAGTAAAAGCTAATGGCAGCGATGGAAGAGAATTTTCTCAGATGAAGAAGATGATACTTCTCAAATAATCAGCAAATAGAAAGTAGTAAGAAAGTTTATTAAATTATTTTATTTAACATTCCGGCATCATTCGGGTGCCGGATTTTTATTAATCAATTTAATATGATGTGTGTACGTATGCCGTATATTAATATTTTTAACTTCTTTATCCGATAAGATAAAAAACCAAATTCTCGGTTTAATAAACTAGATTATTTCTCTCCTTCCATTCCTTGTAAATCCCACCCCGGAAGAGAAAGGTTCGCTCTACAAAATAGGAGAAAAATCTTTCCCATTTGTTCAAAAGGCGCTGGAATATGCAAACAGCAATCCTGACCTATACCCTCCCTATCTAAATGTTCCGGAGTTAATGTAAGATGTAAATCTTTACAACCAGCTTACACCAATTAGTTATACGGCTGTCTGTAAAAAATTATTTTTTATAAACTATTGGATATATTTTTTTTCTTTATAACTTTCGGGTGAAAATTAGGATAACAGATGCAAAAAACTATTTATAAATATTTTAAGGGTTTACGGCAGTGATTTTTTTTAAGAATAACTATAGCGCCGTACTTTTTTTTTGTATATGCCGCATCTGCGGGGAACTGACCTTTGAATTAGGAATTACGAATTGAGCGAATAAGGCAACGAATAGCATATAAGTTTTTAATTAAATATTTTTTAGAGGGAACAAATGAGTATTTCTAATTGTCAGCATTTAACGCTAAAAGAGACTAAGTTTCTGTTGCTGTGAGGTGAAGGTAGAAGTAATAACGTAATAAGTGCAGCGCTTTTTATTTCACTGAATACTATAAGAACTTATAAAACTCGTTTAATAAATAAACTTAATTAAAAACAGCCTTAGAACTTACCTGCTTTGCCGCTTCGCATAAAGAAAAACTTAAAAATATATTAAAACTGATTACTGAATTAAACTGAGAAATACCTTAATTCGTTAAAATGAATCGAAACGCGTACAAAATGACACGTTTCGAGTAATTACTTTGTAATGTAACAATATTATATTTAGCCTTAATTAAAGTAATTCGAATTAACATGAGTTGTTTTATGAAAAATTTTAAGCTGATATTTTTTTTCGCCTTAATTCTGTCCGGTAATATCTTTTCTCAATTTTATATTGATCAGGAGAAGATTGATGAATTAAAAATAAGTAAGCAAAAAAACTATATTATTTCTGAAGATATTGCAAAAAATAAAAAGATATATCTTCAACAAGCAAGTTCTTATAATGAATATTATTCTGATGTTACAGTCGGTTTTGATAAAGACGTTTACAAAAGAGGGGAGTCAATCATATTAACTTTTAAATTTGGTAACGAAAGTGAAAAAGAGCTTGAACAAATAGGAATAAGTGCATCCTGTAATATTTCATCTGAACAGGTAAATTTAGAAAGGACAAGAGAAGGCTGCCCTTATTTTATCCTTTCTAAAGGACATATTGTCCAGGTTGTATTGAATTGTCCATCAAGTGATTTTGCAGACTGTACTATTATAAACATTGGATTCGGTTCTTACCTAAATACTGAAGGACGAATTTACATAGTGAAGTATGATCCTGTAGTTAAAAATAAAAAGCTAAGAAAATCTGGAGAAACTCTTTATTTAGATAATTCAGACTTTAGGGCAGACCCACAATTTGATAATACACGGTCTATCCCGGATACAGGATTAACAAAAAAAATGTCATTTTCAACGGAATACATTGATAGAAATTTAAATAATGAATCAATCCGTATTAATCCCCTAAGCTCATATTCCACTCAAAATTTGGTATACAGCTTCCAGCAGGTCAATATTCATGGCAATATTTCTTATAAAGATTTTTTTTCTGCGGACACAAAACCTGTCAATAATTGGCTTATGCGTATATATGAATCCCCTGATAATAATGTAACACCTGAAGACCCATTCACTGAATATCCAATACAAAGTTTAGGTGGAGATGGAACCTTTCAAACAAATATAATAATTTCTCAAAGATATTATAGAGTTCTATTATATTTGATGAGATATTCAGGATCATATGAAATATACTTTACCGGCAGAATCGAAACTGATGGAAAATTAAAATGTACACCAATTATTAGTGATGTATATGAAAACATATATTCATCAATCGAGGCTAATTATTTTTTTGATCAATCATCAGATGTTATTAACGAAACATTGAGAAGATGTGCCCATATAGGTAATCGACTCGACGTTTCGATTGGAACAAATGTCGGTGGAGATAATCTGGGAACCATACAACATGTTGAAGCAGGTACAACGAGTAATTCAGGGCATGAGTCTTTTACTAGAATTAAGAATGCTGCCAACAGAATTAATTACATTCAGATTGGTTCAACTCAACCTCAATATTATGATTTACTTGATGGAGTAATTATTCACGAACATGGACATTCAATTCAAATTGCTATAAACAATTTCGATTATGATTATGAAGCACAGGGTAGCCACTATATTGATCAGAAAGGAAATACACATCTGGCATATAGTGAGGGTTGGGCTAATTTTTGGGCTTGTGCAGTCTTCAATAATTCTGGTTTATATAATAATGCACCATATAATTTTCAACTAGATCTAAGCACCGTAAACACATCTTATATTTATTCTATTATTAATCCCAATAGTGCATACACCTATCTACCAGGTGGTAAAACAAAATATGATGGTTCTGAAAATGAAGCCTTAGTAGCTGGTGCCTTTTGGAGATTAAAATCAATTAATAGTTTATCCTCTGTATGGAACGGAATAAAATCAATAATAAATGATGGTAGTCAAAATAGAGCTATTCGAAATATGTTGGAATATTTTGCAACGAATACAGTATTAATAAATTCATTTTATTCAGACCAAACAAGGACTGAAGAATTGGGTTTCGGAAGAAATTTTGTATTTATTTTGAATACAGCCAATTTACAGAATTCAATTTCAGGTTTATCGGATAAGACTTTAATTTATCTACAAAATTGTGCTCCTAATTCCTATTATAATGTAACTTCAAAAATAGAAATAGATTCAAAATCATTTGGAATATTTGGAATGAGTATAAAAGGTACAGTAATAAAAGGTCCAACAGATCAATGTATACTGAGTATCATAAATCCAAATGCCAATAATGACTGGTTTAAGGTTTCAGATATTCAATTCAAAAATAACTCTTTTTCGATTGAAGCAATTGGTATTGGATACAACCAACCTAGATTATATGTATCAAGAGCATTATTGAAAGGGATAAATTTCGGGGGCGATGCTATAATAGTAAATACTGCGATCTACTTCAATACGAATAGTGGAATTTTTATTAATTCAAAAACTGGAGCACCTAGGAAACTATATATATATAATAATGTGATAAATAATTGTAATGCGGCATTAAGATTTGGTAATCAGGTCCCAGTTTCTGGCTTCATTGCAAATAATATATTTGATAGTAATAATAATGGGATAGCTATTGTTGATGCTAATGCATTACCTAATTCAAGAAGTGGTGTAATTTATGAAAACAACGGAGAATACCCTACAGCTATAACTACTTCAACAGGTCTAACTATATATTCATCGACTAATATTGTTAATGTTAATCCAAATTTTATAGACGAATTTTTATTCCTTAGTGGTGCAGCCAATTACAAAGATGCAGGGATAAATCTTATGAATGATGATGCCATCTTTGAGGATCTTTTTGAAGACTCTTATTACAGCACTAAAATAAATTGGATGGGTTTTTATGGTGGGAAACAAGCTTGCACTCAATTCTTACCAATACGTATTGATCAAATTCCCTTACTACCAATTAGAAAAAATCCTTTAGCGCGTTATTTAAATAGACAATTTTATTTCTTTGACTTTGAACCTGAAATATTACTTTCCGACCGAAAAGAAATAAAATCAATTAAAAATTAGGACAAGTCATTCTTTTATTCCATAAATACGAAATAAAATGAAAAACTTTCAAACAATTAGGCCAAATACAAATGGAGTTTTAAAATGAAGAAGTATGTGTTAATATTATTCTTATTTTTTACAATTTTTAGTCCGTCTTTTATAAGGGCACAAAGTTCTTAAGACTACTTAATAATAACCCCCGATATTTTTACCGGATCAGGCGCAACCTGGATAACTGATTTAACGGATCTACAAACTTCAAGAGGATTCCATCCAATACTCGAACAAGTATCGACAGGCGATTCGAGAGAATTTATTAAATCAAGAATTACATACTACTATAATACATATCCCATTAAATATGTTTTGCTAATGGGTAATGGAAAAACAATTGGTGACCATCAAACTGATGGTGGTTTTCAATGGCGGGTTGAAGATACCGATAGCGCAGTTGGAGAAGTGAGAATTAACGACACTACTTATGGGGTGATAAAATGGAATGGCAGTGAATGGCTGCCGGATAAAAAAAGGGGTGGATTGAACGCAGTCTTTGGTTTTTCAAACACTGACATTTGGATTGCTGGGGGCGAAGTATCTCATTTTGATGGCATAAAGTGGAATCCTGTTAGTGGTTATTTAAATGATACGACAGGTCAATATATTGTGCTGGATCGAGTGCTTAATGATAATACCCCATACACCTCAATCTGGGGCACATCGAGCAATAATTTATATCTCAGCGGCGGAAGAGGGAAAATAATTCATTGGGATGGGAATAAAGCCAGTATTGTTTTTTCAACTGATTTAGCTATTCTGGAGATATGGGGAACAGATGAGCAAAATATTTATGCAGTCGCTGGTGATTACTCCCAACATGCAGGCAAACTATTTCATTATGAAGGTGGTCCGTGGAATCTGATCAGAACCGGCGGAGGGATTTTTGGTTCTGCAGATACACAGGGACCATTTACATCAATTTTGGGGACGAAAAATGATGAACTCTTTTTACATGCAAGATACATAGAATCTAGATATGGTGGTTTATGGAAAAAAGAGGTGTTGTGTGCTAGCTGGATGTATGAAATAACAGGTACAAACAGTAATAATGTTGCATCGTGCGGTGATTATGGAATAAAACATTTTAACGGTATTGACTGGGCTTCATTTGACGGACTAACTCAAAGGGCGTTATATGGAATCCATGTTTTTGATAATAAAATATTCGCTGTCAGCGATAGAATAATTTTAATTGGCACAAATTATTGAAAGGAAAAAGCCATGAATAAACTCATTCTTCTTCTGCTTCTTTATTGCTTCACAAATTTAATATATGGGCAGTATGATTTCACTACTTTAGTTACAAATACCTGTAATGCTTAAGTTGGAAAGTGACTTTTATTAAATTTGGGTATGTATGAATAAATTTAATTGGAGGCAAATAATGCTTAAAATATTTTATTTAATAACCATTACTATAACCGCAGCCGTATTGTTTGTAATAGGCTGCAACAAATCCTCGCCGCCCACAGAGCCGCCGCCGGATGAAGTAAAAAAAGATACGGTTAGTACTACCGTTAAAGATGTTACACACAGGAGCGTTTCTATTAATGTACAATGTACGATGAACAATTTACAATGGAAGGTAAGTTTATACCGTACGCTTAATGGAGTTGATACGCTTGTAGCGTTTTTCCCGGTTACAGTTAAAGACACAACCATAATTGATGACAACAACGGCAACGGTTTAATGCTTGATACAGAGTATAAATACTACGCCGCATTAACCGACACCGCCGGAAAGCTGCAAGAAAAAACCGAACCAATAACCGCCAAAACACTGGCACCAACAAGCCATAACTTTACATGGCAAGAGTTTACAATAGGAGATGCCAACTATCCTTCCAATTTATTATATGATGTTTGGGGAACAGACGAAAACAATGTTTGGGCTGTTGGAGGAGTTTCAATTAATGGGCAAACATACGGCGCATTGCACTGGAATGGTAGTGAGTGGTTGCCGGACAGTGGTGCTGCTGGCGGTTATGCAATCTATGGATTTGGGGCAAATGATATTTGGATAGTGGGTGGGAGAGTCTATCACTTTGATGGGATCAAATGGAATTGGGTTGATGGATATTCTTCTGGTGGGCAGAATTTCCCGATAGACACGGTTCTTTTTAACAATATACCCTACACTTTTATCTGGGGCACATCAAGCAGTAATTTATATCTTGGTAATCAGTGGGGTAAAATAATCCATTGGAATGGAACGGAGGCAAAAGTAATCTATACCTTGAACGATGCGCGAGTAACATCGATTAGCGGTAATGATGAAAATAATTTTATAATCACAGCTATAAGTTATGTAACTCAATCGAAAACTAAAGTTATAAAAGTAAAGTACGGTAGTTGGGCAGATATATCAAATAATGAGATAAGAGCAATTTATCCGATGGCTAGCGCTGTAAGCAATGAACAAATTTACATCGGAGGAAATAATTTATTTTCATACCAGAATAACCGGTGGGATTACATTCCCTTAAATATCGTTGGTCATATCGAAGATATCTTTATAGAAAAAACCAATAACATTTTTGCTGTTGGTTCATTATCCGTTGTATTTCATTATAACGGAATTGACTGGCATGAATATACTGAATTACAAACCGATATGGGTAGTTTTAGTGCAGTTTACTCAACACCGGCAAAAGTTTTTTTAGTAGGCAGATCAGAAAACAATTCACCAAAATTATATATAGGAACAAAATAACGAAAAAATTATTTATAATCTTTTGTATCTGGTTTGGTATTGCTTTTTCGCAACATCAACCTGAAATCTATGTGGAATTGGAAAATCCAAACTCAATGGAAATTTTTACAATAAGAATGCATGCTATGTCTTTTGTATATGATAGATTTTATAATTATACAGAGAATTATCAGGATGCTGAAGAAACTATACCTCAAAGTGGACAATCCAAGTTTGGTTTCGAATTTATAACAGACAATTCTGGTATGGGAGAGTGGGAGATGGTAGCATTTGCAAAATACCGAGTTGACATATTTTCAAATTTAAGCGAGATACCTGAAATACCGAAATTCACCTTCTTTATAGACTTCAAAACTTGTACTGAAAGCTTTTATGATATTGATATAATAATAAAGCGTATTACGAGCAATGAATATGAATTTTATTGTCGGCGGAGTAACTTAAGTTCAGGTGGATTATTGACTCCATATCAAAACATTTTATATTGGGAACTTGCTGGGTTAGTTCATTCGAATAGCTGTTTTTATTATGATAATTATGTTAGGAATAAAATAAATAATGCGCCGCCATATTTTTATGGAAAAATCGATATAAATGGAATCCCTTTCTACCAAAATGATATTCTTAACGTCTGGAAAGGGTATACACATTCCTTTTCCACCTACTCAGAACCTATTTTAAACAACGATTATAGGTTTAGAAAATGGAATATTGGTTCAAGTGAATATAATTCAACTCGCAACTATAGAATAGTAGACGGTACAATGATTCTAGCGGACTATTTTAAAGTGTTACCCTTAACCATCACCAGCAATTTCGAAGGTGCACAAAACATCGGCAATTATGATTTGACATGGACAAATGCTTCTAAAATTTATAGTGATCTTAATTATAGTTCCTCAAATCCATTTAGAGCTTTTGAAAACAGTGATCCTAATTATGATCGGTACAATTTAACTGCAAATTCTTACAGCAACACTTATGATAATACAACATGGCAATTCAGCCATTGGAATGATGGTTCAACAAATCCAACACATACCGGCATAGCTGTAACTAACCCCGGCGCAAGTTATACCGCATATTACAAAGGCGTTCAACGGTCGGATAATGCTGCAAGCTTTAATAACTGCGGACAAAGAAAATTTGTGCGAACAGATGACGAGGATTTACACGTTGTATATGAGAGTATGGGAAAGATTTGGTATGAAAAAAGTACAAATGATGGTGTTACCTGGGTGTTAATGAACAACGGGCAGCCGTTAAATAATCAAGAAGCATCAAGTCCTGCCATTATAGATGCATTTAGTAATACAATTGTAGTATTCCAGGAAAAATATCCGGGCAATAATCTTAGTTACATTAAGGCATTTTTATTTTATCCGGATGAAACTTATCCTGTTGATAATATTACTATTGAAAATTTTACTCCCCCTTTTTCTTATAAAGTAAATCCGGTTATTTCCTGGGCGTATGACGGTAATATGAATAGATTTATCATTGGTTATAATTATTACGGTGAACCAAATTCTTGGGATAATGGTATTTATGCTACTGAAGGGTACCTAATTCCTATTGGAGATGGCGGAGGAGAACTATATGACGATATGGAATTAATAGAATATTCGGAACAACAGCTGGCTTATTCGGAAAATAGTAAAAATTTATCTCTGGCTTCAACATGGGGTTCTACTCCACTAACATTTCATTTTATCTGGGAAGAGAATAATAATGTTATTTATAGTAAATATTATTATAATGAATATAACGAACTAACCATCGATACGTACCCGATTAACATTTCACAAGGTGATGGTTTTAGTGTTAATAGATATCCGTCTGTGATTGATATCGGGGGAATTGCTCGTGCGGCTTGGATTGGGGAGAGAAATAGTTATTGTGAAGAAGAGCGATTAAATAAAATTGAGAGCGCTTGTATAGAGAGTAGGGTGGTTTTTAGAGGTCTTACTAATTCAAGATTTTGGAACTTTGGCGATGATGTTCAATCAACACAAATTACAGATAATGCAGGTATACCGCCAGTCTATTATATTGGCTGGGGCGAAGAAGGAAATAATATTTGCAAGTTTACTGATAATTCTACTTTATACAATATCTATAATTTTTTAACAGACGGTTCCAATTTAACCGGGCAGGCACTTCAAATCTCGAATGGCTCTAATAATACTGAAATGTATGCGATGGGCTTTCAAACTGATGTTTTGCCTTATAAATTTAAACAGAGTTTAAGCATTAATGATTGTTATGCTCTTAATAAATCTGCAGCCGGAAACAGTATTAATAACGGACGTGAAGGAGTTGTATACAAAGACAGCACGCAATTTTATTACACCATCGGGGATGTAAATGTTGACGGCGTAATAATGAAATTTAAAGAAGCAGATGATTCTGTTGATTTTTCACTTAAAGAAAATGTTATTGCATATCTAGAAACGGAACCTATAGATATTACCGATAATTCCAATTTTTATTATACCGTTCAGTTTGGTGCCGTTGATTACGTTAAAACTTCTCTATCCGAGAATGATTCAATAATTTTCAAGGTTTAATTGATAGATGCAGTCAGTAATGAAGTTTTAGGTATTCTTGATGAAGTGTTATATTCTTCCTCTTTTATTGAGCCGTACAGCAGTACTCAATATCATTTGAATACAAGCGGACATGGTAATAGAAGTATAAAATTGAAACTTAAAATTTACGACAACATTAATGCTAATTATTCTCTCGTTGATAAATTTGCTGATACAGAAATACTTCCTAAATCAGTTGTAAAGGAAATTTCAATAAATAAAGGAATTGACGTAACTGAATATGATTTATTCCAAAACTATCCCAATCCCTTCAATCCATCAACCACAATCCGCTACCAGATACCGCAGGATGGATTGGTTATATTAAAGGTTTATGATATTCTCGGCAGAGAAGTAAAAACACTCATTAACGATTTCAAAACCAAAGGTCGTTACGCAGTAACTTTCGATGCAAGCAGCCTTGCAAGCGGTTTGTATATTTACGAAATAACAAGCGGCAGTTTTAAAGCGTCTAAGAAGATGTCATTAATAAAATAAGAGGCAAATGTCCTAAAAGTAAATATCCATTCCGAAATAATTAAAAAGCCGGTCACCAACTTTCCGGCTTTTTTTTAACATGTGGTTTTTATTAAATCCCTCCGCAAAATCTCAGCCGCTAATTTTATTTTTTCTCCGTAATTAAAAAATCTTTTATATCGAATGTAACTTCAACAGAATCAGAAGTCCGAGGAGTGTATTTAGTAATTCTTTTATAAAGTTCTTCTTTTGATTGATAATCTTTTAAATAGAAAATTCTTACTTTATTCCGGTTTTTAATCAGCCAGTTTAATGTAATCTTCATCTTCTCCAAATCTTCATCATCCGGCGGATTATTTTGAAACCTGGTGAATTCAAAATAATCATCCAACGCCTCTTCAAATAAATCTTTTCTCTTCAAGTTCGATTGCTTCACATATATTTTCCCGCTGATCATCAAAATATAATCCCGGCTGAATCTTTCGCTTATTTCAAATAGAACATTTGCTTTATTTACCGGTTCCGAAAGTAAAGACGATTTATGAGTTTGTGAAAGTATTAAATCAATTAACTGCTTAACTTCAGCCGCTTTTTCGAACCTTAATTTAGCCGAATAATCTTTCATTTTATTTAGCAGTCTGTTTAGCGCAAACTGGTTTTTACCGAACATAAACTCATAAACTTTTTCTAATTCGTCAGCGTAAGATTTTTTATCATTATTAATACATGGTGCATTACATCTTTCGATCTCACTTAAAAAGCACGATCGTTTTTTTTCAAGTTCGGCGTCGCTGCATTCGCGGATTTCAAAAGATTTAATAATCATCTCATAAACAGACTCGGCTTTTTTCTTCGTTATAAATAGACCGAAATAATCATTGCCGTCAAAGTCAAAATAATTACAAATCTCAATCGAGGGGAAATCGTGAGTTTTTAACACTCTTAAAAAATATTTATTACCATATTTTTTTAATAGCGTATTATGTTTTGGGTTTGCAATTTTGATGGATTCCGATTCTGAAAGAAGCGCGGTTAATTCGGAGTTTGTAATTTCAATTTTTAAGTGAGAAGCCTGCTGAATTATCTTTTTAGATTTTCGCGGCGCTGTCGGTGAGAAGTAAGATTTAATTCTATCTTTTAGCGACTTAGCTTTGCCTATATATATAATTTCATTTTTTGAATTAAGAAAATAATAGATGCCAGGTGCATCAGGCAGAGCGCTAATATCTTTAGATAAACTTTGCTTGATACGTAGATTCTCTTTTTTAGAACCGGGTGCATACTGAAAATTAATAAGTTCGCCAACTGTAAAAATATTTAGCTTAGCTTTAGCTTCAACGCTCAT
>Ga0210058_1001831_pt1 | contig 18282 bp, 22 predicted proteins | sample CryGeymeta201511_FD_183979 | JGI IMG/M metagenome (GOLD analysis project Ga0210058, IMG submission 183979) | Groundwater microbial communities from Crystal Geyser aquifers in Utah, USA - Crystal Geyser metaG 2015-11 (SPAdes) (version 2) | ecosystem: Environmental > Aquatic > Deep subsurface >...
GGCGCTGACCTCAACCCGGCTGGTCATCCCCAGGGGGGTGCCCGAAAGGGGACCGGGGGCCAGGCACAGGACATTCTCCGGCCCCAGCGGGTCAATGCCAGGCTTTATCTCGTCGAAGAGCGTCTTCGAGTTAAAACCTCTTCCGCCTATGAAGTTCCTGGCGAGTGATTCCTCCAGCGGCTGCTTTATAACCTTTCCCCTCGTGAGGTCTACCCTAAGGATCGTTCCTCTCCAGCCGTACATAATTTATTCGTATCTTCTCAATAAGAGGGGGTGGATGGGGGGTGTGCGGGCGGCTTCGCCGCCCGCACACCCCCCACTCCCCAAGTTATTGAGATGATACATTTTTTCCTCCTTCTCTTGGACTTTTGACGTATCTTCTTCTCAATAATTGGGGGGAAGATGGGGGTTCGCAAGCGGGCGAAGCCTGCTTGCGAACCCCCATCCCCCACTTTTTTAAGGAGTTACCTTTTGACAAAATTTGACAATAGGTGAGAACTGGACCAAACTGGGTGCATGGACAATATAACACAATTCGCGTAGTTCCGGTTACAAGTTTACCATACTATTGCTCACCCCTTGAAACGGTCAAGAGTGATCGGGTGAAATTCTACCTGTTTTCAGACCGGTTTCACGTCTAGCACCGGCGTGCCATGGATGGCGTCCAGGCCGCGCACGGTCAAGACGCTCCCTTCGATGGCTAACAACTCGACCTCGGTGACCCCAATGGGGTTCGGGCGGTTGGGGCTGCGCAGGGCAAAGACGCCGCGCTTTGGACGGCTCCGGTCGCCGCGCGGGTGTTGGAGTAGATCGTAGCCCTCGGCGCGGTGGAACACAAAGACGACCATCAAAGCCATGCCTGGCTCCAGTCCGGTCAAGCCCTCCACAAGGTCAGGAGCAAGCACAATGCGTGAGTGCGAGGCGCTCAAGATATCCGGGCTGGTTGGTTCCTGGAACTCATTTTCCACATATCCAATGGCCTGAAATTGAAAAGTCTCCGCTTCGCGCCTCTTTTGCAACTTTTTTACCCTATCTCTACTCATCGTCATCGCCTTCATCACACTAAATTTTTAAGCCGACCTCGAACCCCTCCCAGATTGCTTCCAACGCTTTTCGAGGCTGGAACGCGTCCCCAATGACGTGAATCTCCAGTCCGCTATATTCCAATACCCCGGCCAGGTCGCGGTTGGGGCGCACGCCCACAGCCATAATCACTGTTTCGAGGGGGAAGCGGATTGTGCTGTCATCCTGTTGGGCAAACACTTCATTCTTTGTCAGCCCGGTGACCTTGGTACGTGTATGAATCGCCACGCTCTGCTTTTTGAGCCGTCCAAGAAGCATGGCTTTTGCCAGGGCATCCATATCCGCTCCCACTTCGGGAAGCATTTCCACGAGTGTGACCTGCACCCCGCGAGCCGCCAGGTAATCCGCTGATTCCAGCCCGACCAACCCGCCGCCAATCACAAAGGCTGTTGGCGTCTCCACCTGCTCCACGCCGTCCAATAGGTCGGCCGCAAGGAGCAAGCGCGTCTCTTCAAGGCCGGGGAAAGGGATGCTCAGTGGAATGCCGCCTGTGGCAACGATGATGACATCGGGATGCGCGCTGAGTACCATTTGGGGTGTGACCTGCGTGCCTGTGCGAATCTCAACGTCAGCGCGTCCGGCCATCAGAGCGAGATAGCGGATTACATCGAGAAATTCTTCCTTGTAGGGCGCTTGCGCCGCCAGATGAAACTGCCCTCCCAGCCGATCTTCCTGTTCGTAAAGCGTCACGTGGTGCCCTCGCAGCGCTGCAATGTAAGCCGCCTCCAGGCCCGCCGGGCCACCGCCGACGACCATCACCTGTCGAGGTCGTTCGGCAGGAACGATCTGTATCTCAGCCTCACGGCCGGTTAGGGGATTGAACATACAGTGTGTGCCACGTCCCTGACGCAACTCCGCCAGGCAACCCTGGTGACAAGCCGCGCACAACAGGATGGATTCCTCGTCCCCGGCCTCGGTCTTGCGCACCCAATCGGGATCAGCCAGGAGCGGACGTCCAAGCCCGATCAGATCGGCCTGTCCAGCCTCCAGCGCCTCCCGCGCCACCGCCGGGGTACGGATCCGCCCGGCGACGATGACGGGCAATCCCGACGCGGCGCGGATATGCGCCGCCATGGGCAGGAGATTTGCTTTGGGCGTGCCGGTCGGATACATGCAGTAAGGCACAGATTCGCACATCGTACCGGAGGTCACACTGATAGCGTTCACCCCAAGCATTTTCAGCAGGCGGGCAATCTCAATCGCGTCCTCGATGGTCAATCCGCCTTCAACATAATCTTGCGCGTTCAGCCGTACCACAATGGGGAAGTCGCTCCCCACCTGCTGGCGCACAGCCGCGAGCACCTCCCTTCCAAAGCGAAGACGATTTTCGAGCGCGCCACCGTATTCATCCTCCCGATGATTGGTATGAGGCGAGAGGAACTGGTGGATGAGATAGCCGTGACTGAACGGGATTTCAAGCGCATCGAAACCCGCTTCCCGCGACCTTCGGGCGGCCGCGCCAAAAGCCGCGACAACCTCCGCGATTTCGGCGCGGCTCAACGGGCGGGGCGTAACCTGGTTCGCCGGGCAAGGAACATCCGAGGCCGAAACCAATTCTTCGGCGGGAACCAACTTGGGGTTCGCCGCCCGCCCGGCGTGGTTGATGTGCGCCATCATCCAGCCGCCTGCCGCGTGCACTGCCTCTGTCAACCGCCGCAAACCGCCTACCAGCGCATTCGTGTGGATGCCCAATTGAGTGGAAAGTTCACGTCCGTTGTGCTGCACGTACATTGGCTCGCTGGCGATCAACCCTACTCCACCTTGAGCGCGGCGAACATAAAAGGCAACGTGCTGATCGGTTACTTCCCCCTCTTTTGTGGCGTAGCCCAATTTAACGGTGGTCATCACCACCCGGTTGGGCAGAGTCAGGCTCCCCAGTTGAAATGGTTGCAAAATCTTTTCGCTCATCGCGTTTCCTTTTTCGGTAGTGGATGAAAAGAATCGGGCTACAGAAAACCGCAGTGCGTCACATCACATGGATTGCACCTCTAGGACAAGCCTGCATACACAGCGCACAACTTAAACACATAGCCGCGTTATTGTCCGGCATTTCGTAAGGCGCTTCCTGCGTGAGCACTTTTCTTTCACATTCCAGCGCCGCTTTGCAAATGCCGTTTTCGCACTGTTTGGGGTCGCAAGCCTGGTAATCAACGACAATGGTTTTCTTAGGCATGGTCTTCCTCTGGACAGGCTTGTTGCAATATTTCAGCCAATTCTTCTTCCAATTCATCCAACTCCTGCATCATCGCCGGCGGCACAGAATGAGCTGGCCAGCGCTTCTTCAAGTCGGCGATCTTTTTTTCTAATTCCTGAATCCGTTTGTTATTCATTGCGATACCGTAGATTGATTGATTCTCACATCATCGGCTCCATGGCCAGGGTAGGGTGTCCTACAAATTCAATATGAGCCATAATTTCATCCTCGGTTAATGCGCTTTGCTCGGTGGCGATCTTATCCACAAAGTTGGGGATTCCCGCCGCAGACGCCAGAGATTCCAGCACGGGACGCAGTTCCTCGCGCAGGGCGTGATTCATCCACACGATCCGCCGCCAGCCTCCCTCGGCGGCGATGAATTTCTCGCGTTGCAGTGCGCGCTTGCTATGTCCCATGAAACCGGGAACGGGCGCGCCCGCGCCGACCATTTCGTACAACATGGCCCAATCCATTCCGCTGGGAGTCATGCCATCGTAGTCACGCCCGACCACCATCACGCCATTGGAAAGCGGCAGCATGGCGGTGATGCACTCAAAATCGCCGCAGGCTGAGCCAGGTTCTTGCATCAGGCTGTACAGGCTGTAGGCCGAGCGCGCGCCGCCCGATTCCTGCGCCACGATCTGGTTGACGCTCTCCCATTGGCCGAGTTTCTCATCCAGCAGGCCCTCTTTTTTAACGGCTTTATTCGGCCCAACGGGACGGATGCTGACCGCGGCGCGGGCGTCCATCCAATCCACTGCGCCACAAGCGCCGGGACGTTCCGGGCTGATGACGCACAGATGCCCGGCCGCGATGGTCTGGCAAAGGTTACAAGTGTAGAAGGTGTCCACATCTTCATCGGTCAGACTGCCCAGGCGTTGATCGCGTTTCTCGTGGATGGCTTGCGCTCTCTCCCGTATGCCCTGGACTTGCGCTGGTTCGGTGAAAATGCTGACCTGGACGCGGCTGACGATATTGCCGAATTCGTTTCGCAAACGCTCATGCAGGATTTCTCCCAGGTGGTGGAAGCGCAGTCCCTTCTCGATGGATTTTTGGCTGACGCGCAAAGTGACGATGGTGCGCTGTCCGCGATGGACGACGCCGTCGGTATCGTTCAGGATCGACTCGATCTGGCGCTCCAGTACGGATTCAAAATCGGACTGCATCGCCCGCCCGCTGACTTCGATCAGCAGGGCAAAAGGCTGCTCGCCCGGCGCGGCCGCATCCAGGTCCGGACCGATGAGGCGGACGCGGCCATCTACTACGTCTGCCCCGCTGACGGTCAATTCGACGCCTGTGAGGCAGGCGCCGCAGTCCTCGCCGCGTATGACCTGTCCCGAAAAATCAGGACTGTAGCCGACAGGCAATTCCGGGCTGGGAACACGAATCTGCAAGCCGCGTTCTTCGACGCCCAGTTGGACGATTTCGGAAAGGGGCAGTTCGGCAGTGCTTAACAGCGGACAGCCCAAAAGCAGTGCAGATTGTGCTTCTGCCAGGCGCTCCGAGGTGGGTTCGCCCAGCAACAAAGTGAAGCCGCGCAGACGTTGTTTGGTATAATTCAACGCGGACTCGGTTCCATCGTCGCCGCCGAAGATTTGCGCCACACGCGCCATGAATCCCAGGGCGGCTGGCAAATCGAATGGTATTGCGCCCGATTCCCATCCCAGTGACTGCCCGCTGGCTTGCAATCCCGCCCGCAGGGACGCGTCGGTCACAAAAGTCAATATCTTTCGCTGGCGGAGATCGGCAAGCAACGCGGCGGCGGCAGTGACATCCTCCCCAATCAAGAGGGCGTATCCGGGAATCGAACCGTCAATGAAGCCGATTCCCCGGCGGCGCGCTTCGACCTCGTCCGTTAATGCGGCGGCAGAAAATATTTCGTTGGAATTTGTCATGAAATTAAGCCGCCTTGCGCGCCGCCAACAGGCGCACGTATCCGCGATAGTAGGTGTGGACGCGGAAGCCATCGAAGCCCTGTTCCCGCAGGAGCGCCTGCAAATCCCATCCAATGAAATCGGTCGCCAGTGGACATTCCAAATTGAAGGCAAAACGCACCAGCCAGGGCGAATGCTTCAGGTCGAATTCGTTGTAATCCAAAATGAGAAACTCGCCGCCGGGTTTCAGGGCGCGGCGGGCGTTGGCAATGACTTTCAGCCGGTCTTCCTGAATTAAACCGTGAAATACAAACGAGATGAAAACCTTGTTGAATTCATCCTGATGAGGCTGGGATTCTTCGATGCGTTGTTTTTCGATGGCGACGCGCGGATGGCTGGCGAAGCGTCGCTGCGCCTGTTCCAGCATCTCCGAGCCGATATCCAGCCCCAAAACGCGGCCTGCATCGGAGAGGTACTTGTTCATCAGGTTGATATTGCGCCCGGTGCCGCAGCCAAAGTCCAGGATGCTATCGGCAGGCTGGATTTGCATATCCTTCACCACCCGGCGGATGAAAAAGGGATACGTGCCGCCGGTGATCAGGTTCATGAAAAAATCATAATGGCGGGCCTCAAAACCAGTAACTTCCACTTTCGAATCAGAGCGGGTGTATGTTGAGGTCATTTTTTTCCTGTGTCAATCCATAAAGAGGTTTTCATTGCACTTTCTTTTCCTGGCGGATTGACTGCGTTTCCACTTCGGACTCGGGCAACGGGCAGGCATTCGAGAAGGTGGCAACCATCACCAGCCGGCCCTGTTTGGCGGCGCGCTGAAATGCCTCCTGCAAGGCGGAAAAGACCGCCGCCTCGTCGCCGGAGATCAACGTGCTCATGGATCCTGGTGTCACGTCCAAACCATGCTGGTGAAAAATGCGCAGCGCCTCGTCAATGGCGGGCGACAGATCCTCCTGGCCTAAAGGATACAGGCTAACCTGGGCTGAAATACCGGTCATCTTTCTCTCCTCGCAACAGCAGATAATTTTACCGCCATTCCGATAAACCCGCCCCAGGGAAGCGGCAGCGAGACTGGCCGGTGCGGCCACAGTGCCGTGCGCCAGAAGACTTTTACCTCCTCGCCGGCACTTTCCCGAAGCATTTGCCTCAGTTCATGCGGCGTAAGAAAGTGGGCAGCTTCCCAAATCGGCCCTCCCTCCCGTTTATACTGCCAGCCCAGGCGGCTCTGGGCGTTCAACACGCCCAGGATAAGCCCTTGCCGGGCGACGCGCAGGGCTTCAGCCAGGGCCTGGAAGGGATTGGGGAGGAACTCCAGCGTCGTAATCAGGGCGGTCAGGTCGAATGATCTGGAGAGAAATGGCAGCCTCAGCGCATCTCCTTGCACGCAAACCGGCCCTCCCAGACTTTTGGCTTCGCCCAGCATCGGACGGGACAGGTCCAGGCCAACCACCTGCAATCCATGTTCGCCGAACCAGCGCGCGAAATGTCCCGTTCCACAGCCCACATCCAGAAGGGTCTCGGCAAGCGGGAAGCTGTTCAACAGCCGCTTCAAAAGAGCCTTCTCCTGCTGGTCAGCCCGGCAGCCAACAGTCTGATACCAGGCTTCATACCCGGCGGCAGTTTCAGAATTGGCAAAAGGATTATGCGGAGCCATCCGGGCGAAGCCTTTTTGCCTAATTACGATGCTGCTGCCAGGCGCAAGTCCAGGATACGCTCCATCAAAACGCGAATAATGTGCTGCTGGAGCGAAAGCCCCAGGCGGCAATCTTTTTGCATCAACTCGCGCAAGGAAACGGCGTCAATCTCCAATACCTCGATCTCCGTCAGGCAGCGCTCGGTGGCGGTGTAGACGTAGGGTTCAACAAGTGCTGAGCACCCGACAATCTCTTCGCCCGATACGGTATCCACACGCACCTGGTCTGCTTCGCCGATGTTATACAGGACCTCGACATCGCCCTTGACCAGGAGGAACAAACGTTCTCCCGGTTGGCTCTCTTCAAAGAGAATATGGCCCGGCGAATAGCATACCGCATTGGCGATCTGGGCTATGGCTTTCAACTGGTCTTCGGAGAGGTCACGAAAGCAGGAGAAATCCCGCAGGAAAGTTGGGTCGGTTGGCATAACGCACCTCCTAATTTTTTCAAAAAAATACAGCCCCGGTCAACTGAAATGCGGATGGGACTGCGCCCCATCCAGTTCTTCCAGCCATTCATCAAACTTCGCCCGACACGTTCGGCAAAGGGAGAGATGGTGATTAACGGCAGGACGGACTTTATCAAGGGTAGCGCCGTCGGCTAATATTTCCGCATCGTACTCGAGCAATGCGAAACATTCCTCACACGTGAGTTGAACTGGTTTAGCATCACGAGTGAGCAACAGCAATTGCCACAAGGAACGGCTCGCTTCTTCCATACTGCCGTTTTTAGTTCTTCCCTTCCAGTTTCACAAACGCGCGGAAGATATCGCTCTCGGTAATGATCCCCGCCAGTTGGTTTCCTTCCATCACTGGCAGGGCGCTGATGTTGTGTTCGAGCATCATCCGGGCGGCCTCGATCAAAGGCGCATTGGGCGCGATGGTCTTCGGGTCTTTGGTCATCACCTGACGGACAGCCATTCGGGAAAGCATGTCGGTGATTTTGACCAGGTCCAGGCCAACGCCGGTGGGTGGTTCCACCCGGCGCACATCTTCCAGGGTGACAATCCCAACCAAACGCTCGCCATCCATCACCGGCAGACGGCGAACCTTGTTCTCAAGCATCAACCAATAGGCATCCCGTAGTGGAGCGCTTGGGGAAACAGTGACTGGTTTTGGGATCATCCAATCGCGAACCAGGGTGCTGTCCATCATAACCTCCTTAAAAGTTGCCTGAGTTTCCTAATTTGTAGATGCTTATGTATATAAAAAGTTACATTTAGTGCGATACTTACCGACCCCCTTTACGTTGGATACTGCTCAAACAATCGCCTCCACGGACTGGTGCGCTTGCATTCATCACCGGCTACATCACCACCACGCGTATCGCCTTCAAGGGACAGGCAGCCGCGCACACGCCGCAGCCCACACACATGGTCGGATTCGGGTCTGGAATTTCGTAAGGCGATTCTTGCTTGAGGATATTGCGCGGACATGCCAGCGCGGCGAGGCAGATGCCATGGTCGCACCGGTCCAGGCGCGAATGGAATCTGATGCCGTTGGACACGGCTCTGGCGCGGCAAGGTGCAGGCGATAGGCCGGCGTGCCGTCAGGCAGAAAATCGAGATGCGTGTGAATATCTCCCCCGCCCAGCATTTCGCCAGCGGCGCGCAGCATTGCGCCAAGTTCACGTTCTGGCACGCCGAGACCGATTAGCGCGGCGATGAATGTATCGCCTGCCAAGCCCATCGTTGGATCAATCCACAAAGACGACATAGTCAATCGTCCGTAAGAATAGAGTAGCGCCACGCCGCCACTGCGCCAGCGGCGATGAAGACCGCTGCAAGCCAATAGAGCGCTGTGTATGACCACCGCTCTAAAAACAGACCGGCCGCCAGGGGCAGAAAAGAAATCGTCAATACCAGCACTGCGTTAAGTGCGGTATAAGTAGGGCGTTCAGCAGTCGGGGCCAATTCGAGCAGTGCACTATTGAAGCCGACACTGCGACCATTGAAGGTCGCACCGGCCAGAAAAAAGACCGGCAGCAACGCAGTCCAGCCGAACCTGCTCAAGGTAACCGCCAGCACGGGAACGAAGGCCGAGGTCGTGGCGCAAACTGCCAACATCTTGCGGCTGCCGGCCTGGTCTACCAGGCGCGCCCAAAAGAGGTTGGCGAGTACACCGCCTGAAACCTGGGCCAGCAGGAACCATCCGACCGCGTCCATCGGCGCGCCCAACCGGTCGCGCGCGTAGACCACGTAAAAAGGCAGCGTCATTAAACTGAAACCGGTCAGTAGTTGTATAACAATCAACAACTTCAAGCGCCGGCTGGCAGCCAGAATCTGCACCCAGTAATCACGCCAGGCGTAGACTTGCCGAGCCTTAGTGACCGCTGGCGGCTCCCTTATAAACCAGAAACCGAGCGAAGCAAGCGCCAAACCACCGGCAGCCAGGCCAAAGAGAAGGGCATAGTTATCAGGATAAGCCACATTGGCTAATATTTGGCGAGCCAACAACGCCGCCCCCACAGAAAGCGGCCCGGCCAAAGCGCCTTTGCCGCCAAAGAAAGCTCCCCGCCGCCCTGCTGGGATGACTTTACCGATGATGTCGGTGTATGGAATGTTGGCCAACCCGCCACCCGCGTAAAAAACAGCCAGCATGATCACCAGTACCCAGGCCAGTACTTCGGGCTGCCCGGCGCCAATGGTGTAAACCAACCAAGCCAGGGCGCCCCAACTAAACACCCGCAGGTAAATGGCGAAAAGCAGATAGGGCATTTTAAGCGGGCGAGGCTCGATCCAGTGGGCGACGAAAACCTGCGGCAAGGTTTCGGCCACAGTTAACACGGTGGAAAGGCCACCAACCCAAACGGCTGAACCAGTCAAATCGGCAACGAAGGCGGAAATGACTGTCGTGGGCTGGGTCAGCGAAACGCCCAGAGCCAGAAAAGCCCCATGCCATAACCCGGCAATAAAGTTGCGACGATCTATCGCGGTAAAACCATCTCTATTGGGCATTTTCATTCATAATGCTGGTGGTGATGATCTAATGCTCCTCCGAGTTTCTCCAACGCTGTTTTCAGTACTGCGTTGACCTGGGCCATCAAGTCTGCAGCGGTCGAAATATCTTTGGCGGCATCACCCGCCTGCTTGGCCCAGCGGCGGAACTCGCTGGCGTGTTCTTCGTTGTGCTCCATCCAGTGGGGGATTAACACCCGCAGTTTCTCCACTTCGTTCATGGTCGTGCTCTCCTTTCTGGATTGTTTCCAAAATGACGCGGTGTTTGAGCAGGTCAATCTGCCGAATGACCGCCGGTACGACGATCGGCGGTTCAAAGAAAGTCTTCAGGCGTATGCCCTCCGGCACGGGTTCCACCAACGTCACATCCTGCATGATTTCTTTTCCATCAAGATAGATTGTTGCCTGGCACATTTTCAACGCTCCTTTCGTTTGCGGCTTTCTGTAGCAACCGCCGAACCATTCCACCGCGGTTCAGATTTTCTGGATAATCTCCAAAGAAGCGATGGTTCCATCGCCGACGGCTGTGGTGATCTGGCGATATTTTTTATCCCGCACATCCCCCGCGGCGTATACACCTTCCAGGTTGGTTTCCATTTTTTCGTTCGTGACAATGTACCCTTGCTCGTTTAATTGCAGGGGGGTATTCCGAAAAAGGTCCACGCTGGGCAACATACCGACAAAGATAAAAACGCCGTCGCGTTCCAATGTGATGAGTTCTTTCGTCTTGAGATTCTCCGCCGTCACGATTATCCTGTCGTCTTTTTTGTCAAATCCGCGCGGTTCGTGCGACCATAAAATATTAACCTTTGGATTTTTAATCATCTTGTCCGCGGTGATTTTTTCCGCTTGCAGGGTGTCAAATTGATGAATGACGGTGATGGATTTTACAAACTGTAAAAGAAGCAGAGATTCTTCCATGGCGCTGTTGCCCCCGCCGACAACAATAATATCTTTGCCGGTGTAAAACTCGCCGTCACAGGTGGCGCAATAGGAAATGCCGCCGCCTTTGAATTCCTGTTCGCCGGGGACATTCAAAAGTCGGGGAGAGGAACCGGTGGCGATGATGACATGTTTTGCGGTGTAGGTCTCATCGTCTATTTTGACCCATTTTTCTTCCCCAACCAGATTAATGGCGGTGATCTCGGCGGCCAGTTCAAACTTGGTTCCGTACTTCTCCGCCTGCTTCTTCATGTTCCCCGCCAGTTCGTATCCGGGGACGGGTTCGATAAAGCCAGGATAATTCGCGACCTGGTGCGTGGTCTTGACCTGTCCGCCCGCGGACGATTGATCTATGACCAAAGTCCTGACCGCGGCGCGCGCTGTGTAAATGGCTGCTGCCAGCCCTGCCGGACCGGCTCCGATGATGATCAAATCAAATGGATGTGTGGCTTGACTCATACTGGTTGTTTTCTCTGAAAGACATGACAGGTTTTAAAAAACCTGTCATGTCTATGATGCAAAAATTAAGAAAAGACCTCGCTGATAACATCCTTGACTTGTTTCGCGTCCTGGATACTGGTGGTGGCCTTCACTACTTTGCCATTGCAATAATAAATGGTGAATGGAAGTCCGCGGAAGGTTCTGCATTCCGGCAGGCTCCTGATAACTGCGGCATCCGGGATGTCGAAATCCATATCCATGAATTTGACATCGGGGTATTTCTCACGAAAGACATCGAAAATATCATAGACGGGAATACACATCGGTCCCATTCGTCCACAACAGACAGCAACCTTTTCATTGCTGTTGATGATTTGTTGCAATTGTTCCTTGCTTGTGACGTGTTCGAGGTTGGTTTGAAGCATTTGTAAAATCTCCTTGAGTTTTGCAGAGGTTTGCACAGTATTGATGACGGATGGCGGCGAGGCGGTTGGGGTTTACTTACCGATAAACCGCTTTCTCATTACAACTAAAGTTTGGTGGGTGGGTTTACATTTGATTTATGTTCTCTCCTCAGTAAATGATTTTTTCTATATTGAAAGCGGAAGCGTGACTTGTAGAAACGCTCCCACCTTTTCCCAAAATTGAGGGTGGGAATCGCAGTCGCTGTGACCTTTGCCGGGGACGATCCACAGTTGGGATTTTTTGGCATTGCCCGCCGCGGCGAGCGATTGTCCCTGCGCGAGCGGGATGGTCTCGTCTTCATCCCCGTGAATCAGGAGGATGTTTGCCTCAGCATGGCGGATGTTGTTGATGGGGGCGATTTTGTCGAAGTTGATCCCAAAGCGTAATTTCATATACCCAAAAAGAAATGAGGCAATAAAGGCTGGTATCTTCCTTTTCTGAAACTCCAGATTCATCACTTCCTTTGGATGCGAAAGCGCGCCAATAGTTACAACGCTTTTGACGCGTTTGTCCCAGCCCGCCGTGTTGATGGCTGCGCCCCCGCCAATCGAAAGCCCGAGGATGCCAATCTCACGTGAAGAAACCCCATCCGAATGGGAGATAAAGTCCACAGCGGCGAGGGCGTCCTCCGAAAAGGTTCCCACTGTGGGATGGCTGACGGGCGAACTATTGCCGTGATTGCGAGCGTCAAAGGCCAGCAGGTTGTAGCCCAGGGGATTCAGGGCGCGGATGTAAGGTATCATGCGGGACATATTCCGCCCCCAGCCATGGATCAGGATCAGGGTCGGCGCGTGCGGCGAGGCGGGAATCCACCAGCCGTAAAGTTGCGTACCGCTTTTCGCTGGGATGTGAATCTCGTCGAATGGGATGTTGTATTCTTGCGGCGTGATCTGCGATGATTTTTTCTCATTGCGGTACATGCGCTCGACAATTTGGTCGAGTAGGAAGATGAGCAAAACGGAAATAACCAATATCCAAATCCAGATCATTATTCATTTCCTTTGCGGCGGCTGTCTGTCCGCTGGCTTTGCGCTTCGTCGGGATAGTGTGACGGCGACGCGCTCCAGAAGCGACAGCCGTAACGCTCCACAACCTGGGCTTTGCCGCTGTTTTCGAGGTCTTTCAAGGTTTTGTTGACATCGTTTGGCGGCCAACGAACCAGCGTCTTCACCAGTTCATCCTCGCGCATGGGATGACGGGTGACGATGCTGACCACCGCATCCACCAGCGAAGTGAATCCGCTCAAATCAAAGGTTCCGCTGGCGGAATGGATGACGCTGGCAACCTCCCCGAGGATGGCGCGTGCGCGCAACAAGCCTTCCTCGTCCGAGGGCTGGACCCAGGTTTCTACGGGCGGACGCGTCGGTTGGAGAATGTGCACCTCGTCGGGCTCGATACGTTTGAGCGCCGCGGCAAGTTCGGTCAGCGCCTGCTCGGTGTCGTTCAAATCCCGCACCAGCATGACTTCCACCCACAATTTGCCGTGGTACTCCTCGCGGAAGGCGATCAAACCATCTACGTGACGCTCGAAGGTCACATCTGGATGCGGACGATTAATCTTGCGATAGAGCGCGGTGTTCCCCGCGTCCAGGGTGGGCAGGACTGCGTCGGCGGCGGAGAGTTCTTCGCGCACCTCGGGCAGGTGGAGCAATGCGCCGTTGGTGATGACCGCTACGGGCAGGTCGGTGAGCGCCTTGACCTCCCGGATCAGCCAGCCCAGGCCGACATGCAATGTTGGTTCGCCGGAGCCGACATAGGTCACCCAGTCAATCTCGCCGGGTTTGTGCGCCGCCAGCGCCTGTTTTACTTCGGCCAGAATGTCGGCGCGCGGAATATACTCCTTGCGCTCGTTGGTCAGCGGGATGGTGCGCCCCAACTGGCAGTAGACGCAGTTCCAGTTGCAGGTCTTGAGTGGGATGGTGTCAATCCCCAGGGATTGACCCAGCCGGCGGGAGGGAACGGGACCGAAGACGTAATTCATCTTTACACTCAGTCATAAGCCTTTCGAGTAGCTTCATCTGCCATCGTCGGCTCTAAAAGCGGGCGCCATGCAACATCTTCCCACGTCCCCAGACTCGTGTGCAGATCCAAATACTTTTGAGGGATGGGATGCGTGCCGACGACAACCTTTACCCCATATCGTTTTTCAAGGAAAGTTTTGAAGGTATGGATATAAGGGCAGGGGGGATAGCCAACCAGCAGCCCGGTAGCCAGGTGGATCACCTGCGCCCCATTCTTCACCATTTCTTCTCCAGTGTATTCGACGTTGCCGCCTGGACAGCCGTCACAAGTGGTGTAGCCTACCAGTTCAACATCTGAATCGGCGTATTGGGCGAATGCGCCTTCCTTGTTCCGTATCGCCCGCAGACATTTCCCGCCAGCGCAGGTTCGATAGCGGTCGCAAATAATGATCCCGATCTTTACTTTAGAATTCATTTCCTTCTCCTGGTGAGACGTGGTACATCTTTTGCTGTCTTTCAGGTAGGACGTCGCTCCGTCACAGGCATCGCCTGGATAAAGGCTTTCAGCAGCGCCGGGATTTCCGCCAGCGTCACCGATTCGATTTCTCCGGCATCGCAGCAAGCCGCCACCTGTGGGGCAATCGGCAGTTGCGCCAGCAGCGGCGCGCCGGCGGTCAGTGCCACTTCTCCAGCGTGGCTGGGGCCAAAGATGAAATGCTGCTTGCCGGTGTCTGGACAGACGAAGTAAGCCATATTCTCCACAACGCCAAGGATGGGTATCTTGACAGCTTGCGCCATGTGCACGGCCTTGCGCACGACCATCGCTGCCAGGCTTTGTGGGGTCGTGACCATCACGATCCCGTTGACCGGCAGCGATTGCATGGTTGTCAGAGAGGCATCCGAGGTGCCGGGTGGTAAATCAACCAGCAGGTAATCCAGGTCACCCCACATCACGTCTCCCCAGAGTTGGGTGATCGCTTTGCCGATCAGAGGGCCGCGCCAGATGACCGGCTGGTCCTCGCTCGCCAGCAGGAAATTCATGGAAATGACCTTGATTCCGGTCTGGCTCTGTAATGGCCGTATACCCACTGGGCCGGGTTCGACTGGCCCTTGCAGCCCGAACAACATCGGAATACTGGGACCGGTGATGTCGGCGTCCAGCACGCCTACCCGGTAGCCCTCACGAGCCAGCGCGGTTGCCAGCAGGCCGGTGACCAGGGATTTTCCGACGCCGCCTTTGCCGCTCATTACCGCCACCACGCGGTTGACATGGTTGTATTGGGCCGCGGCTCCCTCTTTTGGCTCGCCGAAAAGCGCCTTACGTTCCTCATCGGTCATGGCGGTCAGGTGAACGAATACCTGTTCGACACCCGGCAAAGCAGCGATGGCGACGCGTACGTCGGATTCGATCTGATCTTTGAGCGGGCAGTTGGGTACCGTCAAGGCAATAGTGACTTCTGCCTTGCCGCCGCGTATCTGCACGTCGCGCACCATCTTCAAGTCGGTCAGGCTGCGATGCAGCTCGGGATCGTTGACTCGCGCAAGCGCTTCGAGCACCTTGTCTTTGTCAAGCATGAGAATCTCCTTGGTATAGATTGATGATAGCCCGCCGGCTGGACGGGAGCGCCAGCCAAATCAGGAGGGTCATGATGATGGCAGAACTCAAACACCAGGCGCAGGTCGCACCGATGACGAACGGTTCCAGGAAGGTCAGGTAAATCGAGAACAGCGTGCCAAAGGCGGTCATCGCTTTTCAAAAGCCTGTCTGAGCCATTCCGTCAGTTCCTCCGCCTGAATAAAGCCGACAATCTCGGCATTCTGGCTGGTCACACCCTCCACTTCGGCCACGGCGTGCTGGATGTCCAGTGAAAGTGGGACGGCAATCGGGCAGAACGGCGAGGAGGGACGGAACTTGTAGTTGACATGCCCATGCTCGTCCACGGTCAGGTCTTCGATCAGGCGCATGCGCACCACATCCACGCCGGTTTCAGGGTCAATCACTTGGGCAAGGCGTTCCAGGATGGCAAGGCGCAAGAAACCAGGGTCAGGCATTGGGTCCTCCGGGTGGAACCAACCGGGCGGAAACAATTTGCCAGATGGCAACCAGCGCCTGGCTGGAAGGCGACTCGGCCCGATAGGCGGTGACCGGTTCGCCGTTCAGCATGGCTTCGGTAACGGTCGGGTCAAAGGGAATCTGTCCAATCAGCTCGACGCCCAGTTCAGCACAGACGGCTTCAATCTCCGCGGCGCCCTGCGGATAAATATCCGCTTTGTTGACCACTACCAGCGCGGGGATGCGGAAGTGCATTGTTGTTTGCAAAACGCGTTTGAGATCGTGAATTCCAGCAACGGTAGGCTCGGCGACGATCAAAGCCAGGCTGGCGCCCGCCGCGGCTGAGATCACCGGGCAGCCGATGCCGGGCGGGCCGTCCACGATGATGATCGGATAATTGCCATCCAGGGCGCACAGGCGGGCATTTTGCTTGACGAGAGTCACCAACTTTCCAGAGTTTTCCTGCGCCGGGTAGAGATCGGCGTGAAAGAGCGGCCCATAGCGGCTCTCAGAACGGTACCAGCGCCCGGCAATCTGCGCTTCCATGCGGATGGCCTGTTCAGGGCATTGGTACACGCAGGCGGCGCAGCCGTCGCAGGCAATCGGATCAACGGTGCAGACATGCCGTACGGGTTCAGGGGGCAAGATGGCATCGAAGCGGCACACCTGTTCGCAGACTCCACAACCCTGGCAGCGCTCGGGGTCAATCACCGCCACTGAACCGCCGGTGAAATCGTGGGTTTCCAGTCTTTGGGGGCGCAGCACCAATTCCAGGTTGGCGGCATCCACGTCGGCGTCGGCCAGCACCGCCCGCAGGGGAGACGGCCCCTCACAGGCCAGGTGGGCGAAAGCCGCCGCTACGCTGGTCTTGCCGGTGCCGCCTTTGCCGCTGAGAATTACGAGTTGCTTCATGCGTTAAATATCTCCACTTCGGGGTGCTTGTGACCTTCTTTACCTCTCAATCCCTTCTCTTGCCTGCACACCCTTCTGATAGTAATGTTTGATCTCCTTCATCTCCGTCACCAGGTCGGCTTCTTCGATAATCCGTGGATCAGCCCTCCTACCAGTAATGACTATTTCAACGTTTTCCGGTTTACCATGGATCAGATCCAGAAGATCCTCTACGGAAAATAGCTTAAAGTGGGTGGCAATATTGGCCTCGTCAAGGATGATCAGGTGATATTGACCGCTTAACATAACATTCCAGACATCTTTGAGCCCCTCCCGGGCACACCTTTTATCCTCTTCTTTGGGTGTTTTGTAGATAAAGCAGCCACGACCATATTGTTTTACCACAATAGAATCGGAAAGATTTCTCAGGGCCTTCAATTCACTATACTCCATCCCTTTGACAAATTGAGCGATATACACCTTGAGACCGGCGCCGGAGGCACGGAGCGCCAAACCCAGAGCCGCTGTCGTCTTACCTTTACCATCCCCTGTATACACCTGGACATACCCTTTCATCTCATCTCCTCTGCCAATTCACATTCCCTTATATCGAGAAAGCAGTGCTGATCGCCTTCACTTCCGTTTCTGTGGTGGAGAAATCAATCATACAGCCGCCAGCCAATATTTTGAAGCGCCTGCTCACTGTCCAGCCATCCTGATGGGATGTCGGTAAACAGAATGTCGGCCTCGGCCAGGATGCCCATAACGTCGGTGAAGATTTCGGCATGGGCTGTGGTGCGGCGGCCGCGGCGTTTGAGTAGCGAACCCGTCGCGTCCAGCGGCACGTTTACCGGCACGGGATGGCGGTAGCGCAAATCCATGTGCGCGGTGACGAAAAAGCGGTTGGGATCACCGATCATCACCGTCCGTCCGCCCACTTCGTCGAGAATGGCGGCCACAATGCCCCCGTGAGCGATGCCGGGATACCCGGCGTGCTGCGGGTCGAGCGTGAAATGGGCAAACACCTGGTCGCGGCCGTTGTCATAAAAGCGCAGGCGCAAACCGGAGGGATTCTCGAGGCCACAGGCAAAGCAAGATGCGGAATTGTATTGCAGGTTCATGATAGTGCGGTAGTGATTTGGTTGAATATCTGGCGGAAATGGGCGGCGTATTCAGGGTGAATCTCCACCAGGTTTTTACCCTGGGCAACCCCCTCGGCGATTTCGCGCTCGAACGGCACGCGCATCAGAACCGGCAGTCCCGCCGCCGCGCAGAACTCGTCCACGCCAGCGTCCCCTGAACCATCGCGATTGATAATGACGCCGACAGGGATGTTCAGCTCGCGCGCGACCTGGACTGCCAACCGCAAATCGTGCAATCCGAAAGGCGTTGGCTCAGTGACCAGCACGACGTAGTCCGCGCCGCGCATCGCTTCGACGACCGGGCACGACGTGCCGGGCGGAGCGTCGCGGACGACCACCTGCCCAGGCTGGGGAACAGCCCATTTCTTGAGCTGGCGGATGACCGGCACGGCCATCGGTTCGCCCACGTCCAGCACGCCGCGGGCGAAGGAGATGCCCGCCGCAGCCGGGCCGCGCTCGATCACACCCATCCGGTCAGGAATTTCGCGGATGGCCGCTTCTGGGCACAGCGCCGTGCAACTGCCGCAGCCGTGACACAGTTGGGGGAAAACCAGCGTCTTTTTGCCCAGCACAG
>Ga0210058_1001843_pt1 | contig 18186 bp, 12 predicted proteins | sample CryGeymeta201511_FD_183979 | JGI IMG/M metagenome (GOLD analysis project Ga0210058, IMG submission 183979) | Groundwater microbial communities from Crystal Geyser aquifers in Utah, USA - Crystal Geyser metaG 2015-11 (SPAdes) (version 2) | ecosystem: Environmental > Aquatic > Deep subsurface >...
TTGTCAGTGTTCTGGAAGGACAACGCTGAACGGATGCATCACGCGCTGGTTGATGCTAGGAGTATGCGTTTTGCTTGGAAGTATGCAATCAAGAGAGGGATGTGATGAAACTACAAATTTTGAGCGACCTGCACCTGGAACATTGCCGCTTCTTTACGCCTGCAGAAACCATGGCCGAAGTTGTGGTCCTGGCGGGTGACATTCACAGCGGTGCATACGGCATTGGATGGGCGCGTGAGCAGTTCCCTGGCAAGCAGATTATCTACGTCAGCGGGAACCATGAGATGTACGGCAGGCAGCGCTTAGACACGTTGGCTGAACTGCGCATCGAGGCGCGCAAATATGGTGTGCATTTCCTTGACGATGATGAGGTGATCATCGACGGAGAGCATGACTCTGTGCGCTTCCTGGGCACAACGCTTTGGACGGATTTCATGTTGTTTGGGGCGGAAGAGATGTCTTGGGCAATGAAAGAAGGCCAGCATTTCTTGAACGATTTTAGGGTGATTCACGAAGGCGAGAAAGGGCACTTCAGCCCCAGCCGCGCCGTTGAGTTGCACAAAGAGTCGCTGGCTTGGCTGCAGGCGAAGTTGGATGAGCCGTTCACAGACGGGAAGACGGTTGTTGTGTCTCACCACTTGCCATCCAAGCGCTCTGTCGCTGAACGGTTCAAGCGGAGCCTGTTGTCGGCCTGCTTTGCCAGTGATCTCAATCATCTATTCGGGATGATGGATCTGTGGGTGCATGGGCACACCCATGACAACTTCGATTACATCGAGAACGGCACGCGGGTCGTGTGTAACCCGAAGGGGTACGAAACGTATAACGGGATTGAGAATGGCCAATTCGATGCAGGGCTAGTCGTCGAAGTTTGAGTTTTGAAGCCAAAACGCCCTCGGAGACTTTTAGTTTTCGGGGGTTTTCCCATTTTGGCTGCGTAATTTTTTAGTTTTGAGGAACGGTCCTGTATCCGATTCCGATTTATATTGGGAAGGGTATATGCCTAGGCATATATATTATGGCATATGGTCTATATATCCGAAGGCTGGTAAGTTCTGAAGCTCACCAGTGGAGTGGTAGATGAGTTTGATGTCGATGTTCAAGGGATTTTTGGGCGAAGCATTTGGGTCGCTGCCTCACAAGATCATGCTCGACAAGTCGATCTATCACGAGCTCAACAATGTAACCATTCCCACCCCCGATGGCACAACCCAAATTGATCATGTCATTGTTTCGCAGTTTGGCATATTCGTGATCGAAGCAAAGAACATGAGCGGCTGGATATTCGGTAACGAGAAATCTGCGGAATGGACGCAAAGCTTTCCTGGTGGAAAATTCAGATTCCAGAATCCACTTCGCCAGAATTACCGGCATACCAAGGGTCTATCTCAGTTTCTGGGCGTTGAGCATTCAAAGCTTCACTCGGTCGTTATGTTCTGGGGGGAGAGCAAGTTCAAGACACCTATGCCAGAGAATGTACTGGATAGAGGCTATACGGCTTACATCAAGAGCAAGTTGGATATCCTGTTCACCGAACAGGAAGTACAGGAGATCATTGAAGCCATCCAAACTGGGAAGCTTCCGAGGACATGGGCAACTAGAAAACTGCACATATCATCCCTTAAAGAGCGACACGCCAAACCTGTCTCCGAGGGTGTTTCATTTGCATCGCACAAGCCGATTCTTGATAGCCAGGAAAGCATGACCAATTCGAACGCATCGTTGGAGCACATCTTCGATACGATTGTGGCTTCTACTGCGAGGGAGAAAGAGTGTGTTGAACCTGTGTGCCCAGTTTGTAGCAGTCCGATGGTTAAGCGTTCTGCCAAGAGAGGCGCTAATGCGGGTAATGAGTTCTGGGGATGCTCAAAGTATCCGGGTTGCAGGGGGACTGTGAATGCGTAAGTCTTTTGGTGGACTACGATGGATGGGAGCTCTTCGGCCTTAACTGCCGGTTTTTCAAATTTGGAAATGGCCGCTATGAGACCAACAGAGGGCTCATAATCCTTTGGTTCGCGGCTCAAGTCTGTGAAGAGCCAAAATATATAGGCCAAATTTGTTGTAGTGGGATCAATGGGTGGGGTGTTAGATTCAACCAGTCTGCGGTGAATGTGTTGGTAGAAACAATCCGAACAAATAAAGGTGCCCAATGAGATTTATTACTGACCAAGAAATTGATCTGCGCGATGGCGACCAGTTTGATTCTAAAAACTATTCGCAAACACTCGTCCAAACCATATTGGATGCACCTAAAGAGCCTTTCACGGTTGGTATATTTGGCGAATGGGGAAGTGGTAAGTCATCAATCGTGAAAACAGCGCAGGGAATGCTGGAAAGTGAGGAGTCAAAGAAACATCACTTCTTTACTTATGATGCCTGGAAGTATTCAAACGACTCCTTTAGAAGGACGTTTCTATTAAAGCTTGCTGATTCACTGAAACTGCAGGGGAAGGATTCATTCGAATCATTCTATAAATCAAAGACTGAAGCATTTCCTGTGAAGCGCGAAGTAAATAAGGGACTGTTGATGTTTGTAGTCATGCTGCTGACCATTGCAGTTTCATTGTCTTGGGTGGGTCAGAATCTTGATTACAAAATCACAGGACAAATGGTGTTGATGGCCATAGCAATTGTTATCAGCATACTGACGAATATCTCAAAAGAGTATGTTGGAACAAAGCAAAGTTCTATTCTTTTTTCGCCTGAGCAGTTTGAGGAGTGCTTTGATGACATTCTGTCACTTGTGATGCAGAAAGAAGGTCTCGGTGAAAAAGTTTCCAATTGGTTTCAAGGAATAAATCACTTGCGCGGCATAGGTCGACTAGTGATCGTGCTGGACAATATTGATAGATGCGAAAGGAAAGTAGCCTATGAACTTCTATCGGATTTCAAGAACTTTTTGGGCAAGGAAAATGTTGTCTTCATAATCCCGGTTGATGATGAAGCGCTACGTATTCACGTTAGCTCAATCAGTGGGTCTGATACACAAGAGGCGGACGAGTTTCTTAGAAAGATATTCAATGTTACATTGAAAATTAAGCCGTATAAAACAAACGACTTATATGACTTCACAAAAAATTTAAGTGAAAAACACTCATTAGCGCTTAAGCCTGACACGATAGATGTAATTGCAAAAGAATACGCAACGAATCCAAGACGGATTATTCAATTTCTAAACAGCTTTGTGTCAGAGAGGAGGTATATTTCTCTTCGAAAAGATGATTCATTTGTTTCGAAAAATGAAACACTAATCGCCCTAATATTGCTCATAAGAGAAGAGTGGCCTGAGCTATATAAGCAATTATCAGATGCCCCATACAAACTTAAAGATCTTAAGCAATCTATTCTGCTATCCAATAATGAGCGTGCAGAAATATTTTTAAGAAAAACCCATCCCCACACAGAAAATGCAGCTGATGCGGTTCTTAAAGTGATCTTTACCAATCAGGAGCAACATCCACATATTTTTGATGAATTAATCAATGCAATTTCTTCAAGAAATGAGGAAGTTCTAACAAAGTATGTGAAATCCACCCCAGATGGACTGAAATATCTTGCAGAGTATGTGATTGACGAATTGAAGGCTGCTATAGGACGAGGGGTGATTTCGAGCGTAGCTAGTGCTTTTAATGATCTAGTATTTTTGAACCACGTTTCAACATTTTCAGAGGTATTGAATAAGAAAATTCTTGGCGAATTGAGCCGGGATGAAAATTTGATGCAGTGTTTGGAAAATTTTGAGAATGCAGAACACCTTGCAAAATACCTGAATGAATTGGGAAAGCAGAAGCTGGCCAAACCACAAAATGCAGTGCTATCCCACCTAGGTGAGCTAACTGGCGAGGATATCGGATTTGAAGTCAATAGATTGTCTGATAAGTGGTCGGCACTTGTGAAAAGTATGGCCGCACATTGCGAGAGCAAGGATGTGCTGAAGAAGTTGGTGCGCCCATTGTTTCAAACTTATAAGAATGAAGAGTACGAGATAAGTAGTCTCAATATTCCGAAAGAAAATCTAAAAGAAGTCATTGGGCCTCTTGCGGTTAATAAATTTATAGAAAAGTTTGATTTCGATGATGAGAAATCACGGACTGAAATTCAGTACCTGCTAGAAAACCAAGTTGTGTCTTCTGCTGAATTTGAAAAGTGGATGAATAAATATTTGACAAATTCTGCAAGCTTTGTAAATAAAACAAAGGAAGATTTCTTTGGATTGATTATGCTGATGATTGATGCACTTTCCAAGTATGACTATGCGATTAATGAATCACTACTAACCAATCTTGTGGGTCAAACTTTCAATCCAAGAAACACTTCATCAGTAGGGAGGGGGGCAATTAGTATTAGCCCGATGGATGAATTTGCAACAGAGATGAGCGATAAGAAAGTTATTGTCGATTTGTTGGGCTGGATATACATAGCTTCACCAATCGGCTCAACAAAGGTGGCAGGTTCAATTGATTGGTTAACAATTGTTGCCAATAAAGGAATCGAAGAAGAGTCACTTGTGCTCAAGAAGCTTCAATGGATTAGCAATGAAGCGGGTTTAGGGCTGCATCAATTCGAAACTTTCTTGAATTCGCGAAAGACAATTAGTGCTGAACTATTGGATATATACAAGCGATTCTTGGTGGAAAAAGATGATGATGAGTATCGCCTGAGCGATGAAGGTGCTCATATAGCCATTGAGAAATTCCTCCATGAGATTATTAAGACTGACAATCCTGAACTTGAAGGATTATTTAGTCTATGGGTGAAGGATGGGCGAGTTAAGGAAATATTAACTCAGGAAGTATCTAAGCTCGATAGTGCTGTAATAGCTGATTTGCCGGAGTCAGTACAAGAAACTGCATATGGAAATATTTGTGAAGGGGACAAGATATTCGAATATGAGGAAGTCTTTCAAATCATTGCTGCAATGAATAAGCAAGGCAATCAATTATTTAACAAACAGATAGAAAAAGTAATTCTTCATAAGTTGACGAAAGACGAGAGTTTCTTGGGAGGGGTTGAGTGGATCGAGCAGCTTGATTCGTTTAATGGAATGAAGGTGTCTCACATACGCTCACGTCTTGAGGAGAAGCTTAATGATCCAGAACTCGGCGAACGGATAAGTGCCTGCATTAACAAGCTTTCTGAATAGACTCCTGTGCAAGGAATATTGGTGGTGCGACGTCCCCCCGGTTTTCAGTAGCACGGGGCTTTATAGTTCGTGGTTGCTGTAACTGATTTTCTGGTGGCGTCAAAATGGCCTCCATGCTCGGAATCACGGACTTCCCAGAAGAAACTACCAAGGACTGCTATGGCCGAGCAAGCGACAGACAGTAATTCGGCCTGAAGAGTCGGTGGGGATTTTCTGAAGTGGCTGTTTGCTAGTTCTGAAGTGATGTCCGCTTCACGTTCAGGAGCAGTCTTTTGCCGACTAGGTATTTACGTTTCAGAATCGGCGTAATTAGACGATGAGCCGTCATATCAGGTTGTAAATACGCCGCCTCTTTGCGGTCATTCGTGACACTCTGCAGAGTGCTAATTCCCGAACTTCATCTTGATATTTCATTAGGGACACGGCACGATGCGTACGATAGATAATTTTGGGTAGCTTATGAGTACACGAAATAAACCATCAAAGTTCAATCTCACCACGATCAAACAGTTTGATGCTAGGCGAGGTTACAAGCGATGCACTGTTCCAGGTGTGGGTGCCAGAATGGCGGGAGATAGGACAAATGCGCAGGCAGATTTCTGGTGGGATCCTGGGGGTAATCTAGTTGTTCGTTTTACCTGCGGTGAAGAGGACATTCATTTAGCTGCCTCAAAAGTTTCTGGCAAGGAAATCAAAGAAAGTGATTTAGATGAATTTAGCGATTTTATTGCAGACACACTTTTTGAGTGGATGGTGGAAGGAATTGATGATATTCCCAGCTCCATTTACGCAACTTCAGACTAAAACTAATGGCTTACTTGCTTGCTTGACAGTTGCAATTGAAAGTTCATAATTCGCTCATCGCCGATTTGTTCACCAGCTTGCAGGGCGATTCATAAATAACTGCTAAAACGGAGAGGAACCCGTTCTAGCGCAAAGCTACAACGGGTTTTGTTTTTGGTCTGATCCACCACTCATACGAGAAACAGATCGGGGGATTTATTCCAACTTGCGAACCCCGCCACATTGGCAAATTCGCTAAACAGGAGAACATCATGTCAGTACATGGTTGTAAGAAAGAAAATTACCGGAATCCATCACGCTACTTCCGAGAAAGAAAATTGGCATTTCAAACATTCGCCAGTTTTCCTTATCTAAGTACTCGCGTATTTCCTGCGCTCTACAACATCAACCTTTACCCGAGTGGCTGTTCTGAATCAGACTTGGTCGAACTCGCTCGTCATCAGGTAGCGGCGAACAAGTTGCCTGCCTGCCTTGTGCTCAATTGGAGTCGAGGACTATGGTTTGATGGAGTTGGTGGTGAAACATGGAATTCATTCATTCCAAAAGGGGGCGCAATCCTGGACGGTAAGCTGAAATCGCCGCGCGGCTATATGCTCGAACTTGGATTCGGCGAGCGAAGCAAATTACTTGATGAATTCTCAAGCGCATCACTTAGAAGTGGCGGGTATCTGGTGGGAGACCCTGAAAATTGCGTTCGAGAAGCAACATCCGAGGATGTTCAATTGGGTGAGCTGAAAGGCAATATCATTCCTCATGGTCTTGCAGAATGCCGTGTCTGTGGTGATCTGAAAGGTGAATGCTTTTACCCGGAGTCCGAATGCTATAGCGACAAAGTTTGGAAAGTAACCTGTAGATGCGAGAACGATAATGTTTGCGCGGCATGTGGTGAGCCATTGTTTCATCACAAGCAAGACTCATGCTTTTACGACAAGGTCAGTTGTGGGATATTGCATGTGGCTGGCTACTGCGTTTTAAGCCATGTGTGTCAATAAACATAGACGACTATGAAGTCGTGCCACAACAATCGCCATGCTTTGCCCTACTGTAGGAGTGCCCCATGCTAAGAGCGCCGTTCAGTACCGAATTTGATCCGTCAGAGGAAGCAGAAGGAAGTATTGATCCGCTTGGTTTGCAGTCTGCTTACGAGAGACTCGCGGATCGACTTCTGCCTGCAGTCACGGTGCGCATGGGACGACCGCGCTTTGTGACCGCAATGGCATTGGGCGCATGCATATGTGAGAACTGGGACGCCGACGCAGTATCAGCAGACGGTGTTACTCCGGCATGGCTGGTGTACGAGTGGTTCATCGTTGAGGCTTTTGTGCGCGCCGGGGAATCACTAACTGGAAAATCTGGTATCCCAGGTATTCAAAAAGTTCAGCGTGCAGTACGAAATCAGAGGCCGGTGAGTCTAGCTTCATACCTAAAGACCCCTACTGTTTTTGGCTTCACCGGAGTATTTCGCCGTCTCGCACGCGAGATTGGCATTCTCACTGCGGATGGACGACTTGATGGGGGGGGCTGCGAATTGCTTGCTGCATGGGCCAAGGATCAAGGACTTGATGGAATCGTAGATGCATCAACTGGTGAGGGGCATGCTTTTCGACAGAGGCTTAGGCGTGCGGTATCGCAAGGTATGGAAAAGGGGCACACGACGCCCCAAACCAAGGAGTTCTGGCGTGATTTGGTGCAGAGGTTAGACCCTGCAAAACCGGGTCGTAACGAAGCAAAAGTTCTACTCAGGCTGATTCTGTCTCGTTCAGGTCCGGTGGATATGATTGCACGCCTGAATGAGGCGCTCGTAGCGCAGGGCGGCGTAAACAACCGTGAAGACGAGGCTGCATTTCTTCGTAAGTTGAGTAGCAGTGCTCCTGCTGATCTAAAACAACTCCTCACGGCAATCGACGCCTATGAAGCGTTCGGTCGTGCTATTACTGATGCATTCAATGGCTTGCGTTGCTGTGCCTCGATCAGCGGAGGAGTTCCTGTGGATGCGAAGAATTTTTCCGCTTCAAAGACGGCAATGAAGGTGCTAGAGGTTTTGGCAATCAACATTGCGCGAATACGGACGCACCCAATGCTGCTTGAATGGGAGCGTGATCAGACTGGGCTCGTGCAAGCCCTGGAGCGATTTGAGGGAGTTCGAAACGGAGCCGATTTATTTTACGCAGTATTGAATCATCACGAACAAGTACAGGGGAGCAAGCCGCCCAATGGAAAGAGAGCGTGGTTCGAGCGTACTCAGACGGGAAAGGTTGTGGTGCGCGCGGGATACACGCTTTACGATCCACCAGAGCGTCAAGGCAGTTATGTGCACGAATATCGGATTCGAACCTTCTCGGGGTTTCTTGCCGATTTGGGGGCATACAGATGAAAAACGGTCACCCAACAATCGTCAAGAAGAATAGCGTTCGCTTGCTGGATATGTGGAGCGGCGAGGAAGAGTTTGGACGACCACTTGGATGTGTGACGACAAGCTTTACGTTTGATGCCGAGTTGTTCGAGGAACAGTGCCTTGCACGCTTCCTATCTATTCAGAGTAGCCCAAATGAGACCGCAATGGCCTATCTGGTCGAACGTGAAGAAAAGCTATCTCAGTGTTTTGCTTGTGTGCTAGTCGACAGTGCGCATGCCGCGCCGGATCGCAGCTTGCGCTGGAATCTTTTGCCTGTAACGTTACCCCGGGGTGGTGTTCTACACGCAAAGCTGACACTGCTGGTTTGGGAGAACTGCATTCGGGTGTTGATTGGGTCTGCAAACCTCTCTGAGTCGGGTTACCGTCGAAATCAGGAGGTGGTGGCAGTGCTCGACTTCGGGCAACAGGACAGGCTTCCGCCAGAATTGCTTAAGCAATGTGTGAAATTTCTTGAACGAGTGCGGAGTTATGCACCCGGCAATGGGCGGAAGGAATGTGGGCCGCAGGTCGCGCTGAAGACCTTTTTGGATTCCATTGAACAGCGATCTAAAAAGTTGCCTGCCTCCGAAAAGATGGATGCTGAATGCTCCTTGGTTTCACTGGTTCCAGGGGGTGTATCGGTTGTTGAGCAATTAAGAGAGCTGTGGAAAGGGCCGGCTCCAGACCAAGCATGGGTGTTGAGTCCTTTCTTCGATATGGACCAACAGGCGAGCGTGACGACAGCAAGCTTTGCAGACCTGTTAACCACGCGGGGCGAGCGGCGAGTGACATTTATAGCGCCCGGATATTTGGAGGACGGGACTTTTAAGATTGACGTCCCGCAGTCCCTGAAGAAGTCCTCACATCCATCGCTCGAACATGCATTCTCGATTGTTCAACAACGCGTCGAGATCGATGGGAAAGAACAAGATCGCGCGCTTCATGCAAAATCAGTTTGGTTAGAGCGAGACGGGCGTGCACTTTATATGCTCGGATCGAGCAACTTTACGGCAGCCGGATTCGGCCTGCATCCTGGACACAACATCGAATTGAACGTGGCGTATTTGATAAAAGATTGCTCATCGCAGTTTGGCAAACTTTGCTCCCAATCCTGGCCACCGAATGAGACTCTGGATGACCTTGAGGATGTTCAGTTTCTCCCCGGACAGACCGATTCCGCAGAGAATTCAGATGCACCTTTATTGCCCAGTGCATTCGGTTTGGTTCTCTATCGTCTTGATGCGCAGGGTGGGCGGCTGGAACTGGAAGTGGGAGAAAATGCACCAGCGACATTCAAAGTGTTTTCCAAAAACGGCAGCTCCTTATTCGATGCGGCAAGTTGGCTTCGTGACGGTAAACAAAAGCTAGTCGTTATCCCGTGGGAGGTAAAGCGGCCACCAAGCTCTCTGGATGTCCGGTGGATGGAAGAGGAGCGTGGTGAATGCAAAGCAGACTGGGTGGTCAATGTTGCAGACATGTCCGCCTTGCCACCGCCGGATGAACTTGGAAATCTTACCTTAGCCGAACTGATGGAAATTCTTACCTCTGCTCGACCTATGCACGAGGTGGTGATGTGCATCCTCGAACGAAGGGGGAAGAAGAATGTTCTCGGAGCAGCGTTCGAGATAGATCCGCACAAAAAAGTCGACACCAGCCAGTTTATGTTGCGCCGGATACGTAGAGTGGCGCAGGCTCTGGAGGGTATGCGCGAACGATTACAACAGCCGGTGGGTTTCACCGAGGCACTGCGTTGGCGCTTGCGCGGGCCAATCGGGCCAATTGCGCTGGCAAAGCGGCTATCTGAGGAAGACCATGACGGTGCGGCTTTCATGATTACAGAGGTCGCCACTACGCTCCGAGAAGTGGAGTGGCGACCTTTAGGTGCATTGGATAAAAAAGGCATTAAAGTGGAAGTGGATGAGTCATTGCGAGAGTTACAAAAACTTGCCACCAAGGCATCCGCGCCTGCCAGCTTGGCCAAATATGTTAGGGCAACTTTCAAGGAGCTATTGAAATGACGTGGCCAATTGAAATCGGTGATCTTGATGATCGTTTGAACCTGAAGAATGATCGTATAAGCGAGCGTGATGCAGATCGGCAACTTCGGACTGTGTCGGAGATTCTGCGTAAGTTGTCGACCCAACCTGGAGTTGTGTTGGCAGATGAGGTGGGAATGGGCAAGACTTTTGTTGCTCTAGGCGTGGCGATGATGGCCGCGCTCTCCGACCGAGGAAGACGGCCTGTGGTTGTGATGGTGCCATCTTCGCTACATGCGAAATGGCCGAATGATTTCAGTGTTTTTATGAAGCATGCGATCAAACATGCAGAGGACAAGCGCCTGAGTATGGCTAAAGCAGATTCTGGACTTGAATTTTTTCGCCTCATTGACAATGAGGCGAAAAGCCGACCTCACATTATCCTCCTCAAACACGGCGCATTCCATTTGCAGAACATGGATCACTGGGTTCGTCTAGCACTTATTAAGCGTGCGATGCAAGGCATGCACTTGGGTAGGAGGCGAGATGCGCTACCGAGGTTTGCAGCGAGGTTGCTCAGGAAGAAATCTTCCTATAACGACCCTGATCTGTTCGCCAAGTTGCTCCAGACACCAAACCGACAATGGCGCGATATGATTAACAATTACGGCTACTGCCTAGAAGATAATCCAATACCAGAGGCAGTCCAGAAGATTATCGAGTCCGATGAAATTGACATGGAGCCACTTCGTGTTTGCCTCAGGCAATTGCCAGCACGGGAATCCGACTTGATTGATGAGCGTTTAGAGCGCACGCGCGTCGCAATCAATGAAGTACTTCGTAAAATTTGGCCAGCAACACTTGCCAAGGCAAAGTTTAGATCACCACTGTTGATTCTTGATGAAGCGCACCATCTGAAAAATCCGGCCACACGGTTAGCATCTCTGTTTGTTGCTGACGATGCTGAGGAAGATGTAAACAACATTACAGGTGCTCTGGATGGCGCTTTCGAGCGGATGATGTTCTTGACAGCAACACCTTTTCAGCTCGGCCATCATGAGTTGCTGAACGTGATTGGAAGATTCAAAGGCATAGCATGGAAGACTTTGCCTCAATATTCAAAAGAGCAGTTCGAAACGGAGTGGATGAAGCTTGGCTCGGATTTGGATCGTGCGCAACACAGCGCGGCAATACTGGATAAGCGGTGGCAATCGATCCGTCAGAATGATCTTGTGGACCATGATGGAAAGCAGTGCAATGTTGAAGATTGGTTGAGCGAAGTGATGCAAAACCCTGCCGATCAGCCGGAGCACATTAAGGATGTAATGCGTGCTCTCGATGAGGCGCGGATAGCCATGAAAGCTGCGGAATTACCGTTGCGCAAGTGGGTGGTCAGGCATTTGCGTGACCGTAACTTGCCAGATACCAACACACCTCGACGCTCACGTCTGATTGGTGGAGCAATCACACTAGGTGGAAATGCTAATGGCGGTCTGACAGTCGAGAAAGAAGCATTGCTTCCTTTTTTACTTGCCGCACGTGCACAAGCCATAGTCATCAGAGATGGCGAAAAAGCTGGGCGGGCTACATTTGCAGAGGGACTTGCCTCAAGTTATGAAGCATTTCTCGAAACTCGCAATGGCGCCAAGCTGGACGAGGAAGCGTCAATTGATTCCATTCCGAACGAGCGTGTGAATCGCTACGTTGAAAAACTTGCCAAAGTTCTTCCAAATCAGTCCGCATATGCCAAGCATCCGAAGATTGCCCCAGTGGTCGAGTGTGTATTGGACTTGTGGCTACAAGGTGAAAAAGTGGTGGTGTTCTGTCACTACCGGGAAACAGGGCGGGCGCTTGCACGTCATTTATCTGCGGCACTGGAAAGGCGGTTTTGGAGTGACGTTGGACATCGCCTCGGTCTCGACACGCAAAATACAATTAAGGCCGTAAAGGACTTCGGTGCACGTTTTGATACCGATGGGGGGATGCACCATATATTGGATGCCGAATTGGCAAGGCGCCTGGCACCATACCCAGAGCTTTCAAACAATGAGATGGAGGATATTAAGGTTGTGGTGCGGCGTTTCTTGCGCTCCCCATTGTTTGTTGGCCGTTACTTTAAAGATGTCACAGCCCGCTCAAGCAAGCTCACCTTGGATAAAGCGTTCGCCAAGCAAGACAAGTCTGGTGTGCCACTCAGTAAAAAGATTGATGACTTCCTGAAGTTCATTGCACATAGATGCACTTCAGATGAAAGACAGGCTTACCTTGAAGCTTTGAAACAGGTTCAGCCGGGCATGGGAATTCGAGGTGACCTACAAAGAGACGATGATGATGATTTGAGTCAGCTACACGGCGCCAAAGTGATGCCCAATATTAGGTTGGCCAACGGACTCGTGCGACAAGAATCGCGTCGAAGATTGATGCTGGCATTTAATACTCCTTTCTTCCCAGAAATACTTATAGCCTCTAGCGTTCTTGCGGAAGGTGTGGACTTGCACCTTCACTGCAGACATATCATCCATCACGATTTGAGCTGGAATCCCAGCACCCTAGAACAGAGGACGGGCAGAGTGGACAGGATCGGTGCAAAGGCTGAAGTGGTTTCGAAATCCATAGAAGTGTTCATGCCCTACATAGGTGGCACCCAAGATGAAAAGCAGTACCGTGTTGTGATCGATAGGGAAAGATGGTTTCAAGTGTTGATGGGAGAAGATTATCGAACCGATGAGTCATACACAGAAGCGGCGGCAGAACGAGTATTGCTTCCTGATGCGGTAGCAAAATCTTTGGCATTCGACTTGTCAGTGCAGTCCAAACATAAGTGACCAAAGTTTTGACTTTGAGCTTCCTCTTGAATAATAAGTGAATGTTTCAAACGGGTTGCTAGAGCCAGTCGTGCCGATAAAGTTTTTCTAGAGTGTATGTCTGTTCATCAATCGGGAGCAGACATACATATTGCCCGACCAAGCATCAACTTCAGCAAACCACCACCGTCAGTTCTGGCCGAGGATGCGACAGTCATTATTCGACTATGCTGTAGATGACGGAGATCCTGGTGTGGGCACTAGAGTGATGAATTGAGAAACCGGCGAGCCGGAATTTTGAATAGGAATTACGACAACTTCAGCTGAACCTTCGAAGACTTCCTGCCGGGGGCTGCCTTAGGAATAAATCCAGTCACCCTGCATTTCATTCCCTCGACCTTTTTCCCATTTTCGAAAGAAGTGGATTGGTAAGCCATGATCTCACGCTTGGCAGCTAACTCAGCTAACTGAACCAGTGTTTTAGGTAGTGAAAGCCCAACAGCTTTTGCGATGTCAGAATCTATGCATTCACCGTTAGCTTTGAGGTAGTCGAGAATTTCCTTCATGTGTATATCAACATTGAAACAGCAAGACCAGTGTTGTCACCAGCCTTGCATATCTCAATTCTTACTTCTTCCCACCGTTCACAGCTGCTTTAAGCGTAGCGCCTGGCTTGAAAGCAGGGGCCTTGGACGCCTTAATCTTAAGTTCTGCACCTGTAGCTGGATTGCGACCAACACGAGCTGCACGCTTGCGAACTTCAAATGAACCGAAGCCAACTAGGGCAACGTTGTCGCCTTTCTTCAGAGTAGCTGTGATGATCTCGATCAGTGCTGCTATGTTGCGATCGGCATCAGCCTTGCTGTTGTCAGTTTTTGCAGCTAGTGCGTCGATTAGTTCTTTACGATTCATGCCTTATCCCCTTTGGTTGTTGATGTTTCAGGAAGATTATAGACGTCTTGATATGTAATTGAATATGGCTGTTGAGGCGGACTTTGTTGTATTTGACAAACAATGGTGGCTAGTTGGATGGGTAGGCTGATGGTGACGCATCGGCTGAATTATCACTTACTGAGGATGCGTCGATCCTACTGAAGAGGATATTTTTCAAGAAATCGTTCAGAAAATTGAAGCTTATATGCTCCTGCTCCAAGCGAAGACATGGTCGAATGCGGTTGTCGCGAAGGTCGTTGTATAGGGCGCGTTCTTTTGGTGTGAGTCTATGCAAGTCGGCCTGCAGCGGTTTGTCTTCCAGACCCCAGAACGGTACGTGCTGCTCTAGCGTTGCACTGTCCATCAAGAATGATTCCACGTGATCAAAGTAGCCTCGCAGCTGATCTAGGATTCCAAAGCCATGGGTATCGATGTCGCCCCAGTAATGGATGGCGCAGTGCTTTAGCCAATCGCAGCGCGCGAGCGCATCCCATCCGTAACCGGCACCAAAAATGACGATGGCATCTCCCACCTGTGGGAACGCCAGAAAGTTGATCTCGTTCTCGGTGATGAATACGTGTTTGAGGGGCAGTTGCAGGCGGCTGAAGCTTTCGGCATCCAATGTAATATCTGGGCATGGCGAATTAGGCAGTATTTGAATCGCCTGATCGAGCACCCGAAAGCGAATGCGCGTCGGTTTTTCCCGAAAGCCGAACCGGGATGCAAACTGGTTGATCCCTGTTTGTGTGATGTTCACCGCATCAACGGGCAGTACCAGGTCGAATAATTCCGCCAGCACACTGCGATGCATTTCGATGAATTTGCTGTGCACGCCCGGCAGATCGACCTGTCGCAGATAGATGCCCGGGTGCGGATGTTTTGCTAGCCAAGACACTACATCCAGCAATCTGGGCCATTCGGCCGATAATTCTAGCGCTTGAAGCGGGCGCTTCTCCAGCCAAGTCAGCAGAGCGGGGTGTGTTTGCAGGGTGGCTGTTACCAGTGCCGAAAAGCAATCCCATTCGCGTCGTTTACCTAGCCAATTCAGTGCGTCCTCCACCGTATCCACCCAAACGCTTGCAGGCAGTTTTTGCGCTCCCTGGACGCGGTGGCGAACCACCTGCCATTCGATGCGCAGTGTGCCTACTCTCGCCAATCTCTCTGCCCAAGTTCTCACGGCATCAAAGCGATCCGTAATATCAGCAGAGCGCGGCAGCTTGATTGTCAGGCGCAGTGGGAAGCGTGCATTGCCGGTGAGTACATCACGCAATAGCTCGCCGCGATCCCATAGTCGCGCCAACTGTTCCTTCAAATCTGCTGGCTCGGTCCAGCTCACGTTGCCGACTCCGGTACAGACTGTGGCTGTGTCAAGGATTTCTGAGCGAGGTACTCTTCTATGGAGAGATTGCGGAGTTTGGATGCGCGTCCGCCCTCGTTGTGTACAAAGCCTACACTGGAAACAAACGGCTCGATGATGTGGATCTTTTGCAGTGGGGTTACGATCAGCAACTGAAGGTTGAGTTGCTGGAACAGTTTGAGGCCGTACTGGGCGGATTCATCCGATCCGCGACCAAATGCTTCGTCGATGACAACGAAGCGGAAGGATCGCGAACGCACTGCGCCCCATTCCAGTCCAAATTGATAAGCGAGACTCGCCGCAAGGATGGTGTAAGCCAACTTTTCTTTCTGCCCGCCGGATTTGCCGCCCGAATCCGAATAATGTTCATACTCGTTGTCATCTTCACGCCAGCGTTCGCTGGCGGCGAACAGGAACCAATTGCGCACATCGCTTACCTTGGCAGTCCAGCGGCGATCCGATTCTGTCAAACCCTCGCGGCCCTTGAATCGGTCGATGATGGCTTTGACCTGCATGAACTTGGCCTCCGAATATTGGCTGTCATCCGAGCCGGTGACGGCGCCTTCGGTGCAAGCCCGCAGTTCTTGCTGGAAGTCACGGATCTCGGCATCCGGGCTGGCCTGGGATTCCAGCACGATGTAACGGCCGGGATTGTAGTCGATCTCGCCCAGCGATCTGTTGATATGGGCGATGCGCTCCTTGATGGACTCGCGTTCGCGAGCCAATTGCGCGTTGAAATTGGCGATCTCGTTGATGGTGTTAACGTTGAGCAGCTCCTTGAACCGGCTGACGAATCTGGGCAGGTCATCGCGATTCAATCGTGTCAGCAGATCTTCATACTCGAATGCAGCATCGAGACTGGCATCCATCTCGGCAGTCTCAAGTTTGAAATGCTCCTTGAAGGATGCCATCGCCTTGATGATCTTAGCCGCCAAGTCGCGAACCTTTCGATCCGTCGCATCAATCTTGCTTTGCAGCCAGCCTCGAACATCCTGTTCGCGGTTGTCGCAGGATTCAACCGTCAGCTGATGTTCGCCAAGCGCCTCTGCACGCATCGCATCCAAAGTGGACACCAGCTTTTCATCGACGGCTTGTTCCTGAAGGAAGGTCTCGATCTGCTCGTGCAGATCCTGTGCATCTGCACGGCGCTGTTCGACCTTTGCACGTTTATCGCGCGCAGCCTGCGATTCGGTCTCGGATTGCCTCAACGCTTTCTGCGAGTCTCGCAAGCGCTCATTCAATTGCTTCAGCACGTCCGATGCCGACTCCAGACGGTTGCGTTCATCAGACAGTACAGCGATCTCGGCGGTCACGCTCGCCCAGTCCAGTTCTTCAAAGACGTTGAACTCCTCCAGTCGGGTCAGCGCATCGAGTCGCTCGGAAAGTTCGCTGCGTTCCTTCTCGATGGCACCGATCTGACTGCCGATCTCACCCAGGCGGATCTCGAGCAGGTGGCGCTTTTCCTCCAGTGTCGCGATCTTGGCGCTGTTGCTCCAGCCCAGTACGTAGCGGCTGCGATCATCGATACGGTGCCGGTCATCCTTCTCGTGACGGCCGCTCGGGTCTTTGATCTGCCCGGTAAGGGTGATGGCGCGCGTCTCGCGACGAAACTGCTCCTGGTTCGCGCAGCAGGCCACGTCGAATCGGTGGGCAAGCTCACGTTCCAGCCAGTCGTAATAGGGCGAATCAGTCTTGATGGAGAGTTTGCGTACCAATGAATCCCTGTGCAGGTCTTGCAGGTCTCCCGCCTTGCGTGCGCGGACATGGAAGTACACCAAGCGACCACGCAGATGGCTGCGGTCCACCCATTCTGCGACCGCCTTGTAATGTGTATCGGGCACAAGTAGTGCCAGGGCGAAGTTACGCAGCAAACGCTCGGCTGCACCTTCCCAATCCCGCTCATCCTCTCGTACTTGGATCAATTCGCCCGCGAAAGGCATGTCCTCCACATCGAGTCCCAATGGCGAACATAGTGCTGCGCGAATCTGAATCTGCTTGTCATCTATATTGCTACGGCGACGCTTGAGGCTGTCAATCTCTGCTGTCAGTTGTTCGTGTTCCTGCTTGCCCTGGCGCAGCATCACCGCATGTTCGGTCAGCACGTTCTGCAGATCGGCACTGCGACTGCGCGCTTCCTCGCGCAGCTCCTTGAAACGGCCACGCTGGCTGGAGAAGGTGGCCGCATCGGCCGCCACCGACTCGTTCAGCACGGCCGCCAACGCGCCGTAACGCCCGGCTTTGATTTTGCGTGTATCACGCAATAGCTCTTTTTGGCGAATATCGGCGGCAAGTCGTTCCAATCTATCCCCGCCATTGTCATGAATGGCCTGTTTCAACTCGCCGACCTGATCGGACTGCGTCTCGATCATGCGGTCAAGATGCTGTACCTGCCCGTTCGCGCGTTCCCATTCTTCGGTTAGAAGCACCAGACGCCTCTCCAACAGCGCCAACTTGAGTTTGGAAAAGTATGCGCGCAGGCTGTCGCGGCAGCGGCGCAAACCATCAACTTCGCCAATCAGGGCGGTATGTTGGCTGCAATCAGTCACCAGTGGCGTGAGCAGTTCGACTTGCCGCTGCGACTTGAGGATGGCTTGATGAGCACGGTTGAGGTCGTCGAAATGAGCGATCAGCGCCTGGATGCGCGGTACCACATCGAACGGTTCCAGCATGTGGCTGCGTACGAAGTCGGTAAGGTTACCCACTGACTTCATGGAAACCGTCTGGTGGAAAAGCTCTAGCGCTTGGTCGTTTTCGATACCGAAACGCCGGCGGAA
>Ga0210058_1001848_pt1 | contig 18145 bp, 27 predicted proteins | sample CryGeymeta201511_FD_183979 | JGI IMG/M metagenome (GOLD analysis project Ga0210058, IMG submission 183979) | Groundwater microbial communities from Crystal Geyser aquifers in Utah, USA - Crystal Geyser metaG 2015-11 (SPAdes) (version 2) | ecosystem: Environmental > Aquatic > Deep subsurface >...
ACTTTCGCAGTTTGTCATTCCGGGCAAACATAGTGCGACCCGGAATCCAGAAATACCTGGATGCCGGATCAAGTCCGGCATGACATCTGTTAGGTACGGTGTAAGTGCGAAACTTGTAGACATAAAAAAGCCCCCTTCCGGAGGCTTAGAGGTACTTATGCATTATTGACCGGACAAGACACTCAAACTCGGCGGCACGAGTGTCGGGATGGTTTAAGTTAATTACAGAATAGATCTTGACCCTGAACGGTAGTTCTGCTTCTGGTTGCCCGATGATAATAGGCATAAAGCAATCACACATAATTGCCAGATCCATCAGTCCTTTCAGATACTCGCTCCCCAGAAGTCCTGGGCTAATGAGGACCAAAACTACAGGTTTGCTTATTCCCAACGGTGGGGTATCTTCTTCCCCCAACATCATACAAGAAAATGACCGTTGAGTAAGATCCTTTAAAAGCTCTTCAGCTTCGACCTTACGATCAGACGCGTAGAGAATCTGTAAAAACATGTTAGCTCCTTTATCAAATTACAAGACTATATAGGGTATTATATCACACTCCTTTTCTGTAATCTCAGCCGTGGGGATTCCTGCCGACAGGTAGGGTTTTGGTTCGGAATGACGAGAACTATTTGTTTTCTAGCTTTGAGATGATGTCCAAAAAGATTGTTTGGATATCGGGGGTGCCGTCGATCTCGATAAGTTTTCCTTGTTTGCGATAATGCTCAATTACCGGAAGAGTATCGTGCTCATAAATAGCCAGTCTCTCGCTAATTGCCTCCGGTGTATCATCGGAACGTTTCTCGATTAGGGCACGTTTTTGCAAACGGTCAAGGCTGACTTCGCGAGGAATATTTAGAAGGATAACCTTATCTATCGACAAACCACGCTCCTTGAGGAACCACTCTAGGTACTCTGCCTGCATTAGATTTCTAGGAGTACCGTCCAAGATAAAACCATGCTGAGCACCGAGGAGATCCGGTTCGATGACTTCCATAACCGTGTCAAAAGGCATGAGCTCTCCCGTAGTGATGAGATCAGCTATCAGATTACCTTTCGGGGTGCCGCCTTTGGCGAACTCACGGAGGCGAGATCCCGAGGAGACGTGAACAAAGCCAAACTTGTCGGCCAGTAACTTGGCTTGAGTACCTTTGCCTGAGCCTTGAGGTCCGAGAATGATTAAGTTCATAGTTTGATTTTATACTAGCAAGATGGCCCCAACGGTAGCGATTAGTCCGGCGATTATTTTCGCCACCAGACCATCCCTCTCGTTTAGAAAAGCTGCCCCAAGCAACACTGTCATAATAGTTGATAACTGTCCGATCGGCATCACTTTAGTGGCGTCGGCAAGGGTTAAGGCTTTGAGAAAAGTGGCATACGCTAGAACGTTCACGAGGGCCATCAAGATGATTCTCCAGGAGCCTATTTTTATTTCTGCATACAATTTCTCAACTTTGATACCAGGATAAATGACAATTAGAAGTGGTAGTGACCATACCAAAATGCTATATGTTTCAGAGCTAAAAAACAAAGCGCCATTCTTATCCATCATTAGGGCAAATCCGATACATAAACTGATCGCCAAACCTATGAGAAGCCCTGAACGTGTCTTCTTTGAATGTTGGTTTTTCGGTGATGGGACGATGAAGATGGCTGAGAGGATGAGAAGACTGCCAATCATTTTGCTTATAGAAATGTCCTCGTGATAAATAATCGCTGAACCAATGAAGGCTATGACGATTCCAAGAGTAGTAATGATGGTAAGTGTAGATGCATCTATTCGTTTGGCAGCAACAAAACGCAATCTTTCAAATAAGCCGTAGCTGACAACGCCGACGACTAAGCCGATATAAGCTATTTGAGAAGAGGGTAAGCTGAAGTTCTGGTAGGCTCCGGTGAGTATAAAAATTGCGAAAGCCATGGAGGCAGCCGTAAAATTGAAGACTATCGCGGCCGCTCGTTGATCGTGACTGCTGACAGCCAAAACTCTCTGAAGAAGATTCATGGTAGTGAACAGAATGGTCGAGATTAATGTGAGTGTGAGCCAATTCACCAAAGGTTAGTCTAAGAATTTGTCGTAACTGTACATGTAAAGCTGAGAGTTGACTGTCTTGAGGATTTCCAAAACGACGGAAACAACGATGAGGATGCCCGTACCACCAATGGCCAGACCGGCGATACCAGTCATTCCAGAAACAATGGAAGGAAAAATAGCAACTAGACCCAAAAACGATGCACCAACCAAGGTAATTCTGTTTAAAACAAAGTTTAAATAATCGACTGTGTTTGGCCCGGGGCGAACACCAGGAATGAAGGAGCCGGAGGAGCGAAGATCTTTGGCAATCTTCTCCGAATTGAAGACAACAGCGGTGTAAAAATAACAAAAGGCGACGACCAAACCAAAATATAAAACATTGTAAAGAATGGTATTGGGTGCCAGATAGAGAGTAATGCCCCTCGAGATACTTGCCAACCAAGCCTGACTAGATCCGGCAAAGACACGGCTTAAAAGATTAGGTATCAACATGAAAGAAACGGCGAAGATAATCGGGATGACGCCAGCCTGATTGAGACGAAGAGGAAGATGATTACCAACAACGGAAGTAAAGGAAGCACCACGTCTGGCCGATTGAATAGGAATCTCACGCACTGCCTCGCCCACCCTGACAATGGCATAGACAGAAGCGATGGCAAAGAAGCCGAAGATTAAATAGGTAAAGATTTGAGAGGGATCGATGGTGGTGAGTACCTGAGCGGCGGCCACAGGAAGACGGGTAACGATACCGACAAAGATAATTAAACTAATGCCGTTACCCAAGCCATAATCATTAAGCTGTTCACCGAGCCAAATAAGGAAAGATGTGCCGGCGGCAAGGGTAAAAACAATTGAGGCAAGCTTAAGCGGATCGGCGGTAGTAGTAAGTCCTTGCCCGCGAAGAAGAAAAATAAGAGCGATGCCTTGGAGAAAACTTAAAGGGATGGTGAGAAGGCGAGTGTATTGATTTATTTTTTGGCGACCGTAGTCCCCTTCTTTCTGAAGAGCTTCCAGGCTGGGAACAACCATACCCATCATCTGCATAATGATAGAGGCGTTGATATACGGATTTAACCCAAGAGCCATGACAGAGAAATTCGTGAGTGTGCCACCGGAAAAAACATCCAGTAAAGAAAGAAAGGCTGATGAATCGAAGAGCCCTTTGAGAGCGGCTAGGTTGATGCCCGGTGTGGGAATGTGAGCCACTAGACGAAAGATAGCAATAACGATAGCTGTAAAAATAAGACGGTTCCTCAGATCTTTAATCTTAAACAAGGCACGCAGAGGAGCTAACACATTATTCATATCGTGAGATCTATTCTACCAGCTCAGACTGAGTTTAGAAGTTTTTGTTTAATCATTGATTGGGATTGACTGAGAAAATCCTGGTTTAATTTGTCTGGGGTATCTTCTAGGCAGTGATAGCATTTCAGGACTTCGGACTGGACGCTGGAGATCCAAGTGACCTTTGAAGCGAGAACGTTGAGATTTCGAACGGGAAAGGCGTCCTCTATGTTCTCGACGATTGTCTGTGGCGCGGTGACTCCGACCCCATCGACAACAACGATTTCTTTGGCTAGGTTTAACAATTTCGAATAGATTTTTTCGAATTCACGATATCCCTTACCCCAGTATATTGGGGAGTCGTAGGAAAGTTCTTCATTACCGACGAATACAAATAAGTTTTCAGATATCAGATCACGGTTCTCAGTTAAGAGATTTAGACAGATGGCGACACTGCCGGCGTTATCGAGAGCCCCACCGCCAAGTGAGTCGTAATGAGCGAAAACGATTTTTTCGGGGTTTACCGTGTTCCCTACTAAAATGTTTTTTGAATGGAAGTAAAACTTTTCAACCATAACCTCACCGGAAATTTTAACCGCCTTTTCTAGTAACGATTGGTTGATTCTAGAAATATAAATACCTGGATCAGAGGGATAGCTAATGGTTTCAATAAAATCTGAATGTGGGCTAAAATGAACCTGAGAGGCGGACGTGATTTTGCCACTCTCAAAAGAGCCACCAAGACAAGGAATTTTTTGATCGTCCAAAAATAATTCTGCTCTTATTGTAATTGGCACCTCAGTTTTGAATGTTTGTACCGAAAAGTCGACGTTTTGGGAACTGAGAAAAGATTCGATATACTTGGCCGCCTTGATTTCATTTTCTCCTAGCCGAGGAGAAAATAGAGAGAGTTGGATGATAATCTTTTTGATCGAATCCATTGTTTAAAGTATATGCCACAAAAACCCACCCGGTGAGGGGCGGGTAATGGGGACAAGAGTTACGAGACAGAACGATGACCGTCATATAAATCGGCCGTGTCTTCAGCATCGTAGAAAGCTTCGAGCCATTCATCGATGGCTTCGACCAACTTATAGAGGAACTGAAGATCGACTATCTGGACTCGGCCAGTGAACTCGAAAAACTTGTCTGCCCAATAAAACTTGCCCAATATGGCTGGGGTGACGGCAAAATACGTCCGCCTTCCGTCCTTGCTCTCCTGGCCGGGCAAATAGAGTGCCCTCCCACGAACGTAGGCAACAAGTGTCTGATCTCCGACTACCAAATGAAGATCTTCGGTGTCGGTGCGAATCAGCTGACTAACCGCAGAGAGAAGCTGGGTCTTCATCAGCTCATCAGCCTTTGAGAGAGGTCTTGTTTGAACTACGATCCGTAACACCCCGATATTTTGCAAAAAGGCCAGAAAACGATAGTATAGATTGCGCATTTAAACTCCTTGTCAAGGTGATTAGAATATAGACGACAGTATACCATTATATAGGGTGGATTGCAAAATGAAGAGCCGGATACGAGGACTGGATCCCCGCTTTCGCGAGGATGACACGAGTGGAGTGAGATTGCCACGGTTCGGGGTACCGAAACTCGCAATGACGGCGTAAAGGGCGGGCACGGGGGCCCGCCCCTACGGGAGGAATGACAAAGTGACGATGTATCCTGCAGGGCCAGGCCTTGCAGGCTGAGGAAACAGAGCGGGCGAGGCACGCCTCGCCCCTACGGGAGGAAATTACTTGGTGGGGAGATATTTGCCGCCGGCAGCTTCGATAGCTTGGATGGCACCTGCAGAGGCTGGGACGGCCACCTGGAGGGCTTTGGTGAGCTTACCGGTAGCGATAATCTTGAAGCCACGCTTGGCTTCCTTTTCGCTCACCTTTAGAGCAGTAGCCAAAAACAAGGGATCAATGACTGAGTTGGCCTCAAACTTGTCTAAACGGTCAATGTTGACAGTAATAGGCTGAAGCTTGATAACTTGAAAGCGGTGCTTACCTTTGATATAAGGGGTACGTCGGACAAGGGGAAGCTGTCCGCCTTCGAACCAGAGAGGTATCTTGCCACGAGTCTTTTGACCTTTTTGACCACGTCCCACGGTGTGTCCTCCGACGCCGGAGCCGAAGCCACGACCGAGGCGCTTCTTGGGAGTTTTGCTAAGTTTGGGAAGGTTGGAAAGTAACATGTTCTTTGTGTTTATTTGATTGATGGAGTGAGATTGCTTCGGTTCGAGTACGAAACTCGCAATGACGATTTGTTAAGCGCGGAGGGCTTTGAGCATTTGATATTTCTTGGCTAGAGTTTCGATTTGTTTGAGGGCTTTGAAAGTAGCCCGGGCGTTACTGGTCTTGTTGTTGGTACCCATAACTTTGCAGACGATGTCGGTAATGCCGGCGGCTTCGACCACGGCGCGGACAGAAGAGCCGGCAATGAGGCCTGTACCTTTGGGGGCCGGGCGGAAGAGAACTTTGGCGGCACCGTACTTGGAGATAGTTTCATAAGGAATGGTACCTTCGACCAAAGGAACTTGAACGAGATCGCGGGTGCCCAAGCGAATGGCTTTTTTGATGGCATCGGCGACGTTGGGGGCTTTGGCTAAACCAAGGCCAACCTTGCCTTTTTTGTCTCCGGTAACCACCAAGGCAGAGAAGGAAACGTTGGTACCGCCTTGAGTCTTTTTGCTGACACGACGGATCTCGAGAACCTGCTCGAAACCTTCCGATACCGGACGTCCACCACCCCGATTTGAATTGTTTGTGTTGCCTGAGTATGCCATTTTAGTTATTCGTTATTAGTTATTGGTTATTAGAATTTGAGACCGGAGGCACGAACGGCTTCCGCCAAAGCTTTGACGCGGCCATGAAAACGGTATGAACCACGATCGAAGACGACAGTAGTCACCTTTTTCTCTTTGGCCATTTCACCAAGTTTCTTGCCGACTTCGGTAGCCATTTCTGTTTTGGTCATTTTTTTTGATTGTTTCGTCGCTTTCGCTTCTCCCACCAGAGACGGACTGATGCGTAATGACTCTGAACCAAAGGCAACCAAAACCTTACCGGATTGATCAATGATCTGAGCAAAAATATGTGTGTTGGAACGATTGACGGTCAAACGGGGCCGGGTAGTGACCGAAAGAAGTTTGGCTCGAATACGACCGGCTCTAACTTGTTGGCTAGTTAAGTGTTTGTTCATATGTTTTTTAGGCGGCGGTTTTGGTAGCAGTCTTACCCTGTTTCTTAAGAACGACTTCGTCGGAATAACGGATACCTTTACCCTTGTAAGGCTCCGGCTTTCTGACAGCGCGGATATCGGCGGACACTTGGCCAACGAGCTGTTTGTCGATACCGGTGACTTTGATTTTATCCTGACCCTCAATAGTGATAGTAACGCCCGGAACCTTTTTAAAAATGACGGGGTGGGAGTAACCAACAGAAAGTGTGAGACCGTCGACGTGAGGGGCGACTCGATAACCGGTTCCCACGAGCATAAGGTCTTTGGAAAAACCTTCAGTGACCCCAAGGATGGCGTTTTGTGCCAGACGCTGAGCCAAACCATGAAGAGCTCTGACTGCGGGGATGTCACTCTCACGAGTGAATTTTAAGACTCCATCTTGTTCCTCCAGCTTGATACCTTCCGGGAGAACAGATTCCAAAGTACCCTTAGGGCCGGTAAACTTCAGGGTAGTAGCCGTCTTTTCGAAGGTGACGGTAGAAGGAAGAAATAGTGGTTTGCGTCCTATACGGCTCATGTTAGTTATTGGTTATTAGTTAATGGTTCTCGGTTAGTTTAGTTGGTATTTGTTACCAAATTTGACAAATAACTTCGCCACCTAGATGTTTTTCTCTGGCGGTTTTGCCGGTCATTAAACCGGATGATGTTGAGATAATCGTAGTTCCAGCACCGGAAAGAACTTGAGGGATTTTACCAAAACCGGCATAGATCCTAACACTCGGTTTACTGATTTTTTTGATACCAGTAACGGCTGACATGCCTTTTTCGAAGTATCTAAGAGTAATAATAATTTTGTTAGTTGGCTTGGCTTCTTCAATGGAGTAGTCTTCGATAAAGGCTTCTGATTTTAAAATCTTGACCAACTGTTCTCTAATTTTGGAGGAATCAGTGATAACAGAATCTTTTTTGGCGAGATAGCCATTTCTGATGATAGTGAGAAAGTCTGCGGTAGTATCCATATTATTTTGACATTTTGAAAACGCCTGGCAATTCACCTCTGTGAGCCATTTCTCTGAAGCAGAGTCGACATAGCCCAAAGATGCGGATGACCCCCCGAGGCCTGCCACAAAGCTGGCATCGGCGGTGATCACGAGTAGAGTGACCGGCGAGTTTAATTGATTTAGCGATTTTGCTTTTTTTAGCCATTTTTGTATTTAAGTGTCACAATGACACAGTGTCACGTATTTTTGTTAGGCTTCTTTGGTAAAAGGCATGCCTAAGGCCTGGAGGAGCATTAAAGAGGTTTTGGGATCCTTCGCGCTGGTGGAAATTGTAACTTCTAGCCCTTGAATCCTCCCGATTTTATCATATTCCACCTCAGGAAACACTATTTGTTCGGGGAAACCGATGGTGTAATTACCGCCTTTATCAAAGGTGCTACGAGAAATTCCTTGGAAGTCTTTCAAACGAGGGAGAACTATGGAAATTAATTTTTTAAGAAAGTCGTACATTCTGTTGCCTCTAAGAGTAACTTTGAGCCCGACGACTTCTCCCTCACGGAGATTGAAAGCGGCAATACTGGAACGAGATTTGGTCTCCAAAGGAGCCTGTCCGGTAATTTTGCCCATCCAGTCTTTGGTCTTAGTCAGAAGTTCTTTATCGGTCTTGAAATCTTTAGAACCAGTATTCACTGTGATCTTAACAATCTTTGGAACAGCTTCTACAGAAGTAATACCTAACTTCTTTTGTAGAGAGGGACGAATTTCTTTAAGATATGTTTCTTTGAGGGTTTGTGTCATTTTTTTGTTTCAGAACTGATAATCTGGCGGCATTTGTGACAGATTCTAACCTTAGGGGTTTGCGAGGCATCGAAACCGACTCGAGTGGGTTGGCTACAGCTGGGACAGATCAGTGCAACCGAAGCGACCGAGATAGCTCGGGGCAAAGTGAGAATCGTACCCGCCTCATTACCTTTGGGTTTGATATGTTTTTTGTAGAGGTTGATCCCCTCAACCAAAACCTTTTGATCGGCAGGTAAGACTTTGATGATCATACCGGAACGGCCTTTGTCTTTTCCGGCAGTAATTTGGACGTTGTCGTTGATTTTGAATTTGAACATATTCTTTTGCAGTGTCACAGTGACACAGTGTCACTTTTGATAATTTAAACGACTTCGGGGGCTAGAGAGGCGATCTTGGCAAAGCCGGCATCTTTGACCTCACGGGCAATGGGTCCAAAAATACGAGTCCCCAAAGGGAGTTTGCCGGCGATTGAATCAATAATAACAGCGGCATTATCATCAAAACGGACATAGGTTCCGTCTGACCGACGTGTCTCTTTGCGAGTACGAACAACGACAGCTTTGATTATTTGTTTGTTTTTGACGGTGCCGTTGGGATCAGCGCCCTCGACGGCGGCTGTAACAATATCACCAATGTGGCCAAAACGACGATGAGAACCGCCATGAACCAAAATGACTTTGATTTGTTTGGCTCCGGAGTTGTCGGCTACCTTGAGAACGGATCTTAGTTGAATCATATAATTTTAGTGATTTTCCAGTGTTTGGTTTTACTAATTGGCCTGGTTTCTTCGATACGCACACGGTTACCGACTTTGGCATCCATGTCGTTTTGAACAGCAAAAGATTTGTTCACCTTGATACGCTTGAGATATTTAGGGTGGACTTTAAAATTGGTAAGGTCAACGATGGCCGTTTTAGGGTTTTTGTCGCTTTTGACTATGCCTAGAAGGTGTTTCATGTTAGTTGTTAGTTGTTAGTTGTTAGTTGTTAGTTGTTAGTTGTTGGTTCTTAGTTAATAGTTGAGCTATTTGAACTTTTGTCTTCTTGTGAGCGTTGGTATTTTTCTCCTGCCCGGAGCGAATATTTAGCTTGATATTGGACAACTTGATCTTTAGCTCTTCAAGAGACATGGTGTTTTCGGATTTTGATTTAGGCATTTTCTTTTTCGACAAATTTAGTTTTAACTGAGAGCTTGTGACCGGCAAGACGGATAGCTTCCGCGGCGACTGCTCTGGAAACTCCGGAGAGCTCCATTAAGATTTGACCGGGTTTGGCGACGGCTACGTAACCACTGACGTCAGACTTTCCCGAACCCATTCGAGCGCCTGGGGTCTTGTGACCAACGGGCTTGTGTGGAAAAACTCTCAAGAAAAACTTCCCAACACGTTTGGTGTGGTGAGTAATGGTTCGGCGGGCTGATTCAATCTCGTTGGCGGATAGCCAACCACTTTCAAGTGTCTTGATACCGAAGTCTCCATAAGAAAGCTCGTTGGTGCGGGTGGCCACGCCACCCATACTACCTCTAAACTCTTTTCTGTATTTGCGTCTGGCTGGTTGTAACATTTTTGTTGTTTGAATATGTGTCACAGTGACACAGTGTCACGTTTGTTAACTGATGATGTCGCCGGTATAAATCCAGACCTTGATGCCAACATAACCAGAACGAGTGAGGGCTTTTTTCTCAACGTAATCTATGTTGGCACGCAAGGTTTGTGTAGGAATACGTCCTTGTTTGAACTTTTCGGTACGGGCAATTTCAGCACCATCGATACGGCCGGCAAAAACCAGTTTGACACCTTTAGCTCCGGCAGCCATGACCTTTTCAATAGCTTGATTAGCGGCGCGGCGGAAGGGATAACGATGCTCGAGCTGACCAATAAGGCGGTCGGCAATTATGGATGAATTCATGTCGGGATTTTTAATCTCAAGTGGATGGAGATTGATCTTCACAGCATTCTTGGCCTTAGGCTCGATATGAAGAAGTTTTTCGAGATCTTTTTTGAGAATCTCAAGTGAAGACCCACCACGGCCAATGACCACACCCGGGCGGGATACATTCATGAAGATATCAATCGAGTTAATGGAACGTTTGATCTCGATACTCGTTATACCGGCAAGTTTGAGTTTTTCTTCCAAAAAACGCCTAATTTTGTTGTCCTCCAAAACAAACTTGGCATAGCTATGAAAATTTGCAAACCAAACCGATTTAGTCGGGAAGATATAACCGGTTCTGAAGGCAATTGGATTAACTTTTTTTCCCATGATTATTTTGATTTGTTGGTAGGTTTGATGACTTTTTTGATGGAGTGAGATTGCTTCGGCTCGGGTACGAGACTCGCAATGACGGGGGGTAAACCCTTCTCGGCTTTGCCGTCTCTCCCCTTGACAGGGGAGACGGGGGTGGCTGGCTTAGGAGAGGAAAGTACCTTAGCGGTAGGGATACGAACAGAGAGAGTCAAATGAGAAGTGATTTTTTCGTAGGGTTTGGTGCGTCCACGGCCGCCGATGTGAGCACGCTTAAGAGTGCGACCTTTGGTAGCAAAGGCGGAATCGATAATTAAGACATCTGGAGAAGCCTGAAATTGAGAAACGGCATTACCGACTGCTTGCTGAATCAACTGAATGATTGGCTTTCCGGCTCTCTTGGTGTTGACAGTTAGCTGTTTGATGGCCAATAGAGCGGGACGACCAACAATGGCCTTGAGAATAAGATTGGTCTTTCTCGGTGAGGAGAGAACATGACTGGCTTTGGCGATGACGAGTTGTTTGGATACTTTGTTGGCCATAGAGTTTTAAGTTTTAGATAGGACTCTCTTAACAATACGACCATGTCCTCGAAAGTTCCTGGTTAAAGAAAATTCACCGAGACGATGTCCGACCATGTCTTCGGTAATGAAAACTTCTTTGAAGATCTTGCCATTATGAACCGCAAAGGTGAAGCCAACAAACTCAGGTGGAATTTGGCTACTACGGGACCAGGTTTTGATGGGTTCTTTTTTTCCGGCCACCTTAAGACGCTCAATTTTAGCAATGAGCTTTTCGTCTACAAATGGTCCCTTGATTGAACTTCTGGACATGATATTTTAAATTATTTAGTGTTACGACGTTTGATAATATGTTTATTGCTATATTTTTTGCGATCACGAGTGCGTTTTCCGAGGGTCCTCTTACCCCAAGGAGATTTGGGCGACTTCATACCAATACCGCTACGACCCTCTCCCCCACCATGTGGATGAGAACGGGGATCTTGAGCCACACCCCTCACAGTAGGCCTTACTCCCATGTGTCGCTTGCGGCCGGCCTTACCAAGAATTTCTTCTTTATGGTGAGGGTTACTGAGACTACCAATTGTGGCTCGACAATTACCATCGAACTGGCGTATTTCACCAGAAGGAAGTTTGACAACTACAATATCACCTTCTTTACTTTGGACGGTGGCAGTATTGCCGGCGCCACGAACCATTTGAGCACCTTTGCCAGGAGTGATTTCCAAGTTATGAATTTCAATACCGATAGGGATATTTTTTAGAGGCAGACAGTTGCCAACCTTAATTTCAGCTGTTTCCGAAGAAATGACGGAGTCTCCAATTTTAAGGTTTTGGGGGGCAAGAATATAATCCTTGACTCCATTGGCATAAACTAAAAGGGCAATGTCGGAAGTACGATTGGGATCGTACTGAATAGCGTCAACCCGGGCAGGAAGAGTAAGAGACCTTTTCCAATCAATGTGACGAAGAAAACGTTTCTGACGACCACCTTGATGTCGGACTGTTATTTTACCAGAAGAATTGCGTCCGGAGGACTTGGGATTTAAGGAAACTAATCTTTTGAGTGTAGTATTCATGGGTTTTAGGACTTTAGAGCGTTAAATATTTCGATCTTTTGGCCTTTTTTGATACGGACGATCGCCTTTTTTTCAACGGGAAGGGAGATATGGCGGCCGGTTTTGGCGGAACGAATGGTTCTGGCGGCGTGTTTAACAGTGTTGATAGATAGAACATTGACCTTAAAAAGATCTTCAACGGCCTTCTTGATTTGATACTTACTGGCGGCGGGGTCAACCTGAAAAACATACTTATCCTGAGGAGCAAGTGAATAACTTTTCTCGGTGACGACCGGCTTGATGATGGTGTTTTGGTGAATTAAAGGAGTGGACATGTTAGATAAGTTTCAAACGAGTAACTAAATGATCGTATGCGGAAGCTGTTAAGAAAAGTTTGGGTGAGCTGGCAACAGTAAAGGCGTTGAGACGCCTGGCCGAGAGCATAATAATGTTTTCGAGATTGCTGATAGCTTTCAAAATAGCCGGTTTTTCATTGAAGTAGACAAAGGCTGCCTCGTTCTTTCCTAAAGCCCCGAGAGCCGACTTGGTGGACAAACCCTTGATTTCGGAGGAATCTATCAGAGTCAGTCGATTTTCTTTTTGGTAGTGGGATAGCATGCCAATAAGCGCTTTGGACTTCATCTTCCGGTTTAGGGACATGGGGGCAGACTTGAGACCGGTGGGGCCAAAGGGTACACCTCCCCCGACATAAATAGGGGCGGATTTGGCTCCATGCCGGGCATTACCGGTGCCTTTTTGTTTGTAGACTTTTCTCTTGGTGGCATTGATCTCTCCTCGAGTCTTAGTTTTGGAAACTCCTCGATGACTGTTTTCTTGATAAACGTGAATTGCCTGTGTAAGGAGTGAAGGCTTGACTTCGACAGAAAAGATCGAGAGATCTTGACCGGTAGTGGTGGTTGCTTTTTTGGTAGCCATGTTATTTGTTTAGCTTGCTGATAGTAATCAGGGTAGTAGCTCCCCGCCCGCCGGGGATGCAACCAGTGATTTGGAGAATGCCTGTGGAGGGATCGAAGGAGTGAATCTTGAGATTACGAATGTAAGTACTGTTATTACCCATGTGGCCAGCCATGTGAGTTCCGGGCAAAACCCGACCGGGAGTGGTGCCTCTACCAATTGATCCTGGTGCGCGCTCTCGATCTGATTGACCGTGAGTACGTGGGCCTCCGGCAAAGTTCCAACGTTTCATGACTCCGGAAGTACCCTTTCCTTTGGAGGTGGCGGTGGCGTCGACGATGGTGCCGGGAACCAATATTTCCGAAAGATTTAACTCTGTTTTGGACTCGGGTTTCTCTGCAGAAAGAATTTCATGAGTTTTTTTAGCGCCGACAGTAAGGACCACCGATGAGTAGCCGTCTTTTTCGACAGATTTGTTTCTAAGAACCACGTGAGGAGACACCGTCAGAACGGTCAAGGGGAGACGCTTGCCTTCTACGAAGGCCTGGGTCATGCTCTTTTTGGTTGCGTATACTTGATTTAACATTTTTTTAATAAATGGTTTTAACCCTAAAAAACGCCCCCGAATTTCGGGGATTCCGAAAACGGTGTGGGCAGATTCTTTAATAATTTAAAGTTTTCGGCATGGACTTACATCTTAATTTCGATGCCGACGCCGGCAGGGAGATCCAGATGCTGAAGTGAATCAATAGTTTTATTAGTTGGATTAACGATATCGATCAGCCTCTTGTGAGTAAGAATGGCAAACTGCTCACGCGAGTCTTTGTCTGTATGGGGAGAAGCAGTAACGACGATAGCTTTCTTCTTGGTTGGTAGGGGGACAGGTCCAACCACTTGGGCGCCCGAAACAAGAGCTGCCTGAATAATTTTCTTGGCGGCTTCGTCAATAACACGGTGGTCAAATGACTTGAGTTTGACGCGGATGCGTGGTTGGTCTGTCATAACTAAGAAGAATAAAGGTGCTAATTAAAACTTTGCTTTAGGCGATGACTTTGGTAATGGCACCGGCGCCGACCGTCAAACCTCCTTCGCGGATAGCGAAGCGTTGTCCTTCGGTCATAGCAATGGGCTGAATTAGTTCGACGGTCATCTTGGCGTTGTCACCAGGCATGATCATTTCGACACCTTCAGCGAGCTTAACTTCACCAGTTACATCAGTGGTGCGAATGAAGAATTGAGGCTTGTAACCAGAGAACATGGGGCTGTGACGGCCACCTTCGTCTTTACCTAAAATATAGGCTTCGGCTTCGAACTTGGTGTGAGGTTTGATGGATCCAGTTTTGGCCAGAACTTGACCTCTTTGAACGTCATCCTTTTCGATACCTCTCAAGAGGAGACCAACATTGTCGCCCGCTTGACCCTGTTCGAGCTGTTGGTGGAACATTTCTACTCCGGTGACGACGGATTTGGCAGTAGGATTGATACCAACAATTTCGATTTCTTCACCGACCTTGATGACACCGGTTTCGATACGACCGGTAACGACGGTACCGCGACCTTTGATAGAGAAAACATCTTCGATGGGCATAAGGAAGGGCTTAGCAAGCTCACGAACCGGATCAGGAATCCATTCGTCGACGGTGTCCATTAGCTTCATAATGCCATCTTGGGCATCTTTGTCGCCTTCGAGAGCTTTCAGGGCGGAAACACGAACGATGGGGGTGTCTTCTTCAAAACCATATTTCTTGAGCTTCTCACGGATTTCCATCTCGACCAGTTCGAGGAGTTCTTCGTCAGAGACGGCATCGCATTTGTTAAGAGCGACGACCAAGCGAGGCACGTTGACCTGGTGAGCCAAGAGCATGTGCTCGTTGGTTTGAGGCATGGGGCCATCGGTGGCGGCGACGACTAAGATGGCGCCGTCCATCTGAGCGGCACCGGTAATCATATTCTTAATGTAGTCACGGTGGCCGGGGCAATCAATATGGGCGTAGTGACGTTTCTTGGTTTCGTATGGGACGTGGGAGATCTGAATTGTAACTCCACGCTCTCTCTCCTCAGGGGACTTATCAATTTGGTCGAAGGGAAGAGCTTCCGCTAGACCCTGAGAGGCCAAAGTAGTAGTAATAGCCGCGGTTAATGTGGTCTTGCCGTGGTCGACGTGACCAATAGTGCCAATATTAACGTGAGGTTTGGTTCTTTGAAAGGTTGCCATTTTTGTTAATTATTTTTATATTTGGTAATTGCTATTTTTCGAGCCTGTTTATTTTAGCAGATTTTATCCTAATTTGCCGGGGATTTCAATAGTTTGGTGGCCAAACTATTGGGGAGATCTTGATAATGTGATGGCTCCATATAATAAGAGGCGCGACCGGCAGTTAGAGAACGGATGGCAGTAGCATAGGCTGAAAGCTCTGATAAGGGGACTGTAGCAGTGATAACACGGGCATTGCCACGCTGAGCGGTACCGGCGATTTGGGCGCGACGAGAAGATAGATCCCCAATAATGTCACCCATATTACCTTCAGGAGTAGTCACCTCCACCTTCATAATTGGTTCGAGAATTACCGGAGAAGCATTCTTGACCGCGTCTTGGACTGCCATTGAGCCAGCTATCTTAAAGGACATTTCGGACGAGTCAACTTCGTGGAAACTTCCATCGACAACAGCTACATCAAGGTCTACCATCTGAAAACCGGCGATAATACCGTTGTCCAAGGCTTCACGAACGCCTTTTTCAATGGGAGAAATAAATTCTTTAGGAATTGTGCCGCCGACAATTTTATTAGTGAAAGTGAAGCCTTCCCCACGGGGTTTGGGAGTAACTTCCAAAATACAGTGACCATACTGACCGCGTCCACCAGACTGACGAATATATTTTCCCTCACCCTTAGCAAACTTGGTAATAGTCTCGCGATAGGCAACTTGAGGGGCACCTGTGGTAGCCTCAACTTTGAATTCACGACGCAGACGATCGACCAAAATTTCGAGGTGAAGTTCGCCCATACCAGCGATAACGGTTTGCCCAGTCTCGTGGTCGGTTCTGATTCTAAAAGTAGGATCTTCTTCAGCCAGACGACCAAGAGCCAAATCTAGTTTTTCTTGATCAGCCTTGGTCTTGGGTTCGATTGCTAAAGAAATAACCGGATCGGGGAAGTTGATTGACTCTAGAATTAGGGGTTTGTTTTCATCACAAAGTGTGTCACCAGTTTTGGTGGCTTTGAGACCGACAACACCAACAATTTCTCCAGCGCTCGCTTCGGATACTTCCTCACGGGTATTGGCATGCATGAGCATCAAACGACCGAGGCGTTCGCGCTCGCGCTTACTGGCGTTGTAGACAAAAGTCCCGGAGGTAATTTTGCCTGAATAAACACGAACATAAGTGAGTTTGCCTACATGAGGGTCGGCCTGAATCTTGAAAGCAAGGCCAGAAAAGGGCTCACTGGGGTCTGCCTTACGGATTTCCTCTTCGTTGGTCTCGGGGTTGATGCCGGCTGTGAGAGGCTTGTCCAAAGGTGAAGGCAGAAAATCGACGACGGCATCAAGAAGAGGTTGGACACCTTTATTGCGAAGAGAAGAGCCTGGGAATACCGGTACAATCTGGTTTTTACAAGTGGCGGTGCGGAGAGCGGCTTTCAGCGACATCATATCCGGCTCGGTACCCCCAAGATATTGCTCCATGAGAGTCTCGTCGAACTCAACGATTGACTCGATAAGCTTGGCACGTTCTTTTTCACCTTCATCTTTCATCTCCTCCGGGAAGCCGTCGGTGACGACATATTTGGCTCCGGTTTCGTCACCTTGCCAGACGACAGTTTTGCGTTCCAAAAGTAAAACTACACCTCTAAAAGTATTTTCGACCCCAAGAGGAAGGGCCATGATAGCTGTCTTTGCGCCCAGCTTCTCGTGAACATCTTTAATAGTGGCCATGTAATCGGCACCCAAGACGTCCATCTTGTTTATAAAGGCAATACGAGGCACGTGGTATTTGTCTGCTTGGCGCCAGACAGTTTCGGTCTGAGATTGAACACCGGAGCCGGCGTCGAGAACGATGACTCCACCATCGAGGACACGCAAAGAGCGCTCAACTTCGGCGGTAAAATCGACATGGCCTGGTGTATCGATGATGTTGAAACGGTGTTCTTCTTTGAGGCGAGCGTCAGCAAATACCGGTGTCCAAAAAGCAGTGGTGGCGGCGGAAACAATGGTAATGCCGCGCTCTTTTTCCTGCTCCATCCAGTCCATTTGGGTATTACCTTCGTCAATATCCCCTATCTTGTAAGACTTTCCCGTATAAAAAAGAATACGTTCGGTGGTGGTGGTTTTGCCTGCATCAATGTGAGCAATGATACCTGTATTTCTAACACGGTCTAGAGGGACTTTTTTTCCGGTAGGAGCGGCCATTTTGAGTTATTGGTTACTAGTGATCAGTGCGAGGTGCCTAGTAACTAGTGATAGTTTTATTTAATATTTATCGGTGACTATTTAGTTGGCGAACAAAACCTCTCCGATAATGGAGAGATATTCACGAGGCTAATTGTAGCACAAAGCATTCTCAAAATAAAATTCTAAAAAACGAGGGTGTTGAATTACTCACCGGTGTCATCCCGAGCGTAGTGAGGATCGTTGATCCCCGTAGGTGAGGATCTCACTCCAGCCACAAATGATGGTGTGAGATTTCGACGTTACTTTTGCTGGTGTTGACATAATTTTTGTTTTTACTGTTAATGACTGCATCTTCACACACACACAAGCCAATTGTCAAGGATGGGGTTTTAATCCCTCTCGGCAGTAGCCGCTTCTCCCTTTGACAAGGGAGACGGTTGGTCTCTGTTTCAAAACAATTACTTTGCCGAGTCGAGAGCTTCTTTGGTGATTTTGGCTTGTAGGAGAATTGACTTGAGAGTCCCTGGGCAATTTGCTTGTGCATGGTACAATGACGGTACGAATGTTCCGCGTACCAAGACTACGAAGCTTGAGGTGACTACCTTTTTGAGAAATTGTTACGAAACCCAATCTTTTTAATCTTTTGACTACCTCTGTACCAGAGTACAGCTTAGGCATAGTTAAACTTGCCTGGGATTTGGTGAAGTTCCAAGTTGGAGAAGG
>Ga0210058_1001851_pt1 | contig 18118 bp, 13 predicted proteins | sample CryGeymeta201511_FD_183979 | JGI IMG/M metagenome (GOLD analysis project Ga0210058, IMG submission 183979) | Groundwater microbial communities from Crystal Geyser aquifers in Utah, USA - Crystal Geyser metaG 2015-11 (SPAdes) (version 2) | ecosystem: Environmental > Aquatic > Deep subsurface >...
TTGGAATAATATATAACAGCTCGTAGCGTGCTGGAGGGTTTTCGGACATAGATTTCGACTGGCTCCTATTGAGAGCGCCCCATAAAATCGGGGCTCGGACAGTCGTACTTAAGAATAATGAAGTGGCCAAAGCTTAATGAAATAAGCTTTTTTTGTCAATGATAAAAAGAAAACCCCGTTCAACAGCATAGGCTGAAGAAACGGGGCAGTTTGGGAGAAAAAACGCTAGTGAAGACCTAGAGCCAGGAGCTCGGTTTCGGCCTCCTCCCGAAGGCGGTGTTCATTCTCAAGTTGTTCGGAAAGGCGATCATTTTTCTCAGAGAGATCGGCAACCTCTTGCGCTGCTTCCTGAAGCACGTGCTCAGAATGCTTGCGATACGTGAGTTCCTGAGCCTGCAGCTCGCGAATATGCGCTATGAGTTCCTGCTCGGTTTGGGCAAAAGTGGAAATTCGCGCAGCCTGAAGGCCCAGTTCTTGCTGCGCGTGGAGAAGTTCTTCTTCAAGTTTGAGTCTAAGCTCCGCGTCCCTCGCGAGCTCAGCTTGTACGCCTTCCGCTTCTTTGACGGCTAAGGAAAGTTGAGCGCGTACAAACTCAACCTCATCCTTCAGATCAGCATAGTCTTGCTGCATTCGGTTCTTCGCGCGCTGCTCACGATCATGAGCCCGGCGAATTGCATCTCGGTCGGATTGTAGTCGCAGTCGAGATTCTACCAAAAGAGCAATTTCGCGGTCCTTGGCCCCAAGCTCGCGCGCGAGACGTAGATTCTCCGCATGGGCATCTTTTCGGATAGTCTTCTCAGCCTCTGAGAATCGCTTCTGCATGCGATCGTAAACGAAAGCGAAGAGAAGAAACAGAGCGCTGAGCGCCAAGAGAAAGGCTAGAGAAAAATCCCGCCAATTAACCCGCCCGTCGTCACGAGAAGATTCGTTTTGTGGATAGCTTCCTTCAGCGAGATTTGACGATTCGTCTTGTGAACGATTCGCCAGAGATTCCGCTGAAGCCATGTGATCCCCATGAGCAGCTTGCTCGGAAGGGAGAAGCGCCTCGTTATGTTGCGCCCGCGCATGCGGTGCGACAACCGAAGGAGCAGTGCTGTTTCGAAGTGGAATGCGATACGTTACGCCTTGAACAAGCCAACGAGCTCGATGCGCAGGATCGCATTGTTCATAGAATATTGCGGGATCCCGCGCTAAGCTTGGGCGCTCCCCATCGCTGCGACAAAGATGAATAACTTTCCCGGGGTTTTCTCGAGCAAGATCTTCCTCGGTCGCGAGAATGGCATCAAGATCACCGCGCATCCATGCCGCTTGGCGCACAGAGTGGAAGAGATTTCGAAAGGACGCTCGACCCGTCACGCGGACCGTGGCGTACCCTTGTTCATCGAAACGAGGAAACGTGAACGTGCGCTGAGCGAAGCTGCTCTGCGGAAAAATCATGGCCAAAATGACCATCGTAAAAAACAGAAAGACTGCACGAAGAATAGCCATGACGAGCTCCACTCTCTGTTATGAGGTACGCGAACATGAACAAGACATGTCCGTGCAGTTAGCTTGGCCAAAAAAAGGCTTTTTTGTCAAGAGAAATTAGGGGAACGAAAAAGACCCCCGACAGATGTCGAGGGCCCAGTTCTGAAAAGTAAGAAACCGAAGCTTCTCGTAAAAAGAGCGGACCTTTCAGTCTTCGCCATCCTGCTCGTCAGCAGATGGCGGAGGCACCACGATGGGAATCGTTGGAATACGAGACCCGAGGTCATCCCCACGAGAGTACCCCTCCTGGCGAAACCTTCTTATCGGATCTCTGTCCGACACCTCGGTCGCATCCTCCTCGCCCGGTAGCCGGACATAGGGATGCGTTCTCGTGCGAGGGAGTGGCTCGCTGCTCACCGTAGTGGGCGAGGAAGAAAGCTCCTCCCATGCCCCACTTCGCTTTACGCGATTTGGGTCAGAGAAAACCCGCGTCCCGTTGGGATCTGCTACCGATGGCGGCAAAGAACCGCCAAGAGCCAACTCGTCTGCAAGAGACGAAAAAAAGCTCTCCAGAGGTTCCATGACCTCCTTCGTTGCTCGCTCCAGACCCTGCAAAAACTCACGAAGGCTATGGAAGCGCAGCAGATTATGACACTGCGATGGATCCTCGATGTAGGGGTTAAGTTCCCCAATAAGAAGCCTCCCCGAGGAGACGCTGCTCCACAAACTCTCCAAAACTCGTTTCCGGAAAGCTGCGAATGCACCGTCGAGCTCTTCGAGCTCCTGCCTAGCGAAAGCACCTTGAGCTCTCTCGTTTGCGACCTCCTCATGGAGAAGCTTGATCGCAAGCGCCTGTTCCTCGTTCTCCCGCACGAGCTCTTGGAAGCTCAGAGTATCCTCGGTGCCGAGAACACCCTTGGGGAGCTTGGGGGGTTTTATGCATTCCAGCTTATTATTCGATTTGACGATGGGCGCGTCCTCTTGGACCTCCCCGAGCGCATCGAATTTATCAGCTTTCTCGCAAAGCTCTTTCAAGAGCTTCTCATCAAGCTCACCACGGCGATTATCGCATGCGCTCTGCAGCGCCAAATAGCGATCGATCAGACAAAACGCATTGCGGAGATGTTGAGGAGACAATGTCATGTTCTGAGACACCGCTTCGGAGTACCTACTCCAGCAAATGCGAAGCGTCTCATTAAGCTTGCTCTGTTCATCACGCTGCGACAGCGCAATCTGAACGTTGTGCAGGAGTACGGACTCACGCTCTTTTATGCGCGAATCTCGTTGGCGTAAGAGGAGAAAGAAGACCAAGCAGGACACGCCAGCGCCCACAAGGAGTCCCAAAAGAAGGATAATGAACGAAGGCAGACCTTGGGAAGTCTGTTCCGCTGACGAAAGATTTTGTTGAGTATTCCGAGAAGCAGCCGTCGTCACAGGCGCTTGCGAGGAGGCCGTACGGCCGGAAGCATCTGCCTGTTGCAAGGGCGGTCGAATCGCGGGCAGTGCCTGCGCATGGTTCAGGTTCGTCTCGGCGGAATGCTCCGACGAAGCTTCGCCAGGCGTCCGCGTAAGCGTTCGCCCGATCGCCCCGATCACATGACGCGCCTCTTCATATGTTGGAGGCTGCTCTTCGCCCATGAGATCATGGAATTCGGTAAGCCATCGCCCGAGTTGAGCGGGAGCCAAAACCGTTTCCGCGACCTCCGTGCCATCAAGCGTATTCACCATCTCTTCCGCGCGTTCGCTTGGTGTGAGATGGCGCGCAGCGGGCACGCGATAAATCATTTGATGCCGCGGGCCTGAGGCGATGAGCCACCGACCACAATGCGAAGCATCTGAACAAAAGGCATCGTAGGTCAGGCGCTCGCGCGAATGGTTGTAGCTTTCGCATGCCCCATTCTTCGCGAAGTGTTGATGACCATTGCGACCGCGCACGAAGAGCACGCGACAAGGATTGGCAGCTTCGAACTGCGCCATGGAAACATGCTGCGAAGCATTCGCAATATCGCGATTAACTCGCGCAAGCAATGTGTCCGGCGAAAGCTGCGCTCCCCGAACATACGATCCCACGAGGAAGCAGCGGTACCCGTCAGGGCAACGTGCCTCATCGCTTCGAAGTTCTCGAATCTCACCGGGGCCGGGCAGAACGATGTCCTGCGCCAAAGCCTGAAGAGGCAAAAGACACATGAACAGCACGCTCGCCACAAGGAGGTTGAACCGGTGCATCTGAGTTCCTTCTTTCTCTGTTATACCTTCACCTGATTGTGAAGATGCATGACCAAAAACCCTTTGGTTAATGGACATTTCAGCTCATCATACAAAAAACGCTCTGTCAAGGCTGTACCAAGAGGCGTTAAGTAGGTAAAATTCCGCTCAATGAAGCATTTTCTTCTCCTTGGCAGCCAGCCAAGACTTTCCTTAGCTGAGGCCCATGCCGTTATTGATGGCCCTTCTCCCATGCGTTATGACGCTTTGGCCGTGTTTTCAAGCGGTTTTTGGGATGATGTCTTTTTTCAAAATCGACTCGCCGGAACGGTAAAACTGGGCGATATTGAGACAGAGGTGCCCATAGGAGAACTCACACCGGCTCTTCTCGCAGATATTATTGAAGCCCATCCAAGAGCGGATCGCATTCTCTTTGGACTCTCTATTTACGGAGCAAAAAAGAAAGAAGCTCAAACGCTGAAGAATCTCCCCATACAACTAAAACGAGAACTGAAAACACGAGGAAAATCAGTGCGCTGGGTTACCGGTGACGAGGGGAAAATTTCCCCGGCAGCCGTTGCAAAACTGCATCTCACAACGGAAGGTTATGATTTCATGATCGGCATCGCCGACGGGAAGGCGTTGATCGGACTGACGACACAAGTACAAGATGCGGACGCCTGGAGTAAAAGAGATTTTGGGCGTCCCTTTCGAGACGCAAAAACCGGCATGCTTCCCCCAAAACTTGCGCGCATGATGGTAAACCTTGCCGTCGGACTTGAACCCATTGAAGACGCCACGCTTCTTGATCCGTTCTGTGGAAGCGGCACCGTCATTATGGAAGCAGCGCTTTTGTTCCCAAGTCTGAAACTGGTTGGAGCGGATATTGATACAAAACAAATAGCAGGAAGTCAGGAAAATTTTAAATGGCTCGTTCAGCAAAATCTTCTTCCTGAAGAGAGTCTGCAACGCATTACGTGGCGCGTGCATCCGGCGAAAGATCTGGCAGCTCATATGGAAGGCGGTCCGATACGCTACATTGTCACCGAAGGCTTTCTTGGCCGCCCACTTCAGGGGAATGAATCCATAAAAGAATTGGAGAGCCGAATGCAAGAAGTAAAAAATATCTGGGAAGCGTCTTTACCGGCACTCGCCGCCCTTCAGCCCCAAGGCGGACGTCTCGTTTGCACATGGCCGACCTATAAACTCAGCGAGGGTCTTATCAATCTAGAAATGGACGACATCGAAGACTTGGGATACCGCATTCTTGACCCGCTCATTGACTGGAGCGCCAATCAAGAACCAATTCTTTATACCCGCCCCGACCAGCATCTCGCCAGAAGAATCGTTGTTCTTGAACGTATTTAAATAAAGTCGAAAAGACCTTACAGTATTGACAAAAGCCATAAAAAATGGAAAGGTTAGACGTTCCCGTATTTCGCGGGATCGCTCCTTACAGGAGGGCATCATGTCCGAAAAAGTCACTGATCACCGAAGCTCGCAGCCGTCTCAAGCTGCGGAAGCGGTCGGGACATTCATGCCCGGCCAAAAAATCGTTTCGTTCCTCGAGAGCACGCATACGGCGTTTCTCATCATCGATGGCTATGCCTTGCTCTACACGCTTTCCTCGCAAGGAGAGCCGATGACGAAATCCATCAACGAGCTACGCGCGGGCGACATCGTAAATCCGGAACTTCTCATACATGAGGATGTATTGGAAATCGAATCGGCCTATGAGGTTGTTGCCAAAACGCATGTACGGGTCATTCCTCTTACGTTCCGAGACCTCTGGGGCCAAGAGACTCCCCAACATAAGCGACTCGAAAATATCGAGCATACCATTCATGCACTTGCCCCCCTTTGGGCAAGCTGTACGAATGAGCGTGTCTCTCGCCAAGAAGAGATGGAGAGCTACAACGAAGCATTCGAAAAGCTTCGTGCAGAGCTGGATCGCGCTACGCAACGCGCGCAAGATCTCGAAAACGAGAAGGACGACCTCGAAAGACAGCTGCACCAGCTCCACGGATTCAATCAGGGCCTCACAAAAGAGAAGGTGAACGCCGTGCTTCTCGAAGCGTACCGTAAGGAACGTAAGCAAAACTTGGCGCTAAGGAGAGACGTCTTCAAACGCACTATGGAAGCCCAAGGAGCTCTCAAGAGCGTTGAACTACTCACTGAGTATATCGAGGAACTGGGAGAGCTTCAAGACCTCTCCGTGCTCTGTGTGACAAATGCTTCCGCCTTCCAGAGCGAGCTACACCGTTTTTTCATGACGCTCGCGCAGATGCCTGAGAACCCCACGCTGACACAGCTCGGCTTCCAGGGCATCACCGTCCTTTTCGACCAATTCGGATTGAAGGATCACAAAGATCCATTCTCCTCTACCTGAAAAACCCCCGTCCGACGCATTCTGTCGGACGGGGGCTTCTTGTTTTAATGCTATTTTTTCTATGGATAAATCTGATTGCCTTCGTTATCGTAAACAATAATGGCCTGCGTAGGACAAGATTGAGCCGCAAGTAAAATTGTCTCATCATCGGCACCTTTTTGATCAACGATATACGCTTTATTTTCTTCATCGAGTTGAAAAACGCCCGGTGCAACCGTCACACAAGGCGCCGCACCAATACAAAGATCACGGTCTACTTCCACTTTCCCGATTTTCAAGACTTTCTTTTCTTCTGACATATAGTGGATTGCATTATGCGCCAAAATGCTTCTCTTTGTAAAATCGAAGGAGTTGTTCAACATCGGGAATACAAGAGGGATCTCCCGTTCCAACTTTTATTTTTTCTTGAAGCTTCTCAAGCGTATCCGCACCTTCAAGAACCGCTTCTTCGATATCATGGTCCGTAATTTTCAAAACTTTATCAACTAAGCGTCCATGTTCAACTTCCACCCGATCATGCTGTCCGGACTTGCGAAAATAGTCATTGATAGCCGAGCGAAGCGCTTTGTCTCCAAGAACGGAGCAATGCACTTTTCTTGCCGGCAAACCACCAAGACGCTCCATAATGTCCTGCGGGCGAAGTTTAAGCGCGTCCTCCACAGGCATGCCACCCTCTTCGGTAATCATCACAGAAAGCATGGAAGTCGAAGCAATCGCGGAAGCACAACCAAATGTTTTCCATTTGAAATCTTTAATCCGCTCAACACCATCGATCGTTTCAATCTTAAGCCACACCTTCATTGCATCTCCACAAGCCGGCGAACCAACCATGCCAAGATATGCTTGTTTATAACTGGCTTCATCTTCAAGAAAGTTCTTCGGAGAAAAGAAATGCTCTTTAACCATGTCCGTGTAAAACCAGCCCTTTCCTTTTGCAGGAGTTACAACGTCGCCTTTTCGCGCTTCATGTGTTGGTTTGATAATCGGGTCTGACATAGGATTATTGTTTTTCAAAATACTTCATATCAAGATTCACCGGGCTCATGTGCCGCAAACGTTCAACCACGCCCGGCATGACCTGAAGCACATGCTGAACATCTTCTTTCGTTGTGGAGCGCCCAAGCGTAAAACGAATGGAACCATGTGCTGCTTCATAGGACAGACCTGTTGCAAGAATGACATGCGACGGGTCCAGAGAAGAAGAAGCACATGCGGAACCGGTTGAAGCCATAATGCCTTCCGCGTCAAGATAGAGAATGGCTGCCTCGCCTTCAATATCAAGAAAAGAAACATTAACATTATTCGGTAGCCGTTTTGTTGTATGTCCGTTTAAGACGGATTTTGGAATTGTAAGGAGTTCTTCGGCGAGCGCATCTCGCAGTACCGTCAAACGAGAAGACTCCTCTTCTCGAGAGGCCTGCGCAAGTTCGAAAGCTTTTGCGAGGCCAATAATACCGGGAACATTTTCCGTTCCGGAGCGCAGATTTCGTTCTTGTCCGCCACCGATAATCAGAGGAGCAAGTCGAATGCCTTTGCGTATGTACAACAGCCCAATACCTTTGGGGCCATACATTTTTGAAGCATTCAATGTCAGCAAATCAACATGCGTTTTTTCAACATCAAGATCAAGATAGCCAGCCGCCTGACAAGCATCTGTGTGAAAAAATGGATATGGTGTCTCTCGCTCTTTTCTCCAGGAGAGAATGGCACGGCCAGTATCTGCAATCGGTTCAATCGTACCGATTTCATTATTCGCCATCATTATGGAAACGAGTAGCGTATTTTCTTTTAGCGCCTTCACGACATCTTGAGGCGCCACCATCCCCTGACGATCCACGTCGAGCACGGTTAGCTCGATCTCCCCCCGCTTCTTTAAAAATAACAGCGGTTCAAGTACGGCATGATGTTCAACGGAGCTCGTAATCACATGCGGAATCGTTTCCTCGCCAAGTTTTGCCCGAAGAGCGTCGAGATGTACCTTTGTCCTTGGAATACCTAGAACAGCAAGACTGTCTGACTCCGTACCGCCTGAGGTAAAAATAATATTTTCCTCCTGCGCATTCAAAAGCGAAGCAATGCGTTTTCTTGCTTCTTGCACCGCGCGCTTCGCCTCTATGCCAACCGAGTGGAAGGAAGATGGATTCCCGTACACGGAAGAAAAATAAGGTAGCATCGCTTCAAGTACGCGCGCATCAACCGGCGTAGCGGCTGCATGATCCAAATAAGAAAGAGAAAGAGACTTCATAGCGTGTTTTTGATGATAGAAGAAAGGGTTGTGTCCTGCAGCGTTTTTCTCAGGCTTGCGTAAAGAAAATTCCACAAGGCTTTGCTCTGACAAGCTCCTTCAACAGGACATCCGTTTGAGTGGCAATCAACCAATGCCAACGGGCCTTCCACGGCGCAAATAATTTCTTCCGCCGTGATTTCATTCGGAGCGCGTTTAAGGCGGTAACCACCACCCGGCCCTTTTCTCCCCTCAATGAGATCGGCCCCGCGCAATCGTAAAGCGATTTCTTCCAAATAGCCGGAAGAAATATGCATACGGTCTGCAATTTCAGAAAGTGAAAGAAAAGAAGTCGGATCAGAATAAGCACTCGCAAGCTCGGTCATAAGAATAAGACCGCTATGATGCCGTTCGGAAACGCGAAAAAGAGAATTCATGAGAATAAAAGTAAAATTCCTAGCCAGTGACTAGGAATTTACTCTTCTGAAAAACAGTCGTCAAATCATCAAAGAAGACTGCCTTTATACGGGTCGCAGAGAGCGCGAAATACGCAAACTATTTGCGAGCACGCTGACGCTCGAAAATGCCATTGCTACTCCGGCAAAAAGCGGATTTACAATCCCAATCATCGCAAGCGGAATTAAGATGATGTTATACGCAAAAGCCCAAAAGAGATTTTGTCTCACTGCCGAGAAGGTTTTACGCGCAAGACGAAGCGCCTCCGAAACTTTCATAGGCGAACCGCCCATCAAAACGATTTGTCCCGTTGCAATAGCAACTTCTGAACCGGTGCTGACCGCGATACCAAGGTCTGCTTGTGCAAGCGCTGGGGCATCATTCAGACCATCACCAACAAAGGCAACCGCTCTTCCTTGCGCCTGCAATTCTTTTACGCGAATTGCCTTATCCATAGGAGAAACTTGAGAAAAAATTTCTTCGATGCCCAACTGTTCGGCGACAGCTTTTGCCGTCGCTTCATGATCTCCCGTAAGAAGCGCCACATGTATGCCCTGTGCCTTAAGAGAAAGAATGGCCTCCTTCGCATCGGCTTTTATGCGATCTTGCGCCGCAATGGCGCCAAGAAATTCCGCATCTCTACTGACAAGGATTACCGTCTTTGCTTCATGACGAAGCACGGTAATTCGATTTTTCTCCGCATCCGGAATATGAACTTGGTTTTCAGATAAAAAAGCTTCCGTTCCCAGTCGAATCATATGACCATCGCTTTCACCCTGAATACCTTTTCCTGGCGTGGCCTCATATTTCGTGAAAGAGGCAAAGCTGGCTCCGCGCTCTGTCGCTGCAGAAAGCACAGCTCCGGCAAGCGGATGTTCTGATGAAGCTTCAAGTCCCGCTGCGAGAGAAAGGAGCTGCTGCTCAGAAATCGTTTCTACCGGAAGAATATCCGTTACGGTCGGGAGGCCCTGTGTGAGCGTTCCCGTTTTATCAAAAACAACCGTTTGAATATTACGCGCCGCTTCAAGCGCGGAACCGTCTTTTACAAGAATGCCCCGCTTCGCTCCAGCACCGGTGCCGACCATAATAGCCGCCGGCGTCGCAAGTCCCATCGCACAAGGACAAGCCACAATAAGCACCGCAACCGCATGACGAATGGCTTCACCAAGCGGTACATGAAGAAGGAACAGCCAAGTCAAAAAAGTAATAATGGCCAAGACAATAATTGTCGGAACGAAGACGGCGCTCACCTTATCAACAAATTTTTCTACAGGAGATTTTACGGCAAGCGCATGCTCAACGGTTTCAACAATCGCGTCCAGCATCGTTTTCCCCGCTTCTACGGTAATTTCAAAAGTAAAACTTCCGGTTTTATTGATTGTCGCACCAAAGACGTCATCTCCAACGCGTTTTTCCACGGGAATCGGTTCTCCGGTTAACATGGACTCATCTACGCTCGAAGAGCCTTCGACAATACGACCATCCGACGGAATAGCTTCTCCGCTTTTCACGAGACAGCGATCTCCCAATTGCAATTTACTCGGTTCCACGTCTTCTGTCTTTCCATTTGAAGTAATGCGATGTGCAAGTTTTGGATGCAAAGTAAGCAGCGCTTGAATTGCTTCTCCCGCTTTTTGTCTTTGACGTGCTTCAAGAAATTTTCCAAACAAGAGAAAGACAATAATGATTCCCGCGCTCTCAAAATAGATTTCTCCGCCCACAAAAAGCGCAAAGGTACTCCAGAGCAGCGCGCTCCCCGTTCCGACTGTTACGAGCGTATCCATCCCAACGCGCATATGACGAAGTTCCTTCCAGGTTCCTATGTGAAACTTCCGACCGGCGCGCGCAACCAAATACCACGCGATGCCAGCAATAAGCACTTTCAACGCGGAAACGCCAAAAACCGTCCCAATATCCGGTTCATAAAACATCGTTAGTAAAAGCGGAAGAGCCAGAACAGCCGCCAATAGAAGACCGTTTTGCGTCACATATCCGCCATGCATCATGTGATTTCCTCCCTCATGCGACATCTCCCCCTGGTTCATCTCGTGATGCATAGCCGGTTTTTCCGATTGGACATCATACCCCGTATCACGTACCGAATCTTCCAGCGCCTCTTTCGAAACCGAATCATCGTGCATAATGGTTGCGCGTTCGGTCGCAAAATTAACGTTTGCCTCTTTTACACCAGGCAAAGCTTGAAGCGCCCGCTCCGTCGTCACCGCGCAGCTCGCACAGTGCATTCCCACGATATTCAGAATAGTTGTTTTCATACTATAAAGGAGCCTACTAGATCAAGGAGAAAAAGAGAAGGCTTAATAGATTATTAAAGATGCTTTCTCTCAGGAATTCCTCGTACTCCATCCATTGACAAATCCCTCACAAAGCGCATAGTCTAGCTACACTTCACGGTCCAAATCTAAGGAGGAATGATGGACACGAAAGACTGCACAACTTTTCACAAACTGTACGAGGCCGAAGCCTGCTCTGGAGCTCCAATCAATGAAGCGTCCTTCGCCTTTTTCGAGGAACATCTCCATGGATGCTTCGCCTGTTGCGACTGGATTCGCGCATACGACAAAGCCATGACAGAAAAGCTCCGCGAGATCACCGGGCTCCCTCGATGGTTAGTTGAGCTCAAAACAAAATAAATCGTAACCACAGCTCTTTCTTCCGCACTGCCACAAGCCCCTAAGCTCGGCAGTGTATTTTTTTTTGAATCACAGCTTGCTCAGCGTAAAAACAATACAAAAACCGCGCTCTTTCGAGCGCAGTCTTTCTTGGCGGTCGTTTTTGATTGATGTTCGAACCTTTTTTGAGCAAAACCCCCAATAAGAGCCACCCCGCCGACGCTCGCTAACGCTCGCCAGCCAGCAAAAAAGTTTTCTTCGCATTTTTTGATTTGCGCGCGCCGATTTTTTTCTTCTAAAAGGAAAAGAAAACTTTTTGGCTGGCTTCTGCTCCTGACAGAGCAGGCGGCGGGTGCGGCCTCTTTTTGTATTCGCTCCGGCATGGCGGAATTCCCCCCACACCCCCCTTCCGCCATGCCCTCGCTCAAAAGCAGGTGGGCAAAAATTCCTTCCCCCCAACCCCCTTCCTTTTTGCCCGCCTGCTTGGGCTTCGCCCCCAAAACTTTTCGGCGGGACAGCGGGACTTCAAAATGGGTGGCGGATAGGTTTAGTATTCACATTATAACTCTAATTCTAAATATTGTTTAATTTTATCATTTAGCTCGCCCCACGAAGTTGAACCATCTTTTGGATAGTGTGCTAATCCACCTGTATTGCAATAACTATAAATTTGTAAAATTATTTCTTTATTATCGAATAATTTTTCAAATTCATTTTTGTTTCGTCCAGTAACCTTTTTAATCATATTTGAAAGATTATCCTCGGAATATCCAAAATAATCTTCCTTAATTTTTGTTTCCAAACAAAACCGCAGTTTTTGACCATAAATAACTACATTTTCATTCGAACCAACGACATTATTAATGTCTTTAAATTCGGTTTCAAAAGATGTGTAAATTGTTTCTTTATCCTTGGGGGCATAGTGGATTGAGGAAGAACCTTTGGTTTTGAAAATGTAGTAAAAATTTCTTTCATCTGCAATTTGTTTCAAGCAGTATTCTCTGAAAAGAGGATCGCAAGTAAAAACAAACAATTGATCAAAATCTTTAGTTTCCCTTTGTATCAGCTCGGCCGTTGATTTTCTTTTCCCCGCGTCAAAGCTGGTAATTGGGTCATCAAGAACTACAATCTTGTTTTTATCGCTATCCTTTCGGAGATCCGCAAAAAAGAAAGCGAGAGCAATAACTTGTTTTTCTCCTTCGCTCAAACTACCGGCGCAATCTTCATTATTATACTTAACGCTAAAACCACACTGTGCGGGGTCTTGCGTATTTCGTCTATCATAGGTTGGCTGTCCATTTATATTAAGAATTTCCATTGAAGGATTTATTTCTTTTACAAATCCTTTTATCAGCTCAAAATAGTCCTCAACAAACTTGCCAAATTGCTCAACAATTTTTGTTTTAAGAGCTTGATAAATTCGTTCCAAAGCCTCAACGATTTTATCGTTCTTGTCCTTTTGATCTATAATTTCAAAATATTTTTCAATACTTTCTTTATTCTCAATAAAAAATACTTCATTTTTTAATCTATCAATTTCTTTTTGCGCTTCTTCCTTTTTGGTATCAAGCTTACCTTCCAATGAGTCCTTTTTGAGCTGTTCTATCTCTTTGTTTATTTTTTCAACGGCTTCATCGTATTTTGCTATTAGCGAAGTGACGGATTCAATAATAGTTTTAATCTGATCAATTTTTGAACCCTCTATTTTATCTAATATTTTTTTGTCTTTTCCTAAAACCAAATTGATTTCTGCTTTAATTACTTCTTTTTCATTATCAGCAATAATAAGTTGTGGCAATTCTTCACCCGATGTTATAAACGGTTTTGCTTGATTCAAGATATTGAGATTGCCAGAAGGAGGTTGCAAATCACGCATGCTCTCTAAAATATCCTTATATTTTGATAGCAAGGTTCGGATATTGTTTTCCTCGTTGGCGAAGCTTTCATCAAAAATTTCTTGGTAATCCTTAACAACTTGGACATAATCACCATCTTTTATTTTTTGTTCACAAAATGGGCAATCCGTTACTTCGTTGGTTAGTAAGGAAAGGCCTAGTTGGACAAAATCTTTTTTATGCGCGATTTTATGCAGGGTCTGCTGTACGCCTCGCGCTACTGTAAAAGAAAATAAGGATGTTGGGTTAATTTCAATCTCCTTTTTCTTTCCTTGTCCAATAACTTCCGTCTTTAGAATAAAAGTTTTTTCAACTTTAGTCAGCAGAGATAGGCCGGCTATTTTACTTTTGTCTTTTATCGATTTTTCAATTTTAGCTAAATCAGCTTGCTGTTTCGCATATTGATCTTTAATCTTTTGAAGATTATCTTTGTTGAGTTTTTGTATTTCGGTTTTTTTCCCAACTAATTCATCCGTGCTAATACCATGCCCATTTAGTAATCCTGAAATTTTTGCCTGACCTGTTTGCAAAAACAACTGGTTTTTTTCCGAAATAGAACTTTTGAGAGAATTGACTCTTTCGATTTCCTCGCTGTATTTTTCAAAATTTCCTAGATAAACTATATTCTTCCCTCGTTTTTGGCGTCGCAGAGGCGTATCGCCATCTTCTGTGCCTACAGAGTGTACAAAATTATGAACAAACGGTTTATCAAAAATAACAAACTTACTCTTTAAAGTTTCATTTGACCATCCTGTTTCGGAAAAATCAATTTCAGAATTGTCATCTAAAATTATTTTTGCTTCCTGTCCTTCCGTTTTACGATCTCTGTTTTTATCAATTTTTGCGCCACGCCCATCGAGCGATTTTAAAATATCTACCAATTTTGACTTACCATTACCATTTTCGGCAAAAATAATATTACTTTTTACAAAATGGCCATCGCGCGTTTTTTGATTTCCGTCACTATCAACAAAAGAAACTAGATTGATTTTGTCCCAATCAAAAAACGAGTATGATAAAACATTATTGATTTTAGATAGTTTCTTTATCATTTTTCTTGGCATATTCAAAATTAAGGGTGTCCGATTTAACCATGTCGACGATAATTTCATTGTCCGATTTTTGAAAATCCAATTGTGAGACAATTTTTTTATCTTCCGCTTTTAATCCGTCTTTTATTAATTCAAGTAAAGTCATAATTTATATCTCTTAAAATATCTGCGATTATTTAAATGCCTCCGCCAACTGCCTAAAGCTCGTCGGCTTGTATTTATCCCATTCTTCCTGCTTCACATATAGCATTTTGTAGGCAATTTTTTTCTGCCTCTCGCTTGCGTCCTCGCACCATTGTGCCAATCTCTTTATTTTCTCAATATCGTCTAAATCTTCTCGCCCTTTCGTTTCTACAATATAAACTGTTTTGTTGTCTGTCTTTACGAAAAAGTCGGGATAATAACTGGAAATTGCTCCGCTCGCGTTTTTGTAATCAATTTTGAAATGAATTTCATAATAATTTTTTGAGAAAGAAATTACATCGTCGGCACCTTCCAAAAAGTCGGCAAATTCAAGTTCAAAATCGCTATCACCGACAATTTTATTGAATACGCTCTTTTTGGGTAGCAAATATTTTTTATCAGTAACGACAAACGGTCTGGCACTGCTCACTTTCAGATAATTTTTTATTTCCGTATCGCCAACATCTTGCACTGTCAAATTGTTTATCTCCTTTTTAAATGTTTCCACAATAGTTTTTACCGCTTCCAATTCGGATAAATTCCTCAAAATATTTGCGTCATTTAGATCAACGCTTTCGCTAAACAAATCAGCAGTGATAAATTCTTTTACTTTGCCAAAAAGTATGTCATAGCACCCAAAAAGGCGCAGTTCTTTCATTATTCTTTGCACGAAAAATCCGACGACGCTTTGGTAGTTTGGTTCAATGGTGCTATTCAAAATTGTCGTGTGGTGTAGCTTATCGTCAATCACTTCTTTAAAAACAATTTCTTTCTTTTCTTCCTCGGAAAACTGCTTTATTGAAATTTTATCGTGCTTAAATCCTGCAACATTCAATAAGTTAAGATTTTTATATTCTCTTTGGATTCTCGGCGTTAAAACCGGCAATTCAATATCTAAATTTTCAATATCTTTCTTTACATTTTGATTATCAACTTCAATAACTGTCGGCGTAATCGGCGAGCCGGAACGATCCATTTTTCGTTTTTCCAGCTCAACGCCTTCCGCCTTGATTGATTCCACAAACTCCATAAAAGCGGGAGTGCCAATAACGCTCACATATTCCTCAACATCTTGACCAAAAAACATTCGGCGAAGTCCGCGTCCTAGTGTTTGCTCCGGCAATATCTTTGAATCAGAGCCATACGGGCGTAAACCAACGATAGTCGTTACATTTTTGACATCCCAGCCCTCTTTAAGCATTAAAACGGAAACTATCACCTTATAGGGGCTTTCCGCGCTGTCTATCTCATTGGCTTTCTTTCTCAAATCTTGCAGTTCTTTTTCTTTTTTGCCTGTAACTGTTTCCGAAATTTCACCGCTTCTATTTGTATGAATAGTCAAAACTGCACCCTTTAATTGAGGATAACTTTTTTCTAAAAATTCAGCCACATCATCGCAATTTTTTGTGTCATCGGTCATTATAAAAAGAATTGATTTTTTGCCGGTCGGCTCAAGTTCTTTATATGTTTTTTGCCATTCTTCAACTCCCAACCTGATATAGTCCTCGTATTTTTCGGAAAATATTGAGCTTTGTTTTTCTTGTAATTTTGCTCGGCTGGCCTGATCCGGCAAAACCGGATTTTTTACTACGCCCTGATGTATCGCTTCAACCAAAGGATAATCGGAAACGGTTTGCACAAAAATTTCTCCGCGATTATTTTTTGGCGTAGCCGTAACATCAATTTGTAAAGCAAGTTTTTTGCCTTTTTGCAGTAATCTGTTGTGTATATCTTCAATGGATTTAAACCATGCCATTTTCGGATCATGGATATGGTGCGCTTCGTCATTGATAACCATTAACTCATCAACATCACGGACTATTTCGCCCAAATCAATTTTCGAATCATTAGTTTTGCCGACTACCTTGTCGCCCAAAAAATAATCAGAGGTGTCTTCATCTTCAAAACTCGCTTCGTTGATACTGCCTTCATAAACTCTATGAATATTGGTCAAAAAAATATTTCCCGATTTTGAAATCGTGCCAACTTCGTCCTGTAAATGCAGTTTGATTTGAAAATCGTCCTGCCAATTTTGTCCGCCATATCCGTTATCTGGCAAAATCGGATCTTCGTAAAATATTTTTAATCCTTCAAAATCAGCTTTTATTCTATCCAAAACAATAATGTTTGGGGTGATAAGCAAAAAGTTTTTAGCCAGTTCTGAATTTTTCTCGTAGAGCTTATGAAAATATGACCAAGCCAAAAGCAAACTCATTACTTTTGTTTTTCCGCTTCCGGTTGCCATTTTTATCACAAAGCGAAGCCAGTCCTCGGTAAACATATTCGGGCTTACCCGACCCAATTTATCAAACTTGATTAAATCGTATTTATTGGCGACTTTCTCAACATCATAAATCCAAATAATCGTTTCTACCGCTTCCCTCTGGGCGTAATAATATTGAAAGGCAACGCTCGTGCCGTCTTTGGCAAAAATTGTGTGCGGTTCTTTAAACCACCAATTTAAAAGAGCTTTTGAAGTTTCGCTCGCGCCCTCATAGTTATTTTTTCGCCATTCAGCAACTCGCTCCCGCAACTCCGGTACAAATGGCGGCAAAAGTTTTTCATAACCTTCTTTGCGCAAATCTTCGTCAGCAGGAAACCACCTGATTGCTGGATCAAGTATTTGAAATTTGTCTTTGGGGAAATTTTTGTGTAAAGCCATAGTATTAAATATTAACCTCAATAACCTTGGTCGTGTCGTTGCCGAAAATATCAATCACCTTGATTGCGATTTTCATTTTGCCTTTTTGAGCGTCTTTGAAAGCCGAAGTTAGCTCAAGCGTCCGGTCTTTTTTGGTTCTGAAAGATTGCCATTCGTTTTCAAAAATATAACTTCCTGTCCATTCCTCTTTTTCTTCGCCGGTTTTCTCGTCAACCACTCGGATGATTTCTTTTTTGCTTTCAAAATCAAAATCTACCGACCAATAATCAATCCAGTCCGTCCATTTCTTCGTTAAAACTTCACGCTCAATAATATCGGTATTTTTATCTTTAGAAATTTTTATCACTTGGCCGTTCTCAATAATTATTTTATTTCCACCAGATTGCAGTTTTTCTTCTACTTCGCCGGTATTATCTTGGTTGTAGAAAACGGAAAAATCAGTCAGCTCAATGGCGACTTCTTTGGCGTTGCCTCGTCCGCGGATAATCGGCTTTACTTCAATATAGGCGACATCATAAAATTTTACCTGTCCCTTTTCCACTGCTTTTTTATCAAACACTTCGCGCGGAATGACCTTGAATTGAACATCAATGCCGAACTTTTTGGCAGATTCAAAATCCAGTCCCATTTCATAATCAAATCCCAAAACATCGGCTTTGGTTATTTTCTTTTCCTTGCATTCACTGATTACTTTTTCCAGAAAATCGCTCGTTACCGGCGTGTCAATTTGCCCAACAGCCACCAAACGATCTCTTTTCTTGCCAACAAAAACATTAAAAGAATCAACCGGCTCGGCTTTGTAGGCAGAAAGGATAAGTTTGATAAAATCCTTTTCTTTATTTTCCCTCTGCAATCTTTTTTCTTCTTCCCGCAAATTTTCATTCACACCCAAAAACTTCTCCCGTTCGTATTTTCCAATGTTCAAAATTTCAAACGCCCGAAAATCTTTACCGGC
>Ga0210058_1001860_pt1 | contig 18063 bp, 18 predicted proteins | sample CryGeymeta201511_FD_183979 | JGI IMG/M metagenome (GOLD analysis project Ga0210058, IMG submission 183979) | Groundwater microbial communities from Crystal Geyser aquifers in Utah, USA - Crystal Geyser metaG 2015-11 (SPAdes) (version 2) | ecosystem: Environmental > Aquatic > Deep subsurface >...
AGTACTAACCCTATAGAATGTTGATAAAATTTAATAAGAATTATTAATAGGTTTCTAAAAAATGACATACGATTTAAAAATTTTAAATGAGCGAAAAATGGCACTATTTGAAAGGGCATCTCTTATAGGTTTTACGATGATACAGATTGAAGAATGTCGGTCAATAGTTTGGATAAAATGAGCCCTGCACCGTCTTTTGAATAAGTTTCGTTCATGCGCTTTTCCGTATTTTTTTGGCACAATTACACCGATTCGAGCAGGCGATATGTTTTCCCACCAGAAAAACAAATCCCCGGCAACCAGGGATTTAGAAGAATTAAAACAATGTGCGAAATCTAATTTTGTCAGATTATTTTTCAAAAGAAATTAGGCGGAGAGAATCTTTCTTCCTTTACTTCGCCGTCTGGCTAATACCGCCCTACCACTGGCAGTTGCCATACGCTTGAAAAAGCCGTGTTTATTTTTTCGTTTTCGATTACTGATTCTGACAGTTATTTTCATAAAACCTTATTATTTTAGATTAAATTACAGGCCGATAATTTATACACCAACCAACATCAGGAAAAATCACTTTTTCTTTGATACACGAACAATTGTCGTAATACCACCACGTGGATTAAATTCACCAATAACATCAATTTTTCGGGGCGATATTGCAAAAACGAGGTCATCCAATATTTTATTTGTCACGGATTCGTGATAAATCCCGATTGATCTATATTTAATAATATAAAGTTTGAGAGATTTCAACTCGACAATTTTTTCATCAGGAGTATAATTAATATAGATAGTTCCAAAATCAGGTAACCCGGTTTTTGGGCAAACGCAGTTAAATTCAGGAATAGAAATATTTATTTCATAATCTCTATCCGGGTATTCGTTTTCAACCGGAACAAGGTCGGTATAGCCGGGCTTTTTCATAAAAAAAAGGCGCCTTAGACGCCTTTTAGAGTGATTAGACTAAACAAAAGAATTATCTGGCTTCGTTGCTCGGTTTTACTTTTCTTCTACGCTTATGCGATCTCTTACGATCAGGTGCAATAGACTTTTCATCGTAATTTTTATCCCAGTATTTAAACTGCTCCTCTTTAGGCCCGGAACCCAATGGATTCATACGGATAATATTTTGGCCCGAGAATGCTACACTTGAACTTGTACCACTATAAGCAAACGCCATGAAAATGCCTACAAGGATAATTATTTCATAAAATCGAATCATTTTGATACTTCTGTTGTTTTTTAATCAATGGTTAATATAACCTTAATCCAAAGTATGAAAAAAGATTAAAATATTACATTATGTAACAACAGTAGGGCTTAAAAGGGTAATTCCTCTTCTTCCTCATCAGAGTCTGCGGCTTCAGCATCAGATGCAGTTTTCTTCCCCTTCCATTCAAGAGTTGTTATTTTTTCTGCAACAATTTCAGTAGTCTTTCGAGTATTGTCCTCTTTATCTTGCCAGGAACGGGTTCGAAGTTTTCCTTCGATACAGATTAATTGACCTTTTTGCAAATAATCTGATGCAAATTCAGCCAGTTTTCCCCAAGTGACAATGTTATGCCATTCCGTGCGATCTTGACGATCCTCATCAGATCCCCAGGTTTCGTTTGTTGCAATTGAAAAACCAGATGTGGATTTTCCGCTGGAAGTATACCGACCTTCAGGCTTTTCACCCACCCGACCAATTAATATTACTTTATTTAGGCTTGTTTTGTTCATATAGGTAACACCTTCTTTTTTATTATCAAATTCACAGCACTATTTTAATAATTATTTTGGATAAAAAAAAATATTTATTATTTATACCCTATTATTATTGATATCGGAAGTTTAACTGAAAACATCGAACCATTTCCCAGAGTACTATTTATTAACAACTCACCACCATGAGCAGATACAATTTTTTTGGTAATTGACAGACCCAGGCCTATTCCATCCTTTTTGTTCTTGGCAACCCGAAAAAATGGTTCAGTGAGTCTTTTTAAATCTTCAGTGTCGATTCCCTGGCCGAAATCCCGCACATTAAAGAAAAAGTATTGATTATCAATATAACAGGTAATTTGAATCAAACGCGAAGACCGACCGTATTTCAAGGCATTTTCTATTAGATTTGTGAAAGCAATACGCATTTTCGTACTATCGATTTTCAGGATAACATCTGGAAAATCTCTTGTGACCTGAATTTTAGATGACGAATCCGGAATCCGGGCAATGATCCTGTCAACAAAATCAGGTAACCGAACTTCAGATAATTCTAAATTTTTATAAGGTATTGATAATTTATCAGATAGTAATAGATTTGAAATTATTTGTTCAAGATACCGAACCTCGTTCCGCAACCTGACCGTATTTTTATGTGCTGGTAACATTTCAATGAGAAGCTGCATCCTGGACAGTGGCGATCTCAGTTCATGGCTGACATCAGCCAATAAATTTTGTTTTTTAATCAAAAGTGATTTTATATCGTATATTAACTTATTAATCGTTTTTGAAAGGTCGGCAAGTTCATCTTCACCGTGGATCGAAATTGTCGAGTCAAGATCTCCGCGTTCCAATGCAAAAATACGATGCTTCATCAATTTTATGGGATAGATGTAACGCCTGATAAATATAAACAGAATAACCATAAAAATGAGAGTAAGGATTGAAGCGGGTACAATTCTTAACATCAGCTCAGAAGGAGATTCGTAATCAATTGCAAGATAGTACTTATATTCTCCGTTTTTAACTGTTGCGGCAGGAAGCCGGTTTAGGTCTCCGAATGTTACATATAGCGTTATGTTAATATCGTATAAATCGCCAAGATATTTACTATCAGAATACTCTAAATAACCTTCTTTTGAAAAGTCTATTGGAAAAGACCATATTTTTTGATCTTCAAAATAAATTCCACCAATCATTTTCAAATTTTTAAGATCTTCGAGAATTTTAGTCGTATCCGGAGGTAGCCCCCATGATTCTACCATATGAGAATAATAGTAAAATTCATGAGTATCAAGAATCGTGTCCTGTTCAGTAAAGGATAGATACACCACGAAATAAATGACCATCAGAAGCGCAATGGTAAAGACGGTTACCATAAACGCAATTCTTAAAAATAAACTTTTTCGGAAGGGTAGTAAGAATATAAAACTATTTCTTCGGAAGTGCCACAAATTTGTATCCAACTCCATGGATAGTCTTGATAAACCTCATGGAATTAGGGGTCTCTCCCAGTTTTGATCTTAATCGGCTGACCAAAACATCAATGGAACGATCATAGGATTGCCATCTGATTCCCCGAATGTTTTCAACTAAAAATTCTCGATTCAGGACCTTACCGGCATTACTTGAAAACAGTGATAATGCTTCAAATTCAGTCGTGGATAAATGGACGAGGACTCCGTCCAGATGCACTTCCTGACGAAGTTTATCGACTATAAGGCTATCAAAGGTTAGAATATCCTGTAATTCTGAGGGAGCCTGACTGCGACGGAGAATAGACTGAATTCTGGCAAGTAATTCCCGGGGCTCGAAGGGTTTTGCAATATAATCATCTGCACCGAGCTCTAATCCGATGATTCGATCTGATACCTCGCCCCTGGCGGTAAGCATGATCACCGGAACACTGGAATTTTCTCTTAATTTACGTAAAAATTGTAAACCATCCATCCCTGGTAACATAATATCCAGAATAAGAAGATCAACAGATTCACGGTCTAAATATTTGAATGCCTTCTCAGGTGAGTGACGGGTAATAATTGAAAATCCGTGAGTTTCAAGGAACTCAACCAGCAAATCAGTAAGCTGGGTATCATCATCTACGATGAGTATGTTATTGCCCATTTTATTTCCTTATTGAGTGGTTTAATATTACAGCTAATATATCGAAACGCTACCCACAGGTTGCAATTCTTTTTTTATTCGTAGAATTCGCTTTTTCAACTCATTATCGCCCAACATCTTTTTTTCTACGGTTTTACATGCATGGATGACCGTAGAATGATCTCTTCCTCCTAAATGCAGGCCAATGTTGAATAGCGAAGCTGCCGTCAACTCACGGGATAAATACATCGCAATTTGTCTTGCCATTGCAATTTCCATTTTGCGGCCTTTTCCCACGAGTTGCCTTTCCGACACTTTCCATTCTCTACTAATACTTTTAATAACATGATCTATTGTCACACCGATAAACGCTTCTTTGCCCAAAATCTCTTCAAGAACCTCCCTGGCAAGTTCCATGGTAATATCTTTACGGTATAACGAGGAACGGGCCAAAAGTCGCACCATAGTTCCTTCGAGTTCTCTCACATTTCTTTTAATGTGCGAAGCGATATACTCGATGATTTCAAACGGAATTTCTAAATGGTCATCATGTGCCTTTTTCATTAAAATTGCAATCCTGGTTTCCAGATCCGGGGGCTGAATGTCAACCATGAGTCCGGATTGAAATCTCGAAACCAGGCGATCCTTGAGTCCGGTGAGTTCGTTAGGCGGTCTGTCGGTCGTGAGAACAATTTGTTTTCCCTGCTGATATAGTTCATTGAACAAATGAAAAAATTGCTCCTGTGTTTGCTCTTTATTTTGGAAAAACTGAACGTCATCCAATAGCAACATATCAACACCACGATATGTGTTCGCAAACTCAGTAGATTTGTTTTCCTGAATTGCCCTGATAAAGTCTAGCATAAATTTTTCGCTGGTCAGGTACTGTACTCTCATAGAAGGATAACGGCGGATGCAAAAATTCCCGATACCCTGTAATAGATGGGTTTTTCCCAATCCGGTAATACTATAGATCAACAATGGATTAAATGGGGTCTGTCCAGGTTTTTCGGCAACAGAATAAGACGCAGCCTTTGCAAGTTGATTGCCCTTACCCTCAATGAAATTATCAAACAAATACCGGCTGTTGAGTTGGGTTTTTTCCTGATAACCCGGTGGAATTACATTTTCTTTTTGTACCAATGAGGGAATTTCATTGGGTTTTTTATGACTGACAACAACACTATAATTCACAATCATAGGCTTATCAAAAACTTCTTTAATTGCCGCATCAATCAAATGGCGATACTTGGATTCAAGCCATTCATAATGAAATTGATTTGGTACCTGTAACACGATTTCTTCAGAAGTCAATGTAGAAACGGCAATTCCATCAAACCAGGTCTGATACGCCTGTTCTGGAAGCCTTTCTTTGAAATAGGCCAGACAGTTACTCCACAATTCGACTTTTTCCAAGTTAAGATTTCCTACAATTTTATTTATTCACAACTTATAAACATTTACAACTATCCTCAAGCCAAAATTTGCATAACAGGCAGTCAGAATCCAAAACAATAAGGCAAACATCCGGGTAAACGCATTGACTCAATTAAAGTTGTTTACAAAAACGATGATGTTAAATTGAGACAGGGAAGCGAACTTTGTAGTCACAAAAAATGAAACAATTTCAACGCAAGTTTAAGATGGTGATATGGGTAACTTTTTCACAATGATAACCATGATTTTTATTCTGTTTGCAGGGCTTGTCCTCATGCTTTTGATCCGTTTAAGCCGATATACACCGGATGCGAATCGTTTTTACCCTAAAGGGCGATTAATTGTTCTGGGACACAGGGGCTATCAAAAATCTGCACCTGAAAACACGATTGGTGCAATAAAAGCTGCTCTAACATATGGGGCAGACGGGGCGGAAGTGGATATACGACAAACAATGGATAGCCGATTAGTTTTGCATCATGACGCCGGAATTCAAACTGAATCAGGCGACCCCCAAATGATCAACAATACGAACTATTCTGATTTATTACAATTCCAATACAAAAAAACAGACGGCGAAAATATTCCTGAAAATAAATTGTTACCTCTGCTTAAAGATGTTTGGACAAAACTACCCGCCAACAAGCGAATGAATTTAGAAATCAAAACGGATGGTTTCAAGTGTGCCGGGTTTGAAGATAGAGTAATAAAACAAATCCAACAACACGGAGCACAAGCTAATACGATTATATCTTCTTTTAATTTAAATGTACTCAGAAAAATCAAAGCCATTGATGGCACTATTCAAACCGGATTATTATGGAATAAAAAGGTGACTGGTTTTTTATGGTTTCTCCCAATTATAGCAACATTTTTGACCAATGCCGATGCGCTTCACATCCATTTTAATTTAGCGGAAAATAAGATTATAAAGGCATGCCACAGACTCGGAATTAAAGTATGTGTTTGGACAATAAACACTGCAGAAATGGTCGAAAAAATCCGGCTTTTGAACATTGACGGAATGATAACTGACGAAACTGAACTAATAAGGAAAACGGTATGAAAAAAATATTTTGGATAATCATCTTCTTTTTTGTGTGTCATGATCAATCCATTCCGATAAATAAAGACATCGCCGCGGACGATATTTATTCCCACATCTCATTTCTTGCTAGTGACAAACTGGAAGGTCGAAAAGCGGGATCAAGCTTTGAAAACACGACGGCACAATATGTGAAACGATGCTTCAAAACATACGGATTAACACCTGTCGGTGATAATTATATCCAGAAATTCGATTTTATTGCTGGCATGACAGTGGGCGATGGAAATTTCATCGAAGCTGAAGAGAAAATTCCAAAATCAGATTTCACAACCTTGTCATTTTCTTCATCAGAAAAATGTACGGCTTCTCTGGTATTTGCAGGATATGGAATTTCGGCGACAGACATCCATTATGATGATTATGAAAATCTCGAAGTAAAAGGGAAAATAGTAGTGGTCATCAGATATTCGCCGGACGGAACGATCCAAAACGGAAAATTTGCCCAATATAACTCTCTTCGATACAAAGCGATGGTTGCAAGAGAAAAAGGAGCCGCAGGAATTATTTTTATTACCGGTGGATTAGAGGATAATAATGATGATAAACTCAAAACAGGTGGTTCATTAGGGGGAAAACAAAGCGTCGGCATACCTGCAGTTCATTTAAAACGGAGTGTGATGAACGATTGGCTCACATCATCAGAAAATCCCTCAATCGAAGAACTTCAGAACAAGATCAACGGACATGAAGACCCGCATCCGGCAAGTTTCGAAATCGGGAAAACTGTGACAATCAGAACGAACATTAATCCTGAATCATTAGAATCCTGCAATGTAGTAGGGTCTCTTCCCGGTGTGGGTGCTTTTAAAAATGAATGGGTCATTTTAGGAGCACATATGGACCATTTAGGATGGGGTGGTGAAAGCAGCAATACGATGGTTCCCGATGTACATGAAATTCATAATGGTGCAGACGATAACGCTTCGGGAATTGCCACTCTGCTAGAACTCGCTGCTTATTTTGCAAAAGATAAAAACAACTCTCCTTACAGAAGATCACTTCTTTTCATCGCATTTGGTGCAGAAGAAGTCGGTCTGTTAGGTTCTGCTTATTTTGTGGAACACCCGCTCATACCGCTTGACAGTGCGGTGGCAATGTTTAATTTTGATATGGTTGGCCGACTCAGGGAAAACAGCATGGTTATCGGTGGAACCGGTACTTCTCCGGCGTGGGAAACCCTCCTGATAAATGTCAATTCCGACTCCATCCATTTCACGTTTGATGATGAAGGATTTGGCTCAAGTGATCATCAGTCTTTTTATTTAAAAAATATTCCTGTATTATTTTTCTTTACGGGAGCTCATGAGGATTATCACAAACCAACAGATGACATTGAATTACTGAATATAAAAGGAATGGAAAAAGTAGCAAAACTCGCCGCCAGATCAACTCTTCATGTGTTAACCGAAGAAAAAAAACCGGGTTTTGTAAAAGTTGAATCAAAAAAACATTCTGAAAGGCGAGGATATAATGTTACCTTTGGTGTTGTCCCGGATTTTGTTTATAATGGTGATGGTTTTAAAATTAGCGGGGTTCGGGATAAGGCGCCGGCGGGTCTCGCAGGGATGCAGGCCGGAGACATAATTATGAGCATAAATAATATTACCACTTTGAATATTCACGATTACATGTTTGCACTCCAAAGTTGTACCGCCGGTGTAGAAGTTCCGGTTGTGATTACCAGGAACAATGTAGCAATGGAACTAAAAATCGCTCCCCAGGGGAAGGACGAATAACATGGGCAAATATCCAATTCCCGATATAATGAAATGGGGTCGGAATTTCCGACCCCATTCTGTTCACCCTACTATTATTTGATAGAGATTGTTGTAACCACCGGTTTTACAGGTTCGGCTTTCGGTAAATTCAATGTCAGTACACCGTTTTTAAAGGTGGCTTGAATCTCTTTTTCTTTTACATTTTCCGGAAGTGTAAATGATCTGGAAAATTTCCCAAAAAAGATTTCGCTGTAATGTCGGCTATTGTCTTCCAATGAAGATTTTCGCTCACCGGAAATGGTCAGAACATTTTCTTCAATGATAATTTCCACATCCTTTTTTTCCATACCGGGCAGATCGGCTGAAATGACAAACTCAGCGTCTTTTTCTGATACTGCAAAAGCGGGTGTCCACGTACTGTCTTCTCCGGGGATCATCGTGTTCCTACGGAATACCTGGTCTATCCAGGCTTCCATATCATCCATTAACCGAGATACTGGTTTGGTAATGACGGGTGTCCATTTTACGAGTGTCATGATGTTATCCTTTCTTTAGTTTATTTTGGGTTTGGTTGGTAATTCTATTACCGTTCATAAGTTCAATTTAACCATTACAAATGGTATTCCAATTGGTATTTATAAAAGTTTACACCAGATATATGCCAATGTGGCTACACGAGCTGACATATGTGCGGGAGGTCAGACCTTAGAAATAGCAAACTTTCATTAGGCTATCCTAACATCGAATCCATTTTTACACCTTGTTATCTGTGTTGAAAGAAAATTATTAATTGACATCGGATTTCAAAACGTCTATAATCTCCGGAACGGAATCAATGGATGGGTACAGACCTAACAACCGGTGGTCTGCAAACAAGGATAACAACGACTGCTTTTAAACCTAATTTAAGCCTCAAATAGCATAATTTTAAGGTAATGGCAAATTCAAAAAATATCAAACTAAAAAAACGGTTTATGAGTATCCATCATTCCGATAGAAATAAAGTACAATGGTTTATATTTATCATCACCATTCTCGCCGGAATTCAATTTACTGTTTTTATCAGCTCTCTTGAGTTAACGGGAAATTCAACAGTATCAAAACCACAGGCAGTTGATGGTTTTTTACCCATTGGCTCCCTCGTTTCACTTAAATATTATTTCAAAACAGGGATATTTGACCATGTACACCCGGCGGGAGTAGTCATTCTGCTGTTTGCGGTTCTCCTGTCATTTCTGTTAAAAAAGGCGTTCTGTAGTTGGTTCTGTCCAGTCGGCACCTTATCGGAATGGGTTTGGAAGTTTGGGTACCGAATTTTTAGCAAAAGCGTTAAACCATCCAAATGGATCGATATTCCGTTACGAAGTTTGAAATATTTGCTGATGTATTTTTTCGTTTTATCTGTGTTAGAAATGGACGAGGGCTATATGACGTCCTTTCTGAACGGTCAGTATTGGAAAGTAGCAGATGTTAAAATGTTACTGTTTTTTACAGGTATGAGCGGGGTCACAATATTAGTATTGATCCTTTTGGTGGCAGGGTCTTTATTTATCCGGAACTTTTGGTGCCGATATCTGTGTCCATATGGCGCTTTTTTAGGCATTTTTTCCCTGATCAGTCCGTCCAGAATCGCACGTAATTCCGAATCCTGCACCGATTGCGGACTATGCTCACAGGTTTGCCCGGCTTATCTACCTGTAGATAAAAAAGAGTACATAATCAGTGCGGAATGTACCGGATGTGTGGCATGTTCTGAAGCCTGCCCCGTGAAAAACACTCTGGAGTTTGAAACTCTTCCTATGCGTTCTTCGTTTTGGACAGCAAGACGACTTGCCTTTTTTATATTATGTAGTTTCCTTGTCCTGGTGGTCGTGTCAAAAGCCTTTGGGATTTGGGAGTCAAATGTTGTATCAGACGAAATTATCAAATTGTTACCCAGAATTGAGACGATCAGTCATTAAAAGCATTAATGATTACATGCTTCAGAGGCCGTAAAGGACAACTGTGAAACCAATCTCTCATTATCGAAAATCACGTACAAATATACCTCACATACCGCGATGGTTCGTTGGTACCATATTGCATATGTCATTGGATTTGATTGTTGATAACTGATGTGGTACACCCAGCTTTCTTGTGATAATTCGTTGATTTGAATTAATGTCGGCTCATTAAAAACTACCTTCACCTCTTTTTCGGTCATTCCGGTTGAAATCTGTCGATACGCATGTAAAAAAGATTCATATTCGCTTTGTGATGACGTGGGCCTGACAGCGCAGGCGATGGAAAACATACAGATGGTATTCCATCCAAAGATTGGTAACAAATAGAAGTACCGTGAAATTTTCATTTGCATTTACTCCTTTCTATTGATTCAGTGAATAATCAACGCTGGTTGTCTATAGCGTATGGTAGAAATGCCAAAATGGTCTCGGGAAATTTATCGGTAACCAACAAAAATCCCAGGTTATGGAATTGAACTATACCCTCCCAGTTACGGGATTGTCCATCCTCAAGCTGTATTAATATTGGCGGTGTATCCGTAATCATCACACCGGTGGAGGTGTATTCAAGTTGGAGTAACCGTTCGACGGCTTTACTCTTTAGGTGGGATGTGCCCTTGCCAAATTTTAAAAACAAAGGATCATCTGTGATATCCAGATCATCACCATCGCCAGGCCAAAGGTAATTAATCACCCAAAACCGGTTGTAGGCGTCCGGATGGGTAGCATCCGTAACCCGATATTCAATCGACGGAAAGGGTATCTCTCCGAAAAATATTCCATCCGCCGAAAAAGCATGCATCACCCGGCGATTATTTAATTTAGCGCTATTTATCTCATAAATCGTGCTTATCGTATCACGTATAACAATCAGAGCTTCTTCACTAAAATTCGGCAACTGCGTCTGTGGTTGGATTTGCTTTAATGAATTGATATTCAACGTAATACCACCCAACCCTGGTGAAACAATACCCGTGATCAGATAGCCCATCATGCCGGAGTCTGATTCACTTTCAATGGTAATATAAACCTGGTTGCCCAGAAAATCGATGGCTTCCAACCCCTCATATCCCGGGATAATTGAAGAAAAATCTGGCATGTTGACCGGTAACACACTTGGCGTGATGGTAACGGGTTTTCTGTTTTGCAGGTATCCAAGGATTGAATTCTGATGGATAATAAAAAAATGGTTCTCATATCGATCGGGATATTGAGGCAGCATCACGAGATAATCTCCATACCAGGCTAACCCGGAAAACTCCGCTTGTCGTTCAGCCGAGCGGCCCTTGAGCGGAATACGAACAATCGGAGTTTCTTCGCTCACCAGCAGTATAGTATTCTGCTGACAGACAACAACTGGTACAAAATTTATGGATAGCAGCACAATAATAAAATAGATGTATTTTGGTTTATACATAACGATCTCTTATCTAATCAGCATGAGTTTACGAACCTCTGAAACGGCTTTTGTCTGTAGCCGGATAATGTAAATACCTGAACCCACCGCATACTCCGAATCGTTCTTACCATCCCAATGATATTGATAATCTCCCGAAATCATGGTTTCTCCTCCTGAAAGTTTGCGAATGGGTTTCCCGGAAAGATCGAATAGCGTAAGCAAAACGTGAGCAGCGACGGAAAGGCTAAAGGTAATCTCTGTGTTTGTATTAAACAGATTCGGATGGTTTGAAAGGTTTACTGATGTGGGAAGAATACCTCTTGCTTCAGAGAAGTTAGTGGTGAGAATAATATTATCCTCCCAGACCCGATTCCCGGGGGTAAACCACATCACTGTCCGGGATGGAACCTCCAGCCAATCCATTTCGCCGGCCGGCGACGTAGCAGGTGGCGAACTCATGATTGCAAAGTGTATATTAATGTAAGTCGGCAATGCATAGTACAGGTCGGGATAATAAAGTGTATTAGAGCGATAAGCATACAAATCTTCTCCATCTGAGAAAACGAAATTTTTATGGTCACCTGGACGAAGCTCTTCAAGGATAGATATTGCAGAATTCATGCCCGCATGAATCTCATCACTGGCGAGTTGGATTGATCGGACAAGCCACAAGAAAAACAATTCCGAATCAACCACATAATTCCATCCATCGGTATGCCAATCTCCATGTCCAAAAGTTTGTGGAGGATGCTGATTGATCCAAAAGATGTCGGTTTTACCATCGGTTAGCAAATTCAGCAACGTGGATTTATCGACATTTCCATTATGGATAAAGGTGTAGATCGTTGTGCCTTCCCTGAAAACGAACGGATGGGGATCCGGAATATGATCAGCTCCTGAGGAAGTTTTCCGTACGTGCCCAAGCGCTATCCGGGTATGTGCCTGGGGTGAAAACAAAGAAACGAGCGCATCCTGAAATAAAGCATCATCGTTTACGGCAGGCTCTGGAAGATCGGAATGAATGAACCATCGAATGATTGCCAGATTGAAAATAATAGGAAATTCCCCATCCATCATCATTTAGAAATGGGGCGTATGTTCCGCCCTGCTCCTGGAGGAGAGATAGTTCCTGATACAAACAGGATAAATTAACGGTGTCCGGATTATAAAGATCGTATCCTTCAGATGCGAGAACAGCCCAAAGCCGACAACCCCAGACCGTTGTCAGAAAAACGGAGGAAACCAAGATCGGGCAAATGAATCGCTCTATTTTTCTAATTCGGAAATAATTATTGTGCGCCATTGGGAAATTACCTAACATCATAACAGGGGATAATTTAAGCAATTGGCAACCAATGAAAATGATATTGGTTTGAGTGCAGCCAGGGCATGAAACAACTGCGCTTCATAGAGAAAATCCCTTCAAGTGATATTGCTGCTGTCCTAAATTTTCGCCCTGTTCACAGACAGAATTGCCACCTTAGCTCAGTTGGTAGAGCAACGCATTCGTAATGCGTGGGTCGGAGGTTCGACTCCTCTAGGTGGCTCTTTCGAAATATTCCTCACACGATCTAAACTAAAAGCAGCCGTTCATCATTCTGATTTTATTCATTAAGAAACTCATCTATTCATCTTGTATCTTCACTTTGTGATAACAAAAAACCCCGCACAAAGCGGGGTTTTTTGTATTATAAAACACAATCTAAACTTAGCTGTTCAGTTTTACGAACATGGTTCCGTCCCACTCAAACCCATCATAGGAGAATCCACCAAAATCATAGATAGAAGTGATATTGTTTTCGGCGATGTACCGGATAAACTCACCTTTTACCGCTTTTCCGTAGTGCCCGGCGGCAGTGCGCTTTCCTTTGGTAATAACAGAAAACTCAATGGCGATCACATTAGGCCCCGCCGTATAAGCTCTGCGATGAACCTGAGGTAACAAGTCAATGACCATATCCTCTTTTACAAGTAGATCGGAAAGAATCGGATTCCAGTGATACTGCAGCGCTAACACGTTCATCTTCAGCTTGTAATCAGGAATAAGTGTTTTGGGGGTCACCATACCAAATAGTCCGCTGAAAATACGGATGTATTTCTCCATATAATCTTTGGCATTGTCGGACATTCCCGACCAGTTGACATGTTCATAAACAACGCCTGTATATCTTTCGATAGCAAACCAGACCCGGCTATTCAGTGCATCCTGATTTTGCCGATGATAAATCCGAGCTTTTTCCAGTGAAGTACCATAGATGGACCGGAGTTCTTCATCCCCGATCAGACTCAGTAGCAGAATGACATGTTTCACTTCGTTCATCAAATAGTAGTTTGTTTCGCCAAACCGCTTTTCCATCGGTTTTTTAATGCGTGCTTTTCCTTCACTGGGTGGAATTAAAATGACCATTGATTTTTTCTCCTGTGGAATAAAATTATATGCTTTTATTCACTGATAATTGTCGGGATTTCTGTCGTTGTGGTATCGGCATTTCCGGACATATCTGGGACTTCCGGCGGTTTCGGCACTTCTCCCCAAAATGTGGCTTGGGTGCTGAGATGGTTGATCACATTGGAATCCGTAAGGTACACCTCATAATCATCCTCAACTCGCACATAATTATGCGTCCAGTCGGATTTTGAGCGACCGAAAACATAATATGCTATAGTACTCCCGGATGCATCAATGAGCGCAAGATGCGTTCCCGTAGAATCGTCCACAGAAAACTTTGACCAGTTATCCGGGTTATTAGATACCAGAGTTTCACGATTCACCTGCAAAACGGATGTTAGTAAATTATCAATTCGATTCTGCCGCATCACCAGGGTATCATTACCCGAAATGACCCATGTATCTGCCTCCTTTGATAATTCAATGGCATTACCCGCGCTCTGGATTAACACCTTATATACGTCTTCCGGATTCCCACTAAAGATTTCAGATGATCGCGTCGTGTATTTGTTCTGAAAATATGAATTTGCAAAATAGGCAATGACCAGCATGACAATGAGAATGATGCCGTTTCTCCAATTTTTATTCATAAATTTCCTCCAGCATTTTTGTTCGTGAAGAATTTTGCTTCCAGCGAATGGTCCCCAGAACAATGACCAAAATGGATGGCAGCAGAATGTTAATCCATTTCCACCGTGCTTTTGAACCATCTTCCAGTTCTTTTAACGGACGGGTGGTAATTTCCCGCGACCGGAGTGCCAGTAAATCGCTGTCACCCATGAGATAATCTACAGCATTCAGGGCGAATATTGTATTTTCCTGTGCCATGGAACCACCGTTGTCTTCAAAAAACCGGGAGTCTCCCACCAGGATGATCTGACTCACCCCCCCGGTGCTGTCTGAGGGGAGGGTAGAAAGCGCCGCAACCACCTTGCCCGGCTCGTTCAAGGAAGAAAATGCCGGATTTTCCAGGGGAGACAGGTTGAAAAATTGCTCCATGCTTGTAGACCTGCCGGAAGTTTCGAATAATGGAATAATCGAACTTTTCGCAGTTGTATCGCCAGGCATGGGTGGAACATACTCAATTTCGCTGGAAAACAATAATCGAATCTGCTCCAGTCCATCAACCGTCACATGATTGCCAAACTCACGGATCAGAGGAAAAAAGTGATAATTAACCGGCGTATTCATTCTGAAAAATCCCCTATTCTGGGTGATGGACACCTGACCGCACCGGTAATCCAAAACTAAATTTTCTTTCAAATGAAGACCGGTATCATCCAGTATGGAAAAGATATTGGATTGAATCGGTTCGGCAGACTGGGTCTGCAGGTCAGTTTTTATCCGACACTGTGCCATGAACAGGTTACCCCCTCTGGCAATGTATGCACGGAGATTTTGTTCAGCGTTAGCAGACAGACTATCTTCGACACCACTCATCACTAAAACAGAAATTTCAGCCGGAATTTGGGTTTCAAGATTCACCGGTCTCACATTATATGCCTGGCGTAAAATCTCATTGAGTGTATCGGTCTTATGTTCTGTCGGATCCGACGAAGTAATAATCCCGATACTTTTTTTATGAGTGTCCACCATTTTTTTAATCTTTGTGGTGATATCATACTCCAATCCTGTGGTAGTTTGGATGACCGGGATGGTTTCCCGCTGATCTCCATAAATAAAGACCATACCCATGTATACTTTTTTAATTTCCACTTTATCGTTTTCAATCACCTGAAGCTGAACTGGCTGGATGCCATACTTCATGGCTTCATCTGCCATTTTTTCGTCATCATCGGGCATATAAAACTCAAATCGGATGTTCCCATTGGAAAGGGCTTCGTATTCCTCAAGGATATCCTGAAGGTACCGTTTATTGTTTCCGTACTCGCCGGGGAGATTTTCGGAAAAATAAACTTTCATGGTTAGCAGATCCCCAATTTTCTCCACTACGGATTCGCTGGATGGACTCAATGAATAAATATTATTCTCGGTGAAATCCAATCTGAAATGCCAGTTTCTCGAGACGATGTTCAACAGAATGACAACTAACAGACTGAATCCCAGATACATAAAAAAAGATTTTTTGTTATGAACTCTGATCATGCTTATCTCCATTTTCTGATTTCAACCACCCGGGTTGTCAACGTTAAAAACAGCCAGATCATGCTGCCGAAATAAATGATATTCCGGCTATCAACCACACCGCGGGCGATATTTGACAGATGGTATTCCACACTAATATATTGAAAGATCCCGCTCATGGTATTCGGAACAAAGATCAGCACCTTATCCAGCAAATAAAAAGTGATGACAAAGGCAATGCCAATGATGAAAGCCACCACTTGATTTTCAGTGAGACTGCTTGCAAATGTTCCAATGGCGGAGTAAAATGCAGCCAGCAGGACGATCCCGAAATATCCGCAGATCACAGCCCCCAAGTCAATATTCGTACCCACCACGATCAGAGTAATGAAATGAACCAGTGAAAACGCCAGTCCCACCATGATTAACGTCAGCCCAGCCAGATATTTACCCAGCACAAAATGGGTATCTTTTACCGGAAGGGTAGAGATCAGCTCGATCGTACCTGAATTTTTTTCCCAGGCGATCAATCCCATCGTCACTGCCGGTATAATGAAGAGGAATACCACCGGCACAATACCGAACAGCGATCGAAGGTCAGACTGATTGATGAGAAAAAAAGTATTGGTGAAGAAATAACCGTTGATGAGTGAAAAAATCACTAAAAAGATGTATGCCATCGGGCTGTTAAAAAAGAATTTTAGCTCCCGAAGGTAGATCGTTTTAACATTACGCATGGGCGGCCTCCTTGCGGGTTAAGGTTCTGAAAATGTCCTCCAGTTGAGTCTTTTTCGGACTTATCTCCAACAAGACCCAGTTCTCGGATTTTGCAAGATTAAAGATCGTTTCCCGCGGATCATCGTGTTTGTCATATTCCATCACAACCACATAATTCCCGTGAACGGGTTCGGTACGGACGACAGCCACATTCTCGAGTTCCGATCCCAATTTTCCGATACTATCTTCGGAGGCATTTTTAATTTCCAGCGTCAACTGGGTCTTACCTAAAAAGCCTGCCATCAGTTCATCGCGGGTTCCGTCAGCCACGAGACTACCGTTGTGAATGATCACAATCCGATCGACTGTCACTTCAATTTCCTGAAGAATATGGCTTGAGATGACCACCATCTTTTCCCGCCCCAGTTCTTTGATCAGTTCACGAATCTCAACGATCTGGTTTGGGTCAAGCCCAGTCACGGGTTCGTCTAAAATGAGAATTTTAGGATCGTGAATGATGGCCGTTGCCAGCCCCACTCGTTGTTTGTACCCTTTGGACAGATCCGATACCTGTTTGTGAACCACCCCTTCGAGTCCGCACTGTTCAACGACCCGCGCCATCGACTGTTTGAATGATTTCCCGGTAATATCACGGATTTTTGCAACGAATTCGAGCAGGTCATAAACCCGCATGTCCGTATATAACGGATTCAGTTCAGGGAGATATCCAATCTGCCTTCTGATCTCAAGAGAATGATCCAGAATGTTTAGATCGTTCACAAAAACATTTCCTGCAGTGGGTGTCAGAAAACTGGTCATGATTTTAAGAGTTGTTGATTTCCCGGCGCCATTTGCGCCGAGAAACCCGAGTATTTCGCCATCCCGTACTTCAAAATTGATTCCCCGGACAGCTTTGACCTCGCCGTAATGTTTAACAAGGCCTTCAATTCGAATCATATATTGCCTCCTCTAATTAGGATAGCTGTTCGCCATCGTATTTTATTAATTGGTCCAATAATTGAGCCCTGAATTTAGGTTGCTCTCTCTCTTTTATTAAAAAGAAATGCCAGATATTACACTCAAAATCATTGATGTGCAGCTTTGTTAACACTGATCTTGTATGTTAATTTTTACCTATGTCCAATAGTGCTATTCGCGCATTCCTGTTTTGGGTTCAACAAAAGAAATGGCTCTTGCTGATCATTGCAGTTGGGGTAGCCATGTACTGGTTACCCTATCCGGATACCATATCAACCCGCGGATACCGGGCGCTCATTCTGGGAATCATGGTAGTTTCGCTCATCATCACAGAACCCGTTCCGCTTCCGGCTGTCGCCATACTC
>Ga0210058_1001873_pt1 | contig 17954 bp, 17 predicted proteins | sample CryGeymeta201511_FD_183979 | JGI IMG/M metagenome (GOLD analysis project Ga0210058, IMG submission 183979) | Groundwater microbial communities from Crystal Geyser aquifers in Utah, USA - Crystal Geyser metaG 2015-11 (SPAdes) (version 2) | ecosystem: Environmental > Aquatic > Deep subsurface >...
TCAGCTGATGAAAGTGTAATTGAAGATGAAGATTTAGCTGATGAAAGTGTAATTGAAGATGAAGATTTAGCTGCTGAAAGTGCAAACTTAGAAGATCTATCGCTTGAAGAAAGCGCACCACCTCAGGAGGAAGAGACCGTAGCTCAAGTTGAAAATGATTCTTTTAAAGAAGATGGAAGTGAAAGCGAGGATCAGGAAAAACTCGATTCGGTCGAAGAAGAACCCGTTAAAGAAAAATTTGATTCGACCGACAAACCTGAAAATGATATCTTCGGTTATTTCACTACAAAAGAGACAATGAAAATCATTAACGTGATTTTTAATCAGGACAGTTTAGATTTTGTGAATACGCTCGAGAGTATAGCCGAATGTTCCAATGAGGATGAAGCAGACCAAATTATTAAAGATGTTTTTCTTTCTTATCGCGTAAATTCTGTGGGAAAAGAGGCAGTCTTGCTAAAGGAAAAGATAGAACAATTTTTTCGTGATAAGGAGTTTTAATGTTTATTGATTACGCACAAATTAATATTTCAGCAGGGAAAGGGGGAGACGGCGCAATTACATTTCGCCGCGAAAAATATGTTCCCAAAGGAGGTCCTTCCGGCGGCAACGGCGGTAAGGGAGGTGATGTTATTCTTGTCGCAAACAGTAATCTCTCCACACTTTTAGATTACCGTTATAAAAAAAATTATGCCGCTGAAGATGGTGCAGCAGGAGCAAATTCTTTAAAAGACGGAAGAAACGGAAAAGATATTCTTGTTCAAGTTCCCGTAGGCACGATGATAAAGGATGCGGTGACAGAAAAACTTCTGTACGACCTCAATACAAACGGGATGAAGGTCGTTGTTGCGAAAGGAGGAAAAGGTGGAAAAGGGAATTCCAATTTCGCGACGGCGACTAACCAGACGCCCCGATTTGCTGAAGACGGTAAACCCGGCGAAGAAATAAAAATTATTTTGGAATTAAAACTGATAGCCGATATTGGGTTAGTCGGTTTTCCTAATGCGGGAAAGTCAACTTTAATTTCTACAATTTCAGAAGCTAAACCCAAAATAGCCAATTATCCCTTCACTACCCTTGAACCAAATCTGGGGATTGTGCGGTATAAAGAGTATCAAAGTTTTACCGTTGCGGATATCCCGGGCATTATTGAGGGAGCTTCTGAGGGAAAAGGACTCGGACTTTTGTTTTTGCGGCACATTGAAAGAACAGAAATCCTTCTATTTTTAATTGATAGTCAGTCGGAAGATTATCAAAAAGATTTTTCGATTCTCCTTAAGGAATTAAAGACACACAGCAAAATTCTTGCTCAAAAGAAAAAGCTTATTAGTATCTCCAAATCTGATCTGTTAACAGAAACGGAGATTGTAAAATTGAAAAAGAAAAAATTCCGTGGAGCAGATTCTCCGACCATAGTTTTTTCTTCAGCAACACGGAACGGAATTCAAGAACTTCTGGACTACCTTTGGAAAGAATTAACTTTAATACAGAAAGAGGTGCAAGAATGAAAACGAATATTATCAATCTTTTTTTATCGTTATTTTCAGTTGTTATTCTCAGCTCGTGCAGCGGAAGCGGTGGATTCAATATGTTTTCTGATTCAGAAGATGTAAAACTTGGCCACGATGTTTCTGCTGAAATGTTAACCAATCAAGCTGAATTCCCGGTCTTTAGAGGCGATCCCTCAATTAGAACATATATAGACCAACGCATTTTTCAACAAATATTAACTTCCCCCAAGATCGCAAAAAGAAGTGTATATGATTATAAGATTGAATTAATTGCCGACGATAACACTTTAAATGCTTTTGCTTTACCGGGTGGGAACGTTTATATCTACACGGGCTTGCTTAAATATCTTGATTCCGAAGCCGCTCTTGCCGGAGTATTAGGACACGAAATTGCACATGCTGAAAAAAGACATGCAACTCAACGAATGACAAAATATTATGGAGCTCAATTTTTGCTTGGAATGCTGCTCGGAAGCCAGCCAAATCAAATTGCTGAAGTTGCTTCCAATCTTTTTGTTGGACTCGCATTTTTGGCAAACAGCAGATCGGATGAAGATGATGCCGACAACTATTCTTTTGAGTATCTTAAAGATACCCGCTTTTATCCGGGCGCCGTAAAATTCTTTTTTGAAGAAATGCGGGATGACGGAACAGTCAGTTCAAAGAGCAATAAAGTAGCAACATTTCTCTCTACACATCCCGACCCTGTTAATCGAATAGCGAAAACCAACCAGCGATTACAAGGTGCAGGAATTGTGATCAAAGATTGGAAATCGAACGACGCAAATCTTTTTAAAAATGAATATGCTGCAAATATTAAAAACAAACTCTCTAAGTAGGCATGAAATATAGAAAACTCGGGAAAACAAATTTATTAGTTTCTGAAATTGGTTTTGGTTCATGGGCAATAGGAGGACCGGTGATGGCGGGAGACGTTCCTATTGGCTGGGGTCAGGTTGATGATGAAATTTCTAAAAAGGCAATTTTAAAAGCAGCAGAACTTGGGGTGAATTTTTTCGACACTGCGGATTTTTACGGGTTCGGTCATAGTGAAGAATTGTTTGGAAATGTTTTTGGCGGAAAATGGAATGAACTGCTTCTTGCCACTAAAGTCGGAAACACTTTATCGGATACTGGATCAGCAAGTTCAAATTATTCCAAACAATATATTTTAACTGCTTGCGAAAAAAGTTTAAAACGGTTAAAAAAAGATGTGATTGATGTCTATCAGTTACATAGCGCGCGCATTCAGCATTTGGAACAAGGTGAATGTATTGAAGCCATGGAACAACTGCAAAAAGAAGGCAAAATACGGTATTGGGGTATTTCGCTTAATACGTTTGAACCGCAGAAGGAGGCAATTTTTTTTATTGAACATAAAATCGGATATACGTTTCAAATTGCCTTCAGCATCATTAATCAGATTGCTTTAGAAGAAGTTATTCCTTTGGCGGTTGAAAATGAGTATGGCATCATTGCCCGCGTTCCACTCCATTTTGGATTATTAACCGGAAAGTTTTCCAGAGAAAAAGTCTTCGCCTTAAACGACCACAGAAGTAAAAGATTAAACCCGGAGTTGCTGAATTTATCACTTGATAGACTTGAAAAGGTTTTTGAGTTAGCGGATGCAAGAGGGATTGAACCTATTGATTTTGCGATGAGTTTTATTTTAAGCCAGAAGGGAATTTCAACAGTAATTCCCGGCATAAGAACCGAACAGCAAGCTGCCGCGAATGTAAAAGAATTTGCCCCTCTTTCAATTGAAGATGTTGATTTTCTTCATTCCTTCTATTTAAGCGACTTAAAGCAGTTAATGGAAGCGTATAAAAAGGGGTAAAAGAGAAAGTTTACTTATAATCATCCGGCAGGAGGTCGAGAGAGAAGCTAAATAGTTTTACCCGTAAAAAATAGTTTAAAGATTTTAAGAATGATACTTTAATTTTTGCTAAAATTGTAATGTTTAGTATATTTGGAAGCCATTTTAACAAGTATGGCGGGGTAGCTCAGTAGGTTAGAGCAATGGAATCATAATCCATGTGTCGGGGGTTCGAATCCCTCCCCCGCTACCATTTATACAAAGAAAGGTGTTTATGTATAGTGTTTTAATAGGAATCTCAGTTATTATATCAATTTTATTGATTATTATTATTCTGATGCAAGCAAGCAAAGGGTCAGGCTTAGCCGGAACTTTTGGCGGATCAAATGTAGGATCTGTTTTTGGAACAAGAAGAACGGCTGACTTTTTAAGCCAATCAACCTGGTGGCTTGCGGGTGTGCTTGTGGTGTTAGCAATAGTTGTAAATCTTTTCTTTCTGCCGTCAGCTAAAAATGATAACACAAACAGTGTTATTCAACAAGGTGGAAGACAAAACGTTCCAACGAATCCTGCTTTACCGCGATAAGATTATCTGCCGGATTCGTAATTGAATCCGGCTAACTTTTCAATTATTTTGTCTTCAACATCTCTATAATAATTTTGATTTTTTTTTGAGAATTCAAAGATCATACTGATAATGAGATCGTCTCCGTTAGCTAATTTTAAATAACCGGAAACTGAAGAAGCTCCGTTCAACGTTCCCGTTTTCCCTCTAAAATTAATATCCGAACCTGAATTATTCATCCGATTTCTAAGTGTTCCGTCTGTGCCAGCAGTACTAAGCGAATTATAGAAAGTATCGAAATACCTGATATCAAAATAAATTTTCTCCAATAATCCGGTAATTGCACCCACCGAGATCTTGTTGTTCCTTGAGAGACCGGAACCGTCAACTACTTTTGTTCCTTCGGATGGAATATCGTTGTCGTAAAGAAATTTATTTATTGTCTGTGCGGCATAGAATGCAGAACCTTCTTTTGCTGAAGAGACTGCGCCCACTATCTTAAAAAGACATTCGGCTAAATAGTTATCACTTGTTTTATTTACAACACTCAGATAATCTTTCAATTTAATTGCATGAGCAGTTAGTTCGGTTGCAGACTTCGGAGTTTCTCCTTTTTTAAAGTTCCCGCTAACGATAATCGAAGCTGCTTTTAATTTGTTAAATACAATTTCCGCAATTTTCAGCGGTGGATCTGAAAAGAATTCCGTAACAACCCTATACCTTTTTCTCCGTATCTTTTTTCTCACTTCATATTTATTTCTGTCGAGTACCAGTGCGCTTACCGGAGGTAGAGAAACAGTTTGCGTTTCATCCTCTATCCAATCTTTTCTAGAATAGACATCATCAAAGAAAGTATCGTCTCCTACAACATCACCATTTATTTCAGTAATTCCTTTACGTTTTAAATTTTCTATCATTTGGTCAAGGTCATCGCTTCTAAATAATCCATTCCCATAGCCCTTCAGATAGAGATTTCCATCCAACCTACCCTGATCAATCTTCTTGGCGTCGGTGAAAAATTTGGTTGAGATCGAATAGCCGGGTTCCAATAAGTAAACAGCGACAGCAGTTGTAAACAATTTGGTGTTTGAAGCAGGAACGAGGGGGACGCTCGCATTGTAAACGAAGAGCGTGTCCTCTTTCATAGGATTTAAGACCACGATACCATACCGTGATTGAGCGGGGACTTTTTGAAGTATTTTTTCAATTTCTGCTTTTATGTTTTGTGAATAGCAAGGGACAACAAGACCGAGTATGAGCAGAAATAAAATAAGTTTTTTCATAATTCCATGATTAGAATAAAAGAGAAATAGAGTATATTACAACCCCCAAATTATAAACATATTTTTATTAATTAACTAAAATCTTTATGCAAAAATATAAAGCCTACGAAAAATTGGATTTTATTCACTCAGCAGATGCAAGGGTTATAAGAATTCTCTCTGAATATTTAGAACCCGCCGCCCGCTTTAAAAAATATAATATTTTAGATACGATCGTCTTTTTTGGCTCGGCACGTCTTCGCTCAAAAAAAAATGCCCTGAAGGAATACAATAAAATTAAGACTTCAGATCCCAAAACAACTCCTGATTTTGTTCAAAAACTTCGTACAGCGCAGCAGCACGTTGATATGTCAAAATATTATGAGGACGCGGTAGAGCTTTCTCAAAAAATAACAACGTGGTCTATGAACTTAGGATTAGACAGCAACCGTTTTATCATCAGTACCGGCGGGGGTCCCGGGATTATGGAAGCAGCGAACAAAGGGGCAAAACTAGCCGGCGGCTACTCTATTGGGCTCAATATTTCTATCCCCTTTGAGCAGTTCGTGAACAAATACGTTACCCCGCAATTAAGTTTTGAATTTCACTACTTCTTCATGCGGAAGTTTTGGTTCGCTTATTTTAGTAAAGCTCTAATCGTTTATCCAGGTGGGTTCGGGACGATGGATGAATTTTTTGAGATGATTACTCTTATACAAACAGGGAAAATCAAGAAGAACCTACTGATCATTGTATATGATGAAAAATATTGGAAAAATCTAATTAATTTTGATGCACTTGCTGAAAGCGGAATGATAAGTAAAGAGGATCTAAAATTGTTTTCTTTTTGTAATACTCCGCAAGAGGCTTTGGATTGTGTAAAGAAGCATTTTGAAAAATATTATTTGAAGAAAAAGAGTTGATCAGATGTCTTATAGCAAAAAAGCCGCCCCGAAAGAATCGGGGCGGCTTTTTTTAATCCATAGTATCGTTTCGTTGAGCTCTGCGGGTAGCTTTAATTCTTTCCAATCGTTTTTTCACCGAAGGTTTTACAAAAAAAGTCCGCTTCTTAAATTCTTTAAGAATGCCTGAGCGTTCATATTTCTTTTTAAATCTTTTAAGAGCTTTATCAATTGATTCGTTTTCCGAAATAGTAATTCCTACCAATTAATTCACCTCAATTCCGGGGTAGTTTTAATGAGTTTCAAGTAATTTTTTAAATCCTAATTTTTGGAATTCAACCGTTATTGAGCCTTTTCCATTCGAAAGTGAGAGTTTGGAAATTACAATTCCGAAATCATCCCAGGTTTTGTGGTAAATGGTATCTCCAACGCTAAAAGTTTTTTCGGGAGAATAATCAATTGAATTCTCAAGTATAATTTGATCGATCTTATGTTTGGAATCTCTAACAATCGAATCAGTTTCGATCAGGAGAATTTGTTTGCACTTTTTGCACTTCGCCCATTCTTTTCCTTCGTGTTCAACGGAAGAAAAAACTTCGCCTGTAAGTTCCATTTTTGTAACAGAATTACAAAATTTGCACAATGCTTGAATGTTTTTAACTTTTGCCATAAAATCTAACTTTTTTAGTGAGTAAATATATTGATTTTTCGAAGGATTTGCAAAATTATTATTGTTTTCGACGAGCAGTAAAAGATTTATCCCCTTAAACACGTTAATTCTTGGCAATTGTCTTGTTTTGTGAACAGAATTTACTCCTGGTTTTCAAATTTTTAACGGTGAGAAAGATGGAAAATAAGAGCTAATTTTTTCTCCGAATTCTAAAGAACTTTCTCACGCTATATATACCCTTTGTCATCGGCATAGGTATACAGTTTTGAATAGAGCATTTTTCTTGCACGGTGCAGACGGGAACGAACTGTACCCACCGGGCAATTAATGAAATCTGCAATTTCGTCATAAGTAAATCCCTCAATATCGCTAAGGATAACAACCGTTCGAAAATCTTCCGGAAGAGTTTGAATTGCTTCGGATACTTCATCATCTAACAGGTTGTCAAAAATTTCTCTTTCTAGGTGAGAATCGTCAGTATTTGAAGGTTTGGTGTTTTCGTAAAAATTTTCTATATCTTCGTAATCAACTTTGTTTGGTTCTTTTTTCTCTTTCCGGTATGCGTTGATAAAGGTATTTTTAAGAATTCTAAACAACCATGCTTTACAATTTGTTCCCCCTTCAAATTTATCAAAAAAGCGAAAGGCTCTAAGATAAGTTTCTTGAACAAGGTCGTTGGCATCATCCTCATTTCCCGTCATGCGAATTGCAAAATTTAATAACGCCGCTCTGTGAGGGATAGCTTCTTTATTAAATTCGTCATAAAACCTGGAGGATTTAATCATTCTTTAATCGCTGCGATGGCTTGTTTATAAATATTAATGTTAAGTCTAAAATAAATGAAAATAATTTCGGATAGCAAAAATTTTGAAAAAATCTATTCAGTTTAATCCGGCACTCAATTTTTTAGACGAAGAAGAGATCCGCCCAAAACAACATATTTGGGGATGTCATTTTTATAAAGATAGAATGCAGACTGCCCGCCAACCTTTAACTGGAAATGAAAATCTCCGGGTTCTACAAACTGAAGCTGAAATCTACTCCGGGAAATTCCCTGAAGAGAGTAACTCAATAATTCTTTTTCTACAGGCAAGAATAAAATTCCATTCTCTATAAGTTTTTGAAAATCAATTTCGTTCAGCTCTTCCTCTGTTTTAATTGTTTGAGTATGGACTTTCCCATCCACCAGACTAAATCCGGTGCAATCCATCTCTTCAATTCCATGAAAAATCGAAAGGTCACCGAGATCTTCAATTAAACCTTGTGATTCTCTACCCGATTTCTGCTCAGTTATATTAATAGCGATATCAAGAGAAAAACTCCGACCATTTTTTTCTACGCTAACATTTCTTAAAAGAAGATCAAATAGTTGATTATCATTCATGGGAATTGCTTCATACTTATCCCGTGTAATTTTCTCATAAGATTTCTCTGCAATAGAGTTGAACGCTGACAACATCCCGATGAAATTTATTTTGCGGATAAATTGTTTTTCAACGTCATCTTTCCATCCGCCGGACTCTATCAAAATTGTACTCGTTCCTTTTTTTTGAAATGTATCTCCGAAGGCTCGCGGCTCATAGTCATCGGAATATTTTGCAATATGTCCCGGAATAAATTGCTGTAAAACTTCGGTCATCCTCCCAATAAGTTTTACCGCTCGTTCTCTTTTCTCATTCATTTCTTTTTTATCATTAAATGCCGGGGCTAAGAAAGAAATGGTAGCTTGCTTATAATTTTTTCCAACCGAATACCTTGTACTTTGATCGTGAAGATTAAAACCGAAATCAGCATCCAGGCTGTCAAAAGTGTTCATTAAAAGAATAGCTTCGGGAGTAACCAACCGGCTTGCGTCTCTATTCAAATCAATTTCCAAAATATTTCTTCTTTGAAAAACTTCTGCTCCATCGGGATTAACCATCGGCAAAAAGTAGAGAGTGGTTTCCCGGAGGATTCGTTCTCTCGACTCATTTAAATAGTCATTAGCCGAAAAAAAGTTGAAGATATCAAACAGCGCCATGGTTGCGGTTGATTCATCTCCGTGCATCTGGGACCAGAGAAAAATTTTTGTTTTCCCTGTTCCGATTTTTATTAAAAATAATTCCCTTTTTTCTACAGATTCTCCTAATTTATGCACCACAAATTTCGAGTTATGATGCAACTTTTCGATGAGCGGCAGAATATTCGCGTGCGTTATCCTGCGGGAGTTCAACGACGGTTCGCGGTAACTTTCGTATGTATTATAAAGGTTTTGTGCAAAAGAGATTTCTTGACTCATGCCAATCACCGGGAATAAGGTTATTAATAAAAAATAGAAAAACTTCATTTCAAAATTAGCGATTATTGTATATGGAAATTAAGAAAAAAACCGTAGGAATAAGAAAATGAATAAAAGAATAGAACTTGGTCAAACTGCGCCGGATTTTAGGCTGCCGGATATAAGCGGAAAAAATTACACCATTTCTGATTTTGCCGCCAGTCCTTTGCTGCTCATTATTTTTTCGTGCAACCATTGTCCTTACGTTCAAGCGTATGAAGAAAGGATAAAAAAACTTCAAAATGATTTTCGCGGAAAAGGACTTCAGATCATAGCGATCAACGCAAACGACGCTGATTTATACGAGGAAGATTCTTTTGATGAAATGAAAAAGAGGGCAGTAGAGAAACAATTTAATTTCCTCTATTTAAGAGATGAATCGCAGCAAACCGCAAAAGCATTTGGCGCGGCGTTTACGCCTGAGTTATTCCTTTTCAACGCCGAGCGAAAATTAATTTATACCGGGAAGATTGACGATAACTGGCGTGAACCGGAAAAAGTGCAGACAAAATATTTACAAAATGCAATTGAAGAATATCTGCGGGGTGAAGAAATTTCTGTCCCCGAAACTTATGCGATAGGCTGCACGATCAAATGGAAGCCGGGTTAATCGGCAACGCCCATTTGCCACAAGAAAGATTCCATCCTCCGTCCATCTATTTCAAACAAAGGATGGGAGCTCCTAATTTTATTTATTTCTGAAGAATCATCTTTTGAGTTTGTATTGTAGTGCCAGTAATCATTTTGTAGAAATAGATTCCACTAGGCAATTTCGAAGCATTAAAACTCTCTTGATAAAATCCTTCTTGTTTTACCCCTTCTACAATTGTTGAGATTTCCTGACCTAAACTGTTATATAACTTTATGGATACAAATTGTTCTACAGGTAAAGAATATTTAACTATAGTTATCGGGTTGAATGGATTTGGATAGTTTTGATAAAGAGTCGGGTCTTTCGGTAACTGAGCGATTTCAGATCTCTCTTTTTGTAAGCCATTATACCACACCCTCAAGATGTTTGATCCTGATGACTCTAAGTTTGTTAAATCCACAGCAGTAACGTAGTAAAATGCAAAATATGGATTGCTGCTACTTATGTAGAGATCATAATCATTATAACTGGTTGTTGTGGAAGAGCCAATTTTTGTACTACCATCACCTAAGTCCCTGTATATGTCATATCGGACAACATCAAACTCCGTATTTGCATTCCATGAAAGGAGCGGATGATTACTAACTATGGTGTAGGTGAGATTTTGTGGTGCAGTTGGTGGTTGGATGGCTTTATAAGCGTTAATACGCCCGTATCCATAATCATTTGTAAAGTTTTGACCACCCATACCTGCAACTTTATCTGCTGTTTGTTGCAAAATATTGCGAACTTGCGAGGGAATTAGATTTGGGTTTAAAGAAAGTACTAACCCAGCTACGCCCGAAACGTGAGGAGCTGCCATCGATGATCCCGCTAGATATCCGTAATTCTGAGTTACCTCTGGATGAAGGTTTTGTAAATTAAAAGAATAATTTGGAGTTGTGGAATATATGTCATCGGCATCGTAGTAAATGTCCTCTGTTTCGCAGAAGTTTGCCGTACCATATCCACCTGGTGCAGCCACATTTACTTGTGGCCCAACACTAGAATATTCTGATATTACATCATTATGATCCGTAGCTGACACTGCAATTACATTTGGAAACGAACTTGAATAAGCTGCAGGATAAAACACGCGCGCCCCACAGTTATTGCCTGCTGAGGCAACCAGTAAAACATTGTGAGAATCTGCGTAAGCAACAGCATCATATGCCTCTTGACTAGCACCACCTGCACCGCTGAAATTGATGATTTTTGCTCCATTATCAACTGCATAGATCACTCCGTTCTTAAACCATGACCACCATAGATAACCCGAAGCATTAAATACCTGCACCACCAATATTTTGCAATCACCTGCTACTCCGGCAATTCCAGTGGAATTGTTTGTTTCTGCAGAAACAATTCCAGCCACATGTGTTCCATGTCCAAGCAAATCTCTAACTCCTTCTCCATCGTTGGTGTAATCATTCCCCAAGATAATTTTATTTAGATCATCTAAATCAGGATGAGAGAGCGAACCACTAAGCATAGGAATTCCACTGTCAAGAATTCCGATAATAATATTGGAGTTCCCTTGTGTAATATTCCACGCCTCTGGTGCATCAATATCTGCATCATTTGTTCCACCTGGGGGATTCTGTCCGATGTTTCTTAATGCCCATTGATGTCCGTCCTGAAAAGAAGGATCGTTAGGATTAAAAGTTGTTTGAGCCATCATGTTAGGCTCAACTGCTTCTATCATAGGATTATTCATCAATGCTGTAATCACAGAAAAAATATCAGTCCCAGTTGGCAGTTCCAAAAGAGCCCACCGTAACTTGTCAAAATTTTCTACTATCGTTGCATTTAGTTTGTTAATTAAAGGTATTACACTTTGCATTTGGACACCAGATTTAAGTTTGAGTGCGATTTGTCCATCAGCATATTCAACTTCTTTGTTATTCCATATGCCCCTTTTAACAACTTTTCCACCTATTATTTGTTGGGCAATCAAATCTTCAGAAGTAAACGCTATCATAAATACTAAAATGGCAAGGAAAATCTTCAAATATTTTTTATAGAGTAACATAATTGTACCTCGTTAAAATTTTTTGTTAGGAATCAGTTTATTCAATTTGTAATAATAAAATAACCGCAAGACACTATATAGTCTATTTAACCTCTTTTCTGAGTTTATACGATTAAAAAAAGCTTAGGGCTATTCTTGTTTTATGTGAAACCTGACGGCGGTGAATGATTCTTTCCCATTCTCTATTTCTCTACTTTAGGTGAATCATTTTTTTTACTACGATCTGTCTTTCGATACGTAAGACGTTAATGTAAACACCTGAACTCACAAGATTCCCTTTTTCATCTTGACCGTTCCAGTATATTGTATGTTTCCCCGGCGATTGGTCTTTGCGAACCAATGTTTTTATTTTTCTTCCATGAATATCAAAAATTTCCAATAAAACCTTGCTATTCGTGGCAATTTCATATGTAAGATGTGTCCCAGAATTAAATGGATTTGGAAAATTTTCATAGAGCTTGATATTGCTAGGTAGAAATGAAGCATCATCTGAAATAGAAGTGGGTATATCCAACACGTAAACTCCTCCACAACCTGCATATAACTTTCGCTCAGAAAGTGTAATAGTACTAACCTGCCCATTATTAATTCCAATCTTTTCCCATTCATAGCCATTTAAGCTTTGGTACACACTCCCGCTATCTCCCCAATTGGCAGCGATAAAAAATATATTTCCCTCTGAATAGCTCAAGATTTGTATTTTTTGAATATTTAATGAATCTGGTAAACCCATCTTAGGATTTTCCCATGATACCCCACCATCAGTCGTTCTAAAAATACCTGCTGGCCAACGATTTGTCCAGTACCCTCCGGCATAAGTTGTTACTCCTTTTCGATCAAATTCAATTGTTATTATCCCAGCTTGAAGACCCGTTGACTGCCAATCGATTCCTTCATTACTCGATTTTAGTACATTTCCGCTAAAGGCTGTACCTGCATAAACGACATTTGTACTATCAGGATGGACAGCAAGAGCAGTTACACCATCTTCTAAGGCTGTAGTATCGCCTAATGAGTACCAATTCAATCCACCATTTGTACTTTTATAAAATTTACCTCCGAAGGGACCACCAGTACCACAATAAAGTGTGTCAGGATGTTTCGGATTAATAACTAGGGGACCAGGCCCTTCTTCCCAGGTAACCTTAATTCCATTATCTGCTTTTTTCCAGTTTCTTCCTCCATCCGTTGTTTTTATCACACCAGCCGCAGTAAGCACATTAAGTCCGAGAGTAGCATATATTATATCTGAATTTAAAGGGTGAATAACTATTGTATGAACTGTGACCCCACTTATCAAAGTATCCCAGTTAAAACCTCCATCAATACTCTTAAATATTCCTCCCAAATCGCCAGAACTAAAGTTGCTTCCGCTACCCGCATAGAGGATGTTATGATTATACCAATCAACCGCAATAGAATTGATTACTTTTGTGCCAAGTCCAAGGTACTTCCAATCCTGTGCGACAATTCCAAATTGGTCCTGATCGTTTTCTCCATAGAAAATGTGATAAAGTCTTACGCTATCTTGAGCGTTGAGAATTATTGATGGGAAAAATATTAATATGACTAAAGTCAATTTATTTAATTGCATATTATCACCTCAAGTAGTAACATAATTTGCACTATTTATTCGTGGCATTGTTGACATAAAATTTTTTGAATAAAACAAAATAATATTTTGGCTACCATGCTTTAAGCCTGAAGTCGTAACAACTTACTTTCGAGAATAATTCGGACAAGTTGAGAGAAACCAACATTGTCTTTTTCCTTTACTGTGCAGGGTTTTCCGGCGGCGTGTCGTCTCCTCCTCCCCCTTTCCCGCCATGTCCTTTCGGTATAGGTTCAAACTCAACTAAAATGGCGGGGCTCTTTGCAAAACACGCCAGCGCAAAATTTCTCACTCTAAAGACCTGGTCTTTTAATTTAACAGACGCAGTATCGCGCGTTAGTGTTGCCGCCACCTGTAATTTTTTTGCGTTCTCCTGTTCGGCATCTACCGCTATAAGGTTACTTGAGGCAAGCCCTAAAGAGTCAATATCTTCCTGACTTAATCCGTTCTTTAAAAGAATTTCGTTTTGCTCCGTAACCAGTTCTTTTAAATACTCACACAAAGAACGAAGCCCTTTTACCGTATTTGGAATCCTTTCCTTCACCTTATACAGTTTAAACTTCTGTACATCTTTTCCAAAAGCGCTTTGGGCGGCGTTCCGTACCGTTTTAATAACAGCAGTGATCTCAGCTATTAACGTATCCTGCGCTGCGGTTTTATTTTGAGCAAACTTTACGGCTTTTTGCTGTGCCGTTTCTTTGGCAGTAAGTTCTTCCTTAGCTGTCTTAAAAGCCTGGTAACTGTTCTCGTCAAAACCTTTAGCCTGCATAGCTGCCCGGTTGTTGTTAACCGCCTTCAACAATGCTTCGCTGTCCTGAACCAAATAATCAATTATAACCGTCATTGTACACCTCATATTAGTGTGATAAAGTATTATTTAACGGACTAATTCAGTTTGCCCGGTGGAATTCTTAAAATTTATCGTATTTCATTAAATATTGCGTTTTTTCAACAAAAACGCATGTTTGCCTCATTTATTTTTTTGTTTGGGTCTCTTTAAAAACTGCTTGGGTCATTTATTTTCTTATTTGTGCCATTAAAAATCGTGTAGTCATCTTTTGAAAAAATGTTTATGCCATCCACAAACTTGTCCGGGTCTTTCAAAAGCTTGTAGGGATCTCTTGGAATCTTGTTCGAGTCTCTTGAAAACTTGTTTGAGTCTCTTAAATTGTTGTTTGAATAATTTGAAATATGGTTGGGGTCGTTTGTAAGAGTGTTTGAGCCATAAAAAGAAGTGTCCGGTGCTCTCAAAATAGTGGATTTGGTTCTTAAAAATTTATCCGGCTCTTTCGATTTGATGCTGGGGTCTTTCACTAAAATGTCCGGACCTCTTAAAAAGTTGTGTAAGTCTTTTGATATTTTGTTTTGCTTAAAAAAATATTCGAAAGGATATAAGAATACTATTTTTCGCTGTTTATTCTTAGATGAAGTACAAAGAGAAGAGTTGTTTCGAGAGATTAAATATTTAGCCGTAGAAAAAGAAGTTTTTTTAATCCCCTGAAAAAATCCGGGATCATATAACAGCAATACTAAAATAACGCTTACCTCATTATTTACTGATTTCTATGGCGCAAATGTAAATTTAATTCATGGGAATGTCAAGAAATAATTAGTAGTTGAATTTCCCATCCTCATTTATGAGGATTTTTTCGCGCAGCATTTCGAATTATCGGAATGCTGAATTAATCTGCAATTCCCATTTGTTCCTCAAATTTGGCGAGAAGTTTTAGCGGTTGTTCTGAAATGGCAAAACAGTATAAGGGATAAAGCCGCGAGAACGTTTTTATAATATCGTTAATAAAATTTGGCGATGAAATTATTTTTTTCTCTTTCGGCAGCATCGCTTTTTCGAGGAGAATGTATTTCATCTGCAGAAGAAGTTTCCCGTCTTTACTAAAATCAAATTTTTTTCTTAGCAGTACCATTTCTTTTTTCATTTCAGTTAAAGAAAATTGGTTGTTCAACTTATAACTGGAAAATACTTTAGCAATTTCTTTTTCGTAAATCATTAAATTCTTTTTGAAGAAAAGATTTTCTTCTTTGGAATTGTTGAGGAACATCCCGTATTGAACACCGGTTTTGTCAAAGTAAAGATAGAATTCGCTGTCCAATTTAAATCTTCCAAAATGAATCAGCAGAAAAGTCTTGTACGGAACACCTTTCGAGAACCGCATGTCTTTGCTCAATTTCATAATCGTTTGGTTGAACTTCGGCTCTCTTCGTATTGAAGGATTTAATTGTTCAAGAAATGGTGCGAGTGCTGTAATAAAATCCTTTGCAGGCGCTACGACGAATTTTTCGTATTCGTCCCGGTGCTTATCAAAATAAATTTTTGAGTTATTCTTTTCTAAACCTTCCAGAAAAGAAAACAATTGGGGCGGGAATCCGGCAAAATGTTTTATCTCCGAAGTTTTCAATACATTGAACCGATATTTAAAGTTATGAAAAATCCGCCGAAAGATTTTTTCGGTTTTCCTTCAAGGCTCTCAATTCCATGATTGAAAAATTGAATTACATAATAACGAATGTTAATTCCTGCAAGATGCTTTTGATCAATTCCAAAATTTGCTCCAAAACCGATATACCCGCCAAAGGTATAATTGGCTTGTGCGTATTTCAGCGAGTTAAAAAACTCTCTTTCATAGGGAGTGGTTACAACCATCGTTGGACCGACGGCAAAATTTATGTAGGGGCGAAAATTATCACCGAGGTCATTTGCAAAAAGGCGGCTTTGGAGTCCCGCAAAAAATGGAAGAAGAAAAATTCTGTTTTTCTTCCCTACGGTATAGCTTCTTCCCCAGTAATCAACATACTCAAACTCATTTTCATCTTTTGCTTCCGAGATTGACATATCTGTAAAAAGAGTGAGTGTGCTATTCAAATTATTTCTGTAAAAACCGCCCAAGCCAAAACCACCTTCTCCGAACATCAGATCGACTCCGTAAGCGTTAGTAGGAAAGACAAGTGGTTCGCGGTCGGGAGCTCTTTCGCCTATGGTTTGAGGAAAAAGAATATTGACCGGTAAAAACAGAATTGCTAAAAGAAAATATTTTTTCATATTCATCTAAATTTTTATTTCAAAATTACTTAGTTTATAACAAAAATCAATTCAATTTTTTGTAAAGTGATAAAAACCATTGAAAGACAATTTTAAAATATTGCTGTTTATCCCGACAAGTCGAGATTGTTTATTGCGTCAAAATATTTTTAGATATGGTTCCCTAATTCCTAATTCGTAATTCCTAATTTATACATACGGTTTACCGCGCTATCAGTTTATAAGTAAAAGAGAAAGTTGAAAAGATGCCTGTTAATTTGGAAATAAAAGTTAAAGTTGAAAATTTCGATTTGATCCTTTCAAATCTGAAGAAAGTGAAAGCAAAGAAAGCAGGATTGCTTCATCAAAAAGATGTCTATTTTTCAACCCCAAAAGGGTTATTAAAACTTCGGAAAGAAGGGAAGAATCAGCAGCTAATACGTTATCAACGGAATGAAAAAGGGAAAAACCGCTGGTCTAATTTTGAAATTCTTGAACTGCACCAGGCGCATGCGGAAAGTTTTTTAAAAAATTTGTGGGATTGTGAAGTGGTAGTTGAGAAAGTGCGGCTACTTTATTTGCATGAGAATACGCGGATTCATCTTGATAAAGTGAAAAAGCTTGGAAGTTTTATTGAACTTGAAACCAAAGTTCTTACAACAAAGAAAGAGGCACAGCAACAATTTCTCTTTTTGCTGAAAGCTTTGCAACTTGATCCGAAAGAGGAGTTGCGGTTATCCTATCATGATCTCCTTTTGCAAACCGGTAAAAAATGATCTTAACGAAGAAAAGATCGTTTTCAGATGCTCTTCTAAAAGTAATTGAAGATAAAATTCTAAATGGTAAAACAAATGAAGTTTTGCATTTGGTGCCGACAAACCGGAAAGCGCGCGCGCTAAAAAAAGAGATCATTGATAAAACTCCTGCCCGGGCAGTTTCAATTATTCCTATCGAAACAATTTTTACGCTCGCGGAAAAGTTGTTCAGTGTGGAAGTGCCTTTATCTCTTGCTTCCGATGCCGCGTCGTCGGTTCTCTTAAAAAAAGCATTTCAGAAAAATCAACTTGAATATTTTCGAAGTTTTTCAAAAACGATTCCACAGGGAAGTTTAGATCGGATCAAAAACCTGTTTTCGGAATATAAGAGGAACGGAATTACCTCAGAATATTTGTTGAGAGATTTGGGAAAAACCGGTGGAACCGAAAAGCAAAAACTTTCTGAATTAGCAAAAGTTTATGACAGTTACTGTGAACTTTTCCGCCAGCTTGATCTTTATGAGATTGGTGATGTTATTCGTGAAGTAAACGAATTTTCACTTAAAGACACAGCAGAACGATTCCGCATACTTTTTCCTTCTGTTAAAATTATCTATGCGTTTGGTTATTCAGAATTTACCAATCCGGAGATTTCATTACTGAAAAAACTTTCCGAACTGCCGGGAGAGGATCTTTACATCCATCTTGATTACCAACGTAATAACCGTGGACTGTTTTCAGCTGTCGAAGAAGTGAAAGACAAATTTGAAAAAGAAGGATTTTATTCCTATCCATTCACGGGAAAAGATAATGGAAATAAATTAAGCGGATATCTCTCCCGCTA
>Ga0210058_1001881_pt1 | contig 17914 bp, 17 predicted proteins | sample CryGeymeta201511_FD_183979 | JGI IMG/M metagenome (GOLD analysis project Ga0210058, IMG submission 183979) | Groundwater microbial communities from Crystal Geyser aquifers in Utah, USA - Crystal Geyser metaG 2015-11 (SPAdes) (version 2) | ecosystem: Environmental > Aquatic > Deep subsurface >...
TTTTTTACTAAATAATCTTGGTGATATTCTTCAGCTTTGGTAAATTTTATCAACGGAACTACCTCTGTGACAACTGGGTTCTCCCAGCGTTTCGACTTGTTTACAACATCAATAAATTCGATTGACTCCTTCTTTTCTGTTTCATTGGTATAAAAAATCACTGATCTATATGAAGTACCGATATCGTTTCCTTGCCTATTTAAAGTTGTTGGATCATGAATTTGAAAGAAAAAATCTAGTAATTTTTTAAAAGGTGTTATCTCCGAGTCGTATTTAATCTCAACAACTTCGGCATGACCTTGGTGATTTTCGTACGTAGGATTTTCAATTTTCCCACCAGAATAGCCAACTGTGGAGCTTATGACCCCGTCACGGGTTCGTATAAGATCTTGCAATCCCCAAAAGCAACCTCCTCCAAGTACAAGTGTTTTTATCATCAAATTATTTTTTGGGGATAAACTTCATTGAAATAGAATTCACACAGTGGCGGATATTTTTATGCGTTAATCTTTCGCTAGTAAATATATGCCCCAGATGACCGCCACAATTTGCGCAAGTTATTTCTGTTCGAATACCATCTGAGTCAAGTGTTTTGTTTACTGCACCTGGTATCTCATCATCAAAACTAGGCCAACCACAAGACGATTCAAACTTATCTTTTGAAGAGTACAGTGGAGCGTCACATGCGCGACAAATATATTTCCCCACATTTATGTTGTCAACGTACTCGCCAATAAATGGAGCTTCTGTTCCTTTGTTAATTATGACTCTTTTTTCCTCATCAGTTAATTTATTCATAGTTTTATCCAAAAGTAAAAGCGAAAATTTCTGCATCATCATCTTGAAATTCAAGGCGAAGAAGGTGGCGTCCAGAACTCGATAGTTTGATCAATTTATACAATCGATCTTTCTCAATCGTGACAATGCCGTCAATATTGTCTTCACCGAAATCTTGCACTTTATCATCAATAAATACTTTAACTTTTGAAGTTGTTTCTTTTGTACGCATAACAAGAAATACTTCTTTAGAGTCAAAATTAAGAGTAAGAACTGCGCCTTTCTGAGGATTTGCATACTCCTCCATCACATTCCAGTTACCCTCATATGCAACTTGGTTATTTTTCAATCTTAATGGTGCGGAGTACTTTGCTAAAGTATCTTCATTTATCCCTTCTTTTGATGCAAAACCTTTGATACGACCATATCCGAGATATATCTCTGGTGTTTTTGTGTCAACTTTGTATGTTGGATTATCAATATCAGTTGTCACATCTGTAGCTCCCGCTTCTTTAAGTAGCTCTTGAATGATCTTTTCACTTTCGTCGTAGTCTCCTTCGCCAAAATGAGTGTAGGCAATGCGTCCGTCTTTATCTATAAAATACTTTGCTGGCCAGTAGCGATTCTCATATGCTCGCCAGGTCGCAAAGTCGTTGTCCTGAACAATTGGATAAGTAAGCTCAAAATCCTTTATCGCTTGAGCTACATTTTCTTCATTCTTTTCAAACTCGAACTCCGGCGAATGAACTCCAATTATTACTAATCCCTTATCTTTGTATTTTTCGTTCCATGCACGCAAGTAAGGAAAAGTCCTCTGACAGTTTATACATGAGTAAGTCCAAAAATCAATAATCACTACTTTCCCCTTTAGCTCTTCAAGCGTCAGGGGGTCTGAGTTGAACCAAGCTCCACCTGCTATGATCTCTGGGGCTTTTGGACCTTTTGAAGAAGTATTTTCCGAGTCAATAATTGGTGTAATCTTTTTGACCATTGGTTTTTGATTAACATTTATAAGCTCTTTTTTGATAAGATCGTTATCTTCAAATTTAATCAAACCTACTCCGTACTGCGGGAAGGTTTTTAATACAAAAGTTTGAAATTGACGATCAATATTGAAAAATATCCCTAATCCAGTCAAAATCATAAACACTCCAAATATTTTTTGAATTCGACCAAGATTTGACAAAAGCCATGGCATTTTTTGAAGCACATTCTGACCTCCTAACATTATCAAAAACATTGGAATAGCAGTACCGAGAGAATATGCGATCGTAATTAAAAACGTGTCAATTGTAACTGTTCCTGTTATAGCAAGGGAGATTACTGAAGCAAGAATCGGTCCGACACAAGGGGTCCAAAGAAGACCGACTGAAAATCCTATAAGCAATCCTCCTCTAAGTCCTGTCTTGCTTTTTGCGTTTGGTATAAAACTTGCGAATTTTGAAAAAAGTTTTTCTAAGATAACTTGAAATCTTGGAAAAAGAAGTGAGAGTCCAAAGCCAGCTATTACAATAATTGATGTAAAACGTAGAGTTTCAGCTGGGATACCACTTAGTCGGACAATAGTTGAGAGAAAAAGAGTGAAAAAAGTAAAACTCAAAATAAATCCAATAACAACTCCAATCGGTCGTAATTTTCCAGTATTCGTGTCGCTAATACTCGATGTGAGGATGATTGGAAGTATGGGTAATATACATGGCGATAGTATCGTAACAATTCCTGCAATAAACGAAAATATAAGAAGAAGAATCATAAGTATATAAATTTAATAATCTCAGTAAACATTGTACAAGACTCGTGGTAGATCATACGAATGAATCAAAAAAATCAGGGTGTTTTATCAAAGTCTCAATTCTTTTTAAGTAAATTTCTGAATCTTGTCTATCACTTCATCAGATTGACCATGACTGTAGACTTTTAAGAATATAAAAAAAATTACTCTTTCAAGATTGAAGGAGTAGAGATCTAAAATTTTTCTAATATCACTCTTTAGAAAATCTGCTTTTACGAAGTCCATAACTTATTATATTCTATTTTAAAATTGAGTAGTTGGTTATGGAGAGGGAGTGAGTTAGTCAATTATCAATCCATTTCTGTCTGATACAATATTGACAGATTAATATGGAAAATAAGTCAAAATTATTGTTTCTCCAAAGCTGGTACTCAAAAGTCACCGACATTTGGTATCCATGGCTTAAAGAGGAGGTTGAAAAAAAAGGTTACACTGCATATTTCCCTGATATCCCTGAAATGCGGAAAGACGTTCCCGACATGAATAAGATGCTTAAATATGAAGTACTATTGGTTGTATAAAATCAATAAAACCAATCCCATTCAGGAGAAAATACTTCTTGAATATTCCCATCTCGTATTTTATACACACCATCTTCCACAACCATCGTCCATGTCCCCTCGTAATAATGGTAGTCCACTTCACCATCGTTCCAGTTTTTGGTGATAAATTTTACGTATGCCGTGTCATCAGTATCCTCATACCGCTCTGTCAAAACGACATCAACATCCAAGATATCAGTAAACCTATTAGTCCACTCCTCAAAATCTGTTTTTTGTAGATAATCTTCACTAAGAAGGGTAAATCCATCTTCCATACGTCTAGCTTTTAGATAAGTATAAAAAGCTCGAACCGACTCTTCTGGAGATATAGACGGATCAACGGCAATTTGTGCAATTTCCACTTCGGTCAAGTAAGGTGTCATCTCTTTGATGTTATCTGCTCTGATAAAAAGTGAGATCCCTGCAAGTCCCATGGTATTGACACCGATAAGCTCTCCGCACTGATCTGTGAGCGGCCCTCCACTCATCCCACTAACGAGACTAATACTCGTTTGTATATACCCAACTTTATCGTTTTTTGATTTCCTATAATCTATAAAGCTTCCTTTCAGGGTTGTCGCCTCTCCGCTCAGGTCTGTCCCCATGGGGTACCCTGTTGAGAGCACCGGCTCATCTTCGATCAAATTGACACTGTCCGGAAGGCTAAAAGCAAGATCTGGAAATTCTTCTTCTATATAAAGGATTGCAAGATCCGCCATCGAGTCTCCGACCATCTTCGCCGGTGTCACAAATGACCCGTCAGGAAAGATGATCTTTGGCGCAGGTTCGTCTGCGATGACGTGAAAATTAGTCAACACCCGATTTTTAGAGATAAAAAATCCTGTCCCTTCGGAATTTCCACCGACGATTCTTACAACTGATTTTTGTAGACGTTCCTTTGCCCCATATGTACAAAAGAATTTACCATAATACCCATACTGTGTTCTCAAATAGTCAGTTATCACAAATAGTGATGTAATTATATATAAGACTACTCCGATAATAAATATTGATTTGAGTAAATTTTTTAGGCTTTTGAATGGAAAGATGATTGTTTCAAAAAGTATTTTTATAAGAGAAAAAACGAATAAAAATGCAAATTTGACTAGATAATATGCGGAGTATGTAACCAGTTTCAGTGGGAAATAGCGGAGGGGGAAAAGTAGGCGTTTGAAGTACGCGCGGAGTCTCTTGATGAGACTTCTCTGTTTCAATTTTATTTTTTTTGATGCTTTTTCAAAGTAATCCATATGAGACTGCACTATCCAAGATGAGTCAATTGTACCACCTTGCCTCGCCCACCGTAGCTTTAGCAGCAATCCAGCAATTAGCGCACTTAAGTCAATTAGAAATTTGAAATTAGAAATTAGTATATAGGCTCTCCTCCTTACCAAGGAGGAGTCCCCCGCTAGGGGGGAGGTGGTTGAAATAATAATCTAATAGCTAACAGCTAATGACTAACGACTAATATGGGGGAGGTGGTTTTAACTACTAACTACTAGCTACTAATTAAAGCGGGGTGGCGAAGATAAAGCATGTAGTCGGATTTGGATAGTGGCATAAATTTCAATTAAATTTCTAATCTGTCAGTTTGAGTAATCTGATTAAACCATATTCTAAATCAGTAAGTAACGGATTATCAGACCATGATCTTTTTATTTCTGGTATCAGTTTCTTATATCGAGTAACTGTATCATTCTTCGTGGCGTTGAACTTTGAGAATACGACTTCTCCATTTGTAGAAATATCATCATTGAGCTCTGTGAGATTGTGGAGTGTGTCTGCCGATTTGACAAGGAGCGAATTATGACCCATATCTTGAATATGTTTTAGCGCTGCCATTTTCCGCTCCATCCATGGGAGTGTCTTATCTTGTTCGGTGACATCATTGACCATTTGAGCAATTTCGCCGTTAAACTCACGTGCTATCAGATTTTTGGTAACAGATCCGTATGGCTCACAATCTTCAATTGTGTCATGTAATATTCCTGCTGCAATAATATTTTCATCTTGGGTCACTCGTGCAAGTATAAGTCCAACAGTGAGAGGGTGCGTGATATATGGAATATCTTTACCTTTTCGTTTTTTCTTTGTGTCTATTTCATGCACCTGAATAGCAAAATCTATGGATTTGTGAATGAGGGGGGTGAAGATCATTGATAAGATTATATAACAACTTTGAGTTATTGAACTTGCACTTGAAGTGGTTTGCAACAATACTTTTTTTTGGGACAGAACTTCTAACGTTACTATGTCGTCAGCAAGCAAGTTATAATAACGCAAATAGTATTTGTCAACAATAATTTGTTGATTTACTGGTCTAAATCAAAACATTAGATGCATTTTATGTTTTAAGGTGATTTTACGACTATAATAGAGCAAGTCCACAAGCTATAATTAAGATAGAATCTGTGTAGGATTACGGTTTATATAAATTTAGGTAATTAGTTGATTTCGTAACCACAAGTTAATATATTTAGATTGTGGTTATGCTCAGTTCAAACTATCAAAAGCGTCTGACATCTTTTTACCTTGGAAGGAAGTGCGTGTTTTGTGGAAAAAGGAACGTGTGTATCACGGCAAGAAGATATGTGAAATGTTTAAGTTGCAAGAGGCAAAAGTCATTAAAGAGACTCAGGTGGGAGCTGTCAACGCTCCTATGTTTTGTTGAGCAACGACCTGCAAATCAAGTAGCAATTGAGTATGGGATCAGCTATCAGAAGGTGGCACGAATATTTCGAGATGTTCGAGATCTTATCTACTATCAATGCGAGTTTGAGGGTAAGAAGCTATCGGGAGAGATTGAAATAGATGAGGCATATTTTGGAGGAAGGAGAAAAGGTAAAAGAGGAAGAGCAGCTGCAGGGAAGTCAGTTGTACTTGGCCTTCTAGAACGAGATGGACGAGTGTATACACGTATTGTCCATACACTTACCGCAGAACATCTCATGAGCATAATTAAGAAGAAAACAAGAAAAGGAAGCGTATATCACACCGATACATTCAAAAGTTACAACTCACTGCATCAATTTGGTAAACATACGAAAGTAAACCATAGTAAAGAGCTCGTCAGTAAATCTCATAATCACATAAATGGTATTGAAGGATTTTGGTCCTATGCAAAACACAAGCTATACAATTACCGTGGAGTATCAAAAGCAAATTTTCCGTTATACTTAAAGGAGATGGAATACAGGTACAATCATAGAAAAGAAAACATACTAGAACCTATTATGAAGTTGTATTTTGGTTACGTTTCGTACTAATTACCTAAATTTATTAAGGAAGTATGAAAGAACCTGATAAAAAACTATACGAAAAACTCTGGGCATCTGCTCAGCAACTACGGGCAAACAGTAGTTTAAAGCTAAATGAAATCTCTGAACCTATATTGGGCCTTATTTTTTTGAAGTTCGCAGAGGTTAAATTTGAACAGGCAAAAAAGGAAATTTCGGAGGATCGGTCTTTAATAATTCGAGACGCAAATATTACTAGGGAAAGGCCATTAAACTCGAGTGACTTTAAAGAAAGGGGCGTTTTGTTTGTCCCTGAGCTTGCTACATACAAGTACTTGATGGATTTACCAGAGAATGAAAATATTGGGAAAGCTATCAACGAGGCAATGAAGGCAATAGAAGATGAAAATAAAGATCTTGCAGGAGTGCTTCCTCAAAATTATACATCCCTTGTTAAAAGTGCAACTGAAAACAATGAACTGCTACTTACGCTATTGAAAAATTTTAACCAGATCCCCAGTGATTTAAGTGGTGATGCGTTTGGTGGTATTTATGAATATTTCTTGGGTCAGTTTGCACTAGCAGAAGGACAAAATGGTGGTGAATTTTTTACAGCACAACCAATTGTAAAACTTATGGTAGAAGTGCTAGAGCCTTACAAAGGCAGAATTTATGACCCAGCTTGCGGTAGTGGGGGTATGTTTGTACAGTCTGCTGAATTTGTCAGAAGACATAAAGAATATGGTGTTTCTGTAATGGATAAAATCACTATTTTTGGTCAAGAAAAAACTAGTAGTACCGTAAACATTGCTAAAATGAATCTTGCAATTCATGGTCTATCTGGAAAAATTGTTCAGGCCAATTCGTACTATGAGGATCCTTTTAAAAGTAGTAACAAGTTTGATTTTGTTCTGGCTAATCCCCCCTTTAATGTAAGTGGCGTAGACAAAAATAAGCAAGTAGTAATTGACCCTAAAAAGATTGAGGGCGATGAAAGATTTTATTTAGGCCTCCCCTTAACTCAGAAAGGAGAGGTTACCAATGCTAACTTTCTTTGGGCACAAATATTTGCAAATTCTTTAAATGAAAAAGGACGAGCAGGTTTTGTTATGGCAAATTCTGCAAGTGACGCAAGCCATGCTGAGAAGGTAATTCTTAAAAAACTGATCGAGTCAGACATTGTGGATGTGATGATAGGAGTTGGCTCCAACATGTTTTTAAATGTAACACTTTCTTGTACTTTATGGTTTTTCGATAAAGACAAGAAAAATACAAAAAGAAAAGGGAAAGTTCTATTTATTAATGCGCAGGATATTTTTACCCCAATAGATAGAGCACACAATACGTGGACATTAGAACAAATACAGGAAATAGCAAGTATCGTAAGAAGATATAGAGGGGAAAAAGACGCTGAAAAATATGAAGATATAAAAGGGAGATGCAAAGTAGCAACTTTAGAAGAGATAAAAGCCAACGATTATTCACTAAATCCAGGTAGATATGTGGAGATTATAGAAAAACCTACTGATGGTGTTGATTTTGGAAAGAGAATGAAAAAGTTGATAAATGATTTTACAACTTTAACAAAAGAAGCCCACAAGTTAGAGGATAAAATTGTTGAAGATTGGAAAAAGATCTTATGAGAAAAACTGACAATGTCGTTGCTAAAAATATATTTAAAAAACTTCCTGACAACAGAATTGTGTTCTATCAATCTTTAGATGGGTTAATCCATATAGAAGTGATGTTTGCAGAAGAGAATATTTGGCTTACGCAAAAGAAAATAGCAGAACTTTTTGATACTACTCCACAAAATATTACTCAACACCTTAAGCGGATATTTGCTGATCGAGAAATTGATCCGTCGGCAACTTGTAAGGATTTCTTACAAGTTCAAAATGAAGGAGGTCGAAAAATTGAAAGAACCACAAAAATGTATTCCTTAGAAGTGATTATTGCAGTTGGTTATAGAGTAAATTCCGAAAGGGGCATCGAATTTCGCAGATGGGCAACCGACATTTTGAAAAACTATATACAGAAGGGCTACGCACTTGATAGCGATAGGATGAAATATGGATCAAGATTTAGCACTAGATATTTTGATGATTTGTACGAAGAAATCAAAGATATACGTACAAGCGAAAGGCGTATATATCAAAAAATTACAGATATTTATGCAACCTCTTTTGATTACTCTGCAAATGCAAAAGAAACAAAGGAGTTTTTTGCAACAGTCCAAAACAAGTTACACTTTGCGATTACAGGTCAGACTGCGGCTGAAATAGTAGCTGGCAGAGTCGATAGCAAAAAGGATAAAATGGGGCTGACCACATGGAGAAAATCTCCCACAGGAAAAATTATGTCGAGTGACGTTGTTATAGCAAAAAATTATCTGAATCAAAAAGAACTGGCTCATTTGAATAGGATAGGAAACATGTATCTCGACTATGCAGAAATGCAAGTAGCACGAGGAAAAATCATGAGGATGCAAGACTGGAGGACCAGGTTGGATGCTTTCTTGGATTTTAGTGAATATGAGATATTGCATAATGCAGGAAAAGTTTCTCATAAAGTTGCAGAAAAGTTAGCACTTGAAGAGTACAAAAAATATAAACCTGTACAAGATAGAGAATATTTAAGTGATTTTGATAAGGAGATAAAAAAATATCTGGAGAAAAGGGAGGGTAAAAATGAAAGCTGAATGGAGAAAGGTGAAACTAGGGGATGTTGTAGATATGCAGTATGGGTACACAACTACATCGTCTAGTGAAAACATCGGGCCTAAGTATCTTCGAATTACAGATATATCTTCAACATATATTGACTGGTCTAGTGTTCCTCACTGTAAGATAGAAGAAAAAAAAAGGCAGCAGTATGCCTTAAAAAAGGGGGATATTGTTGTTGCTCGGATTGGTGCTTCTGCAGGTTGTGCCAAACTAATAAGACATAATGTTGATTCAATTTTTGCATCGTATTTAATACGCATCATTCCTAAAAACAAAGATGTAAACAGAACGTTTTTCGGTTTGTTAATTGAATCAATTATTTTTAAAAAATTTGTAAACTCAACAAAAAGTGGTGCTGCCCAGCCACAAGCAAATGCACCTTTGCTTAAAAGTTTTGAGTTTAATTTGCCTAACAATAGCACACAAAAAAGACTTGCACATGTAATTTCCAGTTATGATGATTTAATTGAAAACAATGAAAAACGTATAAAAACTCTTGAAGAAATGGCTCAAAGACTTTATACACAATGGTTTGTAAAATTCAAATTTCCAGGACACGAAAAAATTAAAATGATGGATAGTGGAACTACGTTTGGAATGATCCCAGAGGAGTGGGAGGTAAAACCACTCTCTAGTTTTGCGAAAATAATCATGGGGCAGTCGCCACAATCAAAATTCTATAACCAAAGAAATGAGGGCCTTCCTTTTCATCAGGGTGTAAGAGATTTTGGATCTATTTTTCCAACAAACAAGATATATTCTACTAGTGGAAATAGGCTGGCTGAAGCTAATGATCTACTTTTTAGTGTAAGAGCACCTGTTGGAAGACTGAATATTGCCACCGAAAAAATAATACTAGGTAGGGGTTTGGCTTCGATTAAGGAAAAGAAAAATCGACAAACTTTCCTTATTTCTATGTTTTTAAACAGATTTACTGAAAAAGATATGTTGGGGAATGGGGCTATTTACAAATCAATTAATAAAAATGAGTTAGAAAAACTAGGTTTTATTTATCTAGATTCTAATGTTACAGATGCTTTTGAAAACATTGCGACGCCCTATCTTAATGAAATCAGAATATTATCAAAAAACATCAGGGTATTGTCAGATATCAGAGATTTAATGATTGAAAACTTAATTACTGGTATTAGAAGATTAAATAATTAGCATGACACAAGACAAAACGCAATTTATAGGATATCTAAAATTTTCTGGGCCATCTGTCGATGAGGGAAGGATTGATATCGAGAAAATAGGGAATTCACTAATCGCATTGAACAAGTTATTTATTAAATTTGCTAAAGCAGATGAATCAAAAAATATTTCATTAAAGTTAGGAGATATAAAAAAAGGTTCAACTGAAGTGAATATTTTTCTTGAGCAAGTTATCCCAGTTGTTCAACCCGTAGTAAATACAACAGCTTTATTAATGGTAGCAAAAAGTGTAGGAATCACAGAGTTTGGAAAGCAATTCTTTGGAACTCTTGGTCAGCAAGTGGCATTAAAAATTTTCTCTAAAGGGAAAAAATTAGAAAAAACAAAAGAAGTATTTGAAAATGGCGATATCTATGTTCTAACAAAAAACATTCAAGGTGAAGAGAAAAAATTCCTAAAAGAATTATATGATTCTCAAAGCGAATTTGCTCTACCACTACGAGACTTGATTCAATTAGAAGACAAAAAAGAAGAATCTTTAGAAGTAGGATATTATGAGAATAATTACACAAATAAGATTGCTGATATTAAGTTTGAACAAAAGGAGTTTTTTAATATCGACAGAGAATTAAGCTTTGAAGAAAGAATGGAAGAGGAATTTGATGAACTAAAGGCTGAAAATATTAAAATAATCGGCAAATTTGTAGACTATTATGGAATGGCACACAAGTATCACTTCTCATTTCAAGCTAGAAAAAACCAAGAAGAAATTGGTAAACAGAAAATATTATGCAAAACAGAGGGGTTGAGTGTGTCAGACATTATTGAATTGTTAAAACCAGAAAAACAAGAAAAGAATATTTGTATTTATGGCAAAGCTACTAAAGATCAAGAGGGTAAAATAGATAAGATTAAAATCATTTGGTTTAATGCGGACGAAAACTTTAATCCGCAACAGAATAGGTTATTCTAAATGAAAAATGAACAAATTTAATCAATATCATTCAGTTTATGCAATATTTATTACGAATTTATTAATAGAAAATCTAATGCTAGCAGAATGTTACTAACAAAAAAATGAATTATTTTGATTTAACAAAAGCAAATATTGAAGATCTCATAATAGAGAAAGTGGATAATTTCGATTGCTTAATTAAAGACGGGCAACAAACTTATGATGGATTTATTTTAGCAAAAAGCCCGACAGGAAGCGTTTTAACTCTTTGCGATATAAGCTTTCATAAATCCAATATAGATAACAAGTATCAACCACGTTTAGTATTCAGAAAAAGTGATATTAGCCTAGTGGATAAAACTACAAAATCAGGTGCAACACATATAAGAATACCCTTTCACACAGGTCAAGATGGGTATAGGGAATTTTGGAAAATGATTTCGTTCTTGTATAAATTTAAAGATCTAATTGATGTTGGTGATTTTGGCGATACTTTTCAGATAGTAGTAACAAGCCAAAATAGTGCTCATTATATTTCTGAATTGTTAAAAAAGGGATACTCTGAAGATGTTTGGCAAGCCTTAGTTGAAACTAATCCAGATTTAGCAACAAAACTTTCATTATCAATCATTTATGAGTCAAGAAAATCAGTTATTGATGAGATGGAAAAGAAATTGGAGCAAGATGAAAATGAGGAATATTGGCAGAAAACATTAGCTAAGAACCGATGGATTTTTGGTAATAGCTATATAGGTATTATTGGAGAAAGAAGAACAAATATTTTATCAACTCTGGATCATCCACTTATTACGGAAGATGGTTATTTAGAAATAGTTGAGATTAAGAAACCAAGCTTCCCCTTTTGGAAAAAAACTAAAGATGGAAAGAATTATTTATACAGAGGTAAATATTTGGTTCCTAATACTGAATTACAATCGGCGATAGCACAGGGTTCTAATTACATCTATGAAACTGAAAAAGATATGGATAGTAAAACATGGGCAGAAAATCATGATGGGATATACCCATTAAAGCCAAAATGTTTAATAGTTCATGGTAGGTCTAATGATTGGGAAGCTCTTGAATCTCAATCTTATAGACTTCTAAATGATAGACTTCATGGTATATCGATCATAACTTTTGATCATTTAGTATTAAGAGCAAAACAAACATTAGAGTTGTTTAAACCGGTCAAATAATATGAATAAATTTAATGAAGATAATTTAGTAGAGCAAACCGTTATAAGTATCTTAAAAGAATTATGGCAAGATGAAAATTGCCATATCAATGCTTTTACAGATGCAGAAGATAAAAAGCTTGGACGAGAAAATCGTGGCGAAGTTTTGCTTACCCCCACTTTACGGTTTTCGTTAAAAAAACTCAATCCAGATATTCCAGATTCTGCAATTGATGAGGCAGTTAGTGAAATTTCTCGAGATAGATCTACTCTTCCTTTGGTTCGAGCAAATCAAGAAGTCTATAAATTATTGAAAGATGGATTAAATGTAAATGTTAAAAATGCTGACGAAAGTGATGAAACGGTTACCATTAAGTTTTTTGATTTTGAAAATCCACTAAATAATGATTTTAAAATTGTTTCACAGATGTGGATTGTGGGAGATATTTATACCAAAAGACCAGACGTGACAGTTTTTGTAAACGGTATGCCTCTTTTGTTATTAGAACTTAAAGCTTCACACAAGAATCTGTCAGATGCATTAAAAAGCAATATAACACCATATAAAGAATCTATTCCAAAATTATTTTGGTATAACATGGGCATTGTTATTTCGAATGGAGTAGAAAATAAAGTAGGATCGTTAACAGCCCCGTATGAATTTTATAACGACTGGAAAAAAGTAGAGAGTGAAGAAGATGAAGCAAAAACAGACCTCCGTACCCTTTTATTTGGATTGTGTGATAAAAAAAGATTTTTAGATATATTTGAAAACTTTATTTTGTTTGATGAATCAAAGGGAGAAGTAAAAAAGATAATCCCTCGATATTTTCAGTACTACGGTGTAAATAGTGTTTTTAAAAATGTTAAAAATAGAAAAAATTTAGATGGCAAGCTAGGAGTCTTTTGGCACACACAAGGATCTGGTAAATCTTATTCTATGGTTTATGTTTCTCAAAAAGTTTTAAGAAAACTAAGAGGCAACTTTACTTTTGTAGTTGTTACAGATAGAACACAACTTGATGGGCAGGCATATGGAAACTTTGCAAATGTTGGAGCAGTTTATGAAAAAGAAGTACGAGCTACAAGTATTCATAATTTAAAAGACTTATTGCAACAAGATCATCGACAAATTTTTACAACAATTCAAAAGTTTCAGGATATAGCAGAGGCAGTTTCAAATAGAGAAGATATTATAGTAATGACGGATGAGGCGCACAGATCCCAATATGACCACTTTGCACTTAATATGAGAAAGGCACTACCAAATGCTTCTTTTATCGGATTTACAGGTACACCACTTTTGGCCAAGGGTGAAGAAAAAACAAGAGAAACCTTTGGTGAGTATGTTTCTGTTTATAATTTTGGACAGTCCATTGAAGATAAAGCAACTGTACCTTTATATTACGAAAACAGAGTTCCATTTTTGAAAAATGTAAATGAAAATCTCGATAAAGACTTAGAACAAGTAATGAATTTTTATGATTTAGAAGAAGACGCGGAAGACAAATTAGAAAAGGAATTCTCAACCTTTTACCATATTGTTACAAGAGAAGATAGATTAAATGCAATTTCTAGGGACATAGTACAACATTTTGTTAGTCGTGGTTATGATGGTAAAGCAATGGTTGTGTGTGTTGATAAAAAAACTGCAATAAGACTACACTCAAAAGTTCAAAATGAATGGCAAAGGTATCTTGGTAAATTAAGGTTAGAGCTTAGTAATACAACTGATGAATTCAAAAGAGATCGTATTTTAGAAAAACTAGAACAACATGAGGATGTTGATATGGCTGTGGTTGTGAGTCAAAGTCAAAGTGAGATTGAAGACATGGCAGAATTCGATATAGACATGAAGCCAATCCGAGCACGAATAATTAATGAAAATCTAGAAGAAGAATTTAAAAAAGCAGATAGTAATTTACGAATAGTTTTTGTGTGTGCAATGTGGATGACGGGTTTTGATGTTCCTAATCTTTCAACTTTATATTTAGATAAGCCACTAAAAAATCACACATTAATGCAAACTATTGCAAGAGCAAATAGAGTTTATGAAGGCAAGAAAAATGGTGTAATTGTTGACTACATAGGCGTATTTAAAAATATTGAAAAAGCGTTGGCTCTATATGCTTCTACCTTATCGGGCGATGATGAAATCATTAGGGATAAAAGTGAACTACTCGAGGATCTTAAGAAAAAAATAGCCCAAACAAAATCTTCTTTAAAAGAAAAAGATATAGATATTGATTTAATATTAAAGGTTTCTGCAGAAGAAAAATTGAAACTGATTAATCATTACTCTGATATTGTTCTTTCCGAAGAAAGATACAAAAAGAAAATATTGAATATTGCTTCAGAGTTACAAAGTGCCTATAAGTCAGTGCTTCCAGATCCAAATGCAGAACAATACTATGATTTTGTTATAGCAACTACTGTTTTGGCATCAAGAATAAGAGATATAGGTTCAAAAAGTATAGATGTTTCTGGAGTAAAAAGAGACTTGGAAGAGTTATTAGATAGATCAATTCAAACAGGCGAATATATTATCCCTCAGCACAAAAAAATTAAAGATTTAAGTAAATTAGATGCAAATGCACTGAAAAAGTTTTTTGAAGATTTAGAAGATAAAAATATACAGGTTGAAGAAATGAAATCAGAGTTAGCAGATAAGATTGAAGAATTAATGAAAAGAAATAAAAAAAGAAAACAATTTATGGACAGGTTAAATTCGTTGCTTGATGAGTATAACAGTGGAGCTCATGATATTGATAAATTATTTGATGACCTTGTAGAACTAGCAAAAGACTTAACTGCAGAGGAGGAAAGATGCATTAAGGAAAATTTGACTGATGATGAATTGGCTATTTTTGATCTATTAGTAAAAGATGAATTATCGGAATCTGAAATTATGCAAGTGAAAAAAGCTAGTAGAGCGCTTTTAGAAAAACTTCAAACAGAAAAGCTTGTACTTGATTGGCGAGAGAAAGAACCAACACGGGCAGGCGTAAAAAATACAATATTTAATATTGTATACAGTACTTTACCAGAACCTACTTACACCGAAGTAGATTGTGAACAAAAGGGATTAGAGGTATACAATTTTGTATATGAAAGATACGGAAGTTTTTCGTATGAGTAACTTCAATAGTTAACTATAAATTTATGAATAAATTCAATGATTCCGCAATTCAAATTCTAAAAGAAACTGACAAGCCACTACATTATAAAGAGATTACTCGCTTGGCTATAGACAAAGGTATTTTACAAACCATGGGAGCTACTCCTTGGGCTACCATGAATGCTCAACTTTCAATGGATATTATCAATAATGGTGAAAGCTCTATTTTTTATCGTGCTCAACCAGGATTTTTTGGACTGAAAACGCAGGGAATTATTAAACATGTCAAAGTAAGTGCTAAAACTAAAATCATAAAACACAAGGTCACGGATTCTCTTAACACAAAACAAAAAGGTGATATTGCAGAGGCTCGTGTAGCTGAACTTCTCACTTTGTACGGCGTTGAGGGTTTAAGTTGTTACAGACCAATTAGTGATGACGAGGGAATAGATATTATTGCTAAACGCAGAGAAAAACTCGAAGTTGCGTACATCCAAGTCAAGTCTAGTTTTGGATATAAAGATCGAGGGTTTGTTTCAACAGTTAGAGAAAAACAGATCAAAAATAAAGAACGGATGATTCTTGTTTTTGTCTACTTTGACCTTTCAGAAGGTGATTTATTCGATCAAATATTTTGTATTCCTGCTCCAGATTTTTTGAGACTTACTGCAAATGAAGATAAAAAACCAGGTGAAAGGGTTTTTACCGTGGGTCTTCGCAATCCAGATAAGTCAAAATATTCTGAATTTATGATTGAAAAACGCGAGCTTGCAAATCGAATTATTGAGATTATGGATAAACTATGAAAATTCACTGGAAAAGGATAATTAGAGCTATTTTAGCTTTATATTTAATCTACGCATTTTTTGGATTTATCCTAGTTTTTCCAATTATAGAGTTTCAAAATTTCTCCCTTTCTATTTTTAATTTTTTCACGATTATAACTGTAGTCTTATTACCAATCTTTTTTGGAATAGTTTATATTCCAATGCTTGTAACTGTTGGATTTCCAGATACACAATATCTGCTAGGTGACTTCTCTAGAGTGCCATTACCTTCATTATTAGGATTGTTAATTGGATTGTTATGTAACTTGATTTTTGTCTATTTACTCTACAGGCTTTTCGACCACCTTTCCCGTTCCAAACTATCCAGATAACACAAAACTTTTTTACGAGTTTTTCTTCCTATCATGCTTCTTCATTTTATGGAGTTAAAATCATCTGTCAAAAGGTGGGTTTTTAGCTCGTTCCTCACTAAAAATCCTTTTTGACTTTGCACAGCTTCGCAAAAACTTTTGACAGACCACTTTCGTTTGATTTTCACCCCATGCCCCTTTTTTTGCATGATAGGAATAAAAATCTATCTGCGAATTATTAATTTATTCCCTTAAAGGAGGTGAAAGTTATGAAGTTATTAACAAAGGAGTTGTTAATGAGATTTGAGAAGGTTGGTAGACAAGAGGATGATAAAGATCCGATTGTTATTGCAAAGTTCTTTAATCCAACTGGAGCAGGTACTTGGCTTGCTACTGAATACGAGTCTGATTCAAAGATATTCTTTGGAGTTGTATCGATATTTGGTGATTACAATGATGAGTGGGGATACTTTTCTCTTGACGAGCTAGAAAGCTACGTTGGTAGGTTTGGCTTAGGAATTGAGAGAGATCTGCACTTCGCCGAGCAAAGAATGAGCAAAGTAATGCCAAGTGCGATACTTGAGTAAGTTAAACTAATCCGTGGGTAGTGAAAGCTACCTGCGGATTTTTCCCACAATAATAATTAATAGTTAAAGAATATAAAAAATATGATAAACCCATTAATAACAGAACCATTTGAAAGTGAAATTTTAGAGCTCATCGAAACGCGCGATGATTACACAACTAGTGACTTGCAAGGCATTGTTACCGTGTTGGTGAACAAGATTATGATTAAAGGGCACGAGATACTGAAAGAGTCAGAGTAAGTTAGAGCTAATCCGTGGGTAGTTGCCAACAGCTACCTGCGGATTTTTTTATGTTCTACTTTATCAATCTTAGTAATAAGGGAAACTCTTTGTACTTTTGATCAGTTTCATCAACACACATATGTTTTTGACCTTTCATAATGATTTGAATACTTCCGTCCATATTTAACATTTCTAACATAATTCTCCCTTTAACATCATCATGACCATAAGGATCGTTATCTGAGTTAATAATTATCATCTCTTCAACATTTGATTTGATTTTCTCCCAATCATATGATGGCTTTAATATTCCATCTCCACCAGGATAAAAAGAAAAACCTGCAACTAAAATTGTCTGGTTAATTTTGATTTTTAGTTCTTCAAGAATAGCTAGTATTACGGAAGCACCAGCTGAGTGCCCAATAATAACAGTTTCAGATGTAAATTCCCCATTGCTCATTATAAATGGCACCCAGTTTGTTAGTTTC
>Ga0210058_1001886_pt1 | contig 17873 bp, 17 predicted proteins | sample CryGeymeta201511_FD_183979 | JGI IMG/M metagenome (GOLD analysis project Ga0210058, IMG submission 183979) | Groundwater microbial communities from Crystal Geyser aquifers in Utah, USA - Crystal Geyser metaG 2015-11 (SPAdes) (version 2) | ecosystem: Environmental > Aquatic > Deep subsurface >...
TACGAATGAGTTACGACCTTTGCCCGGTAGTGAAAATTTGACTTGCTTCGCAATAATTAAGTTTTTCTTTAGAAAAACTTTGTCAAATTTCTACTACCGGGTTTGATTTATTATACCTTATTCTTTTGTTTTTATCACTTCATCGATCAAGCCGTATTCTTTGGCTTCCTCAGCTGACAAATAAAAATCCCGGTCAGTATCTTTTTCCACTTTTTCTAAGGGCTGACCAGTGTGGTTAGCCAAAATTCTATTTACTTTATCTTTCAATTTGATAATCTGTTTTGCGGCAATCTCAACTTCAACTGCCTCTCCACTTACTCCCGAAACTGCCACCTGATGAAGTAAAATCTGAGCATTGGGCAAAGAATATCTTTTCCCCTTAGTCCCAGCTGCTAATAAAACTGCTGCTCCGGAAGCGGCTGAGCCAATACAAACTGTTGAAATCGGGCATTTTATATATTGCATTGTATCATAAATAGCCAGGGCTGAGGTCAAAACTCCACCGGGAGAGTTTATATAAAGCTGAATATCCTTATTGGGATCTCGGCTAGCCAAAAAGAGAAGCTGGGCAATAACTGAATTGGCTACCGGATCAATAATCGGACCACCGAGAAAAATAATTCTTTCTTTTAAAAGCCTGGAGTAAATATCATAAGCCCTCTCTCCATATTGAGATTTTTCTATTACCGTTGGAATGAGATTCATCATATGAAATTATTATACCAAAAATCCGACAATTAATAAAGCAACAATGTTAAGTACCTTGATCATTGGGTTGATGGCAGGCCCTGCAGTATCCTTACAGGGATCCCCGACGGTATCGCCAGTGACCGCTGCTTGATGAGCTGAACTACCCTTTCCGCCAAGATTTCCTTCTTCAATCCATTTCTTGGCATTATCCCAGGCTGCTCCGCCAGAAGTCATTTGAATAGCAATAAATAAGCCAACAATTATACTACCGATCAAAACCCCTCCCAAAACTACGGGTCCCAAAATAAAACCAACCAGAATTGGAGTCAAAACCGGCAGCAAGGCAGGTATGAGCATTTCTTTTAGGGCAGATTTAGTAACGATATCAACGCATTTCCCATATTCTGGTTTTGCCTCACCTGTCATTAACCCCTCAATCTCTTTAAATTGTCTTCTTACCTCCTCAACCACTTTTGAAGCTGCCCTTCCTACCGCCTCCATAGATAGGGCAGCAAAATAATAAGCGACAATGCCGCCAATAAATAAACCAACTAAAACCTTTGGGTCTCCAAGAAAAAATTGGACTTTCGCTCCCAACTTTTCCAATTCCTGAGTATAGGCAGAAAATAAAACCAAAGCGGCCAACCCGGCTGACGAAATCGCAAAGCCCTTGGTGGTGGCTTTGGTGGTATTGCCCACGGCATCTAAGGTGTCGGTGACTTTTCGATTTTCTTCGGGCAACCCAGCCATCTCTGAAATTCCCGAGGCGTTATCAGTGATTGGACCGTAAGAATCTAGGGCAATAATTAGACCGGTCAGAGAAAGCATTGAGACAGCACAAATTGCCAACCCATAAAGGCCGCCCAGCCAGAAACTAATTAAAATCCCAATTGAAATTAAAATCACCGGCAGAATGGTTGACTTCATACCGCAAGCTAAACCGGCAATGATATTTGTGGCATGGCCTGACTGGGAAGCTCGGGCAATCGATCTCACCGGCGAATGTTTTTTAGAAGTGAAAAAATCAGTAATTAAAAAAATAAAAAAAGCTATTAAAAGACCAACCAGGGCTGGTAAATAAAGGTTGACTAAGGGAAGACGAAAATCTTTAGCCGCCTGAAAGATTATCGGGAAAAAACCAATTGCCGATAAAATTCCGGCTGCAATTAACCCTTTAAAAAGGGTGAAAAATAGGTCTTCTTTTTTTAGCCTAACAAAGAAGGTAGCAATAATTGAGGCTAAAATAGCAAGGGAAGCCAAAATTAAGGGTAAAAGTACTGCCGGCAGAAAATCGGGGAACAAAAGACTTCCCAAAACCATGGCCGCCACAATTGTCACCACATAGGTTTCAAAAAGGTCAGCGGCCATACCGGCGCAATCTCCGACATTATCGCCAACCTGGTCGGCAATGACTGCCGGATTCCTTGGGTCATCTTCGGGAATTCCTTTTTCAATTTTTCCAACTAAATCAGCCCCCACATCAGCGGCCTTGGTATAAATTCCTCCACCCAATCTGGCAAAAACCGAAATCAGGGAACCGCCAAAACCTAAAGCAATCAGGGCTGACACCTCCTGGGTGAGAAAATAAAAACCGGAAACAGCCAATAACCCTAAACCTGTCACTAAAAATCCGGTAACCGAACCTCCTTTAAAAGCTAGATTAAAGGCTTCTCTTAATCCCTTTTTGGCTGCTTCAGCTACTTTCAAGTTGGCCTGGGTAGAAACCATCATCCCCACAAAACCGGCCAGAGCTGAAAATAGGGCTCCAATCAAAAAACCTAGGCCAGTTTTAAAACCAAAAGCGAACCAAAGAATAAAAAATAAAAAAGCGGCAACCAGACCAACTGTTTTGTATTGCCTTTTCAAAAAGGCGATTGCTCCTTCTCTGATGGCCAAAGAAACCTCAATCTGCTTCCCGGAACCTGAAGGAGCTTTTCTTACTTCTCTAATTAAAAAATAGGCAAAAACTAAAGAAAAGAGTGAAGCAATGATTGGAAAAAACAATGTACTCATTTAGGTGAGCGTTAGCGAAGACGAAAGAGCTTTCGCTCTTTCTCACTCCCCCTAACGGGGTCGTGTGTGAAGATGAACGAAGTTCATCGCCTTTTATTTGTTTTTTTAGTTTCTGGTTTTTCTTCCTCAACCTCCTCCTCTTTTTCGGCGCCGGGAGCTCTGACATCAATTTTCCAGCCAGTCAGTTTGGCGGCTAATCTAACATTCTGACCCTCTTTACCAATAGCTAAAGATAACTGGTCTTCGGGAGTAATCGCCATGGCCTTATTTTTTGGCATGATTTTTACTTCCAAGACCTTGGCCGGGGATAAGGAATTAGCAATATATTTTTCTGGTTCTTCAGAATATTCAATAATATCAATTTTCTCCCCTCCCAATTCATTAATGACCGCCATCACCCGGGTTCCTCTTTGTCCGATCATTGCCCCAATCGGATCAATTTCTTTTATGGTTGAGGCAACGGCAATTTTCGACCTCGATCCTGCCTCTCGGGCAATTGATTTAATCATCACTGAACCTGCCGCAGCCTCGGGAACTTCTAATTCAAAAAGTTTGGTAACCAGTTTTGGATAAGCCCGGGATAAAAAAACTACCGGCCCCTTAGGAGTCTCTTCAATCTTTAGAACAAAAACTTTTAGCCTCTGACCGGGCCGATAAAATTCTCCCGGGACTTGCTCTTCCTTGGGAAGTATTCCTGAGGTTTTACCAATATCTAAAAAAACATTTCTGCCTTCGATTCGCTGGACAATGCCAGAAAGAATCTCCCCTTCTTTTGATTTATACTCTTGGAAAATACTCTCCCTTTCTGCTTCTCTAATTTTTTGGATAATTACCTGTTTAGCAGTCTGGGCAGCAATCCGGCCATAATCCTTTTGAGGTTCTAAATCAATTTCTAATTCCTCGCCGACTTTAATTTTCGGTTTGAGCTTTTTGGCCTCTCCGAGCATTATGTGTTTTTCTGGATTAAATCGAACTTTTTCCTTGCCTTCTTCTAGTTCCTCTGTCAAAGAAGACTTCGTCTTCTTTTCCACCTTCGCTTTCATTTCTGAAAGCTCGGTCTCAGAGTAAATCATCTTTTCATCAAGAACCTGCTTTACCTGCCAAAAGCGAACCCGGCCTGTTTCTGGCGAGAGTTTAGCTTTAATAACTTGCCCCTTTTCTCCGTAATCCTTTTTATAGGCAGCAGCGATAGCCGCCTCGATACTCTCCAAAACTTTCTCTGGAGAAACTCCTTTTTCTTCAGCAATTTGGGCAACGGCCGAAGCAAAACTTTTTAAGTCTATGTTTTTACCTTCTTGGGAAGAAATGGGATCCATATTTTAGAAAAAGTGTCCGCTTCCAACGGACTATTTATAGCTTATCAAAATTTTATTTTTTCGTCAAGCGTTTAATTATTCTCTTTATTCTTAAATCAAAGCGGGGAATATCATCGTCAAAAATTAGACGATTTCTAATGAGCTCTTTTTTCTCTAAAGAAAGTTCCTTAATTGGGCTCAATCTTTTAATAAAAATTGGTAAAAGCGAGATTAAGGGCAAAAGTCCAATGGTTTCAACTTCGCCAAAATAGGCCGTCAGGATGATGGCGCAAAGTAAAAAGAAAATGGTGCCAATGGAAGCATTCCAAATGAGGGCTAATAAAATCAAAGGAATCAAAGAATACCCTAAAATTCCGGGAGACAAAGCCAAAAGGGCGCCAATAAAAGTTCCAATCCCTCTCCCCCCAGCAAACTTTAAAAAGATGCTCCAATTATGGCCGGTGACTGCTGCTACTCCACAAAGAGCTTGAGTTTGGATTGGTAAGCCAAATTTTTGAGCTAACCAAACTGCTAAAAAGCCCTTTCCGACATCACCAATTCCGGTTAAAAATCCCTGCCATTTGCCAACACTTTTAAAAACATTTGAGCCCGAGGTTTTTCTCCAACCAATTTCTAAAATATTTTTGCCAGTCGAAAAATGAGTAATTAGATAACCGAAAGGAATAGAGCCCAAAAGATAACCCAAAATTATATAAAAAATAGAATAGAGCATATGTTTAAGATATGTTTAAGGTTGAACCTTAAACAGAGAGGCAGCCGGCAAGTAAAGTTCCCGGCCCTGAATTTGCTCCAATAATCGGAGGAGCTAAAGAAGTAAAAAGAACTTCTGCCCCTAGTTCTTTTTCTACTTTTTCTTTTAATTTGTAGGCTAAATCAATATTATCTGTATAATTTATTCCTAAGCGAATTTTTTGCTTTTTTGCCTCGTGTTTTAACTGGTGAAAAAGGGCTTCGAGGATATCTCTAGTCCAAAAATTAAAACCAGTTAAACCAACTTTTCCCTTTTTTATTCCAATCATTGGCTGAACCCCCAAACTTTTTAAAATCCCAAAAGCTTTTCCTTGCCAGTGAGACATTCTGCCGATTTTTTCTACCCAATAGGTTGTTTCCAGAAAGCCAAAAAGTTTAGCTTTTTCTCTAAGATTTCCGAGGGTTTTGACAATTTCCTCTAAGTTTTTCCCTTCTCGAATTAGTTCTCCAGCTCTTAATGCTAAAAGTCCTTCCGGAGCTGAAGCCAGTAAGGAATCAAAAATTTCAATTTTTGAGGGATCGGGCATTAATTCCTTCGCCTGTCGAGCTGAACTGTAAGTAGCAGATAATTTAGAACTTAAAGTAACAACTAACACTTTTTCAAAATTCTCAAGAAGTTTTTTATAAGCTTTTAAATAATCACCAGGAGAAGGAGCTGAGGTTTTGGGATGAGCCTTGGTTTCTTTCATCAATTGATAGAGATTTTTTTCTGGAAATTTTTCCCATTCGGGAAAATATAGCTTCATTTTAACGACTTCGATTTGAAATTCCGCCAATATCTTCTCAGGCAAAGAGCAAATGTCATCAACAACTAAACCAATTTTTTGTTTATTATTTTCCATTTTGAATTTTGAATTTACAATGGTATATTTCCGTGCTTTCTGGCAACTTTGCCTTCTCTTTTATTCGAAAGCGACTCCAAACATTTAATTAAAATACTTCTGGTATCTTTTGGATGAATTACCATATCAATCTGTCCCAATTTTGCTGCCTGCCAGGGATTAAGAAAAATTTCTCTTAATTGGGCAATTTTTTCTTTTTCCAGTCTTTTTGGATCTTTGCTTTCGGCAATTTCTTTTTTATAAATAATTTTTACCGCTTGTTCTGGACCCATAACCGCAATTTGTGCCGAAGGCCAGGCAATAACTTTGTCATAACCTAACTGGCGGGAAGCAAGAGCAATGTAAGCTCCTCCAAAAGCCTTTCTTAAAATTAAACTAATTTTTGGAACAGTAGCTTCGGCAAAGGCATATAAAACTTTTGCTCCGTGACGAATAATTCCCCGATGTTCCTGGTCACTTCCGGGTAAATATCCCGGGGTATCAACCAGATTTATTAAAGGAATATTAAAGCAATCACAAAATCTAACAAATCGGCTGACCTTATCTGAGGAATCAATATCTAAGGTGCCAGCCATCAATTTTGTTTGATTAGCTACAATTCCAACTACCTGACCAGAGAGCCTAGCTAATCCAATAATAACATTGGTAGCAAAACCAGCCTGGACTTCAAAAAAAGAATTTTTATCAAAAATCTCCTCAATCACTTCTCGCATCTCATAACCCTTTTCTTCCTCCTTTGGAATGATTTCCAGAAGTTTTAAATTTTCTTCTCTTTCAAAAAATTCGGCAAATAGGCCTTTTTGCCGCGGAGGGTCTCCGAGATTGTTTTGGGGCAAGAAGGAAAGGAGTTTTTTCACTCCCGAGAAACAATCTTGTTCTGATTTAAAAACAAAATGGGCGCAGCCCGATTTTAGACTATGAACAGCCGTTCCCCCTAATTCATCAAAAGAAATTTTTTCTCCGGTAACCGATTTAATTACTTCCGGTCCCGTAATATACATCTGAGAAATTCCCTCAACCATAAAAACAAAATCGGATAGCCCCGGAGAATAGGAAGCCCCGCCAGCCGAGGGACCAGCAATCACCGTGATTTGAGGCACAACTCCCGAAGATTTAATCATCGCCCGGAAAATAGCGGCATAACCATCTAAGCTTGATATTCCTTCCTGGATTCTCGCTCCCCCTGAATCAATTATTCCAATACAGGGACAGCCAGTTTTTTGAGCGAGTTCAATAACTTTAACAATTTTCTGACCGTGAAGCTCTCCCAGAGAGCCTCCCATCTTTGAAAAGTCCTGGCTATAAAGATAAACCGGACGGCCATTTATCTTTCCCCATCCGGTGATGACAGCGTCGCCAGGAATTTTCTTTTGGTCCAATCCAAAAATATCAAAACGGCTTTCAACAAAAGGGTCTAATTCGATGAAACTCTCGGGGTCCAAAAGCAACTCAATCCTTTCTCTGGCCGTCAGTTTTCCTTTCTGATGTTGTCTTTCAGCGAATTCCGGTTTTTCCAGCTCCCCCCTTTTTGCCGCTAATTTTTCAATTTCCTTTTTGAAGTTCATACAAATTATTCGCTAATTGTAGCCAATTGTTGTTTTATTCCTTCGACAATTTGTTTTAAAATCTTTTCATTGTTTACCTCTCTTCCTAATTCTATTTTAAGCGATGTGGCTTCATCTTCCAACTCTTTGGGAAATTTATCAATGTTAGTATTTAATCCAATGCCTATTACCGATGATTTTACCTCTTTACCAATAATATTTTCGGTTAAGATTCCACAAATTTTCTTGCCCCGTAGCGAGCTTGCTCTGGTGCTAGGTTTTTCATTTAATAAAACATCATTCGGTAATTTAATTAAAGGTTCTAAATTAAAATTATCTTTAATTACTTTTGCAGAAATCCAGGCGGCTAAAATAGTTAAGGTTTGCAAATCTTCAATCTTGCTTTTTGGTAAAATAATTGAAAAATAAAGACCACCTTGAGGAGAAAACCAGGGAACTTTTTCTTTGCCGTAGCCAGCAGTTTGTTTTTCAGCGACCACAACCAGCCAGGGCTTAGCTTCTTTGCTTGATAATTCCTTAGCTTTTTGATTTGTAGATTTGAGCTGAGAAAAATATTTAATTTCCATATAGTTATTTTAAAACTATTAAAACATCACCAATATTTACCGATTGGTTTTCTTTAACCCTAATCTCCTTGACCAGGCCATTGTTTTCTGAAATTATTTCATTTTCCATTTTCATTGCCGATAAAATCAGAACTTTTTGATCACTTTTGACAAATTCTCCTTCTTTAACAAAAATTTTTGAAACGACACCGGTAACTGGAGCCTTAATTTCTTTTTTAGAAAAATTTCTTTTTGGGAGGGAAGTTTTAGCAATTGAAGTTTTTTCTTCCTCCTCTCTTCCAAAGGAGAATTCTTTTCCCCCAACTTTAATTTTAATTTTTCCCTCCTCCTCAGAAATTTCAATATCGTAAGGTTTGCCTTTTATATTTATTCTTAATCGCATAGTTATTCAAGCATTTTTAACCTTTCGGACATTACCCAATTGGAAGGGGTTTCTTTCTCTGCCGGAATTTTTTCTGATTTTTTTACGGCTTGATAAATTTGGAAAACAATCTCGGCAATTTCTTTTTCTTCCATTTCTCTAATTTTTGGAATTCTTTTTCCAGGAGGCTGAGGCAATATTTTTTCCAATATTCTGCTTCTTTCAATAAAATCAGTAGTAAAATTCCCTGCCAAAAAATCCTTATTTTCTAAAAGAGCTTTAAAAAAGGGAATGGTGGTTGGCACCCCAAAAATCTCCATTTCTTCCAGGGCTCGTTTTAATTTCGAGATCGCTTCTTCCCTGGTTTTATCTAAGGAAATTACTTTTGCCAAGAGAGAATCGAAATAAGGATAAATTTCCTGGCCTTCGTGCAAAAAAGTGTGTAAAAAAATTCCCTGGCCTCCGGGAGAAAGATATTTTTCGATTTTGCCGGAAACGGGTTGAAAATTTTTTTGAGGATCTTCAGAATTTATCCTGGCTTCAATTGCCCAGCCCGAAAAAGTAATGTCCGACTGAGAAAAAGGAATTTTCTCACCCTGAGCAATTTTTATTTGTTGCTCAACAATATCAATACCAGTTATTGCTTCTGTTACCGGATGCTCAACCTGAAGTCGGGGATTAACCTCCAAAAAATAAAAATTTTTATCATTATCAACCAGAAATTCAACCGTGGCTACTCCCCGATATCTTAATTCCTGACCAAATTTGACTGCCAGGTTCCCCATCTCTTCTCTTTTTTTCTCGTCTAAAAAAGGAGAGGGAGCCTCTTCGAGCAATTTTTGAAATCTTCTTTGAATTGTGCATTCTCTTTCTCCTAAATGTAAAAATTTTTCTCCATCTCCTAAAATTTGAAATTCGATGTGCCTGGCTTCGGGTAGATATTTTTCAAGGAAAAAATCAGTATCTTGAAAGGCAAGACCCATTTGCCTCTGGATTCCCAAAGAAATTGAAAAAATTTGCCCAAAACTAATTTCCCCATTAATTATTCTGATGCCAATCCCTCCTCCTCCCCGCCTGGCTTTTAGCACAAATGGCGGTCTAATTTTCGAAGCCCATTTAAAAAGGTCATCCTTTGTTTTAATTGAGCTATCACTGGCTAACAAAGTGGGGATGCCAACCTTTTGGGCAATTCTTTTTGCCTCAATTTTATCTTCTAATTTCCTTAAGGTTTTGAAATGAGGCCCGATGAATCTAAAATTTTGCTTTTGACAAAATTTGGCAAATCGCCAATTTTCAGCCAGAAATCCATAGCCAGGATGAATGGCATCTGCCCGGGCTTTTTTGGCAATTTCAATAATCCTTCTTTGGTCTAAATAACCCTGGACCCCTTCCTTTTCTAAAGGGTAATATTCGTCGGCTAAATTCGTTTCTAAAAAATTCTGCTCCTGGCCCGCTTGAGGGCAGAGGGCTACCGTTTTAATTCCCATTTCTTTACAGGTCCGAATTACTCGCAGAGCAATCTCCCCTCTATTTGCAATTAAGATTTTTTTAATCATCGAGATAAATTAAAAATTTATTGACCGAGCTTCCGCAAGAAGCGAAGGTGAAGAAGAGAATAAAATTCTCTTCGCCTAAAATTGGGCAAAGATATTTTCTCCAAAAATATCTTTTTCAAATGTTTCAATTTTGAAACATTTAAATGAATTGAAAATTCATTGATTATCCATAAGATTTCCCTGAGAGATTGACAATTTCTCTCATTATTTTATCAGTAATTTCTCTTAAATTTTGGCAGTTTTCGCTTTTTCTAAAATACATGGGTTGACCAATATTGAGACGGACTGGGATGGCAGGGGGTTTATTATTTTTGTATATTAAACCAAGGGGAATTACCGGGGCTCCACTTTTAACAGCTAACTCAGCCACTCCGGTTTTTCCCGGTAGGAGTTCCTTTTTTATATTTCTTTTTCCTTCTGGATAAATAATAATTATTCCGCCTTTTCTTAAAACTTCGAGGGCAATATCTAAAACTTTCCTTTTATCTTCCGCTTTTCGATTAATAGGAATGGTCTCAGTTAACCAGTAAAACCAACCCCATTGGAGAACCTGCCATTTACTCTCCAATTTACCAATAAAATGGACTTTCTCTAACTTATCTTTTATTGGAAAGGGGACAAAAAAATGGTCGAAATAACTTTGGTGATTTGGGGCTAAGATAAAATTAGTGTTTTGAGGAACATTATCTTTGCCTTTAACTTCTTCAATAAAGAATCTTTTGAGTATTGGGCTAAGTAAGTTTCTGGCAAGAATGGAAAATGCCCTTTTCATAATAGTTAAGAAAGTTTTTCCACTTCTTTCATAATCTCTTCAATTATTTCCTGGCAACTCTTAATCTCCCGAATGCCTCCGGCGCAAAGTCCGCAAAGCAGGGGAGTTTTCTCAATGTTGCCGGCGGCCACCTTTGAACCGGCAAACCTGTCAGCATTTACTTCTTCAGGAAAAGGATTTTTTTCCTCAAGCTCCTTAATTTTTTTCGCCAATTCATTTTCAATTACCCGGACTGGATGACCAGTAAACCTAGCGACGACCGTGATGTTTTCATCAGTGGCTTGAAGAACAGCTTTTTTATAATTTTCATGAACCTGGCATTCTTTGCTGGCTAAAAATCTTGTTCCCATTTGGACGCCATCCGCCCCAAGTAAAAAGGCAGCGGCAGCTGTTTTCCCATTATAGATTCCGCCAGCAGCAATCAAAGGAATTCCTTTCAAAAGAGCTTTAACCTGGGGAATTAAGCAAAAAGTGGTATTTTCTCCGATGTGGCCGCCGGATTCTAATCCCTCAACCACCACCGCATCAGCTCCGTTGTCTTCCATTTTTTTAGCTAATCTGACTAACCCAACAACCGGAATAACCTTAATTCCTGCTGCCTGGAGATAGGGGAAAACAGACAGGGGATTTCCGCCGCCAGTAAAAACCACCGACACCCGCTCTTTAATAATTACTTTTATTAATTCGGGAGCTCCGGGATTTTGCATTAAAAGATTAACGCCAAAGGGTTTATCAGTTAAACTTCTGGTTTTTTTAATTTCTTCCTCAAGCCAAGCAGGAGAGAAAAAACCAGAGCCAATTATTCCCAGTCCGCCGGCATTGGAAACAGCTGAAACCAAATTCGACTCGGAAACTCCGGCCATTCCTCCCTGAATAATCGGGTATTTAATTCCTAAAAGTTGAGTTAGTTTATTATTAAACATTAAAGTAAATTTTTAATTTATTTTAAGGTGAAATGAACTTTCAGTTCATTAAACATATATCTCTTTAACCACTAAGGGTTCCTGTTTTAAAATTGCATTCGCCTCTCTAACCAATTCTTGAATTAATTTTTTAACCGAAACTATTTTATTTACTCGCCAAACATTTGAACCGGCAAAAACCAAACCATTTTCTATGTCGCCCTTCCTGGCATTTTCCAAAGCCTCCAAAATGCAATAACTTTTGTCGCAAACCATTCCGATACATCCCCGGCATTTTCTGGGGTCGGGTTTGGGCGCCTTTCCCGCTAAAATTTTTTTAACTAAAGGAGTTTTAATCGCCCTACCGGGCAAACCGACCGGCGAATGAATAATAACAACATCTTCTTTTTTTGCATTTAAATGGACTTCTTTAAAATTTTGGTGGACGTCGCATTCTTTAGTGGCAACAAAACGAGTAGCCATCTGGACTCCTTTAGCCCCGGCTCTTAGCATTTCAACAATGTCTCTGCCATTAAAAATGCCGCCAGCCGCAATCAAGGGAATCTTTACTGCTCTCACCACCTCTCTGACAATATCAATTGTTTTTCTAAAAGGATGGCCTTTGGGAAATCCCAAATGGCCGCCGGCATCTGCTCCCTCAATAACAATGGCAGCTGCTCCCATGTTTTCCCCTTTTTTGGCAACCCTAAGAGATGAAGCCATGGAAAATATGGGGATATTATATTTTCTTCCCAATTCAAAAATGTCTTCTCTAAATCCTGCTCCTTGAATAATCAAATCGACTTTTTCCTCCATAGCTGCTTTTACCAGCTCAAGAAAATGGCCGACCACGCCCATAATGTTTATTCCAATCACTCCTTTGGGTCCGGCAATTTTTCTGGCCTGCCTGAGCTCCGATTTAACTTCATTGGGGTCACTCATACCAGAAACAGCGATGATACCTATTGCTCCTTGCTTAGCCACATTTCCAGCTAAATTGTGTAACGACACCCTGACAGCCATACCACCTTGAATAATTGGAATTTTAGCAAAAATGTTTCCTATTCTTAAAGGGGGCAGTTTAGTTTGAGCTATAGGTTTTCCTTCTTTCTCTTCAAGATATTTCGTTTTAAATTCATCTTTATCTACCACGACCACACTGAATCTCACTTCGCATTTTCTTTCCTCTTCAACGAAAGCTTCGCCTTTAAAGTTAGCAATTTTAAATCCGTAAAATCCTAAAAGTTCAACTTGGTATTTTATTTTATCGCCAGGGAAAACTGGTTTGTAAAACTGAGCGCTTCTGACCTGGTAAGCTAAAAGGTGATTTTTTTTATGGCCCTCTCCCATCTTCTTTCTTAAAAGAATTGTTCCGGTCTGGGCGATTCCTTCAACAACTAAGACGCCCGGCATTATGGGAAAATCAACAAAATGACCTTTAAAATAGTAATCATCGATTGCCGTCTGATAAAATCCGGAAATGGTATTCTCTCCAATTTCCTCAACGCCATCAACAAATAAAAATGGCTCCTGATAAGGAATAATTTCTTTAATTTGCTCTTTGTTAAGCTCCATAGATATAGTTTCTGGTTAGGGGCAGCCGAAGAAGATAAATCTTCTTCTTCACACTTCGCTAGCGCTCGTGTAATTGATTATTTAAACCATTACTAAAAGTGATTTGATATAAATGATTGTTCCCTGCTTTGAAGGAAACTGAACTGCCGTTTAAATAAAGTCTCCACATTCGCACAAATTCTTCAGTTTGTTTCTCGCCACCCAATGGTTTAATTAAGGCCTTCCTTATTTTATCAATATTTTCTTCAAATCCCTCTATCCATTTATCAAGGGTCAGCGCATAGTGCTGTCTCAAATCCTCGATTTCAAAAAAAACCAGGTCTTTTTGATTCATAATATTGCAAATTGCCGGAAGGGCAGGGATAAAACCACCGGGAAAAATGTATTTGGTAATCCAGGGGTCGGAAGGTTTATCTTCTAAAGAACCGATGGTCTGAAGGAGGCCGATTCCTTCTGGTTTTAATATTTTTTTTACGACATCGAAAAAAACCGGATGAAACTTTTTGCCAACATGCTCAAACATGCCAATAGAAACGAACTTATCGAATTTTCCTCTTGCCTCTCGGTAATCTTTTAAATAAACCTTAACAAAATCGGCTAAGTTTCTTTTTTTAATTTCCTCGATAATATGGTCATACTGTTTTTGGGAAAGGGTATAACCCTCACATTTTACTCCATAATTCTCGGCGGCATAAAACATCATCCCACCCCAGCCACAGCCTATATCGACTAAGGTTTCTCCTTGCTTTAATTGAAGTTTTTTAGAAACGTGCTCGTATTTATTCAATTGAGCTCTTTCCAGACTATCATCTTCTTTTTTGAAGTAGGCACAAGAGTAGGTCAGGGTTGGGTCAAGCCAGAGAGAATAAAAATCATTCCCGATGTCGTAATGATAACTGATATTCCTTTTTGAGTTGATAACGGTTCCCAGGGAAGAAATGTAATTGTAAAAAATCTTTAACTTTTCCTTAAGGGAAAGCTGAAAGTTAATACGACTCTGGCCATATCCCATTTTAATGAGCTCTTGAAGGTCGCCTTCAACAAGAATGTTTCCCTTCATAAACTCCTCACCAAATCCCAGACTGCCTCCGCCAAGAATTCTCTTTATCACTCCTTTATTTTTAAGAACTAATTTAAATTTTTTATCACCCGAGCCATACTTCTTTTTAATTCCATCCCAGAATTCTACTTCAAAAGAAGTCTCCGGGGAATTTAAACTCAGGGTTTTGAAAAGATTATCCAAGGTTGATTTCATGAAATTTAAATCATAAAGGCAATCCTCCATCAATATTGATTACTGCCCCGGTGATAAAGTTTGCTTCTTCAGAGGCTAAAAAGACCACCAGACTTGCCACTTCTTCCGGTTTGCCAAAACGACCTAAAGGAGTAAATTTTTTTATTGTTTCTTTCAACTCCGGAGGAAGATTTTCAGTCAATCTGGTTTCAATAAAACCCGGGGCTATGGCATTAACTGTTACTCCAAATCTACCTACTTCTTTAGTTAGGGCTTTAGTAAAACCAATAATTCCAGCTTTAGCCGCTGCGTAATTTACTTGACCAAAATTCCCCCTTTGACCAACTAGAGAAGAGATATTAACAATTTTTCCTTGATTAGCAATAATCAGGGGTAAAGCAGCTTTGCTACAATTGAAAACTCCGGTCAAATCGATATCAATCACTTTTTGCCATTCTTCTTTAGTCATTTTGGCCAAGGTTCTGTCCTGAGTGATGCCGGCATTGTTAACCAAAATATCTAATCTGCCAAATTCTTTCTGGATATCCTGGATCATTTTTTCTACCTCTTCAAATTTTGAAACATCAGCTACGAACGCCCGAAAGGCGTGAGTCGAAATGAGAGCTTTGCTCTCATTGAGTTCTTGAACCAATTTCTTCAAGGCTTCTTCGGCCTGGGCGATGTCGTTTAAGGCAACTCTTGCTCCGGCTTCGGCAAATTTTTGGGCAATAGCCCGGCCCATGCCCCCCGAAGCGCCAGTGATTAAAACTACTTTGTTTTCAAACATAATTTAAATTATATTGCACTTCCTCGACTTTTCTTCCGACTATTGGAATATCCTCAATTTTAATCTTTTTTAAGTATTCTGGCAACCCCCCACCAGAGCCTTGGTGGAGGGCTACCATACATATTTCGGCAAAAACTCGGTCCAAATTAAGGGGGTTTAAACTGGCTAAAGTCAAACCTAGAAAGGCAGTAAAGCCAGCTGCCTTCTGGATGGTCTGTCCATCGGCTATTGTTAAGTAATTTGGCAAGACTCCCTGTAATTTTTCCATCATTTCCTCCTCTGTCAAAGAGGATGAATCCTCTTTTCCACCTTCGCTCTTGCTCGGTGAATAAAGATATTGGAGGGAAAAATAGGATTCCTTTTTTAAAAATTTTAAGATATTCTCGGTCGCCCCTCTTACCCCTAGTTTTAAATCAAGTTTCAAAATTGGCAGATTAATTATCAAATTTGAATTAAAAACTTCTTCTGAAATCTCGAAGGTGAAGCCATCCTGGGTTTTTTTAACAAAATTGCCTTTAGCTAAATCGAGGGGAGTAATTTGATTTTGAAGACAAACATCGAGAAGTTGAGATTTTTGAGCTGAAGCTTCGATTGGAACTTCATCAAAACTTTGAGCAGCCACTTTAATGTTTTTTTTATCGGCTCCGACATTTAATAAATAGTTAATTAAACTTTCCAAAAATTTCGGATTAGTGTTAATTGCCAAATAAGGGTGTTTTGGAGAAACCAAGGTTGGTAAAATTAAAATCTTGGTTTGGGAATCAATTTTTAAACACCGAGTCCAGCCCTCCGAAGGAGGGCGGGGCGAAGGTGAAGATGAGGACGGAGTCCTCATCGCCCCGCCGAGCAACTCAATAACCTTTTCAATTGCCTCTAAAATATCGTATTTTATCCGCCAGACAGCAACTGCATTTTTATTCTGGCTAACTTCCGGGATAAATTCTTCGCCTATTTTGTATTCTTTGAGAGATTTATAGGCCCATTTATTCCCTTTTTCATCTTCTAAAACCAAAACGAAATAGGGCACCTTGGGATGCAAAAGGGTCGGGATATTAATCTTTGAAACGCCAATTACTTTAGCTGTTTTTGTTAAAAGTTTTTCCAATCCTAAAAAGCAATTGGGGCATTTCTCAATTGGGTATTGCCAGATATTTTTACATTTTGGACATTGATAAAACATAGTATAATTAAATTATTCGTATATTCGTAAAAATTCGTAATTCGTAGGGTTTATGAAAACTTATTTTTTGCCAAACGAACTCAAAAAAAAGCTAAGAAAAATTTGGGGAATACCATTCTTTAACGGACGAAGAAAGATAACTAGAAAATTTAAAAAGTTTATTCAAGAAAAAAAATTTAAAAAAATAATTACGGTCGGGGATTATTGCTCTCTCACTCTTCCTTCTGATGTCAAGATTTTCGATGGAAAAATAAAAAGGAAAAAAATTAACCCCGCACTTTGCTTAAAATTAAGTAGTAAGCTAAACCGTCGAATTTGTAAGGTATTTTCTTTGACCCCAGCAAAGTGCGGGGCTCTCAGCTGCCGAAATCTTCCCGGGACAATCCAGAGAGAAGTTTGGTCAGTAATTAAAAAGGCAATTAAAAATAAGGAAAGTGTCTTTATTGATGGCGAAGAGGATTTACTAGTAATTCCTTGTGTTTTACTGGCAGAAAAAAACACTGCGGTTATCTACGGCTTTCCGGGAAAAGGAATTTGTCTGGTTGAGGTTTCTCCGGAAGAAAAAAAAAGGTTTAAAGAACTTCTCCAAAAATTCAAAACTTAAGTGGTCTTTCTCAAAATGTGGACTGTTACACTTCCTCCGGTTCCACCTATATTATGGCAGAGACCGATTTTTGGGTTATTGGTCTGTCGCTCTCCGCATCTTCCTCGAAGCTGGTTAACAATTTCATAAATTTGAGCCAAACCAGTAGCCGAAATAGGATGGCCCTTAGCTTTAAGGCCACCGGAAGGGTTAATTGGTAGCTCGCCATCTAAATTAACTTTTCCTTCTCTTATTAATTCTGCTCCTTTACCAATTGGGGCAAAACCTAAATCTTCATAAGAGAACAATTCCACTGAGGTAAAAGCGTCGTGCACCTCAGCCACCTCAATATCCTCGGGTCTAATTTTGGCTTGACTATAAGCCTCCTCGGCAGCTAATCTGGTTGCTTTAAAATGAGTAATGCTTTCTCTGCCAAAAGTCAAAAGGTAATCGGTAGCAAAACCAGAACCAATTATTTCAACGTCTGATTTTTCTTTTGAGAGAATAGCCGCCGCTCCACCATTAACCGACAAAGAACAGTCCATTAAACGGAAAGGCGAAGCAATGATGGGAGAATTTTTAATATCTTCTAAAGAAACCGGTCTTTTGTAATAATATGCTTTGGGGTTTAGGGCAGCATTTTGATGATTTTTGAAAGCAACCAGAGCCAGGTCGTCCATTGTTGCTCCATATTTTTCCATATACTGCTGCCAAACCAAAACATTTTGAACTGGAAAAAGCATTCCCTCAGTCTGCTCAATCACCCTTTCAGCAGCTGACATTATCCAGTCGGTAGTTACTTCACTCGGATTATCTACCAATTTTTCTCCGCTAACAGCTAGAATGTTTTTGAAGCCTAAACGATTAGCTACCCAGAAAGCCACTCCGCCACCGGCGCAAACCGAAGGCGTTTCAATAATGGGAACATTGGTTTTAAATAAATCGGAAAGAAGAGAGATCTTATGAGTCTGATGCTCACCCCCGGCTGCGCTAGACATTCCCGTAAAAACAATCGCCTCAATCTCAGAAATTTTCATTTTAGCGTCTTCCAAAGCCTCCATTGTCGCCTCGTAAGCAAAAGCCCACCAGGGTTTCTGGGAATAATCAAATTTTGTCATTCCAACACCCTTAATGTACATAGGTTATATTGGCATCCAGGCGGCAATCAAGCTTCACGGGAC
>Ga0210058_1001889_pt1 | contig 17841 bp, 19 predicted proteins | sample CryGeymeta201511_FD_183979 | JGI IMG/M metagenome (GOLD analysis project Ga0210058, IMG submission 183979) | Groundwater microbial communities from Crystal Geyser aquifers in Utah, USA - Crystal Geyser metaG 2015-11 (SPAdes) (version 2) | ecosystem: Environmental > Aquatic > Deep subsurface >...
GAGGAGTGGGCCCAGGCGCTGGCTCTTGAGAGTGGCGTCGCCTGGATCGCGGCGGGCCATCACGCCACCGAGCGCGGTGGGGTTGCCCGTCTGGGCGACCAGCTGGCCGGTCACTTCGGCCTGACCCACGACTTTATCGATATTCCCAACCCCCTATGAGCCTGCGCCCCCCCTTCACCACCCCGGCAGGCCAAGATCCCTGGCCCGAAATCCTTTGGACCCTACCGCTGGCCGAACGGCCGATTCCCTCCGGGATGGCGGGGGTATGGCTGACCGACGAGGGGGTGCTGACCCACCGTTTGGCCGACCGCTTTGGCGCCCGCGCCCGCCTTGAGGTGCTTTGGCAGGGGGAGGCCGAGGGGGATCCGGTGCGACTGGCGCTGCTCGGGGTGAGCGAGGGCTCACGTTTGTTCGGTCGCACCGGTTTGTTGGTGGTTCAAGGGCGCCCCAAGGTGCTCACCCGGATGGGGCTGCCCCGGGACGGTTGGCGTCCCGAGGTCTGGGCCGGCATCGTCGCTGGGGATCAACCCATCGGGGAGTGGCTCTCAAGTCTGGGGCTTCCCCCCCACCGCCGTTCGCTGGCGATTGGTGAAGCCGAGGTTCCTGGCATCGACACCCCCTGCCCGGGGCGACGCCATATTCTCGAAACCGGCCGTCCCGGTTTAAACATCGTGGTCGAAGAGATCTTCTTGCCCGGCACCATCCCCGAAAGCCTTGAACTGCCATGAGTATTGAACACCGTCTCTCCGTTCCGCTGCTCAGCCACCCGATTGCCCGGTTGATGCGACTCGACCGCCCGGTCGGCACTTGGTTGGTCCTCTGGCCCGCCATGTGGGCCTTGATCTGGGCCACTGAGGGTTTGCCCCCCTGGTGGGCGGTGGTGGTGGTAGCGCTGGGGAGTTTTCTGATGCGCTCGGCAGGCTGTGTGGTCAATGATCTAGCCGACCGCGACTTCGATGCACAGGTGGAGCGCACCCGCGCGCGCCCTCTGGCGGCGGGTGAGCTGAGTCCCAAGCAGGGACTGGCGGTGTTCTTGATCCTCCTTGCCGCAGCCGCCTCTCTGTTGTTTTTGCTCCCCAGCCGGGTGTGGTTGTGGGCGCTGGGGGGGGCTGCCATCGCCATCCTCTACCCCTTCAGCAAAAGGATCACCCACCTGCCCCAACTGGTGATGGGGCTGGCCTTTTCATGGGGGGTGGTGGTGGCTTGGTTGATTGGGGCCGAGTCGCTTTCGCCGGTCCCCTGGCTGCTGCTGCTGACCACCCTACTGTGGTCGGCGGGTTACGACACCCTTTATGCCATTGTCGACCGCGACGATGATCGGCAGGCAGGGGTACGCTCCACCGCCCTCTATTTTGATCAACACGATTTGTTGGCAGTGGGGCTGCTCTACGGGGGGGCGCTGCTGGCGTGGATGGGAGCCGGTTGGATCGATGGTCGCATCTCCATCGCCCTGGTCGGCGCGGTAGGAGCCGGGGCCATGCTGGGGCGCCAACTATGGATGAGCCGCGCCCGCGACCGGGGTGCCTGTTTTGCCGCCTTTCGCGAAAACCGCTGGGTCGGCGCCTACCTGGCTGCCGTGGTCTGGTTGGGAATGCTGCTAAACCTACCTTAAGGAGACGCTGATTAAAGGCATCCTGTCTTGGATCAGCACAAAAAAAGCGGGGCTTCGGCGACGGGGTCGCCTCCTACGACGGCACCCATCCCTAAGTCGCTCGGAAGCGCTATTCAATCAGCGCTTCCTTAAGGGGCCGCCTCCTGCGGCTCCATCTGCAAAGTTCCCACCGGTCGGGGGGTCAGATTTTTGAAGCGGAAGATCTGATAGGGCAACCGCACCCCACCGCCGCTGATTTCGATCTTGCCCTGGCCGGGGACCTCCCACTCTTGCCAACCCGCCTCCTCCGGTTGCCACCCCTGAATCAAGGCCCCCACCACCGCCCGGCGCACCACCTGGGCCACCGACCCGCTGAGCGCCTCTTGGGGATCGCGGCCCGGCAGCAAAAAGGCGACCCCCTCGAAGGCGTCACGGTCGCTGGGATCGAGCACGAGCTGGTCCCAATCGCCGATCCCCAGCACCGGCAAATCGATGCTCGAAAACCGCAATTTCGGCACCAGCAACTTGGCCACCTCGCTGGAGGCCATCAAGACGATGCCGGCCCCCTCGACCAGGGGATAGCGGGTACGAAAGCGCTCCTCGACCTCACGATCCGGAAAACGGGGCACCGCGATGGGGATGTCGTCAACCACCTTGCCCGGATCCTGATCCTTGCCTTCGAAGCGGTACCATCCCTCGACCGGAATATGGGCCTCACGCAGTTCCGCCAGCAGGGGCACTAAACCCTCAACCCCCTCTTGCCCAGCGGCGGGCAGCATCAATACCACCCCGTCGCCGGGGTGATCGCCGCTCAGGCGGCGGGCGGCAGCGACCCACGGTTCGTCCACTGCCTGCGCCAGTTGGTCCAGGTTCACTACATCACCCTGAGCATCCTGACAGAGCGTCCCTGCACACAGGGTACGGTCGGGAAAATGGCGCTCCCCCCCCCACTCCAACGCCGCACCGCCAGGTCGACTCATCCCCTTGGCCTCAATGGCGGCAGCCTCCCACTGCGATTGGGGGGGGAGCCATAGCGCCAACACGGTCGGGCGAGCCAAAGCCAGCGCCTGGGTCGCCTGCCGGTATTCCTCGGAGTTCGCCACCGGCTCCCCCCGCTTCCAGATCTTGCCCAGCTGTCCCAGAGCCATTCGGTCCCCCAAGGCAACGCTTCGGCTGAGCAGTGCCGGGGCCAGTAATGCCACCTCTTCGGCGCTGCCGTTTTGATCCAAGGTTTTAATCCAGGGGTGGAGCCGGTCGGCACTCGGCCACTCGCCCCCCAATGGGGTGAGGGTTTCTTGAATCACGGGCGCGAGGTGAAGCAGCACCACTTCGGGGACCGCCTCCTGTCGCTGCCACAACCACCGCGCCAAAAGCTTTCGATCCCCCAACTCTTGGTCGTTCCACTGCGGGTCGCCGCTCAGGTCGATGGCCTCGGCCAGATCAAACTCCCCCTGCTCCCGGGCCAGCCACAGGCGGTCGAACCGGCTCAACCACGAGGAGGCAAGGTTCTCGATCCAGCGGGCCGCCTCAGTCAGGTGGCCACCGCTTAAAGCGATGCGAGCCACCCAGCCGTTTTCCCATTGGGATGCATCTTCGGGGCTTAGCCGCTCCAATACCGGCGCCAGGATCTCCCAGGCTTGATCGACCCCCCCTTCAAGGTAAGTTTGGCGGGCCTGCTCCAGGTCGCGGTCACTGGCGATGGCCACCGGTTTGAGCTGTACCGGAGGCGCCACCTCTTCCAGCGCGCTTGGCTGCACCGGCGCTTTAGGTCCGCCACACGAGGCCAATACCAAGGCGAACGCCAATCCCCACCCGGTTCGCCGGGCTGCGCGCAGGGTGGCGGTGTCGCGTTGTGCATCCATCAGGCAAAATGGGGTCATGAATCCAGCCTCCGACACATCTCAAGCCACGTTGCACCCCTCTGCCGGGGAGCCGGTGGCCGGTCATCTCTACGTGGTTTCGACCCCCATCGGCAACCTGGGGGATATCTCGGCCCGCGCCCGCCACATTCTGGAGGGGGTCGATTTGGTGGCGGCAGAGGATACCCGAAGGGCGGGAGAACTCTTCCACCATTTGGGGCTGCGTCGTCCGGCGATGGCCCCCTACTACGACGAGGTGGAGCAAAAAACTGCCCCCCAGATCGTGGCTCGACTGCAAGAGGGGCAAAGTGTCGCCCTTATTTCGGATGCTGGAACCCCGACCTTGGCCGATCCGGGCTACCGGCTGGTCCGGGCCGCTCGTGCGGCGGGAATCGAGGTTCATCCGATTCCGGGCGCCTCCAGTCTGCTTGCTTTGCTGGCGGTAGCGGGGCTACCGACCGACCGGTTTTCGTTTCTCGGTTTCCTCCCCTCCAAAGGCAAAAAGCGGCAAGAGGCGCTGGAGGAGGCCCTGGCGCGGCCCGAAACCACGGTGCTGCTCGAAGCACCCCATCGGTTGCACGACCTGCTCGACCTCCTGGCCGCCCACGCCCCCGAGCGTGAGGTGGTGGTGGGTCGGGAGCTGACCAAACGGTTCGAAACCCTCTACAACGGTACCGCCGCCGCCCTGGCCGCCGATCCTCCCAATCCCCGCGGCGAGATTGTGGTGGCGCTGGCGCCCGCTCCGGTTGCCGCAAGTGAAAACTCGGATGAAGTCGATCACATCTTGACCCTGCTGCTTGCCGAGGGACTTTCCGTCAGCGCCGCCAGCCGGGTAACCCAGCAGTTGACCGGCGCCCCCAAAAAAAGGGTCTACCCCCTCGCTTTGGCGCTGGCTGGGCAGCTCCTGACCGAGAATCCCTGATGGGACTGCTCTCCCACCTGCGCGGAAGACGGGGGGAGGATCAGGTTGCCCAACACTGCCAAACCCTGGGATGGACGATTTTGGGGCGCAACCTGCGGGGTCGGCGGGGAGAGATCGATCTGTTGGCCCTGGACGGCGAGATTGTTGTCTCGGTCGAGGTCCGTTTGCGCGGTACCCTCGACCAGGCGCTGGAATCGCTTACCCCCACCAAGGTGAGGCGCTGGATTCAGACCACCGAAGAGATGCAAGCCCGGTTTTCTGAATTGTGGGATCGCTCTATCCGTTTGGACCTGCTGATTCTTGACCGGCATGGGCGATTGGAACATCTTCGTAACGTAGTCCAAAACGACCCTTCCCATCCTTTTTGAAAAAAGAAGGTTTTTTCGATGCTTCACATCGTGCAACGCCGTTATGAGGAGAGCATTCAGGCCAAGTCGGTCGCGCTTCCCGCCGTTCAAGACGACATCATCAAGGCGGTCGACCTGCTCACCGACACGCTGGTCCACGAAGGCAAGATTCTCATTTGCGGCAATGGTGGCAGCGCCGCCGACGCGCAGCATTTTTCGGGCGAGCTGCTCAATCGCTTTCAAATCGAGCGCCCCCCCCTGCCCGGCATCGCCCTGACCACCGACAGCTCCACCTTGACCGCCATCGGCAACGACTACTCCTTCGACGAGATCTTCAGCAAGCAGGTCGAGGCGTTGGGACGGCGGGGTGATGTGCTGTTTGGGATTTCGACCTCGGGCAATTCCGGCAACGTGCTACGCGCCATTGAGCGGGGGCGGGAGCTGGGCATGAAAATCATCGGTCTGTTGGGGCGCGACGGGGGTAAGATCGCCCCTCTGTGCGACGTGGCGATTGTCGTCCCCTCCAACTCAACCCCCCGCGTCCAAGAAAATCACATCTTGATCGTGCACATTTTGTGCGAACTGATCGACGAACGTCTGTTCGGCAGATCCTAAGGAAGTGCAGATTCAAGGCATCCTGCCTTGAATCTGCACGCTCCGCAAAAAGCGCCGTTTTTGCTTCACTTTCAAAATCAGTCACTGACGTTCCTGATTTTGGCAGCCCATCCCTGGGCCGCTCGGAAGCGCCATTAAATCAGCGCTTCCCTAACTCCCAAGCAGTTGGAGGAACCCTTGTCCGAACCCCGTCCCCCCCGCGTGATCTCCATCGACGATTTTGCCGGGATCCATCGTCCCCATTCGTCGTTTCTCGATTTCCTGATCAATCTGCCCAGCTTGGGCGAGGCGCAAAAGATCTTTGATGTTCGTGACGGTTGGCTTGCCCGCCGCCAGCAACAACAAAGCTTCGTTCTGCTCGTTGGTAGTGAAGCGGTATCCCTAGGACTTTCCCCTCTGGTGATTGATCTGGTTCAGCGTGGCTTCATCCAGGCGGTCGCCTTTTCGGGCAACGCTATGATGTCCGACTTGCATGTTGCCATGACCGGCAGCGCCACCCCGCCCCTGGATCGTTACCACCAAGAGGGGGGGCTGCCTTTAGCCCCCGAGGTGCTGCCGGTGTTGCAAGCGGCCACCGATCTGGTCCGCGATCAACGCTCCGGATTGGGGGCCGCCATCGCGAGCGTCTTGGCAGAACTCGCCCCCCGCCATGAGGGGGACAGCATCCTGATGGCGGCCCGCCGCTTTAGTCTGCCTATCACGGTGCACATTTCATTGGGGGACGATCCGGTCCACCTGCTTGAGGATCTTCGCGTTGAAGATCTGGCGTTGGGCAGTCTGCTCGATCTGTCGGAATTGCCCGCCTGGCTCGACCGCCAGCGCAAAATCTCCTGGATCAACCTTGGTTCGGCCCGTTTGCTGCCGGAGGTACTCAACAACACCTCTTCGCTGCTTGAGGCCTCCGGCAAAGCGATTGAGTGGGACATGGGGATCTCCCTGCTTCCCGGTACTCAGGGGCGCGGGCAACGGCTGGGTTGGTTGCTCGATGCGGCGGGGGAATCGTTCGACTTCGTTGGCGCCCTGGAGCTGACTTGGCCCCTGCTGTGCGCCGCCTTGCTCGAAGAGGCTTGAGGCCTTTGAAACCCTGGGGGGGGTGATATGTTTGGTCGTCCGCAGCAAAAAGAACCGTCAGAGCGCTGGAATCAACGGTCGAAGGGCAGCCCACGCTGGATCATCCTCGCCATCTGTTTGGTGGGGGCGATCCTGGCCTACCTGCTGACCAAGATGATGCTCAAGGGTTAAGGTTTTCAATCCAAAAGGTTTTCGACACTCCACCATCGCGGGTAGACTTGCCGCCCTTTGAATCAAGCGACGGATCGCATCGATTCCCCCCTGTTTCGATCCGAACCCCCGGTATGCGCTGAATGAAGGTCATCACCGTCGGTGTGAATCACCGAACTGCTCCCGTCGAAGTCCGCGAGCGTCTGGCTTTTGCCCCCAATTCCTTCGTCGAGGATCTTCGGTCCCTGCGGCAGCTGCCCGGTATCCTGGAGATCAGCGCCCTTTCGACCTGCAACCGGGTCGAACTGACCGCCGCCACCCGCGATGTCGAGCGGGCGCAGGCGCACCTGTGTGAAGAGCTGGCGGCTCGCTCCGGCATCGGGTTCGAATCCTTGCGCGAACACCTGATCGTCCTGTCTGAAAAAGATGCGGTGGCCCATACCTTTAAGGTCGCCGCCAGCCTCGATTCTCTGGTGCTGGGTGAGCCTCAGATTTTGGGTCAGGTTAAGGATGCCTACCGGCTCTCGATGGAATCCGACACCTTAGGTCCGATCCTAAAACGGCTTTATCATCAAGCATTTGGATGCGCCAAACGGGTCCGGACCGACACTGGCATCGGCAGCCAATCGGTCAGCGTTGCCTCGATAGCGGTCGATCTGGCCAAGCGGATTTTCGGCGATCTTGCCGGGCGCACCATTTTGGTCGTCGGGGCTGGCGTGATGTGCGAAACCGCCATCACGCATCTTAAAGCCTCGGGCGCCACCCGTTTTCTCATCACCAACCGTACATTGGCCCGCGCCCGCGATTTGGCCGAACGCTTCGGTGGCGAACCCTTTGCGTTGGATCAAATCGGCGCGCGGCTTCACGAGGCCGATATTGTCATCACCTCGACCGGCTCGCCGGTGCCGATCATCTACCCCACGATGGTGCAGCGTTCCCTCAAACAGCGCCGATTTAAACCGATGTTTTTTATCGATATTGCGGTCCCGCGCGACATCGACCCGGCGGTTAGCGACATCGACGGGGTCTTCCGTTACGACATGGACGATCTGTCTTCGGTGGTGGCCGATCACCTCAAGGCGCGCGAGGACGAGGCCCGCAAGGCGATGGAGATCGTCGAGGAGGAGGTTGGCAATTTCCTGCACTGGATCGACTCCCTGGAGTTCACCCCGATGTTGGCCGCCCTGCGCGAGCGGTTTCATCAGGATGCCCTTGATGCTCTGACCGCCGACAAGGGGTTTGCCAAGCTCGACGAGGCACAACAAGAGGCGATGAGAGGGATGACCCGCCGCGTGGTGAATAAACTGCTGCACAAGCCGACCATCGCCCTGCGCGAGGGGGCCAAAAGAGACGATGGGGAGCTGCTGCTCGACAGCGTGAGAACCCTTTTTGATCTCCATCCCCAATTGCAATCCACCGCCGAAGATCTGCAGGAACAACCTTAAAGGGGCTTTTCATGACCACGCTGCCCCTTGGCCGCCTGGAAGAGATGGCCCAGCGCCTGGCCGAGCTTGAGGCGGCCTTGGTCGATCCCATCATCGCCGCCGATCCCCCCAAACTCACCGCATTAAGCCGTGAACATGCCCAACTGGAACCCCTCGTGGCACAGTTCCGACAGTGGCAGTCGCTCGGTGCCCAAATGGCCGACCTCGAAGAATTGATCGCAAGCGAATCGGGGGAGATGGTCGAACTTGCCGAGTTCGAGCTTGGGGAACTAAGCCAAAAGCGCCGGGCACTGGCCAGCGATCTGATACGCAGCATGCGCCCGCGTCACCCTTTCGCCGACCGCCCCGCCATTCTTGAAATCAGAGCCGGGACCGGGGGGGACGAGGCCTCCCTGTTTGCTGTCGATCTGCTCAAAATGTACGTGCGCGATGCCCAAGTACACGGCTTGAAGGTTGAGGAATTGGAGATGGCTCCGACCGAGGTGGGGGGGCTGCGCGAAGCGGTGATCCAGATTCAGGGCAGTGGATCCTTCGAACGTTATCAGTTCGAAAGTGGGGTTCATCGTGTGCAGCGCGTTCCCGAGACCGAAAACCAAGGACGGATCCATACCAGCGCCTGCACCGTGGCGGTGCTTCCCGAACCGGAAGAGGTCGAGGTCGAACTCAATCCCAACGAGCTGCGCATCGACGTTTATCGCTCCTCAGGGCCCGGGGGGCAGAGCGTCAACACCACTGATTCGGCTGTGCGCATCACCCACATTCCCACTGGGGTGGTGGTCATTTGCCAAGACGAAAAGTCGCAGCACAAGAACAAAGCCAAAGCGATGAAGATCCTGCGCGCCCGTTTGTTCGACCGGGCCGCCGAGCAGGCCCATTCGTCGCGGGCCGAAATGCGCCGTCTTCAGGTCGGCTCGGGGGATCGCTCCGAGCGGATTCGTACCTACAACTTCCCGCAAAACCGTGTCACCGACCACCGTATCAACGTCACCATCTACCGGCTCGACGAGGTCATTTCAGGGCTACTTGACCCCTTGATTGAACCTCTCCTCGACGCCCAGGAGGCGCTGGCCGAGGGTTCTCGTTCTTGAATCCCCCCCTTTGGACCATCCGAACGATTTTGTTGGAGGCTGCCCGACTGTTCGAAAAGAGCGGCTCCGACACCCCCCGCCTCGACGGTGAGTTGTTACTCGCCCACACCCTAAGATTGCGTCGACTCGATCTCTACCTCGACCGTGATCGCCCCTTGTCATCCGAAGAACGTGAGGCGTATCGCCTGCTGGTTCGTCGCCGCATGAAGGGGGAGCCGGTCGCCTATCTGATCGGGGAGCGAGAGTTTTTCGGCCGTTCCTTTCATGTTTCGCCCGCCGTGTTGATTCCCCGCCCCGATACCGAGGTGGTGGTGGAACTGGCTTTGGGTTTGATGCGCAGCCATGACCTGCACCGGGTGGTTGACGTCGGGACCGGTTCGGGAATTATCGCCGCCACCCTAGCCTTGGAGCGGCCCGATGCCTGGGTGGTCGGCAGCGACATCAGTTCGGCAGCGATTGCCGTGGCCTGCGCCAACGGGGCTGCTTTGCAGGCACCTTGTTGCTGGCTTCAAGGATCGCTGCTCGATTGGGCAGGTGATCAAGCCTTTTCACTGGTGGTCTCCAACCCCCCCTACATCGCCCATGACGATGCGCGGGTGCAAAAAGAGGTGGCCGCTTTCGAACCCCATCTGGCCCTGTTTTCCTCAAACGAGGGGTGGCATCACCTGGATTGTTTGCTGCGTGAGGGGATTCGGGTGTTGCAGCCACAAGGGTGGCTGGCGTTGGAGTGCGGCGACGGTCAAGGAGAGGAACTCATCGTCCGGGGGGGATCCTATGGCTACGCCCGCTTCGAAAGGGGATTCGACATCGAGGGGCGTTTACGCGCCGTGGCAATGCAGCGCCCATGAACTTCTCATTGGATGCATCCGAGGTGTTGCCATGAAACCCGAATATTTTTGTGACTTGCAGTATCAACCGGTCGTCGACTGCTCCCAGCGCCGTCGCGCCTCTCGCGACGACGTGGAGCAGGACACTGGCTGGCCTTGCGACTGCGGTCATACTACGACCCCCCCATACTGCGACGGTTTCAGCCACGCTGAGTAACACCGGGGGCAGCCATTAACAACAAAAAGGGGCGCCATCGGGCGCCCCTTTTTGTTGTTAATGGCTGCCGGCCCGTTCGATCCAGGCCATCAACGCTTCAAGTTCTTGGTCCGATGGGATCTTCAGCACCACCTCCCGCACACCCCCCTTTTTGGCCTTGTGGGCCACCTCAATCCCCTTGTGGGCCATCACTTGACCCAAACGGTGCATCCAGGGTTCGTGATGCTGGGTCGCGTTCATCCCCGAATCGGGGCGATCTGCTGAGGTCTCATCCCCAAGTGTTTTTCGATATTGCTGAATCTTGCGTTCAAGAACACGCACGTTCCAATTCTGGTCAATGCAGACTCGCGCCATCTCTTTTTGGTCTTCGGGCGACTCGATGCCGAGCAGTGCCCGCGCATGACCCTGACTCAGCGAACCATCCCGAACCAGGTTTTGAATCGCCTCGGGTAGAGTCAGCAGACGCATCAGGTTGCTGATGGCCGGTCGGCTCATCCCTAACTGTTTACCAACCTGCTCCTGGGTCAACTGAAACTCCATAATCAGTCTGCGAATGCCTACCCCCCGTTCCACCGGATTAAGCTCTTGCCGTTGCAGGTTCTCGATCAAACCGATGGCCAGCGCCATCTGATCGGTCATCTCCCGGATGATGACCGGAACCGTCAATAGCCCGATTTTTTGGGCCGCCCGCCAACGCCGTTCACCGGCAACAATCTCATATCCCCCATTCATTGCTTCACGCACAACAATGGGTTGGACGATGCCGTGTTCCTCAATCGACTGCGCCAAAGCATCCAATTCGGCTTCGTCAAAGTAAGAACGGGGTTGAAAACGACCGGGGGCAATGTCGCTTACAGGCAGTTCCGACACGGCCCGATGGTTGGTTTCAACCGTAGGGCCCAGCAATGCATCCAAACCGCGGCCTAGACCACGTCGCGGCATTGGCCCCTTGTTTTTGGTTGAACTCACTTGGATTTCCTCTTGAACAGTCGCGCGACGATCTCTTCAACCAGCGCCTCATAGGCGATCGAACCGCTCGATTTTGGGTCGTATTCGTGAATCGGCATTCCAAACGAGGGGGCTTCGCTCAGCCGGACGTTGCGAGGAATCAGGGTTTCGAACACCTTGGATGAGAAGAACCGGGCCACCTCATCGCGTACCTGGCCCGCTAAATTGTTTCGGGCATCAAACATGGTCATCACCACCCCCAACAATTCGAGTTGGGGATTAAAACGCTCCTGAACCTTCAGAACCGTTTTCATCAGCTGACCCAAGCCCTCCAAGGCAAAAAACTCGCTTTGTACTGGGACCAGGATGCTGTGGCTGGCGACAAAGGCGTTGAGGGTGAGCAGATTCAACGCGGGGGGGCAATCGATGATGACGGCATCGCCGCTGTATTCGGCCAACACCGTTTTGAGCCGTCGCTCCCGCCCCTGCTGGCCGGCCATCATGGTCTCAAACCCCGAAAGGTCGACCCTGCCACGCAGCAGTTCCAATTTGGGTCGTACCTCCATCAAACCCTTGGACAGAGGAACCTCGCCAATCAGGGTTTCAAAGGTGCCGGGGTGGTCATTCTCTTTCGAAACCCCCAATCCAGTGGTGGCATTCCCCTGGGGATCCAAGTCGACCAGGGCAACGCGATAACCGGCACGGGCCAAACCGTCGGCCACGTTGATGGCGCTGGTGGTCTTTCCCACCCCACCCTTTTGATTGGCAACACTAATGATCTTCATGAACCCCCCGTTTCACGTGAAACATGAATGAATCATAGCAATGAATCCAAATATTGCTTAACGATACATGGCTCGGGTGGGGTTGGTGTAGTCCGACGATGTTTGTGTGGGACCGCCTAAAACGATACTTTTTATAAAGCTTGAATCTCTATGGAGGATCAGTAAGATCCGCCCCCTTTTTCTATGCGACATCCTACAAAGCCTCTCGAAAGGAGGATCTATCCATGAAGTCGGATATTCATCCCAACTATCAAGACATCACGGTTACCTGTTCCTGCGGCTCCGTGATTGAGACCCGCTCAACCCGCGGCGACGATTTCATCGTTGACGTCTGTTCCTCTTGCCACCCCTTCTATACCGGCAAAGAGAAACTGATTGATACCGCTGGCCGTGTGGACCGTTTCAATCGCAAGTATGGTCGCTCCAACTAAGCAAGCGCTGGTTGTGGATTAAAAAAGGGGCCTGTTGGCCCCTTTTTTTTTGGACGTATCTTGTGATGAGTAGCCATTGGCGGGAGGCTAGGAGTCTGTCGGACTTGAGATCGTCCTACTGCGCCGGCGGGTAATCGGTCCAAATTCCCCCGGTTTTTCGTCACATAGCCACCACTATGATCCTCAAAACCGTGAAAATTTGGCCTCGATTCCCCACTCGGCTCGCTACGGACGCTCAAGCCCGACAGACTCCTAGGCATCTATCCCTAACCACCAGTGAAGACGCATGAAGTCAAAACCGAAATCGACCCGTCGGGGACTTCAACCTATTGGGGGGCTTTTGACCTCAAGCGGTGAGGGTGCGCTCGGCACCGTGGGTGCTCTGTTAAAGGCCAAACGGCAACTTAACCCTCTCCTCCCCCCTTCAGTACAACCTCATGTTCGCTTCCTTCAGATTGATCGCGGCACCCTGACCTTATTGGTCGATCACCCTGCTTGGAGAACCCAATTACAACCCCTTGAAGGGATGTTTCGGCAGGTGTTGGGCTTGCCGGAATTGCGGTTTCGCTACCGGGTAGCACGACTGGGCCAAACCGGTTCGAGCCAAAACGCTCAATCGGGACCAGCCCCTGCGTCGCTGCATCACCGTTCCTACCGCGATGCATCTGAACCTGTTGAAGTCAAAATTGCCCGTTGGAAAACCCTCTTGGCATCCATTCCACGGGGGAAGAAATCTTGAATTTCGACTTGGTGGGATTACCCCTTTTGTTGATTCCCGCTCTTGCCGGGTTCTTTGAGATCTTCTGGCTCGATCACCGCGTGCGGTGGATGGGGCATGGCTTGGCGGTTGCCTTATGGTGGATCACCTGGAGCTTTTGTGATCCCCAACTAACCCTGGCCTCTTGGACCATCCACCCCGAATCGTTCTGGTTTCTAACCACATTGGGTTTGGTTTGGAGTCTGACCATACCAGTGCTTGAGGGAATTCGGTTTTGCGGCCTGAGTCACCCAATGACCAGTGTTGCGGGTAACTGGGCCTTTGCCATCGCGATGGTTGCTTTAGGGATTCAACAACCGCTTTGGCTCACCGTCTCTGTTTTGGCACTGGCCATCGTGTTTGACTGGAATCTCGGGACGCGTACCCCAACCCACGACTTTTTTTCGTGGGGCATTCAGGTGGTGGTGTTGATCTTGTTGGGTCGTGTTTTTGAAGAGGACGAGGTGGGTGCGTTCATCTTGGCATTGGCCTGGTGGCGATTGATGAACCTTCCACCCTTTCATGGCTTTTGGAAGCGCTTTCAGAGTCAGCCTGTTGCGGGGGTGGTGGTTGTAGCCATGGGGGTGACCCCCATTGTGGGTTGCCACGAACTTATCGAAATGGGGACGCCCGCGCAGTGGATGAGTTTATTCGGGTTACTCTCAAGTTTTTGGATGGGCCGGGAGATTTTGTCCAAGGGCCTATTCAGAGCTTGGTGGGCATGGCACCCCCTGCTCATCAGTGTGTGGATCACCTTGTGGGGCATTCTTGAAATACCGACATCAGTGTTGCTGCAGGCTCATCTAGGGACCATGTTGGCACTGACATGGTGGGTCGGCATCATGGCCGTGATGAAACTTGAGGTGAGACCCGGGGCGAGTGTCCCCTCTGCTGCACGCTCATCTTTGATGATTCCTCTGGTTCTTTTAGTACCCGGTCCATGGACTGCGTTGGGATTTGCCGCATTGGCCCCATTGAGTTTTTTTTGGAACAGCTGGCAGGATGATCGACTCGTGCAGATCCCTGGGATTTCATTGGTGATTGAGGGTGGTGTTGCATTCGTCGCGTTGGTCGCAACTGCTTTACTGATGTGGCTGACGCTCGTTTTGGTCAGTCTCTATCGGGGCTATAAGGAATTGATCCAACCTGGGAACCCCTACCTGAGGTTTTTCTTTAATCCCGCGTTGGCTGTCGCTCAGTTTTTGATCGGCATGACCCTGCTGATGGTGACTTGGGGCGATTTAGGGTTTGTCGATATGGCGAGGGACTGGGCGGTGCGTTGGTTGGAGTCTTGAGGCTACCTCTTCAATCCGGGAGGAAAATGGTTGTGCGCGGAGTTGGTCAAAGGGTTTTCGTCTATAAAGAAGGTTTTAAAGAAATAGGAATAGTAGTTAGGCATGGAAAGGGCTGTTGAAAGAGCATCCAAGTTACTGAAAACCAAACCGAACTCATCCATGTACACCCAAGAGATCGGGAGTTGATGACATGGTTGGTTGGGTGTACAGGCTGTTTCAAACCGACTTATCAAAAGTTTTCACGTGAAACATCGAGGTTGATTGTGGGAAAACAGGACGCGGCGGATCGGCGCAATCCGCGCTGGCACGCATTCCAGGTATTGCAAGAGGTTGATCGGGGTCGCCGCTTGGGGGTGCTTCCTCCTGCGGGATTGTCTTCAAAAGATCAAGGGCTCTTCCGGGAACTGGTCAGTGGCGTGGTCCGTTGGCGTAGTTGGATCGATTGGCAGATCGACCGCTTGCTCAGCAAGCCTTTGCATGATGACGAGGTGGGTTATGCCCTGCGTCAGGTGCTGCGTATCGGGATATACCAGATGGCCTTCACCGACCGCATCCCTCCTCACGCCGCAGTGTCGACTGCAGTCGATTTGGCCAGTGGGTTGCGGTTGCCCCATAACCTGGTCAATGCGCTGCTACGCCGGTTTGCCGCCGAAGAGCGCCACCCAGAACCGCCTCGCCTGGCAGAACGTTTCAGCGTTCCCGATTGGTTTGTGCGGCGGATCAAACGTCAGGCAACGGGACGCCATCCCGAAGACTTAGAGGCGACGTTACGCTGGATGCAAACCCGAGCCCCCCTCACCCTGCGATGGGATACCCGAAAGGTCGAGGGTCCGTTTGTGCGGGAGCAGTTGGCGGCCAAAGGGATTAAATCGGTGTTCAGCCCTTGGGCGCCTTTTGCTTTGATCCTTCCCGAGTTTCGCGGGGCGGTACAGGAGATCCCCGGTTTTGAAGAGGGGTGGTGGCGCATTCAGGACGAGGCGGCTCAGATCGTCACCACCTTTCTCGATCCGCAACCGGGGGAGCGGGTGCTGGATGCCTGCGCCGCGCCTGGGGGAAAAACCGAAGATATGGTGCAGCGTATGGGGGGTCAGGGGAGCGTGGTGGCGATGGAATTTAAACGCGAGCGGATGCAAAGCCTTGAAGAGCTGGCCGCACGAGAAAAAATCGTCCGGGTGGTTAGGGGCGATGCCCGCCACCCCTTGCTGCCCGAGGCGACCTTCGACCGGATTTTGGTGGACGCCCCCTGCTCCGGTTCAGGAACCTGGCGGCGCCATCCCGATGGCAAGTGGCTCAAGAAAGATGAGGACATCCCCGCCTACCTTGAGCGGAACCTGCACATTATCAAAGGGCTGACACCATTGCTTAAACCGGGAGGGGTTCTGGTCTATTGCACCTGCTCAATCCTTGAAGAGGAGGACGAAGAGGTGGTGCGGACCGCATTGCACGAAATCCCCGATCTGAAGCTCGACCCCTTGCCCGATTTATTGGGGTTGCCCATGCGCAGCGGCATGTTCCGTTCGCCTTTGGTCGAGGGGGGGATGGACGGCTTCTTCTCGGCCCGCTTTCGTAAGGTGGGTTAATCCCCGCGCTCAAGAGGCGCAAGTAGAGCGCATAGGGTTTGATTGACCGGGGTGGGGATTCCGGCGGCACGCCCCAGTCGGACCACCTCCCGGTTCATGGCATCGAGTTCCAACGGTTTGCCCCCCTCCCTGTCTTGCAACATCGATGTTTTCACGTGGGCGCCCCCGGTGCGGGTGGACTCCAGGGTTTGATCGGCAAAGGTATCCTCAATCCGAACCCCTTGGGCACGGGCCACTGCAATGGTCTCAATCATGGCGCTGCGAACCGTGTCGACCTGCTCGGGGTGAATCAGCAGTTCGTGGACCCACTGCCCGGTTAAACAGGTAAAGGCGTTGAAGCCGCAGTTCCAGACCATCTTTTTCCAGGCAGCCTGCTGGATGTTGCGGCTGCGATGGGCCGCAATCCCCGCCTGTTGCATCAGGGTTAGCCAGCGTTCGACCGAAGACCCCTCCCCCGCCGGCCAAACCCCCAGGGTGAGGCTTCCAGCGGCGGTGTGGCCAATGACCCCAGGTTGTTCCACCCGCGAGCCAATGAATGCGATGCCGCCCAAAACCGTGGCATGAGGAAAACGGCGTTGTAGGGTTGGGGTGGCGGTGATGCCGTTGAGCAGCGGAATCACCACCGTCTGAGCGCCGATGGCGGGGGCGATGCGCTGAAGGGCCGAAGGTAAGTGGTGGTGTTTAACCGCAACGACCACCGCATCGAACGGGGGGAGATCGTCGATGTTCTCCCTGGCATCGACCGGGATGTGTGCGTCACCGTCGATGCTGTGCAGGGTTAATCCCCCCGTTTTCAGCGCTTGCAGGTGTGCCCCCCGGGCCAAAAAGGTGACCGCGGCTGTACCGTGTTGGGCCAAACGTCCGCCGAAGTAGCCACCAACGCCACCAGCCCCGACAATCAAGATGCGGGGTCGATTCGAATGTATGGGGTCCATCGGCTTACCTCACGATTTATGAGCTACCGGAGCAATCCGGATTGAACGAAGAAGGTTTTATATGAACGACGTCATCACCCACCAGGGGCAGCGCCCCATTCGAGCCCTGGGGATGCTATCCGGGGGGCTCGATTCGATCTTGGCGGTGCGTATGCTGCAAAATCAAGGGATCGAGGTCGAATGTGTCAACTTCTACACCGGATTTTGCGTCACCGGCCACACCCAGGCGTTGCGCAGCAACAAAGATGGGACGATGAAGCAGCACGACGCCTTGGCGGCCGCCGAACAGCTAGGAGTGAAGCTGCACATCGAGGATATCTCAGAGGACTACGTTGAGATCGTTACCAACCCTCGCTACGGCTACGGCAAGAACGTTAATCCCTGCTTAGACTGCAAAATTTTTATGGTGCAGAAGGCCAAACAGATGATGGAGACGATGGGGTTCGATTTTGTCTTCACCGGTGAGGTGCTGGGGGAGCGCCCCATGAGTCAGCGTCGGGATACCTTCCCGGTGATCGAGCGAGACGCCGAAATGAGGGGGTGGCTGCTGCGTCCCCTTTCGGCGCAGCTGCTGCCCGAAACCGAGCCCGAAAAAAAAGGGTGGGTCGACCGGAGCAAACTGGGCCGTATCGGTGGAAGATCGCGCAAGCCTCAACTGGCGCTGGTCCGCCAGTTCGACATCAAGGAGTTCCCCCAACCGGCAGGGGGATGCTGTTTTCTGACCGATGAAAATTATGCCCGGCGGTTGAAAGACATGTGGCAGGTGCGCGGTTCGCGCCGCTACACCATGGACGACATTGTGTTGCTGAAGGTGGGGCGCCACCTGCGCATCAACCCCCAATACAAGCTGATCGTGGGACGCGAAGAGGGGGAAAACCACTATCTGCAAGGCTACAGCGACCGCTTCGATACCCTGCGCGCCGAGGTGGTCCCCGGCCCGGTGGTGCTGGTGGACGGCAATTTAGAAAGTGAGGAAGA